>ERZ827181.47-NODE-47-length-166434-cov-8.626660_pt1 | contig 166434 bp, 147 predicted proteins | sample MGYA00519778_ERZ827181 | MGnify/ENA primary metagenome ERZ827181 (study PRJEB31778, sample SAMEA3449273) | human gut metagenome | biome: human gut; feature: human-associated habitat; material: faeces | place: United Kingdom | collected 2010/2012 ...
TCATTCTATAGAAAATTTGAATAATGATGAAGAATATTTGAAAATAAATGATACATTAGAAGACATATTAAAAAAGTATGAAATATTAGCAAATCAAAAGAAAATAACTGTCAATAATTATATATTAGATGAGAATGTTTATATAGGAAAAACAGCTTTAAAGATTATTTTATCTAATTTGATTAGTAATGCGGTAAAATATACTGATGTAAATGGGGTAATTAATATTGGGATAGTTAATGATTGGTTATATATAGAGAATACATACGGTAACAATAAAATTTCGAATATGGATAAAATATTTGATGTTAAATTTGATTTAAATAAGGAAAATAGTAATGGATTAGGTTTATATATTGTAAGTAATATTCTGAATAATTACAATATGGAATATAAAGCATTGCAGGATGAAGAATTTTTTATCTTTAAAATTAAAATAGTTTCTTAAACAAGATATAATTTTGCAATAGTTATTGAAAAATAGGGGATAAAAGAACTTTACACTTTCTTGTGTATAAAAAGTAGTAAGTATATTAAAAAGGATATAGCAAGTCTTGAGAAGAAAAGAAAGAAAACATCATTGTGGGAGAAGGAAAAACTGAGTATGAATACCATGAAAAAGTGATTGTTCGCAATATGAAGAGAGAAATTCTGGAGCGTTTAGAAGGGGGTATTCAAGAGATAAGACCAGGGGAATATTATATTCTGCAATGATGACAAGAAATCGGAAGTTGAGGAGATAGAACATTGAGAACATATGAGAATAAAGAGGAGCTTAAAAACGAGATAAATAAAAGCTTTGCGAAGTATATTTCAGAATTTGATGATATTCCGGAATATTTAAAAGATATGAGAGTCGATGAGGTTGATCGAACTCCAGCAGAAAATCTTGCTTATCAGGTTGGGTGGACAACTCTTGTTATTAAATGGGAATCAGACGAAAGAAAGGGTCTCCATGTCAAGACTCCTTCGGATAATTTTAGGTGGAATCAGCTTGGCGGATTATATCAATGGTTCACAGATACATATGCGCATCTGTCGCTGCAGGAGCTGAATGAGAATATTAATATGATTTATGAAATGATTGACTCATTAAGCGACGAAGAGTTATTCGAGCCACATATGAGAAAGTGGGCCGATGAAGCAACCAAAACAGCGGTATGGGAAGTATACAAGTTTATACATGTTAACACGGTTGCGCCATTCGGAACATTTAGAACTAAGATCAGAAAATGGAAAAAGATTGCACTACAACTCGGAATTTATGGAGAAAAACATGCAAGGTGAAAGAAAAACGTTGACACAGCTATCTGTGCCAATATGTCTAGAAACTTTATTTTATATGCTTTCAGGTATGGTTGATACATTGATGTTATCATCAGTAAGCGACCAGGCTGTTGGGGCTGTCGGAACAGCAAATACATATATAGGTGTTTTTATTATCATGTTCGGGGTAATATCATCCGGTATGGTAGCAGTTATGTCACAGAATATCGGGGCTGGAAGACCTGGAATTGCATATCAGGCGAGACAGCTTGGACTTGTATTTAATGCACTGACAGGTATCTTGATGTCTGTTGTTCTTGCTGTCTTTTCAGGAGGGATACTGAGGGCAGTAAGTATTGCTCCTGCTTTGCTTGAATCGGCTGAAACATATCTTAAAATTGTTGGAGGTGCAAGTTTTTTAAATGCGCTTATTCCTATTTTTTCCAGCTATTTAAGAGTATTTGGATATACAAAACATTCCTTGATAGGGACAGTTGTCGGTAATGTAATTAATATTATACTGAATTCAGTATTCCTGTTTGTGTTTCACTGGGGAGTCATGGGAGTTGCTACTGCAACAGTTATTTCAAAAGTTGTGAATCTTATTATTGTAGCAGCAATGGGGGCTGTACTTATAAAAGCAAAGCAGAGCCCTGAACGTGCACAGCCACGAAGGATACTTGCACAGATTGTTAAGATTGGGTTTCCTTCTGCATTTGAGACAGCACTTTATAATGTGGCAATGACATTTATAGTATGTTTTATGAACCATATGGATACGGATGGAATGAATGTTACAGCTCGTTCGTATGCTATGCAGATAGCCAATTTTTCATATTGTGTGGGAGCTGCGCTTGCACAGGCAAATGCCATTATGACGGGCTGGAGAATCGGGGCAAAGAAGTATGAGGAATGTGACAGGGGTACGCGAAAAGCTGTGATATATGGTCTTGTAACAGCAACGTGCTTTTCTGTGACATTTGCAATTACCGGACGTTTTATCGTTCATATATTTACGAATGATATACAGATGATTGAACTTGTAGTAAAACTGTTGGTAGTAGATATATTTCTTGAATTTGGAAGAGTGACAAATCTTGTATATGGCCAGGCATTAAAAACAAGTGGAGATGCTATTTTCCCTGTTATAATGGGTGCAATATTTATGTATCTGTTTGCAGTTGGTGGAACATATTTTCTTGGAATACATATGGGGCTGCTTGCGGTAGGGGCATATATTGCCATGGCAGGTGACGAGTGTGCGAGAGCAGTTGGAATGGTGCTTAGATGGAAAAGTGGAAAATGGAAAAGTAAGAGTCTTGTAGAATAGAAGAGAATATGTCTTTTCGTGTGGAGAGGCAGTTAGAGGATAAATTGGAACTTACTGTTGAAAGGATTAAACAATGCCAGGTTACATAATGGATTTAAGAAAGCTTGTAGGACACAGGACACTGATGCAGTGCGCCGCAAGCATAATAATAGTGAATGAAAAGAACCAGATTCTTTTAGGAAAGCGTACAGATAATCACAAATGGGGATATGCCGGGGGTTCTATTGAACTTGACGAGAAAGTGGAGGATTGTGCAAGAAGAGAGCTGTTTGAGGAGACAGGTCTTATTGCAGATGAGATAGATTTTTTTATGGTGAATTCCGGTCCGGAGGTGCATTATGTGTATCCTAATGGTGATGAAGTGTCTAATATTGAGATTATATATGTGTGCAGAAAATACCATGGAGAATTAAAGAGACAGGAAGAAGAAATTGAAGAACTGAAGTTTTTTAATATTGCCGAGGTTGAACTGGATAACATTTCACCACCGATAAGACCAGTGGTGAAACGGTTTATAGAACAGAATTCTTAGCAAATGCTGTGCAGATGAAATGCATTTTTTCTGAATTCAATAAGCCCTTCATTACGCATTTTTCCAAGTTCCTTGGAAAGTGCTGAACGGTCAACGTTAAGATAATCGGCAAGCTGCTGGCGGTCGAATGGAATTACGAATTCCTGACTGCCAGCTTTTCTTGACTCATTGGACAGATATATAAGAAGCCTTTCTCGGATTGTCTTAGGTGATGTGCAGAATATCCGGTTAGACAGGGTGAGATTCTTCTGAATGGAAATGTGCAGCAGATTGTTAAGGATTGTATCTTTGCAGTGTGTATTTTCAAATTGTGAATTCATCAATTTATCCATATCAAGAAAAAGAATCACACTTGTTTCAGATGCAACCGCATCTACCATGAGCGGTTCGCCAGTCAGAGCATATGTTTCAGCAAATACATGTCCCAGAGTAATATTGCTCATAATAGCTTTGTTGCCCCACAAATCTATATATTCAATAGTTACCTGACCAGATGCAACAATTCCAATTTCGTGAACGCTGTCTGTTACATGATATATAAACGAATTTTTGCGGAATTTTCTGGCACGCAGAAATCCGGCTGCGGTCATTTCTGATATTTCAGATTCGGTGATATCTTTAAATATTGGTGATTTGATAATTGCCATAAGTTCTCCTTATACTGCCCCGGTAAAATCCAATTTTCTGACTTAAAGTACATTTTTAATAAATTATCAAAAATGTGGTTAAAACAACATATTTATTATGCTCATTATATTATTCTTTAATCACGAAATCAATGAGAACACAGGAGGATTAAGTGATGATAAGAAGAGTTATTCATATTGATGAGGATAAATGTAATGGGTGCGGAGCTTGCGTGACAGCATGTCATGAAGGGGCAATCGGATTGGTTGATGGAAAGGCAAGACTTATGAGAGATGATTACTGTGACGGACTTGGAGACTGCCTTCCACAGTGTCCTACAGGGGCAATTTCATTTGTAGAAAGAGAAGCGGCTGCATATGATGAGGCTGCGGTTCTTGCTAATAAAGCTGCAAAGGAGCAGGCAGCAGCGAAACCACATTTTTCAGGATGCCCTGGAAGCATGATGAGACAGTTTAACAGAAATTCACAGGTAAATGCAGAGACAGAAGATTCAGCAGCAGGACACACAGCATCCCCGGTTGCACCAGAATCCCAGCTTGCACAGTGGCCATGCCAGATTAAGCTTGTGCCGGTTAATGCACCATATTTTGATGGAGCAAAACTTTTGATTGCAGCAGATTGTACAGCATATGCATATGCCAATATGCATCAGGAATTCATGAAGGGAAAGATTACTATTATCGGCTGTCCGAAGCTTGATGATGTTGATTACAGTGAAAAGCTTACACAGATAATAAGTAACAATAATATTCAGAGCGTTACTATTGTTCGAATGGAAGTTCCATGCTGCGGAGGACTTGAATATGCTGCAAAGACAGCATTACAGAACAGTGGAAAATTCATTCCATGGCAGGTTGTGACGATTTCAATTGATGGGAAAATCTTAGATTAAAAAATATTATAAATAACACTAAAATATTGCCAACACATGAATTTTGAATTATAGTATTAGTGCTTTATAAAATTCTTATAAATATTTGGAGGACTTATGAAAAAAATAAAAGCGCTTATGCCGGAAGCATATGATTTTAATGGAAAGCTTCCGCTAAAACAGGCAATACCGCTTGGACTTCAGCATGTAATGGCAATGTTTGTAGGTAATCTTACACCGCTGCTTATTATTACAGGTGCATGTGGAATTGGGGCAGGAAGTGAATATGCTTCTATCCAGGTTGCACTTTTACAGAATGCAATGATTATTGCAGGTATTGTAACACTTATTCAGTTATTTTCAATTGGACCTGTTGGTGGCAAGGTACCTATTATTATGGGTACAAGCTCAGGATTTATTGGAGTATTCAGCAGTGTTACCAAGATTATGGGTGGTGGAATATTAGCTTATGGTGCAATTATGGGAGCATCTATTATAGGTGGTCTTTTTGAGACTGTACTTGGAGCATTTATTAAACCATTAAGAAAATTCTTCCCATCAGTAGTAACAGGAACAGTAGTTCTTTCAATAGGATTGTCTCTTATCTCAGTAGGTATCAATTCATTTGGTGGTGGAAGCTCTGCTAAGGATTTTGGTTCACTGGAAAATCTTTTCCTGGCATTTGTTGTGCTTGTAGTTATATTATTTGTTAAGCACTGGACTAAGGGATATCTTAGTTCATCTGCAATTCTTGTTGGAATTATTGTGGGTTATATTGTAGCAATTATTATGGGACTGGTTCTTCCACATACAGCAGTTACAGCTGATGGAATTGAGTATACTAAATCATGGGTACTTAACTGGAACAAGGTAGCAGAGGCTAAATGGATTGCAATTCCAAAGTTTATGCCAGTTAAGCCTGTGTTTGATTTAAGAGCAATACTTCCTGTACTTGTAATGTTTGTTGTAACAGCAGTAGAGACTGTTGGTGATATTTCAGGCGTTATGGAAGGTGGAATGGGAAGAGAGGCAACAGATAAGGAACTTTCTGGAGGCGTAATGTGTGATGGTCTTGGTTCAACACTTGCAGCAATGTTCGGTGTGCTTCCTAATACATCATTCAGCCAGAATGTAGGACTTGTTGCAATGACTAAGGTTGTCAACAGAATTGCACTTGCATCAGGTGCTGTATTCCTTATATTATGCGGACTTATTCCTAAGCTTGGAGCACTTATATCAATCATGCCACAGTCAGTACTTGGTGGTGCAGCAGTTATGATGTTCTCATCAATCATAGTAAGTGGTATCCAGCTTATTACTAAAGAGCCGCTTGATGCAAGAAGACTTTCAATTGTTTCAGTTGCACTTGGTGTAGGTTATGGAATGGGTGTAAGCCCTGCAATTCTTGAACATACACCACAGGCAGTACAGCTTATGTTTGGTGAGTCAGGTATTGTACCTGCAGCATTTGTGGCAATATTACTTAATGTGATACTTCCTAAGAGCAAACCGGCTAATGAAGAAACTTCAAAAGACGAGTAATATCGTCTGGAGTATCGATATCATATAGTTCATATTCATCCCGTACAGGAACTAATACAACCTGTGCGGGATATTTTTTTGTTAAGAATCCGCCGCCTTTTTTCTCAGGAAGGTTTAGAAGCTCATCGTAATATTTTGCAGGAAATATACATGGAGAACCAGCATTTTCATTGTAGGAAAGTCTGCATATCTTATCATCATAATAAAGAAATGTAAGACACAGAAGCTGCAGGCTTGTCCTTGTAATAAGCGGCTGGTCTGATGGCAGAAAAAGGATTCCCTGAGGCTGCAGATTACCTGAAGAAGCGTTATCTGATAGAATTCTGGTAACTCCAAGCCGGATCATTTCATTTCTGTAGGGCATGTCGTGTCGGAGAAAATGTATATTTTTATCTTCACATATATGGACAACTTCATCATGTCTTGTTACTGCAAGTGTCTCACCAAAGCCAGCAAAATGGCTTATAGATACTGCATTTTCAAAAAGAGAGCGCCCGTTAAAGTCTGCTATCAGTTTATTAGAGCCGAATCGTTTTGACATACCGGAAGCCATAATAATGCAAGAAAGCGTTTCAAATATGCTGTCAATATCAATAACAAGAACATCTTTCCTGTTACAGATTCTGTTTAGAAATTCTGTGGATTGTTTTCTGATTACAGCTAAAACATGTGAATTATCAAGCAGTTTTTCAACAGCCTTCTGAAATGGGATGCAAGAACTTTCAAGATAACCAAGCTCATCAATAACAAATAACCTTTCAGGAGTTGTATCAAGATGTGTATCAATGGCAGGAATTGCGCAATTAATAAATCCATCTTCAATAATTGTCATATTATTGCCTTTAGATGCAGGATTAATTTCAGATGTCCGGGGTACACCAATTACGAATTCTTTATTGTCAGCAACCAGATTAGATTTAATGACAACCTGTGGCGTATCCGTTCTATGACTCTGTAACAGATTGAAAGAATCGGACATATGTTTTAACATATTATTAACAAGATTAGATTTTCCACTGCCGCGGATACCTGTTATAAAAATGTGTTTTCTGCCGGTCATCCTGAAAAATGTAATTACAGCTTCTGCGTCCAAATAACAATTATTCATAAATCCCCCTATTACAAAGCAAGAACTATTCTGTGTACATTTCCATTGGTATCAGTACATTCAGTAACATTGATATTATCATATATAAGAGACATTTTCTCATTGATTTCTGAAAGACTGGCTGCATGTACATCAATATCTGAAACAATTTTTCCATCTTTCATAAGAAGAATCCTGTCGCAGTACTCAAGTGCCAGTTCCGGACTGTGTATACACATGAGAGCACATTTGTTATCAGAAATAATATTCCGGATATGTTTCATAAGCATATGACGGTTAGAAAAATCAAGTGCACTGTCAGGCTCATCAAGAAGCAGAAGCGCCGAATCTTCTATAAGTGTGCGTGCAAGTATGCATAACTGCTTCTGGCCTTCGCTTAATGTGAGAAAATCTGTATCATATAATCCGGCAAGTCCTACGGAATCAATAGCTTTATCAGCACGATACCTCATGTCTGAGTTATATGATTCAAGCATGTGAAGCTGTGGATTAAAGCCAAGCAGACAGACATCTCTTACAGTCATACTTACGCTTATTCCAGTTCTTTGTGGAATGTAGCTTATCATGCCGGCTCTTTTCCTGACAGATATACTTTCAAGCTGGAGTTCACCAAGCATACATTTTCCACTATGTTTAACAAGATTCATGACAGCTCTTATAAGCGAGGTTTTACCGCAGCCGTTATTACCGATTATTGCTGTAAGTTGTCCAGGATGTATGTTAAAGCTTACATTTTGGACAGCACATTTGCTTCCATAATATACTGATACATCTGAAACATATAATTCAGGATTGAATAAATCGGACATCATACAACCTCCTTTTTATTAGCTTTGATAAGCAGGATTATAAGCAGCGGTGCACCAAGGAGTGATGTAAATATGCTTACAGGAAGTTCCGATGAGGATACACTTCTTGCAAATATATCAGCAAGTGTCATGATGATGGCACCAGCCAGTCCGCTTGATATGTATGTGAATCTGTCATTGCGTCTTGTAAGTAATCTGGCAATGTGCGGTGAAATAAGTCCAATAAAGCTGATAAGTCCTGTTACACATATAATTGATGATACGATTAATGTTGCAATCATTAATATGATAAAACGCAGAACTGTGACGTTGACACCGAGAGCGGCAGCTTCATCCTCATTTATCGAGAGAATGAGAATCTGTCTGTATAATAAAGTCATGATTATAAAGCCTGCACATGTTACAAAGAAAGGAATAGCAAGGCTGTCCTTTGAAACACCGTTAAGGCTTCCCATGATCCAGTATTCAATAGAAGCAAGCTGTTTTTCAGGATCTGCAGCAAGTTTGAGAAACATAAGAATTGTCTGTGCTACAGAATGAATGGCAATGCCAGCAAGTACAATTGTGTAACTGTTTCTGCCGGGAACAAGATAAGCCACAAGTAATGTGATTATAAGGGCAATTATTCCTCCGGCAAATGCGGATATTGATACAACAGGGGTTAAAGACGAAACCGCAACTATAGCAAAAGCTGCGCCGGCACTTGCACCGGAAGAAACACCGACAACATCAGGTGATGCCAGTGGATTTTTAAATATCATCTGATATACATAACCAGATATTGAAAGACCAAAGCCTCCAATAATACCCATAATGGCGCGTGGAAGTCTTAGTCTTTTAAAGACCATAATTGACATAGTGTCCCCTGACAGCAGTCCTTTTAATGTGAGTGGATACTGTCCGGTAAGAACTGACCATGTAAACACTGCTATAAGAAGCAGTGCCCACATGACAGATAATAGTATAATTTTGTTCCTGTAATTATTAATATTCTTGAACATAAATCATCCTTAATTATTTTGCAGGTGTAAATCCATAAAAGCTTTCATAGAATTTAGTTACACAAGTTTCATAGAAATCTTTAGTTACCTTTTCTGGGTGAAGAACAGAAGCAATGTATATACTTCCAAGGAAGCTTCCAGGAACTGGAGAATCCCATGCTTCGATATCGTTAGGAAGCTTTACTACATTTTTGTTCTTAACAGCATTGCAGCCGGCAAGATTAGCATCGTTTAAGATGTCATCAACTGAGTAAGTTGCGTCAGCAGCGATAACGATGTAATCAGGGTTCCATGCAAGAATTTGTTCGTAAGAAACATTTGCCCAGTAAGTATCTGTAAGTTCAGAAGCAACATTTTTACCACCTGCGTTAGTAAGCAGAGTATTCTGATACATCTTGCTTCCGGCAGTTGAGAGAACAGAGCTGTTACCTGCAAGGTATACAGATGGTGTATTTTCGCCAGAAACATTAGTCTTGTTATCAGCTAAAAATGTCTTAATTGAATTATTAAGTGCTTCAGCACGACCGACATTGTTAGTAATCTTTCCAACAAGAGTTATACATTCCTCTAAAAGTGACTGGTCTTCTGGATTCACAACAACAGCCTTGATTCCAAGACTTTCAAGAGTATCAGCTGTTTTCTTTAATTTTATTGGAAGAAATACAACATCAGGTGTAGCAGCTACACATGCTTCTGTATTAAATTCCTTGGCTGTTCCCATGTTAGGAAGGCTTACGATTGCAGGAGCTGCAAGCTTGTAAATATTTCTTGTGTTAGCCTTGGCTTCGATTCCAACGAGTTTATCTTGTAATCCAAGTGCAAGAAGAAGGCTTGTTGAAATGTAGTAAGATGATGCAATCTTTTCTGGAACCTTTTCAAATGTTACGGTTCTACCAGCCTGGTCAGTAACAGTAAGAGGATAGCTTACGCCAATCTCATTAAACTGTGACATTACGTCAAATGCTGAAGTAGTAGCTTTTTCTGTGCCCTTATCAGAAGTTGTAGAATTGCCGCATGCTGCTAATGAAAAAAGCATGAGTATTGCTAAAAAGAGGGCGGTAAATCTTTTAAAATTCTTCATGTTAAAATCCTTTCTGCGAATTGGTTTGTGGAGATGTATTAGAACGGACGCCTCAAAAAATTGTTAAATCCAACGCAGGACACGCTTTCGCTGCTTGTCGCTCGCAGCGGTACTAGGTTCGCGGGAATTTGCTGTCACTTCGTGCCAACTATTCCCGCTTACCAAGTACCGGCGGCTCCAAAGCATCCTGCGTTGGACTCAACAATTTTTCGTGGCTGACTTCCTAACAATTATCCAACAAATTAATTTACATAAATAGTAGCGAATGAATTTTATCAGATTGACAAGGGTTTTACAAGCCGTTATATTTATATAAGGAAAGAGAATGAGATTATTTATCAATTTAGTAGTGAAGGATGACAGACAGGTTGTGGCGGGTACAGGCCCGATGCCAGCAGGCGAGGGCTCGATTTGCAGCGTGCTGTGTGGCAGCTACTCCCGCTAAGCTAAGCTGCCATGAGAGCCATCACCTGCAGGTAACGGGGCTGCGCCCGCCACAACCGTCCGTTGTTCATATCACTAATAAACAGATTGGAGTTTTTATGCTTACTATACAGAATTATAAGAAAGTAGAAAGCCTTGAAGAAGCCTATGAGCTTAATCAGAAGAAAGCTAACCGTATTGTCGGCGGCATGATGTGGATGCGTATGGGCGACAACAGAATGAATACGGCTATTGATATATCAGGGCTTGGACTTGATAAGATTGAAGAATCAGATGAAGAATTTAAGATTGGCTGTATGACTACTTTAAGACAGTTAGAAGTTCATGAGAGTTTTAATGAATATACAGATGGCTGTGCTAAGGAGGCTTTAAGGCATATTGTAGGTGTGCAGTTCAGAAATCTTGCAACAGTTGGTGGAAGTATATATGGAAGATATGGATTTTCTGATGTGCTTACGCTTTTAATCGGACTGGATTCTTATGTAGAACTATACAAGGGAGGCATTGTTCCATTAACTGAGTATGCTGACCGTGATTATGACAGGGACATTGTTGTTAATATTATTGTTAAGAAAAGACCGGTGAATATGTCTTATGAAGCAGTGAGAATAACAGAAACAGATTTGCCGGTGCTTACATGTGCAGGAGTAAAGTTTAAAGATACTGGAGTCTGCAATATCTGCATAGGTGCAAGACCGGGAAGAGCAATTGTTGTTAAAGATACAGAAGGAATACTTGCAGGCGGTATTAACGAGAAGTCGGTAGAAGAATTCAGTACATTTGTTAAGAAAAATGTGCCTACAGCGGGCAATATGAGAGGAAGTGCTGAGTATAGAAGCCATCTTGCAGGCGTTCTTGCAGGCAGGGCACTTCAGAATATTAACAGAGATTAATTGGTGATTACGGATTGGAGAATATATGTTAGTTGATATTAAGTTGAATGGAAAATCTGTTAAAGCAGATATTACGGCAGACATGACACTCTATGAATTCGTGAGAGAGCATGGCTGTTACAGCGTAAAATGTGGCTGTGAAACATCTAACTGTGGCTTATGTACAGTATTTCTTAATGATAAGCCTGTCCTTTCATGTTCAGTTCTTGCAGCAAGAGCAGACAAATGCAGTGTTACAACACTCGAAGGATTACAGGAGGAGGCGTCTGAATTTGTCACATTTATAGCAGACCAGGGAGCAGAGCAGTGCGGATTCTGTAATCCGGGATTTGTTATGAATGCATTGGCACTTTTCAGAGAGAATCCTTATCCTGACGAAGAGGAGATAAAGGAGTTCCTTTCAGGAAATCTGTGCAGATGTTCAGGTTATGAGGGACAGTTAAGAGGAATTATGAATTTCCTTGAGGCAAAGAAAGCAAAGGAGGCTGAATAGATGAAGTCGGTTAATAAAGCTATCAGAAAGAAAGATGCGATGGAACTGCTTCTTGGAAAGCCGGTGTATACAGATGATATTGCACCTAAGGACTGCCTTGTTGTAAAGCTTCTGCGTTCACCATATGCCAACGCATTTGTAAAGAATATTAATACTGATATTGCGATGAAGGTGCCGGGAATAGAAGCAATATTTACATATAAAGATGTTGACCAGAATATGAAAAGATTCACATGTGCAGGTCAGACATATCCTGAGCCAAGTCCTTATGACAGGCTTATTCTTGATAAGCATGTAAGATTCATAGGTGATCCTGTAGCTATTGTTGCAGGTGCTGATGAACGCTGTGTTGATAAGGCAATGAAGCTTATTAAGACAGAATATGAAGTGCTTGAACCATTGCTTGATTTCACTAAGGCAAAGGATAATGAGATTCTTGTACACCCTGAGGATAACTGGGAGGCATTATGTCCGGTTGGAGCTGATAATAAAAGAAATCTGTGCGCACATGATGAGAGCGGCAACGGAGATATCGATAAAGTGTTAGATGAGTGTGATATTGTGATTGACAGGACATATCATACTAAGGCATGCCAGCAGAGCATGATGGAGACTTTCCGAACTTTCTGTACAATAGATACTTATGGAAGACTTCATGTCGTAAGTTCTACACAGATAGTATTCCATTGCAGGAGAATTATCTCACATGCACTTGGAATATCGCCATCTAAGATAAGAGTTACCAAGCCAAGAATCGGAGGCGGATTTGGAGCAAAGCAGACATCAGTGTCAGAGATATATCCTGCATTTGTTACATGGAAGACCAAGAAACCGTCTAAGATTATATTTTCAAGGGAAGAAACACAGTCAGCTTCATCACCAAGACATGAGATGCAGATGCATGTAAGACTTGGTGCAACTAAGGATGGTATTGTAAAAGGAATTGATTTATACACATTATCTAATACAGGCGCATATGGCGAGCATGGTCCTACAACAGTAGGCCTTTCTGGACACAAGTCAATTCCATTATATGGAAAGGCAGAGGCGTTCCGTTTTGTAAGTGATGTTGTATATACTAATATAATGTCAGCGGGTGCTTACAGAGGTTATGGTGCGACACAGGGTCTTTTTGCAGTTGAGTCGGCTGTAAATGAACTGGCAGACAGACTTCATATGGACCCGTTTGAAATCAGATTTAAGAACATAGTAAAAGAGGGCGATGTAATGCCTGCTTACTATGGACAGGTTAATACAAGCTGTGCGCTTGACAGATGTCTTGCAAAGGTCAAAGAGATGATTAAATGGGATGAAAAATATCCTATGAGAAAGATTTCTGATACTAAGGCACGTTTTGTCGGAATGGGCATGGCAATGCAGGGCTCAGGTATATCAGGAGTTGATGTCGGCAGTGCGACACTAAAGCTTAATGATGAAGGCGTATATACTATGAACATCGGAGCTGCTGATATGGGAACAGGCTGTGATACAATACTTGCACAGATTGCAGCAGAGGTTCTTGAATGCAGCACAGATGATATAAGTGTATTTGGTGCAGATACTGACATATCACCTTATGATTCAGGTTCATACGCATCAAGTACAACATATGTAACAGGTAAGGCTGTTGAAAAATGTGCATTAGAGCTTAGAGACAGAATCGAAAAGCTTGGTGCTAAGATGTTAGGCTGCGAGAAATGTGATGTCACATTTGACGGAAAGAAAGTAATATGCGAATCAGGTGAGAACAAGGATAAATGTGTAACCTTGGCCGATATATCAACAGCATCCATGTGTGGTAATGATATAGCACTTTCAGTTACCAATACACATACATCACCTATTTCACCACCACCATTCATGGTTGGAGCAGCGGAGGTCGAGGTTGACCTTCTCACAGGTGAGAGCCGTGTTGTTGAGTATGACGCATGTGTTGATTGTGGAACACCTGTTAATCCTAACCTTGCAAGAGTACAGGCAGAGGGCGGTATCTTACAGGGAATAGGAATGACAATGTCAGAGAATATCACATATTCAGATAAAGGCAAGCTGTATGAGAACTCATTTTTACAGTACAAGATTCCATCAAGAATGGATATCGGACATATTAATGTTGAGTTTGAGAGCAGTTACGAGAATGCAGGTCCTTTTGGTGCTAAATCAATCGGAGAGGTTGTAATTAATACACCGCTTCCTGCAATTACAGATGCATTAAGCCATGCGGCAGGAAAGAGATTTTACGAGCTTCCTATAACTCCTGACCAGATTGCAATGGCAAGTGTAAAAGATAATTAAAACTGATTGACCATAGAGCCTTGTAATGTTAGAATAATCTCTTATAATATGACAGATAATTTACTTACGAAAGGAATCATTACTATGAATTTTCTTGAAGAAAGAATTATGAAGGACGGAGTTGTCAAAGAAGGCAACATTCTTAAAGTAGACAATTTTCTTAATCATCAGATGGATGTTAAGCTTTTCAAGCAGATGGGCGAAGAATTTAAGAGAAGATTTGCCGGAAAGAATATTAATAAGATTATAACAATTGAGGCTTCAGGAATTGGTATTGCATGTATAGTTGCAGAATGCTTTGATGTACCGGTTGTATTTGCAAAGAAGTCACAGAGTGTCAATATTGATGGTGATGTGTATTCTGCGGAAGTTGAATCATTTACACATAAGTGCAAGAATCAGGTTCTTATATCTAAGAAGTTTGTAGGTCCAGAGGATCATGTACTTATTATTGATGATTTCCTTGCCAATGGCTGTGCACTCCAGGGACTTATATCTATTGTCAATCAGGCAGGCGGAACTGTTGAAGGTATTGGAATCGCAGTTGAGAAGGGCTTCCAGCAGGGAGGACAGATTATCCGTAACCTTGGATACCAGCTTGAATCTCTGGCTATTGTTGATGGAATGAATGCTGCAGATGGCAGTATTAATTTCAGAGAGGAGTAATCATGAATGAATATCAGTTTTTTTCACCAGTAGATGTCGTATTTGGATGCGGAAGTCTTTCTAAGCTTCATACTCTTAAGATGCCAGGAAAGAAAGCACTTCTTGTTATAAGCAATGGAAAGTCTGCAAGGATGAATGGTTCACTTGACAGAACAATAGATGAACTTAAACAGGCTGATGTTTCATATGTGCTTTATAACGGAATAGGAGCTAATCCGCTGAAGTCAGCAGTTGAAGAAGGCGCAAGAATTGGTCGCGAGAATGGAGTTGACTTTGTTGTTGCTTTAGGCGGCGGTTCAGTTATGGATGCGGCTAAGAATATGGCAATGTTCATTCCACAGCCATCAGATAATCTGTGGGATTATGCTAATAGTCCATCAGGTGGAAAGATGACACCTCCTAATGAGATGCTTCCATGGATTGCAATTACTACATCAGCAGGAACAGGCTCAGAGGTTGATACTATCGGAGTAATTTCTAATCCTGATACTAATGAAAAGATTGGTATTGGTGGAATGGCGGGAATGTTTGCAAAGTATGCAATTGTTGACCCTGAGCTTATGAAAACAGTTCCACCGAAATTCACTGCATATCAGGGGTTTGATGCACTTTTCCATTCATTGGAAGGGTATATAAGCAACAAACATAATATTATGGGAGATATGATTCAGCGTGCCGCGATTGAAAATATCGGACATTATCTTGCAAGAGCAGTTAAGGATGGTAATGATATTGAGGCAAGAGAACATGTTGCATACGCTAATACAATGTCTGGCTATTCAATGGTTGTAACATCATGTATATCAGAACATTCTATGGAGCATGCAATGAGTGCATATCACCCTGAGCTTCCTCATGGAGCAGGGCTTATCATGCTGTCTAAGGAGTACTTCACATTCTGGATTAATAAGCATGTATGTGATGAACGCTTCATTGATATGGCACATTTTCTTGGAATGAAAGATGCGTCTAAACCGGAAGATTTCATCACAGCGCTTCTTGAATTACAGAAGGCATGTGGAGTTGATGACCTTAAAATGTCTGATTACGGAATAAAGAAGGAAGAAGCAATGACACTTGCCAAGAACGCAAGGGCAACAATGATGAGATTGTTCGTAAGAGATCCTCAGGAAACTACTGATGAAGAGATTGCGGGTATATACGAGAGAGCGTATAGATAATATTTATTAATTATAGGTATAATATTCACATGATGAATGTTGTACCTTTTTTAATAAAAATGAGGTATTTCTAATGTTTAGATAATATATATTGACATATACAATTATATATGATATTAATATATTTAAAGAATAAAATCTTTTCTAAAGTAACTTGGTGTTGATTGCTTCAATAATCAACACCAGTTGCTTATCAAAGCTGGATATTCATAGATTAACATATATCTATGAAAGCTCGTTTATGAAGTTTTTTTTTCTAAAAACATTTATAGACATTCATTCAGCAAAATCCACATAACACACAATTGAATAATGCAGGCTTGTTTTAGATATCCGTAAATGCTAATATACTTATATAGATAAAGATAATATTAGTATATGTGCGTGGATATCTGCCTGCGAAAGAGACGAGGAGGATATCTATGGCAGAGAAGAAAGACAATGTAACATCTAAATTTAAGGACAATGTATTCTGTATGTTATACAGAGATAAGAAGAATCTTTTAGAACTGTATAATGCACTTAACAATTCAGCTTACACGAATGTTGATGATTTGCAGGTTACAACATTAAATGGAGGTTCGTACATGAAGTATAAGAACGACGCTTCATTTTTACTATGTATGAGCCTGTATATGTTTGAGCAGCAGTCTAGCAAGAATCCTAATATGCCGTTAAGATTTTTGCACTATGTATCAGATGTGTTCAGAGAGTTGTTCAGCAATTCCATGCTTCACAGAAGAAGCATGATTAAGATTCCTGTTCCGCATTTTGTGACATTTTACAATGGTCTGGAAAAATGGATTGAAGATGAGGAGGAAATCAGGCTGTCAGATATGTATGAGATATCGACAGACAATCCAGAGCTGGAGCTTAAAGTGCGTGTTATCAACATTAATAAAGATGTACATATCCTTAATAAGTGCAAAACGCTGCGTGATTACATGACATTTGTTAATAAGGTCAGATTCAAGATGGGTGTTGAAGGGGACGATGTCAGGATTGCGGTAACAGAGGCGATGGACGAATGTATAGATGAGGATATACTTGTCGATTTCTTTGAAAAGCACAGGGAGGAGGTCGTCGAAGTGAGTATATATGATTATGATGAGGAAGATGTCAGAAGGACATTATTTGAAGAAGCAAAGGAAATGGCTAAAGAAGAATTAAAAGAAGTTGTTAAAGCGGAGGTCATGGAAGAAGTTAAATCAGAAGTCAGAGAAGAAGTTAAATCGGAAGTTAGAGAAGAAATTAAGTCAGAAATGAGAGAAGAAGTTAAATCTATAGTAATTAATCAGGTCATAAAGAAAGTAAAGAAGTCAAAAACTCTGGAGACAATAGCCTCAGAACTAGAGGAAGAAGAGGCAGATATAAAGCCAATATACGATGCAGTGGTCTCATCTGCCCCAGATTATGATATTAATGTAATTAAAGATAAATTAGACAATATGTGAGATATTTATTTCTTCATAAATGAAACAAAATCAAACTTCTTATCAAGCCATCTGCCGACAAGGCCGATGGCTTTTCCCATTGTAAATGCAGCAACAACAGTACCGATGCCAAGACCCTTAACATGACCTAATATCAGGCCGGTAAGACATGCAGTTACGGCAAGGCATATAACATCGAAAGAAATCTTGATGCGTGAATATGCAACGCCAGTGATATCTGCCAGTTCACGAGGGAACAGGTCAGTAGGAATAATTGGAAGCTTGCATCTGTTAGAAAGAGCTATGCCGAGACTTATCAGGCAGTAGCTTATAATAAAGTACACAATTCTGAATCCGATTGCAGTTGGGAGCATTGGAACCCACATATTGTGCATGTCGATGCATTCACCAAATATGAATCCGACAACGAATGAAAACAGATATGATGGTATGAATTTCTTTCGCAGAATCATAAGGCTGAGTACAAGAAGTCCCTGGAACATATATGTAAATGTACCAAGAGTAATCTTAGGGAAGACTTCGGAAAAAGCATATGGAACGCTTGAGATTGCAGATATTCCAGTTCCTGAGTAAAGCATAAGCACAACTCCAAGGCTGTTGATTATAACAGCAAATGCAAGAACAAGCTCACCCCTAAGCGTAGTTTTAACATTTTCAGAAACAGAACCAGCATTTAAATCTATTGCACTATCAATTGAACTCATAATGAATCCCCTTTCCTTTTTAATAAAGAACATAATCACAGTCTCTAAGTGTAGTTTCATTATTGATTAATAACAAATGAATAATTTTAATGAAATTATAGATTTTGTCTATAGAACTGTTTATAATTAAGATAATAAATGTGCTCAAGAGGCTGTCTATGAATATATATAATCTTAGATATTTCGTTATACTTGCAAGAATCCGCCAGTACACGAAGGCGGCAGAGGAATTATGCATTACACAGCCGAGTCTTAGTCATGCAATTTCACAGATGGAAAAGGAACTTGGTGTTAAACTCTTTGAAAAAAACGGACATAAGATAACTCTGACTCAATTCGGAGAGGAGTTTCTTTCTTATGCAGAAAAGACTCTTGATGTGTTAGATGATGGAATCGCTTCTATTAAAAGAAGTGCAATGGGAAATGGAACGATAAGATTAGGACTTGTAAGACCATTGGGAATAAGCTATGTCCCTCGGATGGCGGCAGCATTTATAAAGAAGAATCCGAAGCTTGATATAGATTTTACGTTTCACACAGATGTTACGGGCAGGCTGCTTGACGATATGCAGCTTGGAAAGTATGATATGTTGTTCTGTTCCAAACCATCAGAAGAATATCATTTTACGGCTGAGCCCGTTATGAAGCAGAGACTGGTGCTTATTACTCCCAAAGGACATCCGCTGGCTAAGAAAAGGAAAAGGAGCATTAATCTTGCAGAGACAGCCGGGTATTCATATGTATGTTTTGACAAGAACTCTGGAATAAGAAGCATATTTGATGAAATGTTGAAAAGATCGGACATAACAGTAAAGGTTGCATATGAAACTGAGGAAGATCAGGTTATTGCCGGGCTGGTTGCTAATGGATTTGGAATAGCGGTAGTTCCATATATGGATATATTGGAAAAGATGTCTGTAGAAATATTTGAAATCGAGTCACCTGAATATGAGAGAAGCTTTTATATGGTTAATGATAATAGTACATACATGTCTCCTGCTGTAGAGACGTTCAGGAACTTTGTTATAGAGAATACAAGTGTTTTAACGGCTTTGTAGAGATTAATATAATTAATGAATAACCGGATATATCTTAATTAAATGACAAATTTGTAGAAAAATTAACAGATTTTATTGATACATTTTTGACAAATTTTAATGAAATTATTAAATAAAAATAAAGTTTGCCATAATTCAATGTAAAAAATAACAAAAATGAACGCTGGTCATAAATAATTTTTTGTTAAAAATGTACGATTATTAAAGGAGAAAATAGTGTCAAACCTAGGCAGAATCTAGGCTTGACATTATTTTTTTTGTGGAATAAAATCCGTGAACAGAAAAGAAATATGTTTCATATTTAGAAAGGAGGTCGTGCAGATGGATGCTTTGGTAGAAGGGCTTATGGAAGAACTTAATTGCGAGACAGTGTTCACTATACCTTTGTTTGGTGGAATCCCAGTATATGAATCCGTTGTTGTTACATGGATTATTATGGCTGTTGTGTTTCTGTTGTGTATTCTGCTAAGCCGAAATCTAAGTGTGGAAAACCCCAGTCGCAGACAGGTAGTTGTAGAAACAGCAATAAAGGGGCTCAATGATTTCTTCACTGAGACGGTAGGAGAAAAAGGAAAGGCATACATTCCATATCTGTCAGCAATTGCTATTTACATAGGAATTGCGAACCTGATAGGACTGCTTGGTTTCAAGCCGCCAACTAAGGATATGAATGTTACAGCAACACTGGCATTGATGAGTATTGTGCTTATTGAGGTCGCAGGAATCAGAGCCAGAGGAACTAAAGGCTGGCTTAAGAGTTTTGCAGAGCCAATGCCTATAATACTTCCTATTAATATTCTGGAAGTATTTATCAAGCCCTTATCACTTTGCATGCGATTATTCGGTAATGTTTTAGGTTCATTTGTAATCATGGAATTATTAAAGATGGTAGTTCCAGCAGTTTTACCGGCAGTATTCAGTTGTTACTTCGATATATTCGATGGACTGATACAGGCGTATGTTTTCGTATTCTTAACTGGTCTTTTTATAAAAGAGGCTACAGAGTAAGAGTATATGTAACAAGAATAAATGTTTTAAAAAGGAGATTATTATTATGTCAACAATTTTAGTAGCAATCGGAGCAGGTATAGCAGTATTAACAGGTATCGGTGCTGGTCTTGGTATCGGTAAGGCAACAAGCAGTGCAGTAGACGCTATCGCAAGACAGCCAGAGGCAGAAAGCAAGATTAGTAAGTCACTTCTTTTAGGTTGTGCCCTTGCAGAGGCAACAGCTATTTATGGTTTCGTTATCGCCCTTCTTATAATTCTTTTCTTAGGCTAATAACATTTATGGGAAAGATAACTAAGACAAGATAGAAAGGAAGGCGAAGCTAGTGTTAAGTATAGATCCATGGAATATATTATGGACAGTAGTCAATCTGCTCGTCTTATATCTGGTGTTTAAGAAGTTCCTGTTTAAGCCTGTTATGAAAGTAATCAATGCAAGAGAAGATATGATTAAGCAGCAGTTTGATGATGCTAAGAAGAGTCAGGAAGAAGCAGATGCATTAAAGGCTTCATATGACGAAAAGCTTGAAAGTGCGAAGACTGAAGCTGATGAGATTATTGTAAATGCTAGAAACAGAGCACAGGAAGAGCATGAGGCAGCTTTGGAAAAGACCAGAAAAGAAACAGAAGTAATGCTTGAAAAGGCAAAGGCTGATATAGCTACAGAGAAAGAGAAAGCAACGGAAGCTGCACAGGCAGATATTGCAAGACTCGCTCTCATAGCTGCAAGAAAAATCGTAAAGACAGGTGATGCTCATGACGCAGGCAGCAGTAAATAATGCAATAGTTTTACACCGGTTGTCTGTGAGCAGAGAGGATGTAAGAAGGGCTGATGAGTTATACAGCAAAACTTCAGAACTTCAGAAAATTCTCACGAATCCTGAAATACCTCTTGCAAAGAAATACGACATCATTGATAAAGTATTTGCACTTGATGATACCAAGGAACTTATGAAGAATTTCATTAAAGAAATGTGCAAGCTTGGTTATTGTGATGAGATGAGAGACATATTTGATTCATATTACAGAATTGATGATGAAGCAAACCACATTTTAAAAGCAGAGCTTATAAGTGCAGACAGCAGTGATGAAGATGATAATGCAAAGCAGGCACAGGATTTCTTAAAGAGCAGATATCCGGATTATACAATTGAACTGACAAAGACAGTGGATGCGGATCTCTTAGGCGGATATGTTATAAGAGCACATCACAAGGAATACGACAGAAGTTTTGAAGGACGTTTTTGTCAGCTTGAAAGAAAATTAACTGGGAGGTGACCCCTGTGGGCGCAATTAGTGCAACAGATATTATCTCCATTATCCAGAGTGAGATTGAGAATTTCAATTGGGATGAAGCAAGCCGTGAGACCGGTAATGTAATATGGGTCGGTGATGGAATTGCTACTGTATACGGTATTGACCATGCAATGTATGGTGAAATCGTAGTATTTGATAATGGAGTAAAAGGAATGGTTCAGGATATCCGTGAGAATGAGATAGGCGTTATCTTGTTCGGCAGGGATACAGGAATCAAAGAAGGAACTAAGGTTGTAAGAACCAAGAAAAAAGCCGGAATTCCGGTAGGCAGCGCATTTGTAGGAAGAGTAATCAATGCACTTGGCGAGCCTATTGATGGAAAAGGCGATATTAAAGAAGAAGATTACAGACCAATTGAGGAAGATGCTCCTGGTATCGTAGACCGTAAGTCTGTAAGCACACCAATGGAAACAGGAATACTTTCAATTGATTCAATGTTCCCAATTGGCCGTGGACAGCGAGAACTTATCATTGGTGATCGTCAGACTGGTAAGACATCAATTGCCACAGATACAATTATTAACCAGAAAGGTAAAGGTGTTATCTGTGTGTATGTTGCAATCGGACAGAAGGCATCTACAGTTGCCAAGGTTGTATCAACACTTACTAAGCATGGTGCAATGGATTATTCAATTGTTGTATCTTCAACAGCGAGTGATCCTGCATCACTTCAGTATATAGCTCCATATGCAGGTACTGCAATGGCAGAGCATTTCATGCATCAGGGAAAAGATGTTCTTATTGTATATGATGATTTGAGCAAACATGCGGTAGCGTATAGAGCACTTTCCCTTCTGCTTGAAAGATCACCTGGACGAGAGGCTTATCCTGGAGATGTATTCTATCTTCATTCAAGACTTCTTGAAAGATCAAGCCGTTTAAGTGATGCGTTAGGTGGAGGCTCAATAACAGCACTTCCTATAATAGAGACACAGGCTGGTGATGTATCAGCATATATTCCAACAAATGTTATCTCTATCACAGATGGTCAGATATTCCTTGAAACTAACTTGTTTAATTCAGGTATGAGACCAGCCGTTAATGTAGGTCTTTCGGTTTCACGAGTTGGTGGTGCAGCCCAGACTAAGGCAATGAAGAAGGCATCAGGAAGCATAAGAATTGACCTTGCACAGTACAGAGAGATGGAAGTATTTACACAGTTTGCATCAGATCTTGATGATGCAACTAAGGCACAGTTACAGCACGGAAAAGCTCTTATGGAGCTTTTAAAGCAGCCACTCTGCCATCCACTTTCAATGCATGAGCAGGTTATGACACTTGTTATGGCTAACAACGGCGTATTTGATGAGATACCTACTAAGGAAGTTAAGAAACACCAGACAGAATTACTTGAATTCATAGATCTCAAGCATCCTGAAATAGGAAAGCAGATTGAAGATAAGAAAGAGATTAATGATGATCTGGTTAAGAATATTCTGGAAGCAGTAAAAGAATTTGCATAATGCATGTGTGCTAAAAGAAAGGTAAGCGTATAGATATGGCAAACACAAAGGAAATTCAGGATCGAATAAAAAGTATCAATGATACATTAAAGATTACTAATGCCATGTATATGATTTCTTCTTCCAAGCTTAAGAAATCTAAGAAAATGCTTTCAGACACGGAACCATACTTTTTCACTCTGCAGTCAGAAATGAGCCGAATCTTAAGACATATACCTGATATAAGCAGTATATATTTTAAGACAAATGAGGATAAAGACGCAGCGGATAAAAAGGTAGGCTACATAGTTATTACTGCTGATAAGGGACTTGCAGGTTCATATAACCATAATGTTTTAAAGATTGCGCAGGAGCAGCTTGAAAAGAATCCTAATCATTCATTATTCGTATTAGGAGAACTTGGACGACATTATTTTGAACAGCGCGGTATTGAGATTGAGAAGCAGTTCCACTATACAGTTCAGAATCCTACTCTTAACAGAGCAAGAAATATTTCAGAAGAAATAATAGAACTGTACAGAAAAGGTGAACTTGATGAGGTGTATATCATATACACAAGCATGATTAATGCTATTCAGGAGGAAACACAGATTGAACAGCTTCTTCCTCTTAAGAAGGCAGATTTCAATATCCAGATACCGGTTGATTTCAAAAGAGAGGAACTTGCATTAAAACCTTCCCCAGAGGTAGTTATGGACAGAATTGTTCCTGATTATATAGTTGGTTTCGTATACGGAGCTTTGGTAGAGTCATTCTCCTGCGAACAGAATGCCCGTATGATGGCGATGGAGGCTGCATCAAAGAGTGCAAAGGATATGCTGCACGACCTTGATATACAGTATAACAGAGCCAGACAGGCTGCAATCACACAGGAAATAACTGAGGTTATCGCTGGTGCGAAGTCGCAGAAGAAGAAACGAAAGAAATAATGCGACGGATAGGAGATAATATGAGTAATAAAGGAAAGATTATACAGGTAATGGGACCTGTTGTCGATGTAGCGTTCGAAGATGAGAACCTTCCGGCAATCAGGGACGCACTTGAAGTTAATAATGGTGATAAAAAATGTGTAATGGAAGTTGCACAGCATATCGGTAACGATACAGTCCGCTGTATTATGCTTGCTTCCAGTGAAGGTCTTTGCAGAGATATGGAAGTAACAGCTACAGGCAGCGGCATTAAGACTCCTGTTGGAGAGAAAACTCTTGGCCGTCTCTTTAATGTATTAGGAGAGGCTATTGATGGTGGAGAGCAGCCAGACACAGAGGAGAAGTGGGAAATCCACAGAGAACCTCCAACATTTGAAGAACAGAATCCTGCAGAAGAGATTCTTGAGACAGGTATCAAGGTAATTGACCTTTTGGCACCTTATGCAAAGGGTGGTAAGATTGGTCTGTTTGGTGGTGCCGGAGTTGGTAAGACAGTTCTTATTCAGGAACTTATCAGCAATATTGCAACAGAGCATGGTGGATATTCAATATTCACAGGTGTAGGAGAAAGATCAAGAGAAGGTAACGACCTCTGGACAGAAATGAAAGAGTCGGGCGTTCTTGAAAAAACTGCCTTGGTGTTTGGTCAGATGAATGAACCACCTGGAGCACGTATGCGTGTTGCTGAGACAGGACTTACAATGGCTGAATATTTCCGTGATGAGAAGCATCAGAACGTGCTTTTATTCATTGATAATATATTCCGTTTCACACAGGCTGGTTCAGAGGTTTCAGCACTTCTTGGACGTATGCCTTCAGCCGTAGGTTATCAGCCAACACTTGCAACTGAGATGGGTGAATTACAGGAGAGAATTGCTTCTACAAAGAATGGTTCTGTAACATCAGTACAGGCAGTATATGTACCTGCCGATGACCTTACTGACCCTGCACCTGCAACAACATTTGCACATCTTGATGCAACTACAGTCCTTTCAAGAAAGATAGTTGAACAGGGTATCTACCCGGCAGTAGACCCTCTTGATTCTACATCAAGAATTCTTGAGCCGGACATTGTAGGTGAGGAGCATTATGAGGTAGCAAGAAAGGTTCAGGAAATCCTCCAGAAGTACAAGGAATTACAGGATATCATTGCTATTCTTGGTATGGAAGAGCTTGCAGATGAAGATAAGGTTACAGTATTCAGAGCAAGAAAGATTCAGAAATTCTTATCACAGCCATTCCATGTTGCTGAGAACTTCACAGGTATTCCTGGTGTATATGTTCCATTAAAGGAGACTATAAGAGGTTTCAAGGCAATTATTGATGGTGAGATGGACGAATATCCTGAGAACGCATTTTTCAATGTAGGAACTATAGATGATGTTATTAAAAAGGCTGAGAAGATGCAGTAACATCCTGCCAGAAAGGAAAAACTAATGGCTACAAGTTCATTTTATTTAAAAGTAATATCAGCTAACCGGGTGTTTTTCGCTGGCAAATGCCGTTCTCTGATTGTGCCTGAGTTCGATGGACAGAAGGAAATTCTTGCTCATCATGAAGATATGGTTATTGCAATTGATGAAGGTCAGATGAAGTTCCAGCCAGAGGGCAGCGACGAGTGGATTCATGCTGTTGTTGGAATGGGATTTGTTGAAATCGTCAACAACCGTGTAACTCTTCTTGTTGAGACAGCAGAAAAGCCTGAGGAAATTGATGTAATAAGAGCAGAGGAAGCTAAGCAGAGGGCTGAGGAGAGACTTCGCCAGAAGCAGAGTATCCATGAGTATTATCACTCAAGAGCAGCACTTGCAAGAGCTATGGCAAGACTTAAGGCAACATCTGGAAAGTAGAATTTATGATACATATGTGGGTTTGCACCTGCCAGAATGCTTGTGAATAGCGTTCTGGCAGGTGCTTTTTGTCGTGCAGGGTAATGGGAGACATGGCGTGGCGGATTGGACGTTAAAGTAGAGGGAAGGCGCGTTGAAGTCCAAAAGAGAAGCCAAAGCGCGGCGAATTGGACGTTGAAGCGGTGGGAAGGCGTGTTAAAGTCCAAAAGGGAAGCCGAGCCGCGGCAGATCGGACGCTGAAGCGGCGGGAAGGCGTGTTAAAGTCCAAAAGGGAAGAGTCAGTCTGACGATTTGGACCTTAGAGAGGTGTGATGCACAGAGAAAGTCCCAAAGGGGTGCCGAAGCATGTAGAATTGTTCTTTATAAGATACTTGTAAATAAATATTCAGCTTGCTATAATATGCAAGATGTATTTTGTATACACAAATAAAGTGATTGTAATTAACAAAATACACAATCAGGGAGGAACTTAAGATGTTATCTATGAAAGAAGCGATAGAGAATTATGTGGAAGGTTGTGTTGGGAAGGTTGACTGTCCAGTATACAAGCTTTTTATGAAAGCCATACTTGCAGGAATGATGATTGCATTTGGCGCAGCCGGAAGCAGTGTGGCAGCACATGATATCGTCAATGTAGGAATTGCACGTCTGGTTGCAGGAGTTGTATTCCCAATGGGACTTATGATGGTTGTTATGACAGGAGCAGAACTTTTTACAGGAGACTGTCTGGCAATTATGGCAACTGTACAGAAGAAACATACAGCACTTAAGCTTATACGAATGCTTATTGTAGTATATCTGGGAAATCTTCTTGGCTCGTTAATGCTTACATGTATTGATTATGTAAGTGGGCAGTATAATTATTCATCGGGAATACTTGGTGCATATACAATTAAAGTAGCGCTTGGTAAATGTAATCTTGATTTTACAACAGCGCTTGCATCGGGAATATTATGTAACATACTTGTGTGTGCAGCAGTTATGCTTGCGGCACGTGCAAAGGATGTAACCGGAAAACTGTTATGTTGTTTTTTTATAATACTGCTTTTTGTTGTAAGCGGTTATGAGCATTGTGTTGCTAATATGTATTATGTACCTGCAGGAATGATAGCAAAACTTAATCCATTATATGTGAAAGATGCTATGGAGCAATATGGTTATACAGCACAGCAGCTTAGTACATTGAATATACCGAATTTTATATTTAATAATCTTATTCCTGTTACAATAGGTAATATTGTTGGAGGAATGGCATTCTTCGGAATACCGTTGATGTATATTAATGGTGTTGGTGGAAAGAAGGCGTGAGACATATCTTAAAGTATATGGATACGGATTGATGATTTAGAAGAAAATATATTATTACCTATGATTATTCCTTTAGAAACCATTAAAGCATAGGAAGATGTGCAGTAGAAGAATCACAGACGAACACAGACTTACGTATAATATCGACATGAACCAAAATCTGATAATATATTCCTGCAAGTTCCATTATGAAGATTAGCACCTGAAACATGGTGCTTTTTTCTTTACACAAAAATCACATGGTTTCGGAGAATATTATATCGGGGGATAAAAATGTTATCATCTACTACGAAAAAATATGAACATAAAGGATGGGGCAAAATAGTGTATCGTCCAACCAGGTGATACATTTGCATCTGACAGCAACATGGTCGCAGAATATAGAGCAGAACCTATAAGAAGATATTATTTCTATTGCTTATAGGCAGAAATATTAGGATTTCTGCTCATAAAGCGCAGATTTCATTGTAAATACCTATAAATCATGAAAAACCACATTATCTATAGGCAATCTTTAGCTTTCTGACAAGGATAATGTCTGATTCGAGAGAAGAATGTGCAGAAAATACCTATAAGCTGTCAGAATATACGACTACCTATAGGTATCATGACAAAAAAATCAGACAAGACATTTCTTAATCAATAATAATATGCCTATAAATCTTGAAATATAGATATTCTTATAGGAAATGTTTAACAACATTATAGTGGATTTATACAATATATACTACTAAATCAGAGTCTTGAACGTTATTCAGTAACAGATTTCTTGGCAGAACAGCAAGTCTTAACCCGACATATGTCAATACGGATTTAATATCTTATGTTTCAGTCGGCATTGCGTGTGCAATAATATTGCAACTCATATATATAAAGCTGAAGCGCAGAGCATAAGAAAACAACTCTTAATCAGCAATATACATTCTGATTAAGAGTTGTTTTTCTTCGTCCATTATTAGTAAGTATACTCATGGCGAGGGCAATAATAAAATGCCTGAAGCTGACTGTTACGGTTATAGGTAACTGTATAACAATCGGCTGGTGCATCAGCATAAGTCTCAGGATTAACTCTGATAGTTATTGTCTGTCTGTGAGACTGTCCATTGTTACCGTGTTCTGCACTGGTATTATCCTGTCCTACCCCTTTGAGATTACTGATAGTCTGGACTGGGTACACTTTTGAATTGCGAATAACTCCATTTGCTGCAATAATCCCTCCTTGGACCTTATTTCAAAATGTTACTTCTACATTATATATCGGTCAAATGCGTTATATTATTACATTGAATTTCTTTATAAAAATGTATGATAGAGGAAGATAATGCGTAAGATAAGCCCCATTCCGGACTAATCCGGAGTGGGGCTTATTATACGCATAAGCAGTTAATGCTTAATTAATCAATCTCTTTTTTCTTGATTCTGTCAAGATAATCTTTAGTTTCCTTAGCAACTACACCGCTTAATGCTACAAGTGCTATAAGGTTAGGAATAGCCATAAGACCGTTAAATATATCTGCAATTGTCCATACGGCAGATACAGTCATGTAAGGGCCGATGAATACGCAGAGGATATATATCCATCTGTATGCCTTGATGCATTTCTTCTTACCATTAGTAAGGTATTCAAGGCAGCGCTCAGAATAATAATCCCAGCCAAGAATAGTTGTAAATGCAAAGAATACGAGACATAACATAAGAATAAATGAAGCAACTCCATCAGGGAATGGAAGTCCTAACTGGAATGCTTTAGTTGTTACTGCAACACCTTCAAGTCCCATATCGTAAGCTCCTGTAAGAACAATTGCAATACCTGTAATTGAACAGATGATAATAGTATCAATAAAAGTAGCTGTCATAGATACAAGACCCTGACGTACAGGTTCATTGGTACGGGCAGCGGCAGCGGCAATAGGTGCACTACCAAGACCGGCCTCATTAGAGAAGATACCTCTTGCAATACCCTTCTGCATAGCTACAACCATGGCACCAAGGGCACCACCAGCAGCGGCCTTAAGACCAAATGCACTCTGCACAATTGTAAGGATGGCAGCAGGAACATCTGTAATATTAAATAAAATAATAAGAATACCTGCTAAAAAATATGTTGCAGCCATGAAAGGAACAATAACCTGAGCAACTTTAGAAATTCTCTGGATTCCACCAATAAGAACAAGAGCAACACAGAATGTAAGGATAAGACAGCTTATAACTACAGTCCATGAATATGTTCTTCCAAATAATGAAACAGTCCATGCGTTGTTAGAATCAAAGAAATTATTAACAGCAGAAGAGATTCCATTCACCTGTGTAAATGTACCAATTCCTAAAAGACCAACGCCTATACCAAAGAAAGCAAATATCTTGGCAAGCCATTTCCACTTAGGTCCCATACCATGTTCAATGTAGTTAAAAGGACCACCAACAACATGACCGTCTTCGTCAACCTGTCTGAACTTAACTGCTAAGAGACACTCTGCGTACTTGGTAGCAGTACCAACTAAGGCAGCAAGCCACATCCAGAATAATGCACCAGGACCGCCTGAGACAATAGCAGTAGCAACACCTACGATATTACCTGTACCGATTGTTGCTGAAAGTGCTGTACATAGTGCTGCGAAACTGCTCACTTCACCATGCTTTCCATCAGTTTCGTCTTTGAAAATGTACTTAAAAGCACGTCCAAGATTAGTAAACTGAACACCCTTAAGTCTGATAGTAAGAAACAGACCAACTGAAAGTATAAGGACAATGAGTGGAATTCCCCAGACATATGCGTCAATAGTAACGAGAATAGTATTGATTTTACTAAACATATTATGTATTCTCCCTTTTTATAAAAAATTAAGATAAATTTTATCATAAAACAACATTTTTTTCAATTGAATACTGTTATTTCCTAATATAATAAATAATTTTGTTAAATGTTGCTTATTGACAAACTCTGTCAATTTATATATTATTGTTGAAAACGAAGGCGTTTTGCAGATAAAGCAAGACGCTTTTTTCCTTATTATTAAGGTAATATCCGGAAGATATAATCGGGAGAGACTGTGTAAAAATGCAGCGCCGAAGGTGACAGCGAAAACTCTCAGGCAAAAGGACCGGTTATGGACGGAACTCTGGAGAGCTGTAATTATCAGCACCGAAGAAGCAATTTCTAAGCATAGAGATGAGAAATATTGAGGCTGATTTGCTTGGGGAGAATCTTTCAGGTTTTTAACAGAGGCATAGGTGTATTAAAGTGCGCCTGTAGCCTCTTGTTTTTATGTAAAGATATATTAGGAAGGGAACTTCTTAGGAATTTTGATAAGGCAGGATTGCAAGGCACGAAAAGGCTAAAGCAAAGGAGAGAAACATTATGAAGACAGATATTGAAATTGCACAGGAAGCAGTAATGGAGCCAATTAAGAATGTTGCAGCCAGATGCGGCATAAGCGAGGATGATCTTGAATTATACGGAAAGTATAAGGCTAAGATATCAGATGAGTACATCAACAGTGTCAAAGACAATGAAGATGGAAAGTTAATTCTTGTTACAGCCATAAATCCAACTCCGGCAGGAGAGGGAAAGACAACAATTACTGTAGGGCTTGGAGAAGCATTTGGAAAGCTTGGCAAGAAGGCAGTTATAGCACTTCGTGAGCCATCACTTGGTCCATGTTTCGGTATCAAAGGTGGAGCAGCAGGTGGTGGATATGCACAGGTTGTTCCTATGGAAGAATTGAATCTGCATTTTACAGGCGATTTCCATGCAATCACATCAGCTAACAACTTATGTGCAGCACTTCTTGATAACCATATACAGCAGGGCAACGAACTTGGAATTGACCCAAGATGTGTTACATGGAAAAGATGTATGGATATGAACGACCGTGTTCTTAGAAATATAGTTGTAGGTCTTGGTTCTAAGGTTGACGGAACTGTAAGAGAAGATCATTTTGTTATCACAGTTGCGTCAGAGATTATGGCAGTATTATGTCTTGCAACAGATATGAAGGATTTAAAAGAAAGACTCGGCAAGATGGTAGTTGCTTACAATTATCAGGGACAGCCTGTTACAGCATCAGATATCAAGGCAGTAGGTTCAATGGCAGCTTTGTTAAAGGATGCATTAAAGCCTAACCTTATCCAGACACTTGAGCATACTCCAGCATTAGTACATGGTGGACCATTTGCTAATATCGCACATGGCTGTAATTCAGTAAGAGCAACTAAGACTGCACTCAAGATGGCAGATTATGTAATCACAGAGGCAGGATTTGGTGCAGATTTAGGAGCAGAGAAATTCTTCGATATAAAGTGCCGTAAGTCAGACTTAAAGCCAGATGCAGTTGTATTAGTAGCAACAGTAAGAGCACTTAAGTACAACGGCGGAGTACCTAAGACAGAATTATCAGCAGAGAATCTTGACGCATTAAAGAAGGGAATCGTAAACCTTGAAAAGCATATTGAGAATCTTCAGAAATATGGTGTACCTGTAGTTGTTACACTTAATGCGTTTGTATCAGATACACAGGCAGAATTAGATTATATACAGAAGTTCTGTGAAGATAAAGGCTGTGAATTCGCCCTTGCCAAAGTATGGGAAAAGGGTGGAGAAGGCGGAATTGAGCTTGCAGAAAAGGTTCTTAAGACACTTGAGACAAAGAAGAGCAATTTCCATTGTCTGTATGAGACAGACCAGCCGGTTAAAGCAAAGATTGAGACAATTGCCAAAGAAATATATGGAGCAGGAAGTGTTAATTATTCGGCAGCAGCTAATAAGCAGATTGAACAGCTTGAACAGTTAGGATTTGGTAATCTTCCAATCTGTATGGCTAAGACACAGTATTCGCTTTCAGACGATCCAACATTACTTGGCCGTCCGGAAGGATTTGAGATGAATGTAAGAGAAGCATATGTATCAGCCGGTGCAGGCTTCATAGTAGTGCTTACAGGTTCAGTAATGACAATGCCAGGACTTTCAAAATCACCAGCGGCATATAATATAGATGTTAATGATGATGGGGTAATAACTGGGTTATTCTAGAAAAAGTGACTCCCGGGAGTGGGAGGCAGGTGGTTGTGGGGTGTGGAATCCCTCCGGTAAACTGCACTGCATAATAATAAGCATTGAGTGTTTAGGTAATTATACCATCCGCTAACGATGTCTACGCACATCCATGTGCGAGACATCTCACACGCCATCCATGGCGTGTGTACGCTTTGGTTTACTTATGACTCAATGCTTTTATTATGCGCACAGTTTACAGTCGGAATACCGCACCCCACAAACCACCTGCCTCCAAACTTCCGGGAGTTTTTCTATAAGGGAGGGAGACATTTATGAATAGAACAAGATATAAATGGTGTTTGGGAGATGAATTACTTTTGTCATATCATGACTAAGAGTAGGGAGTTCCTTTACATAATGACAAAAAACATTTTGAATATATAACATTAGAAGTAATGTAATGTGGTTTGAATTGGCTAATGATGCTAAAAAAGAGATATAATTAGATATGAACTTGCATAGCTCAAATTAGAAAATTCCATCTATGCAAGTTTTTCTATATTTTGAAGGAGAACAATTAAATTTTTTCTGAAATACAGTAGCTAAATAATTAGCATTAGAAAAGCCAGTTTTATAAGCTATCTGACTAATTGATAATTGTGTATTTCCAAGTAATAACTGAGCATGTTGCAATTTGGTTGCTGTTAAATAATCAGTATAAGAACAGCCAGTTACTTCTTTGAATAATCGAGAAAAATGTGATGTTGATAAAGATATGTATTTCGCAGCATCATCTATTGTAGGATTATACTCCAGATTATTTTCAATATAAACAAGAACGTCATGTATTCGCGAATCAAATTTATTAAAAAGCAATTGCGAAGATTCTATAGGCAAATGTTCCTGATATATTGTAAAAAATAATTTATGTAACATACCAGTTAAAATTAGTTGCGAATAAGGAGTATTATTGTTATATTCCTGATACATTTCTTCAAACTGGGATTTTATCTTTATTTGCGATTCAGGTAAAAAATGCAAATAGTCTGTACATAATATGTCAAATTCTGATTGTCCAACTAAATTAATTGCTGGCTGTAATGCTTCAAGTCTAAATTTAATTATGTATCGTTCATAGGGAATATCAGACATTGCACAATTTCGATGATATACATTCGGTTTACTTATCCCAACATCTCCGGAATGTGCAATTTTAATATTTTCATAGGAAAACCATTTACGATCTCCACTGACAAGATATCCTAACATATAATGATCAGAAGCTGCTTGCATGTGTGGCATAGAATATGATGCTTCTTTTATCTTGTGGTCTACATGTATTATCTCATTTGAACTCAGAGGGATTGGCATTTGTATCTCCTTATATTCATTATATTGTACACATAATAGCATCAAATTAGAGAAAATACAACAAAATTGATATTATATTTAATGTAATCATTAATAAAAACTCATATAATTTCATACATACTAAAAGGATTAAATATGGAGGTTATATGAAGAAACAAAATATTTATTTAAAACTATCTGTGAAGTATATTTACTATTTTTTATTATTTATTGTATTTTCTTATTTTTTATCCCATATCTTAGTTGAAGGTTCCAAAATAATATCTGTAGCAATTAATGATATGATTGCGGGTAAGTTTGTTAATCTTAAATCAATTTTTTTTACAATATTGATTTTTGTTATCCTGTCTACGTTAATTTCTTTTTTTAAGAAACTTTGTGGAGAGCAATTTAGTTTGGTAATACAGAAGGAAAGCAAGAATTATATTGTAAAAAAAATTGAAGAGATTGAATATGCATACATTAATGAACATACAGGAACTCTAATTACAAAATTAATTTCCGATATTGAAAAAATAGGCCAACTTTATTCTGAAATAATCCCAGAGATTTTTCAATCAATTATTACAATTATAGCATTGAGTTATTCAATATTTAAAATGGATTGGATACTCTTACTGAGTATCGTGATTTGCTATCCTTTAGTAATGTGTATAAGCAACAATCTAGCTAAAAATATTAATAGATTAGCAAAGTCTAGGAGAGCAAAGTATGATGAATTGACACAAGTAGCTAATGATGATATTGCAGGAATTGCAATAGCACGTAGCTATGGTTTAAATAAAATATTAAATGAACGAGTAGAAAAAATTGCAAACGATATTTTAGGAAATGAAATTTATCGTAATAAGTATCAAGCAATTGGAAACGTAATTCAGAGCTTAGTCAAATGGATTCCTAGTGTTATCTGTTCTCTAATTGCATTGATGGAATTTTTTAAAGGACAGTTATCCATAGGAGATATGATGGCTTTTATTATTTTGTTTAATAAAATATCATCTCCCATGAGTGAATTACCTTTTAAAATAAATGATGGAAGAGAATTATTGATATCAATAAAAAGAATAAATGAGATAATGGATGCTCCAAAAGAACATTCAGGAACATATTGTGGAAATACCTCTGATTTATCAAAAACGGAAAGTGTAATATATTTTAAGGATGTTTCGTTTTGGTATAACTCTAATCGTGAAAAGAGAGTTTTTGATAAATTGAATATAGATATAAAAAAAGGGACTACAACAGCAATTGTAGGATCATCTGGTGTAGGAAAATCTACATTATTTAAAATTATATGCGGTTTAGAAAAAGTAAGAGAAGGAGATTATTACCTATACGAACAAAACTTTAGAAATTGGAATTTAACAGCTGCAAGAAAAGAGATTGCTCTGGTATCACAGAATGTATTTTTATTTGCAGATACAATTTTTTCTAATATTACTTATGGTATGGATGATGTGTCTATAGAAGTCGTGATAGATGCATGTAAAGCTGCGTGTATTCACGATTATATTATTACCTTACCGGATGGATATCAAACTTTTATTGGAGAGAATGGAGTAAATTTGTCGGGCGGACAAAGGCAAAGATTAACTATTGCTAGAGCATTTCTAAAATCATCTTCTATCTTATTATTAGACGAACCAACATCCGCTTTAGATGTAAAAACCGAAGAAGCGATAAATAGAATAATAGAAACAAGAAAGAACAATCAAACAGTGATCATCATTGCTCATAGATTGTCAACTATACGTAATGCAGATGATATTATTGTTTTACATAAAGGTAAAGTCGCTGAAAGAGGATGTCATTTTGAATTATTAGGTAAAGAAGGTTTATATTCAAAATTGTACAATAACGAATGTGAAACAGGAATAGAATAAAATTATTAGTATATAGGAGTAGTGCTAATGACACAGAAAAATGTTTTTTGGAAGTTTTTAGGTTTATTAGAAAACAGATTAATGATATATATTGTATCTATAATAATGATGACAACCTTTTATGCTGTATTTGAAGTTACAGGTTCGCTTTTTGTAAAATCTATATTTGATATTGCAGAAAAAGGAAATTATGAAGATGTAAGTGTAACTATGGGATTCTACTTATTGATAGGAATAGTTGCAGTATGTATTGCTTCAATGTTTATGTATATTTACAATAATGAAGCAAAAAAAGGTTCTATAGAAATAAAGAAGAAGGTATTTTCTAAAACATTAAATTTTCCAATGGAATTCTATGATACACATCATAGTGGTGAATTGCTATCACGTTTAATTTATGATACAGATAAAGCAAGTGAAATATATTCATCCAGACTAAGGAGAGTGTTGGCTCCTATAATTTCCGTTTTGGTATATATAATAATAATGTTTATAATCAATCCGGCAATGACATTAGTTCTTGTTCTTTTGAATATTTTACTTTTTTTACTTAATACATTAATATCTAAACCAATGAAAAAAGTAGGAAAAGAGTCCGCAGAAAAAAGTGCAATAATGACAGAAAAATTGTCTAATATGTTGACCGGTATAGAGGTAAATAAAATGTACGATTTTATGCATCATAACCGGAAGAAATATGAACTAGCTAATAAAGAATATTGTTATGTACAGAGGAAAAGAATATACTTAGTTAGTATTTTAGAATCTCTTAATGTTGCTTTTGATATGTTGTGTGCATTACTTTTTTTAGTTATAGGTATTTATTTTTTACAACATCAATTAGTTTCTTTGGGAGATATTGCAGCAGTATATACTATATATGCTGCACTTAGTTTACAATTTTTGCAATTAGGTAAATATTATCCTGAATTGATGAATTGTATATCTTTTGCAGAGAGAATATTTTCTTTTCTGGATGAGAAAGAAGAATGTACTGAAATGGTAAATGACATACAAATTAATAGCACTTATGAATCTAGTGCAATTAATATTGATAATTTATCTTTTCAATATAATGTAGCTACACCCGTTTTAAATCAAGTAACAATAACAATACCTAAAAATAAGAATGTGGCATTAATAGGAAGATCGGGATGTGGTAAAAGTACAATAGCAAAACTTCTATTAGGTTTTTATCCAATTTCTTCTGGTGATATTAAATTTTTTGGAAAATCTATTAAAGAGCTTGGATTAGAAAATGTAAGAGCATTGATAGCATATGTTCCTCAAGAAGCATATTTGTTTGAAACAAATATTATCGAGAATATACGATATGGTAAACCGGATGCAACAGATGCAGAAATTATAAATGCAGCAAAATTAGCTAATGCTCATGATTTTATTATGAAGCAAGCCGATAGATATCAAACCATGATAATTGGCAACGGACACAATTTGTCTGGAGGAGAAAAACAAAGAATAGCAATGGCTAGAGCCATAATAAAAAATTCACCAATTATAATTTTAGATGAAGCAACTTCTGCACTGGACAATGAATCAGAATTTCTTATACAAGATACAATTACAAAATTGAAAAAAACAAAAACTATTATTACGATTGCACATAAACGAGCAACCATAGATTTTGCAGATATCGTAATTGAATTATAACAATTGGATTCCCCCAAAAAATTGTTTGATATGAGATGAAAATATCTCTCCCGCCCCAACCTTGCCAAAGGCGGGGCGGAGCAGTTGTCCGGTAAAGAAAAGCCCAGCCGTGTATATTAGTAAAATCAAAACCGTATGAAGACGCCGGCACTTGGTAAGCTGGGAAAGCTGCCACAAAGTGGTAGCAAATCCCAGCGAACCTAGTACCGTTGCGTCGGAATCCGAGCGGAAGCGTGTTTTGATTTTACTAATATACACGGCTGGGCGTGCTTTAGGGGAGCAACTTCCTACAGCATAACCCCCGACTTCTCCTTACTTCTCTCAATCATATGATTCAGCTTCTCAAATGGTTTCTGTAAGAACAATCCGATAATCAGCGAAACAACTATATATATTGAAAGAAATGCGAGGTTCTTAATGTAATCGTATCGGTACATTCCTGCTATACATTCTCTTAATGCATCCATTGAATATGGGAAGAGCAGGAACCGGTATATTATCTGGTAGGCGTTAGGAAGTACTTCTATAGGGAATGTACCGCCTGAGCCGGCAACCTGTATAACGAGCAGGACAATTCCAAGTGCTTCACCGATATTTCCAAATGCAACAGTAAGGCTGTACATAAAGAAGGTGAATACGAAGCTTGAGAATGCACATGCAACCCAGTAAAGGAATGGGTGGTAACACTGGATTCCTATGTAGAGAAGATTTCCAAGTGTTATAAGCAGTGCCTGAAGCTGTCCTACTGCAAAGAATATAAAATACCTTCCGAAGAATTTTTCATATCTCTTTGCATCTGCTGGAATGTCCGGAGCAGGATGCACAGGTGTGTGCATAATAGCAACAAGTATAAGTCCACCAAACCACAGTGCAAGTATTGTGTAGAATGGTGAAGCGCTTGTTCCATAGCTTTTAACAGCATATACCTGCTCTGTTGTTATATTTACAGGTGCAGAGAGAAAATCTCCCAAAGTATTGGCATCTGCATTTAACATCTCTGATAATAAACCATATGTATCCTGTTCAGTGATTGTGTTTAATGTATTAATTGCATTATCAAGCTTTGTCTTAAGGTCACTGAGAAGCTCTTTAGTCTGAGTGAGTGAGCCCGATGTAAGCTTAATTGCAGCAGACAGGTCTGCAACATCCATGTTCATGTCAGAATAAAGCTCTGTTAATGAACTCATAATGCTTTGAATCTGGGACATCTGGTTTGAAAGAGCAGATGATAATTCATTTAAAGATTCAGCGGAATTACCATTTACAAGTGCCTGTAAGGTTATTAACTGCTTCTGCTGTAACTGTAATTGTGTATAAACTTGCGGTGCAGCACTGTTTGAACTGCTGCTTATTGATGATGTAAGGTCAGTAATTGCAAGCATTGAGTTAAGAATTACATCGTATGTTGAAAGTGTAGTCCTTGCGGATGTAAGTCTGTTAATAACTGCATCCATAAGAGAACCGGTTTCTTTATCTGCATCTTTGATAACTGAGTCGCCAGTACCGGCAATTGTAGATACAATTGTATCTATAAATGTCTGGTTTACCTGCTGCTGAACTGCTGTTTTAGCCTTGTCTGTTATCTTAGGTGCAATAGCGTTTGCTTTCTGGTTACAGTAATATTTTAACTGAGGATGTTCCATGGAATCACTTAAGAAGCTTATAAGATTCTTGGAAAAATTCTCTGGAACAACGAGGGCTGCATAATACTCACCGCTGTATACGCCTTCGATTGCTTCATCTGATGAAGCAACAAACTGCCAACCAATAGTGTTATTAGTTTTAAGTGCATCAATTATGGTGTCACCGACATTAAGCTCCGTTCCTTCAAGAGAAGTACCTTTGTCAACAGATACAACGGCAACTTTAATCCTGCTTGTGGAAGCCTGTCCATATGGATCCCAGTTTGACAGGATATTAAACCACGAATACAATGCAGGAATAACGGTAAGACCGATAATTACGCATAGTGCAATTACATTTGTTTTTATGTGGCGAAGGTCAGCCCGTATAATCTTAAATATATTTTTCATAACTGTACCTCACTTAAAAATGCTTTGATACTGTCTGTAAGAGAAGTATCAGCCTGTTTTTCCTTAATCTCAATATTGAGCTCATTGAGCTTTCTTGCGAGCTTGTCATCAATATAATCAATAACTATAAGATAAGCACAGAATATAAAAAGTGAGATTACCCAAAGAAGCAGATAAACAACCTTAGCTGTATCCATGGTAAACATAAGCACCATGAATACTAAAGGAATTATCATCATACATCTTAAGCAGACCTTTTTCTTGTGCTGGTTCTTAGCGTGCATATTTTCTGCAAATGCTGTGATTTCCGCAATAACAACATCTATATTAAAATCATCATTTTGCATAAATTCATTTCTCCTTTACATAAAATGTGTTTCTTTCATACGGCGTTCGAAGAACTCGCGTACTTCAAGAAGTGACTTTCTGATTCCAAGTCCCAGAATAAGGGAAATAACAGCATAAGCGCATAATTTCACAAGAAATACAGCGTAATCACACTGATATAATCCGCTTATTGCCTCCCTCATGGCATTGATTGCATAAGGGAATGGGAAGTAAAGGTACACATTCTGGAAGAATTCAGGAAGAAGTTCTATTGGATAAGTTCCGCCTGAACCGGCAATCTGTAACACAATCATAACTACAGCAATAGCTTTTCCCAAATCACCAAATGTAAGAACAAGTGTATATATAAATAATGTAAATACAAAGCTTGTTATAGCGGCTGCAAGCCACAGCATGAATGGGTGGGTGCAGTCAATTTTTAAAATGTACAAATCACCAAGAACAACTACAAGAGCCTGAAGCTGTCCCATTGCAAGGAAGAGTAGTGCACGGCCCATATATTTCTGATGTTCTGTGGCATCCTTGAATTCATCATCCTCATAGTCAACCTTTACTTTCATAAGGGCAACTAAAACAATTCCTCCAACCCAGAGAGCAAGTGTTGTATAGAAAGGTGTAACACTTGTTCCATAGTTAGTCTGCATATAGACGTAGATTTCTTCTACCTGTACAGGTTCTGACAGGAATGACGCTATTGACTGTGCGTCTGAGTTGATGAAATCCATTATCAGTTTATATGTAGAAGATGAACTTATATCTCCTACTGAACCAGATATGGTATCAAGCCTTTTATTGAGAGAATCAAGTAATGTTTTTGTGCTTTCTAGAGTTGTATTAATATTTACTGATATATCACTCACACCAAGGAGCATCTGTGATATTCCGTTAATACTGTCTCCGGCACTGCTTATATTAGCTGCAAGGCTGCTTACGGCATTCTTAATGGAAGCCTTAAGAAGGTTAACATTAGTTCTTATTACAGTCTGCATAATTGTCTGGCTCTTCTGGAGCTCTGTGCGGCACTGTTCAACAACAGACTTGATTAACTGGTATTTTGCCTGAAGTGTTTCAGGTGAATCAGTAAGAATATCGGCACACTGCTGAACAAGGTTGTATGCGATATTCTCCATAGCGTTAACAGAAGCTAGAGCTGACTTTAGGGCGGTGATAACTGCCGGGTCAATGCCATCTACTTTGCTGAGGGAATCAATAGCATCTTCAAGAGCCTTATTCTGGTCTATAAGTTCCTTTAACTGTTTGTTGGCTTTACTAAGCTCAACGCCAGCCTGTCCGACATCAGTTATTGAAAGCTGTACAGCTTTATCAAGAGAATCAAGTGCGCTGTCAGTTAATTCATTCATAGCTTTAAGCTGCGCATCAATCTGGTTTGCAATATTATCTGTGACATTATCAAGAGATTTATTGGCAATATCAGCAACATCAGTTGTTCCGGTAAGAACATCTTTAATCTGTGGAAGAACCTCCTGAAGTTTTGCAAGATTATCTGCCAGGTCTGAATTACTCTTAATAAACATGTCAATCATTGTATCGTAAGAATTAATATTGGCAGATACACTCTGTAAATCCTTAACTGTCTTTTCAATAATTGAAGGATCATTTTCAGCTATTTCGTTAAGTCCCTGCATAATAGTCTTAACACACACATCAATGAATTCGGAATTGATAGTGTTCTGAAGAGTGCTTTTTCCTGTATCTGTAATCTTGGAAGCAACAGCATTTTTCTTGGAATTCTCATAATATGTAACTGTTGGTGGATTAAGACCATTGTCAAGGAAGTCATACAGGCTTCGTGAAAAGTCCTCACCAACAACGATAACGGCATAGTACTTCCCGGCATTCAGTTTATTCATGGCTTCATCTTTAGTTTCCGGAAAACGCCAGCCTAATTTATCATTCGAATGAAGCTGTTCAACAATCTGTTCTCCCATATTGATAGTGGAATCATCAGATTCAGAGTAGCCTTCATCTTCAGAAACAATAGCAATCTGGACAGACGCAGTGTTTGCGTAAGGATCCCAGTTGGAATATATGTTAAACCATGCGTAAAGCGATGGAATAAGGCACAGACCAAGCGCAATGGCTAAAGCCAGAATATTCCTGCTAAGACCTTTCAAATCTTTTTTGAAAATCTTAAATATCATAACATTCCTCAATTCTTTAATTATCGTTTAAAACTTATATGTATTTTACTTAAGAAACTGGGGAAAATCAATACAGAGAGGATAAATCAGACATATTTAATAAATTAAGAAAGGATACGGATTTATGAACATATTGTATTGTGGTGATAAACCAATGCAGAAGGGGATTCTTTTATCTTCAATGTCTCTTATTAAAAATGTGGATGAACCGTTAAATATATATATTCTTACGGTTGATTACAGGGAAAAAGGTATCAATTACAAGCCGGTCGATAAAGCATTTGCAAAATATCTGAAAGAAAAATTGAATAAATCGGACATTAAAGTAAATATCTTTCTTGTTGATGTTACAAGATATTTTGTTGAGGAGCTGCCGGAGGCAAATATGCAGAGCAGATTTACTGCGTGCTGTATGCTGCGCCTTTTTGCCGATAAGACAGATATTAAGGATAGAGTTCTTTATCTGGATACTGATGTGTTGTGCAGAAAAGATTTCAGGGATTTTTATTATCAGAATATGGATGGCATAGAGATTGCGGGAGTTTCTGATTATTATGGCAGATGGCTTTTCGGTGATGGTTACATTAATTCCGGAGTAATGCTTATGAATATGAGGATGATAAGACAGAACGGGCTTCTGGAGAAATGTCGTGAACAGTGCATAAGAAGGGAAATGTTTATGCCTGACCAGACGGCTGTTAATACATTTGCAACAAGAGTTAATCTGTGCGGACGAAAGTTTAATGACCAGAGGAGGCTGCATGACAACACTGTTTTTCAGCATTTTACAACTACATTCCGGGTGTTTCCGGTGATAAGGACTGTTTCAGTCAAGCCGTGGGAGATTGATAAAATGCATAATATACTTGGGCTTCATGAATATGATGAGCTTCTGGATTCTTATAACAGGGAGCATGAAGAGTACATGGCAGTTTCACGTATTCCTGTGTTTTTCTCTATTAATGAACAGTACGCACCATATCTGGCAGTGTGCCTTAAATCGTTGGCTGTACATGTGGCTTGTGATGAGCGTTACCGCATTATTGTTATGTGCGATAATGTGAAGAATATTACGATGATTCAGCTTCGTAATGTGATAAAGGATTATGAAAACATAGATATTGAATTCGTTGATATAAGAAAGAAAATGTACGAATATTCTGAAAGCTTTGGACAGACAGTTACTGACAGACAGGAAAACAGGCTTTATTCAGGCGAGTTTACACTGACGATATATTTCAGGTTATTTATTGCAGAGCTTTTTCCAGAGCTTAATAAAGCTGTGTATATTGACTCTGATACCGTAATAAATGATGACATTGCAAAGCTTTATTCAGTTGATATGGGAGATGCAATGTTTGGTGCAGTAAGAGATACATTTGCAGGAAAGAATACAATACTGGCTCATTACATTGAAAATGTAGTGGGAATAGAGCGGGATGAATATGTCAATTCAGGAGTGCTTCTTATGAACCTTGATAAGATAAGACAGGCTCATCTGGCAGACAGATTCTTAAAGCTTATGGCTGAATATCACTTTGACAGTGTTGCACCTGACCAGGATTATATTAATGCTATGTGTGCAAAAGAAATATATTTTCTTGATAAGGAATGGAATGTTATGCCTAACAAGGGCGGGGAGTATATAGCAAGACCGAAGCTGATACATTATAACCTGTTTGACAAGCCGTGGCATTACAGCGAGATTCCGTATGAGGAGTATTTCTGGCAGTATGCGGCTGAGTCGGGATTTTATCCGTTGCTGATTAAACAGCGCAAGCAGTATGGGGATAATGAAAAGAAAGCTGACCGTGAGAATTTAAAGAAGCTTCTTGCAAGGGCTGAGAATATTGCGGATGGTGATGGGGTTAAGTTTTCTGATGTTGTGGGAAGCAGATTTGTTGTGGATAGTGGTTTCGTGAAGGATAGCAGTGATGCTGCAAAATAAATTATGTCGGAGGAGATATGATTGGTGATAGGGAGCAGGTCTATGAAAATATTAGGACGGCTGTAAGCCTTAATCAGTTGAATTCAAAGGTTGAGCCGGGAGACCCTAAGCTGTTACGCGAAGATAAAGAAGCATTACTAAGACATTATATTGATTACCGCACAGCATATGGTTTTGGTGTGAAGAAATATATTGCAGAAGCTATATTTCATGCCGGGACTTCTGCGGTGGGGCTTATAACACAAGTTGACGGACTTGAGAATCTTTCTGGAATCAGAGGTCCTGCGATTGTAACATGCAATCATTTCAGCCCGTTAGACCCTGCAATTGTCAGGTTTGCAATGAGAAAAGCTGGCTTCAGAAGAATAAGTATTGTTAATCAAGATTCTAACCTTGCAATGAAAGGTTTTGTCGGGTATATGCAAAAATATGCCGACACAATGCCCGTAAGCAGCCTGAAATGGTTTATGGAGACTGAGTTTCCTAATCAGATTAAGAATGCACTTGATGAAAACAAACTTGTGCTTATATATCCTGAGCAGGAAATGTGGTTTAATTATCGGAAGCCCCGCCCATGCAAAAGAGGTGCATATCTGTATGCGGTAAAGTTTAATGTGCCGGTGATTTCGCTGTTTGTTGAACAGCAGGTTAAAAGTACACATTTGCACACATTCAGGGTACATGTCCTGCCAGTAATATATCCGGACAGACAGCTTGATGAAAGAACAGCAAGTTTAAGAATGCAGCACACAGACTATGAGCAGAAATGTGCTGCATATGTCATGGCATATGGAAAGAAGCTGACTTACGATTTTGAAGAGGGCGATATTGTAGGAAGATAAAAGCATTTGACTCGGAAAGAATTGAAGTGTATATATATTTGAAGAAATTACAAAGATTGAGAGGAAAATGTATATGAAGATACATTCAGTGGCAGTACTTGGAGCAGGAGCAGTCGGCTCTTATGTTATATGGGGACTTTCAGAAAAGAAGGATATAAGTTTAAGCGTTATTGCAAAGGGCGAAAGAGCGGAAAGACTTAAGGCAGAAGGCTGTCTGATTAATGGAAAGACATATCACCCGGAGGTATTGACACCAGAGGAAGCAAAAGGTGTTGACCTTCTTGTTGTATCATTAAAATACGGCGCACTTGCAGGTGCATTAGATGATATTAGGGAAGCCGTCGGTGAGAATACAATTGTCATGAGTCTTATGAATGGTGTTGACAGTGAAGAGATAATATCTACCAAGATAGATAAATCACATATCATTTATTCACTTATAAAGGTGGCGTCACACCGCGAAGGTAAGGAATATGTGTTCAATCCTGAGACTACAATAGGCATTATATATGGAGAGGAAACTGCACCATTTGGGAGTGAGAGAGTTGCGGCAATAAGAGATTTATTTGATGGAACAGGACTTAATTACAGAGTGACTGAACATATCAAAGAAGAGATATGGAGCAAGTACAGACTTAATATCTGTAACAATCTTCCACAGGCTATTATTGGAGCAGGTGTTGGCTGTTATACTGACAGTGAGCATATGAAAGCAATCAGCGAAGGATTACGTAAGGAGGTTGAAGCAGTAGCTCTTGCCAAAGGCATTGATATGAGCAGGTGTGCAGATAACTCAAGCCGAGGAAGCACTGTTCCGCCAACAGCAAGATATTCAACACTGCAGGATATTGACGCTGGCAGACACACAGAGATAGATATGTTCTCCGGCGCAATGATGCGCATGGGAAAAGAACTTGGAATTGATACACCATATAATGAATATACATATCACATCATCAAGGCACTTGAAGAGAAGAATGATGGCATGTTTGATTATGATGAGAATAGTGAGGCTGTGACTTATTCTAAGTAGTGGCAGACGGATTTAGCAGGCATGTGGGGTACAAGACAGAAAATATAAGATATTAATCATGGCGCAGCCTTTTTAAGGGCTGCGCTTATTGCTTCTATAAAGACGGAATATGTATATCTGTTGGCTGAATCATAGGTTATGTTGGTTGTGCCGGCTTCCATGACTTTAGCAGCAACTTCATCAAATGAAGTTGTGAGCTTAGGGTACATAGTTGTGATTGATTCAGAAAGATTAACAAGCTCAATGCTGTTAATGTTAGAGGAATCAACTGTGACCTGGATATCAACGGGGTTGCCGTCTAACAGAATAGAGGCGGTATATACTCCGGGGCAGAATTTAGGAGCGTCGGCATTATCAAGGGGTGTCTCAATATTAGAAGAAGCAGAAGCATTTACAGTGCTGCTCTTAGGTTTAGTAGTATTCCTGGAATTATCAGAACTATTGCTGCCAAGACGGATAACAGCGAATATAATAAAAGCTATTATAATAGCAGCGATAACCGCTCCAATAAGGAGCTTTTTAAATGGAATAACAACAATTTTAGTCTGACTCATCACAAAGAAACCTGCCCTTCATATTCATTATTACAAAATATATGGTATGGAGTGGGAGATTATGATTAAAATGTGGTATATTAAATACAAATGTATTGGATAGTGTAAAATGGCACATTAAATTAATGCATAGCTTGAAAAACCTACTAAATTGTTAAATATGATGAAATGGTAGGTTTATGAAGAGGTGAATGATTATGAACAGTAAATTTATCAAAACATTTGCAGTAATAGTGATTATAGCGGCAGGCATGACAGCATGTGGACAAAAGAAAAATGTTACAACAGATGATGTATCAGAAAAAGAGATGGCGAACATACAGGAGACTGCAGCACAGGAAGTGACAGCACAGGAAATTATAACACAGGAGATTACAACCGAAAAAGAACCGGAAGATGACGAATATGTTCTTGTAAATAAATACATACCGGATATATATGTCGAATTGATGTATGCAACAGACAATAACTTTACAGGTGTCAGAATATATGATTTCACAGACGCATACCTTCGATACGGAACAGTTAAGAAGCTTGCAAATGTGCAGAAAGAACTGAAAGAACAGGGGTACAGCTTAAAGATTTGGGATGCATACAGACCGTTTGAGGCACAGCAGAAATTATGGGAAGTATATCCGGACCCTAACTATGTGGCAAATCCGGCTAACGGAATGAAAAAGCATAATATTGGAGGAACAGTGGATATTACAATGGTTGCTGCTGATGGAAGTGTTATATCAATGCCGACAGAATTTGATGATTTCTCTCTAAAAGCAGACAGGAATTATTCAGATATAGACAATGAAGAAGCTGTGAACAATGTTATGATTCTTCAGAATGCTATGGAAAATAACGGATTTACAGGCTATCAGGGAGAATGGTGGGACTATTCAGATACGGTGGAATATGAAGCGGTTGATTTCGAACCATGATGAGACATGATATGAAAAGGTGCATTATGGTAAAGCAAATGATGGTAAAGTCTATTATAGAAAGATTAGGGGAGTAACACATGTCATTACAATTAATTCTGGGAAGCTCAGGTGCGGGTAAATCGCACTATCTGTATACGCATATAATTGAAGAGTCAATGAAGAATCCTGACAGGAATTATATAGTTGTTGTGCCGGAGCAGTACACTATGGCAATTCAGAAAAGACTGGTGTCCATGCATCCAAGAAAAGGAATACTTAATATAGATGTTGTGAGCTTTGAAAGGCTTGCGTATAAAGTATTTGAGGAAGTGGGTGAGGATAATCTTGAAGTCCTTGATGATACAGGAAAGAATCTGATTATTAAAAGAGTTTTAGAGCAGAACAAGGACAGATTAAAATATTTTGGAAGTAATCTGTCTAATACAGGATTTGTGTCAGAGATGAAGTCTGTTATATCGGAAATGCTTCAGTATGATATCAAGCCGGATGTTATGCAGGATGCGGCAGGTGCAGCATACAGTGATTCAGAGGGAAGTGCAGCACTTCAGTATAAGCTTGATGATATAGTACTTGTATATAACGCATTTGCAGAGTACATAGACAAAAATTATATAACTAAAGAAGAAATACTGGATAAATTATGCAGCAAGGTTACAGAGTCAGAGAAAATAAAGAATTGCGAGATAGTATTTGACGGATTCACAGGCTTTACTCCGGTTCAGTACAATTTAATGACAATTCTTTTATCAATGTGTCCGAAGATATATGTTTCTCTGACAATTGATGCATCTGAGCATGAAAATTCAGTAAGAGGCAGGGAAGAACTTTTTTTCATGAGTAAGGACTGCGTATCAAAGCTTTATAAGATATGTGATGAAGAACATGTGAAAGTCCTTGAACCTGTGTATATTGCAGGAAAAGCAGTACCGGGAAAGAATGTAATTGTAAATGTTAATTCAAGATTTAAGAATTCAGAAGAACTGGATTTTCTGGAACAGAATCTTTTCAGAAACAATTCGGGAAGATTTAATAAGAAGACTGACAATATCGTTATATATGAGGGAGCTGTTGCCAAGGAAGAATTAACATTTGCAGCAGGAGAAATAATAAGACTTACAAGACTGTGTGGATATAGATATAACGAGATTGCGATAGTTACTGCGGACATGGATGGCTACGGCAAACTGGCGGCTAATATATTAAAGCAGAACAATATACCATATTTCTTAGATTACAAGCGCCATGTGACGGACAATCCATTTATTGCGGCAATTAACGGTGCACTTGGAATAATAGAGAATAATTACAGCTATGACAGCATATTAGGATTCCTAAGAACCGGAATGAGCGGAATGGAGCGCGAAGATATTGATCTGTTAGACAATTACTGTGTTGCAGTTGGAATCAGAGGCAGGGGAAAATGGCATGAACCATGGATAAGAAAGTTCAGGGGAACAGTCAATAATACTGACCTTGAGAAGCTTAATTCACTAAGAACAATGATAACGGATATGCTGGATCCATTGGAAGAAGTGCTAAAGTCAAAGGAATCAAATGTTGCTGATATGGTAAAGGCACTTTATGAGTTCCTTGTGCGTGAAGATATGGAGCAGAAGGTAAGTGTGCTTAATGACAGCGAGTACACTGGTGATGAATATGCGCAGTTATATAAGAAAGTTATAGAAGTATTAGATAAAATGTATGCCCTTCTTGGAAGCGAGAAGGTTGGTATTAAAGAATTTAACAAGATACTTGCGTCAGGATTTCAGGAGATTAAGATAGGACTTATTCCGCAGACCAACGACTGCGTTGTTATCGGAGATATAGAAAGAACCCGTCTTGACAATATCAAGGTCATGTTCTTTGTCGGAATCAATGACGGCAATGTACCTAAGAAGGCTGATTCAAGAAGCGTTCTGTCAGAAAGCGACAGGGAGTATCTTGAGGATAAGGGAATAGTTATGTCAGCTTCCGTAAGGGAGAAAGCATTTACACAGAGATTCTATCTGTATCTTATTATGACAAAGAGTGCGGAGAAGCTTTACATGTCATATGCGGTAAAAAACAGCGAGGGTGCGGCGCTGATGCCTTCATATATTATAAGAAGCATGAGAAAAATGTTTTCACATTGCCTTAAGTTATCTTACAAAGACACGGCACAGCAGAATTCATATGTGACAATACCGCGGGCGGCTAACAGCTTTGATAATACTGAAATTGCTGCAAATGTAGATGAGGATATTATTGATTCACTTACTAGCGGCAGGCTTGTCGGAAGCGTCACATCTTTTGAGAACTTTGCAGAGTGTCCATTGAGATATTACTTAAGGTATGGAGTTGATTTGAAGGAAAGGGAAGAATTCACATTTTCACCGGTAAACTTCGGCGTCGTACTGCATGCGGTTATCCGTGAGGTGTGCGACGAAATCAAGAAAAACGGTGAGTCGTACTATCTGATATCAGAGGAGAAACGCCGCGAGATGGTAAAAAGAAGTGTCGCTGCAATTACTGACATATACCAGAACAGTATCCTTAAGGATTCAAGCCGTAATTCATTCATGATTAAGAGGATGGAGGACCTTGCAGACCGCACTATATGGGCGATGGGTGAGCAGTTAAAATGTGGTGATTTCGTGCCATTTGTATTCGAGCATAAGTTTAATATGGAAGTCGGAGACGGAGACAGAAAGCAGCTTATGAGCGGAACAATTGACCGCGTTGACATATGCGAAAACGGCACAGATGTATATGTAAGAATTATCGATTACAAGACAGGAAAGAAGGATTTCAACATAGTAAAGACCTACTACGGAATTGATATCCAGCTTATGGTCTACATGGAAGCGGCAATGAAGCTTGTGTCGAAGATGCGTCCGGGTAAAAATGTGATTCCTGCCGGAGTGTTCTACTATAACATAAGTGACCCGATTGTATCTGCGACAACAGAGAGTGCAGAAGAGATAGAGGATAAGATTAAGGGTGAACTGCGTCTTAAAGGAATGGTTAATTCGGATAAGGATATTGCCGAGAAGATGGACAATACAGAGGGTACTTCACTTAATATTCCGGTTAGCAGAAAGGCTGACGGCGGATTTGACTCACGAAGAAGCAAGGTGATGAATACAGAGCAGTTTAATATGCTTGGAAGATTCGTTGATGTAAGAGCCATTGATACTGCGGACAGAATTGCAGGTGGTGATATCAGGAGAAGTCCTTATAAAGATGGACAGTTTTCAAGCTGTGACAGATGTCCTTATGGGGCGGTGTGCGGATTTTCTGTGGATTTGCCAGGCTGCAATTACAGAAAATTAAAGAAATTTGATGATGAAGTGTTATGGAATAATATAAAGAAAGGGGTTGATGAGAATGGAAAGAAAATGGACACCGGCGCAGAAGAGCGCGATTGATACAAGAGACTGTAATGTGCTGGTTTCGGCGGCTGCCGGTTCAGGAAAGACTGCTGTTCTGGTAGAGCGAATCATTTCCATGATTACAGACCCTGATAAGAATATAGATATAGACAGGCTGGTTGTTGTTACATTTACAAAGGCGGCAGCAGCCCAGATGAAAGACAAGATAAGAAAAGCACTTGATTCAATGCTTGACGAGAATCCGGGGGATGTGAACCTTTTAAGACAGATAACACTGCTTAACAACGCACAGATAACAACGATAGACAGTTTCTGTCTATGGATAATCAGAAATCATTTTCCAGAGGTTAATCTGGACCCGGGGTTCAGGATAATGGACGAGGGTGAGAAGAAGCTTATTGAAAATGATGTGTTGGAAGATGTGCTTGAGGAATTCTATGCCGAAGCAGATGAAGAATTCTTTAATCTTGTTGATGCATTTGGCATGGGACGGGACGATTCAGGGCTTGTGAGTATTATAGATAAAATATACCGTTTTTCAAGAAGCAATCCGTGGATTGATGAGTGGTTTGACGAGTGCATGTTAGTTTATGATGATGAGACTTACGATAATCCTGCAATTAAGGAGCTGTATGATTCAATTAAAAATGCACTTCTTGATTACCGTGATAAATATAATAGATTAGTAGATATCTGTTCTGAGCCGGCAGGACCTGCAGCATATACAGGTGCTTTGCAGTCTGACCTGCTTGGAATTAATGAGATGATTAATTCACAGGATTTTGGAGAGCTTGGCAGAAGGATAAGAATATTTTCATTTGAAGCTCTGTCAAGAAAGAAGGATGCAGGAGCAGACCCGGATATTAAGGAATATGTTAAGGGGCAGCGAAAGTTGTTTAAAGATTACATAGGACGGCTTAATGATAAGATATTCTTGAAAGATGATGAGGGAATATTTGCAGACATGCAGGGGGCAGGCATCCAGATACGGACTTTACTTAAAGTGGCAAAGGTGTATGCCAAGCGTGTTTCAGAGGTGAAGCGAGAGAAGGGCATAATTGATTTTAATGACATGGAACATCTTGCACTTTCAATACTTGTAAAGAAAGAAGACGGAAAGCTTGTATACACAGAGACTGCCGACAAGCTTGCGAACAGATTTGAAGAGATACTGATAGACGAGTATCAGGATTCCAACCAGCTGCAGGAGGTTATTCTTAATGCGGTGTCGAAGACGAGACTGTCCGGTGAGAATAACAATATATACATGGTTGGTGATGTAAAGCAGAGCATATACAAGTTCCGTCTTGCCTGCCCGGAGCTTTTCATAGAGAAGTACGATACATACGGCGAGACTGGCGATAATGTTAGAATTGAATTACAGAAGAATTTCCGAAGCCGGGGAAATGTGCTTGAGTGTGCCAATGATGTGTTCAGTCATATCATGAATAAGAATTTTTCAGGAATCGGGTATGACGAATCGGTAAGGCTTAATGCAGGATTTCCATATCCTGAATATAGTGACAGTAATTACGGTGATGAAGCCAACAAGAGTACAGACGTTATTCTTATATCTTCAGAGAATGAAGAAGAGGCGACAACAAGAGAACTTGAGGCAGACAGGCTTGCAAAACTGATTGAGGAAATAGTTTCTTCTGGCATAAATGTATATGATTCAGATGAGAATATATACAGACCGGCAGAATACAGGGATATTGTAATTCTTACAAGGTCAGTTACAGGCTGGGCAGATACATTTGCAGATGCCCTGATGGACAGGGGGATACCGGCGTATACAGATTCGTCAACAGGATATTTCAGCGTGCGTGAGATACAGGTAATCTTAAGTATGCTTACGATAGTAGATAATCCGGTTCAGGAGATAAGCCTTGCGGCGGCGATGATGTCTTATTTTGGAGGATTTACGGCAGCAGAGCTTGGAATGGTGAGAAAGCTTGGCAGAGAGTATGCAGATAAGAATGTGCATAATAATCTGTATGAACATTTGAAAGCAGTTGCAATGCTTGGCGGAGCAGATAAGATACAGGAGACGGATGTTAAGCAGCTGTCCGGCAAATGTGCATTATTTCTTGCAAAGCTCACAGAATACCGAGACAAGAGCAGTGTTGAGTCACTATATGATCTGTGTTGGGAGATGACATATGATTCAGGCTACTACGATTATGTGGGAACAATGCCTGCCGGAGCACAGAGACAGGCTAACTTAAATGTCCTGCTGGAAAGAGCAGCGGGATATGGAAAGTCAAGTTATTCTGGTCTGTTTAATTTTTTAAGATATATTGAAAGACTTAAGAAGTTTGACGAAGATTTTGCAGAGGGGGCTGCCAGTCTTGACAATGAGAATCTTGTAAGAATTATGAGTATCCATAAGAGTAAAGGCCTTGAATTTCCTATTGTAATACTTGCAGGAGCGCATAAAAGTATTAACTTTATGGACGCAACAGCACCGGTGCTTGTAGACCAGAACTTAGGAATTGCAGTTGATTATGTTGACCTTAAAAGAAGAACCAAGACACCTACTATTATTAAAGGTGCTATGGCAAGAAGAATTGTAAGGGAGTCGATAGCTGAGGAAGAGAGACTTCTCTATGTTGCAATGACAAGAGCAAGGGAAAAACTCATAATTACCGGAGTTGTAAAAGATGCAGACAAGACGCTTGATAAATACAGGGGAAGGGCTGAGCAACTTGCAGCAGATGGAATGTTGTCTTTCGCGGACAGTGAGAATATAAAGAACTATCTTGATATGATAATGCCAGTGTGTCTTATGGATTCAGATAAATTGAAAGGCAGCTTTAAAGTGATGATTGATGCCGGAGAGGATTCTTGGGCTGATGTGGATGAATCCGGGGAGATGGCTGGTGAAGCGAATGCTGTTAGAATCTGGGAACTGGCTGATGAAATTATGGAAGCTGTGTCTTATCCTTTATTAGAGGAGCTTCCGGAGTATGTTCCTGATGATAACGCAGCCGGAAGGATGAAGCTGACGGTTTCGCAGCTTAAGGCTATGCAGGCGGATGATGATTCAGAGGAAAATGCTTACATGGATGAATCTGTGAAGACAGCACTTAAAAAGGAAGAATGTGATGAGACAAACAGCATAATTCCAAAGTTCATAAGCGGTGAGGAAGTGCAGCTTGCTGCTAATGAGCGTGGTAGCGCATATCACAGGGTTATGGAATGTCTTGATTATTCAGTGAGTGTGAACCTTGATGGAGTTAAAGCAGATATTAACAGAATGTTAGAAACCGGCAAGATGAATGAATTACAGGTGAAAAGTGTCAATCCGTGGGATATATATACATTTGTACAATCAGATACAGGCAGGAGAGTTGCAAATGCGGTGAACTGTGGCAGTGTCAGAAGAGAACAGCCTTTTGTATTTGAGTACGAAGGACAGCTTATACAGGGTATAATTGACTTGTGTTTTGAAGAGGACGGAGAACTTGTGATTGTTGATTATAAGACTGACAGAGTTATGAAGGGTAAAGCGGGCGAAAAAGAGCTTGTTAAAAGATACGCAATCCAGCTTGATTATTATGCAAAAGCGCTGGAACAGCTTACCGGAAAAACTGTAAAAGAAAAAATTGTATATTCATTTGCTTTAGGAAAAGAAATAATGTGTTGAAATTACGAAAAATTTTCTCTAACATGTAAAATGTGGTTGAAAATATTGTGCAATAGTGGTAATATAAACATGATTTGTGAATAGAACATATCAAATTTGCACAAAAATGTGCATAAAATGGAAAAGGAGAGGAAAAATGAAAAAGCAAGTAAAAAAATTTATGAGTGCATTACTTGCATGTGTAATGGTGGCAGTGTCAGTTTTAGCATTTGACATGAATCCAGTACATGCAGCTTCTGGCGCTTCTGGCGCAATAACAGAAGCATCAGGCTGGCTTGAGACAGCATATGTTAAGTGGACACCTGTAACAGGAGCTACAGGTTACAATGTATATGTTAAGTCTGCAAGTGCCTCAGATTCAGCTTATGTCCAGTTGGACGATGAGCTTATCAGAAAGTATCCATCTTACATGAGAGCGGATGCTGTAGGATTAAAAGCAGGCGATTATGTTATGAAGATTGTTCCGCTGAACAATGGCAAGGAGAATACATCAGCTGCTATCGTTTCAGATAAGCTTACTGTAAATGCACATGACAGAAGCGGATTTACATTTTCAAGTAATTCACCGGTAAAGAATGGCGTTGGTGCATATAACAACGATGGTACATTAAAGTCTAATGCATCTGTTCTTTATGTTACAGAAGCTAATAAGAATACAGTTAAGATGAAGATTGGTAACACAGAATATACAGGTGTAGCAGCTATTACACAGGCAATTAAGGCTAAGAGTAACTGCCAGCCAGTTGCTATCCGTATTATAGGTCAGGTTACATTAAGCGGACTTGCCTGCAAAGATGTATCATCAGCATATGCAATTGGTGTTAAGGGAGCAGCTAACGTAACATTTGAGGGTATTGGTGATGATGCTACTTTATATGGAGCAGGTGTGGCTGTATTCCAGTCAACAGGCATAGAAGTAAGAAACCTTGGTCTTATGAACTGGGGCGGTGGAAAAGACGGAGATGGTATATCTCTTAAGCAGTCACTTGGTGTATGGGTACATAACAACGATGTGTTCTATGGTGATGCTGGTTCAGATGGTGACCAGGCTAAGGGCGATGGCTCTATGGATTTAAAGGATAATTCTCAGTATGTGACAGTATCTTACAATCATTTCTGGGATTCAGGAAAGATGTCACTTTGTGGCATGAAGTCAGAGTCAGGTGAGAACTGGATTACATATCACCATAACTGGTTTGACCATTCTGATTCAAGACATCCTCGTATCAGAACAATGTCAGTTCATGTATATAATAACTACTATGATGGTAATTCTAAATATGGTGTAGGTGCTGCAAAGGATAGTGAGGCATTCGTAGAGGCTAACTATTTCAGACATTGTAATTATCCAATGCTCAGTTCAATGCAGGGAAGTGATGTTCTGGCAGGTGGAATATTCTCAGGAGAGAATGGTGGTGTCATCAAGGCATACAACAACTATATGGAAGGTCAGAAGTCTGTTATATATGCTAATTCGGATGCTGGTACAACAACTGCAAGTGCAACTGATTTCGATGCATATCTTGCAACATCAAGAAGTGAAACAGTACCTTCAACTTATAAGGCAAAGCAGGGCGGAAAGACATATTCTAATTTTGATACTAAGGTTGATTTAGGTGTTGATACTGCTGATATTGATGCACCCGCAGATGTTCCTTCAATTGTAACTAAGTATGCAGGACGTATCATGGGCGGAGATTTCAAGTGGACATTTGATAACAGTGTTGATGATACAAGCTATTCACTCAATAGGCCATTAAAGGATAAGCTTAATGCATACAAGACATCTCTTGTATCAGTAGGTGGTGGAAGCGTATCATCAGGAGAAAAGCATATACATAATTATGTAAGTACTATAACAAAGAAAGCTACATGTGCTGAAGAAGGAGAAATTACTTACACATGTACAGCTACTAATGGAACTTGCGATAAGAAGACATACACAGAAGTAGTTCCAAAGACAGCTCATACATATGGCAAATGGACAGTGGTTAAGGCAGCAACTGCAACAGAAACAGGCGTTAAGAGCCGTACATGTACAGTATGCAAGAAGAATGAGACAGCAATTATTCCGGTTATTGGAGGAGAAGAGCCAGATACACCAGGTACACCAGGTACATCAAGTTTTACTACCTATGGTGGATGGAATGAAATGATGTATGCAACTATCAAAGGTGTTAAGGATGCCGATGTTACTGCAGTATCATATTCAGGTCCAGTTAGTGGTTCTCTTACAGGAGAGGACTTTGAGTATCTTGTTAGAGATACAGCCGACGGAGCAAGAGTTGATGTAATGGGATTAAAGCCAGGTACATATACTCTTAAGGTTACTACTAAGACAGGTACATATACCCAGTCAGGAATTGAGGTTAATGCACAAGATAGATCGGGATATGCGCATTACAATTATACTGATGGTGTAGGTGCTTATAATGATGATGGTACATTAAAGGATAACGCAATTGTTCTTTATGTAACAGATGAAAACAAGAATACAGTTACACTTTCTTATGGTGGAGTAACAGTTTCAGGCATTGGTAATATTCTTAACTCAGTCGGTAAGGCATGTGGTGAAGCAGGTCATGAGACAGAGTGTAAGAAGGTATCGAAAGGAAAGACATATTACGGCAAGGGTAATACTAATCAGGGTATTCTCCAGTTACTTGCTGAGAATAATATACCATTAGTAATTCGTATGGTCGGAGCAGTATCAGAGTCTGGTCTTTATAAGACAGGAACATGGGCAGCAGCTAATGCAGGACTTATTGATGGCCTTACAGATTATGATTCTAATGATTATGGTGGAAGTGTTGGCGACAACGGTCATATGGCACGTATGAAGTCAGCAAAGGATGTAACAATTGAAGGTGTTGGTACAGATGCAGCTATGGATGGATGGGGAATTCATTTTATGTCTGAGACATCAACAACAGCAGCTGGATTAGGAAAGAACTTTGAGGTTCGTAATCTTACATTTATGAATCAGCCAGAAGATGCTATTGGTATGGAAGGTGTTCAGGAAGGCTCTGTTATAACAGCTCCAGTTGAAAGATGCTGGATCCACAACAATGAGTTTTACAGCCCTTCTATAACAGGACCTGCAGAATCAGATAAGGCTGAAGGTGATGGATCATGTGATTTCAAGCGTGGTGAATATTTAACAGTTTCATATAACTACTTTGAAGGATGTCATAAGACTAACCTTGTTGGTTCATCAGATACATCGTTACAGTATAATCTTACATATCATCATAATATCTGGAAGGGATGTAAAGCAAGACAGCCTCTTGGACGTCAGGCTAATATGCATTTCTACAATAACCAGTTTATAGGAACAACAGATTATGCAATGAATACAAGAGCCAATGCTTACATATATTCAGAGTACAATTTGTTTTTTATGACAAAGAATCCTATGGATGTAAGATCAGGAGCAATTAAAAGCTATAATGATTCATTTTCATCTTGCATAGGAGCAATGACAGGAACAGTTGTTACAGATAAGTCAACTAAGGTTAAATCTGGCAACAAGTATGAGAATTTTGATACTGACGCAGCACTTTCATATATTCCAAGTGGTGATTATCAGTTACAGACAAGTGTTACAGATGCAGCCAAGGTTCTTAAGGCATACAATGGATGCATGCCAGAGACAGTTAAGAGACTAGAGAATGTTACTGCTTCAGAGTGTTCATTGTTACCATATTGCGCACCTGGTGTAATACCAATTAATATATCTGATTATCCATATACAGCAGCGCCAGGAAAGCTTAGCAAGACTGTATATGCATTCACAGTAGGTGGAACAGTAGATGTTACTGTATCATTTGCATCAGAAGATTTAACTACAACAGGTTGTCTTGTTAATGAGGCAGGTGAGTGTTTCCAGGTAGGAAGTGGTACTGTTACAGGTCTTCCAGCTGGAACGTATATGGTTATGCCATATAATATTCAGTCAGGTGGTAATGGAGTTAATCCGGTAGCAGGCACATTTAAGGAAATGACTATTAATTCAATTAAAATTAATGCGGCTGATTCTAATGCACATTATCATAATTATGTATCAAAAGTAACAAAAGAAGCTACATGTACAGAAGAAGGGGAAATTACATACACATGTATAGCTACTAATGGAACTTGTGATAAGAAGACTTATACAAAAGTGATTCCTAAGAAAGCTCATACATATGGCAATTGGGTAATTGAAAAGGAAGCTACAGAGACTGAAACAGGTCTTAAGAGACATACATGTACTGTTTGTGGTACAAATGAGACAGCTATTATTCCAATAAAGGGTTCTTCAGGTGGAACAGATACACCAGAAGTACCAACAGGAGATGCAAAGGTACATAACTTTACAGAATCAGGAACAACAAGCAGTTTCTATGCAATTACAGGAAGCATAGCAGATAGTAAGGGAACAGTAACATATAATGGACTTACACTTACAAAATGCCTTAAGATGGAAAGTAAGACTAATATTTCATTTACAGCACCATCTGCTGGAAAGCTTACACTTGTATTTGGCGGAACAACGGCAGCTTCTGGCAAGAGCGTAAAAGTTAATGGAACAAGCAAAACAGTTGGTTCTGATGGTACATTAACAGTAGATGTTGCTAAGGGTGCTGTAACTGTAACAAGGGGAGATGCAATTAATCTTTTCTATATGGTATATACACCATCTGGAACATCAGAGACAACACATACACATAAGTATGAGTCAAAGATAACAAAGCAGGCAACATGTACAGAGGATGGAGAGATTACATATACATGTACATCTACAACAGGAACATGTGACAAGCCTTCTTACACAGAAGTAATTAAAGCAACAGGACATAAGTACAGCACAGAGTGGACAGTAGATGTTGAAGCAACAGAGACAACATCAGGAAGCAAGAGCCACCATTGTACAGTATGTGATGCGAAGACAGATGTAACAGAGATACCTGCAACAGGACCAAAGTATGATGCAGAATATTATGCACCAGTGTTTGATGCAGAGTATTATCTAGCAACTAATCCGGATTTAAAGGCAGCATTTGGAGATGATGCACAGAAAGCACTTGCTCACTTTGTAGAATATGGAATGGGTGAAGGCCGTCAGGGCTCAGCAGAATTTAATGTATATTCATACAGAGCGAGATATGTGGATTTGGATGCAGCATTCGGAGATGACTTAGTGAAATATTATGTGCATTATATAAATGTAGGTAAGTCAGAAGGACGAGATGGTACATTAGAGAAGACATATACAGTAGTATTCAAGAAGAATGGGGAAGTTGTAAAGACAGAGACAGTAAAAGAAGGCGGAGCAGCAACAGCCCCAGCAGGAATCGAGACAGAGAATGGCTTTAAAGGCTGGGATAAAGACTTCACAAATGTAACATCAGATATGGAAGTAAATGCAGTTTATGGCTCTCTTGTATATAATGGCGTAGATTACTCACCAGTATTTGATGGAAAATATTATCTTGGATTATATGCAGACCTTAAGGTAGCATTTGGAGAAGATGAAAAATCAGCATTTGCACATTTTGTGAATTATGGAATAAAGGAAGGCCGTCAGGGTTCAGCAGAATTTAATGTATATGTATATAGAGCAAGATATGCAGATTTAGATGCAGCATATGGAGATGACTTAGAGAAGTACTATATGCATTATATATTCTATGGAAAAGCTGAAGGAAGAGTAGGCACAACAGAATAATGTTGAGTGTATAAAAATTGCGTAACAGAGATGTCTCTGTTACGCAATTTTTTATTATGGGTCGTGACCCTGTTGAACTCGCGAAGCGCACGAAATATAAATCACCCGCTATGCGGGTGCACGGTGAATGTTATACAAAAAAAGCACCTTCCCGTTATAATGAGGTTGTTCAAACCAATATATAACGAAAGGAAAGGTGATTTTGAAGGTCAATAAGGCAAATAGTTTAGCACACACTAAATGGATGTGTAAGTACCACATAGTGTTCACTCATAAGTATAGGAGAAAAATAATCTATAATTAATACAAAGAAAGTGTCAGAGATATATTGAAACAATTACATACAAGAATGTCAGAAGACGCCATTTCCCGTATGCTTGAAGAGGCAGTAGATGGTAATTATCGTAAAGGAGGGGCAAAAGCAAGCATATCATGAAGTGTTATGACAAAAGAAACAGTCATGAATAAGCTGCATGAATTGGAATTTCCGAAAACATTACACGAGGGAGAAAGAAAAAGCGTTTATACATTGTATATTGATGCAGATGAGGATCATGTATCGATGCAGTATCTGGAAAAGAAGGGCGATATCAAGAAACCAAGAATCAATACAATCATGTCTAGATTAGCATATGTTTATGAAGAAATTGATACTGAGGAGAATGGTCGTCCAAAGCTTGTCAATGTAAAATATTTTGGAGGAGTATATGATGGTACTGGAGAAATTGAAAGATTCTGGAAAGAGGTTTATGAATATATAGAGAGTGCATATGATGTGGATAAAATAAAGCGTATTAATCTGAATCGAGACGGAGCGGCATGGATAAAGACAGGAGCAAAAGTGCTGCCAAAGACTAAATTTGTACTTGATAAGTTTCACATGCATAAATATATCATAGCAGCAACATCACATTTAGCAGACAGTGCAGAAGATGCTAGAAGTGAAATATATAGAGCAATTCATAAAACAGGGAAAAAACATGTGAAGAAGTATTTGACAGAATTATAAATGCCACAGAAAGCGAAACGAAAAGAAAAGCTGTAGAGATATCAAAGGAATATATTTTAAGCAACTGGAGCGGAATACAGGTAAGCATGAAAGGAAAAGATAAGAACATCCAATGCAGTGCAGAAGGCCATGTAAGTCATGGATTTTCGGACAGAATGAGTTCCAGACCGCTTGGCTGGAATAGGATGCGATAAAATGGCGCGTCTGAGAGCGTATCAGAAGAATAAAGGGAATATGCTTGAACAATTATTAAAAATGTAGTATTATTAAACAGATTTATAAAAATTTGATTTTTTTAATATAATTTAGTATAGATTAGAATAATTATTAATGCAATCTAATACAGTTGAAGAGGTTAATACAATGATAAAGATAAGCATGACTATAGTAGCATATAATAACTATAATGATATAAAGAATGCAATAGATTCTATTGAATTATATACTCAAATACAAAAAAAAATATATATTGTTGATAATGGCTGCTCTGTATGCAAGAAAGAGGATATAGAAGATTTTAAGTCATATATTATGAAATATTCAGACATTGAGTATTTAGAAATGAAATCAAATTTGGGGTTTGGAAAGGGACATAATTTTGTGATAGATAAATTAAATTCACAATATCATGCTATAATTAATCCTGATATTTTGTTGAAAGAAGATTCATTTGGGAAGATAATTGATTATATGGATAAGGATTCAGAAGTTGGAATGTGTATACCTAAAATAGTTGACGAAAATGGAAATAGACAAGATGTCTATAGATTAGAGTTAACAATATTTGATATGATTATAAGAAGAATTGGTGGCAATTTATTTTTGAAAAGAAAAGCATTACATACAATGCAAAATGCAGATTATACAAAACCATTTCAAGTTCCCTTTGGACAAGGAAGCTTTTTGGTTATAAGGACGAATATTTTTAAGCAATTAAATGGTTTTGATGACAAATATTTTATGTATCTTGAGGACGCTGATTTATGTAAGAGATTGAATACAATTTCTAAATTAATGTATTATCCATATACAGAGGTAATACATAAGTGGGAAAGAGGTTCACATAAAAATATAAAATTATTTGGTTATCATTTAAAATCTATGAAATATTATTTTGATAAATGGGGATATAAATTTTGGTGATGAATTTAGAGAATAAGATAAAAAATGTTATTATAATAAATGATTATAATTATTCACAAGGTGGGGCATCTAAAGTTGCAATAGATAATGCAAATTTATTATGTGAAATGGGTATGAACTGTATATTATTTTCTCCTGTATATAAGAATACATGTGAGGTTAATAAAAATGTACAAATTGTATCAACAAATGAAAAGGATAGTTTGAATTGTAATAATAAGATAAAAGGAGTTATCAAAGGATTAAACAACAAGAATTTAGCTAAAAAACTTGATGTATTATTGGATAAATATTCACCATTAGATACGGTAGTTCATGTTCATGGGTGGACAAAAGCATGTTCAGCTAAAGTGTTTAAAGTTGCTGAAAAAAAAGGATTTAATGTATATTTAACAATGCATGAATATTTCAGTATTTGTCCTAATGGTGCATTATATAATTATAATAAAATGAAAGCATGTAATTATAGACCATTATCATTTAAATGTATAAAATGTAATTGTGATTCAAGATCTTATATGTTTAAATTATATAGAATCTTAAGAACATATGTATATAAATATGATATGAATATGAAAAAAATAAGAGTTATTTATATAAGCAAATTTGAAAAGAGAATTTTTGAAAAATTGGGGTTTAAATTTAATAGAGAAATGGTTTTGCCCAATTATGTTGAAACGATAAAAAAAAATGATAATAAAAAAATATATGATTTTGTTTTTGTTGGGAGAACATCTCCAGAAAAAGGTATAGAGTTATATTTGAAGTTGGTTAGTAAATTAAAAGATAAAAAATTTTTGTTAATTGGAGATTATAAAGAAAATAAATATGAAAATCTTTATGTTACAGGTTGGATTAGTGAAAATGAAGTCGATAAATATATAAATGAATCTAGGTGTATGGTTTTTCCATCATTATGGCCAGAAACATTTGGATTAAATGCAATTAAAGCAGTTCAATCTGGGATGTTGTGTATTGCGTCTTACAATACAGCTTTGGAAGATTACATAATAAATGGTAAAAATGGTTTCCTTTTTAAGCAGGGAGATTTTGATGATTTATATAATAAAGCAGAGAAAATTTTTGCATTGGAAAATACAATTGATAAATGTGAGAATAACGAGCAGGATTATGTAAATAAGTTGTTATTATATTATAATTCTTAATATATATGAGAGGCAAAAATGTATAAGCAAATTAATGAAAATATTTTTTTATGGCTAATAATAGGAGTAAATTTTTTTTGGGACGTTTTTATGTCCTATTATAAATATTTACCACACATACTTTTATTTGTGATAATGATATTTTATATTATAGTATATAAAAAGATAAAAATGGATATGCAATTTGTTGTTATAATATCATGTATAATGGCTCATGGATTAGTAAATTGCTTTTTTGGAAACACGGAAGCTTCTTATATGATAATTCAGGTTTTAACAATAATTATTAATTATATGGCTTTTTCTAATGTTTTGGAAATGTATTCAATAAAGAACATAATTTCAGCATACTGGAAAAGCGCATATTTTATGGGGATAATTGCTATTGTTCAAGAAATATGCGGAATTTTAGGAATATCCAATAATAGTAGTATTCCGGTTTTAAGATGGTTTATTAGATATTTTGAGAATATGTCAGGGCATATAGTAAGGGTAAGAGGCTTATGTAGTGAGGCATCATTTTTAGGATATTATTTAGCACCAGCCATTTGTATAATTATGTTTTTGATATTAAAAAACAAATTAATATCAGAGGAGTTTAAAAATGAAATAAAGAAAAGACAAATGATTGTTATATTATTAGGCTTTTTATTTAGTTTTTCGGCTGTTGCATATATTGGACTATTAATAGTATTTATTATTATATTATTTTCTGAAAATAATAGCTTTAAGAAGTTTTTTATTATAGCAGGAACATTGATTGTATGTTATGTGGTTTATTCTAATATTCCATTTATAAAAATAAGGGTTGATGATACTTTTGCAATGTTTAGAAATTATGGTAATAACTATAATTCAGTTAATTTAAGTTCATATACCTTGTATTTGGCATATGTTGTTACAAGAAAAAGTCTAAGATACACACTGTTTTTAGGTGGAGGTATAGGCTCATGCAGTAATATGTATTCAAAATTTGCATTGGCTGGTTGGGGAGGTCAAAAATTAATATTAAATTCTGATGATGCAAATTCTCTTTTTCTTAGACTTTTAATAGAATTTGGCGTTATTGGAATAGTTACATTAGTGGCATTCTTAGTGAGGAATCTGCCTAAACAGAAAAATGATAACTTTGTAATTTCTATGTCCATTTTAACATTGCTTTTTATGATTCTTTTGAGACAAGGAAATTATACGCATGCAGGATTGTTAATGTATGTATATTTATATGCAAGAATAAAAAAAGAAGAGAGAAGGCAATTTATTAAAAATAAATAATAGACAAAAACGATATTTTAAATTTATTTAGGGAGATAAAAGTATATTTATGGGAGAAAGATCAAAAGTAATAGCAAATTATTTGCCACAATATCATGTAATACCTGAAAATGATAAATGGTGGGGGAAAGGATATACTGATTGGGTTGCTGTAAAGAAAGCAAAGCCTTTATATAAGGGACATAATCAACCAAAACAGCCGTTGGATAATAATTATTATTCATTGGATAATGTGGAGGCAATAAGATGGCAGACTGAATTAGCAAAAAAATATGGGGTATATGGGTTTGGAATTTATCATTATTGGTTTAATTCAAATTTAAATTTATTAGATACACCAGCTAAAATATTGCTTAACAATAGGGATATAGATTTTAATTTTTGCTTTATTTGGGATAATTCTACATGGAAAAGAACTTGGAGCAATGTAAAACATGCTAATGATTGGGCTCCGGGATTTGATAATGGTGTTAAATCTGATAATGGCATTTTGGCAGAATTAATATATGGTGATGAAAAAGATTGGAAAATACATTTTGACTATTTGCTTGATTTTTTTAAAGACTCTAGATATATAAAAATTGATAATAAACCAGTTTTTGGATTTTTTCAACCTATTAACGATTTTGAGACAATAAAAAAAATGACAAAATACTGGAATGAACTTGCAGTTCAGAATGGGTTTGCCGGAATATATGCAATGTCAAGGGATAATTATAATGGATGCAATTTAAATTATTCATTTAGGTATACTCCATTAGTTCCTAATAATAAAATAACTTATGTTAAGTATAAAACGAAAGATTTAATAGCTAAATATAAGAAGAAAATAAGATTTTATAATTATGATAAATGTTGGAAAGAGATTTTAAAAGAAGCAAAAACTTCTGATGAAAACACATTATTAAGTGGATTTGTTAAATTTGATGATACACCTAGAAGAGGCAAATCAGGTAGAGTTGTAATAGGAGAGAATCCACAAAAATTTGGTAAATATATGAAAGAATTAATAGATATTTCTTCTTTTCAGGATAAAAAGTTTGTTTTTTTGACCGCATGGAATGAATGGGGAGAAGGATGTTATTTAGAACCCGATATGGAATCTGGATATACATATCTTACACAGCTAAAGAAAGCAATTGAGGGAAAAAATGATTAGACAGTATATAAGTTTATCTTTTTTAGGGGAGTTAAAAAGAAATATAGTTTTAAATAAATTTAAAAGAAATTGGAGAAAGTTAAATAAAAATAATTATACATATGCTAGAAATTTATTTCCATCTGAAGTTGTTGAGGTTGGGGATTACTCTTATGGAGATTTGAATGTAATAACATTTTCAAAAGAAAAAAAACTTAAAATAGGGAGATTTGTTTCTATAGCAAGTAATGTTAATTTTTTATTAGATGCAGAACATTCTACAAATCACATTTCTACATATCCTTTTAAAAATAAAATTTTAAATATGACAAATCCAGAAGCTTTTGGGAAAGGAGATATAGTTGTTGATGATGATGTATGGTTTGGATATGGAGCTACGGTTATATCAGGGGTCCATATAGGCCAAGGGGCAGTTATTGCAGCTAATTCATTAGTAACAAAAGATGTTCCACCATATGCAATAGTAGGCGGAGTTCCGGCTACTATTATTAAATATAGATTTAGTAAAGAAATTATAGATGAGTTGATAAAAATAAATTACAAGGATTTTGATGAAAAGAAAATAAGAGAACATATTGATGAACTATATGAAAAAATTGAAGAAAAAGAACAATTGGAATGGATTTTAAAAAATAAAAATATTTGAAATTTAAGTACAATATGGAGATTAAGAATAATGAGTAAACCATTGCTTAGCATATGTATTCCAACATATAATAGGGTTGATTATTTAAGAAATAGCTTAGAATCTATTATTAATCAGGAAGAATTTAAATTAGGGAAAGTGGAAATTATTATATCAGATAATGCATCTACAGATAACACAAAGGAAGTTGCTCAAAAATATGCTGACACATATAAAAATATATTTTTTTATAGTAATGAGGAAAATATTAATAATAATAATTTTCCACTTGCATTAAGCAGAGGAACGGGATGTCTGAGAAGATTATGTAATGATACATTATGTTTTAAAAATGGAGCATTAAATTATATATGTAACATAATTGAAAAATATAAATATAAAAGGCCTTATATTTTTTGGGGAAATATAGAAAAAAATTCTGAAATACAAGAGATGAATTTTAGAGATGGCATTAAAGAAATTGGATATTGGATAACGTCTATTGCATCATTTAGCATATGGGATTCTGAATGTGAAAAAATTGAAAATGATACTAATGGCGCTGAACTATTATTATGGCAAGTAAGAAAAGCTTTGGAGCTTATGTCAAAAAAAAATGAGGTTGTTATTGTTAATAAAAATATAAGTTATATTCAAGGTGTTAAGAATAAAAATGTAAGTTATGGGCTATATCATATTTTTTGTGAAAATTATTTTAAAATTATTAATCCTTATTTAGAGAATGGTTTGCTTACATATGAGGATATAGAATTTTTGGAAAAAAATTTACTTGTAAAATTTTTTCCAGAATGGTGTGTTAAATGGAAGATCCAAAATAAAGAGGCATTATATTCAAAAACAGAAGATTTATACGAATGTTTGTATCAAAGATTTCATAACAAAAAATATTGGTATCAGTTTAGGATAAATTATATTAAGTTTACTATTAAATATAAAATAAAAAAATGAAGAGAGGTTGATGATGAATAAAAAAACAAGTGTGAAAAAAAATACATTATTTAATATGATTAAATCTTTGTTTTCCATTATTTATCCTCTTATAACATTTCCATATATTTCAAGAATTCTCCAGACAGAAAATGTTGGGAAAATTAATTTTTCAAATTCTGTGGTTAGTTATTTCTCTTTAATAGCTTCTCTAGGAGTGACTACATATGCGGTCAGAGAGTGTTCAAAATATAAAGACGATAAAGATTCCTTAAGTAATACTGCTAGTCAAATTTTTTCAATCAATATGTGGTCTACTATTATTGCTTATATGGCTTTAGTCATAACATTAATAGTAGCAAAACCATTATATAATTATAAAATACTTATAATTATTCAGAGTACAACAATTCTTTTTACTACATTAGGAGCTGATTGGTTGAATACAGCAATGGAAGATTTTCGATTCATTGCTATAAGAACTATGTCGATGCAAATAATCTCTTTGTTGTTGATGTTCATTTTTGTAAGAAGAACAGAAGATTATATAATTTATGCTGTAATTAGCGTAGTTGCATCTAGTGGTGCAAATGTTATAAATATATTTTATAGGAAACGTTATTGTACTACTAGATTCGTATTACATATAGATTGGCGAAAACATATGCCGCCAATTTTAATGTTGTTTTCTTTGATATTATCTCAGACAATATATACTAGTTCAGATACAACTATTTTGGGGTTATGTAAAGGCGACTATCAAGTTGGATTATATAGTACATCAGTTAAAATTTACAATATAGTTAATACTGTTGTTGCATCTGTGGCGTGGGTTGTGATGCCACAATTATCTGCAAATTTTGCTAAGAAAAATTTTGAAAAAATTAACAGCCTTTTGAAGTATTCCTTGAATTTTATAATTGTGTTAGGATTACCTTGCTTAGTTGGGCTTAATATTATTACTAAAGAAATAATTATATTAATTGCAGGACGGACCTATCTTGGAGCTGAATTATCATTGCGTATATTAACTATTTCATTAGGTTTTTCTTTTATAAGTGGTTGGATTGGAAATATGATGATGCTTCCAGCTGAAAAAGAAAATATATGCTTGAAAGCATCTGTTATATCTGCAGTTGCAAATATTATTTTAAATTTGATTTTGATTCCTAAATGGGGATTAAATGCAGCTGCTATAACGACGGCTATTTCAGAATTTATAGGTATTATAATTAAAATTCCGTATATAGAGAAAGAGATAAAAATAGAAGGCTTTAAAAATATGATAGAAGCTCCTATTGTGGGGTCGTTGGGGATTTTATTAGTAGGAGTTATAGTTAAATATTGTTTGAAATCACAATATATGATAGCTATTGTTACAATAGTAATTAGTTGCTTTGAATATCTGTTTGTTTTAATGGTTATGAAAAATGAATTTGCTATAAATTTTTTAAAGCCTGTAATTAATAAAATTAAAAGGAGATAGTATAAAACATGAAAGTAGTATTACTTGCCGGTGGTTTCGGAACAAGAATAAGTGAAGAAAGTCAGTTTAAACCAAAGCCGATGATAGAGATAGGTGGAAAGCCAATTCTCTGGCACATTATGAAGGAATATTCATATTACGGTTTTGACGAGTTTATCATATGTGCAGGATATAAGCAGTATGTAATCAAAGAATGGTTTGCGGATTATTTCCTTCACAACAGTGATATAACATTTGACTTCACAAAAGGATCTAACGATATGATTATTCATGAGCAGCATTGTGAGCCATGGAAGGTTACTGTAGTTGATACAGGTCTTAATACAATGACAGGCGGACGAATTAAGCGTATCCAGAAATATGTAGGGGACGAGCCATTCCTTATGACATACGGAGATGGTGTCTGTGATGTAGACATGAACAAGCTTGTTGAGTTCCATAAGGAGCATGGCAAGATTGCAACTCTTACAGCTGTAATGCTTGAACAGCAGAAGGGTGTACTTGATATTGGCGGAGACAACGCTGTTAAGTCATTCAGAGAGAAGAGCCACACAGATGGTGCACCTATTAATGCAGGTTATATGGTGCTTAATCCTGGAATATTTGACTATATTGATGGCGATGACACTGTATTTGAAAGAGAGCCGCTTGAGAGACTTGCAAAGGAAGGACAGTTAATGTCTTATATGCATAAGGGCTTCTGGCAGTGCATGGATACCAAGAGAGAGATGGATATGCTCGAGAAGTATCTTGCAACTGGAACAGCTCCTTGGAAGAAATGGGACTAAACTGGGAGGATTAAGATGGATTTAAGTTTTTATAAAGGAAAGAAAGTCCTTGTTACAGGACATACAGGATTCAAAGGCTCATGGCTTTGCAGAATCCTTGTTAAAGCAGGAGCAGAAGTGACAGGTTATTCACTTGTTCCACCTACAGAGCCTAACCTTTTCTCAATGATAGATGTAGAGGATAAGATGAATTCTGTAATAGGAGATATAAGAGACCTTGAGCATCTTAAGAAGGTGTTTGAGGAGACACAGCCTGGGATAGTACTTCATCTTGCAGCACAGCCAATCGTAAGGGATTCATATAAGGATCCTGTATATACTTATGAAACTAATGTTATGGGAACAGTTAATATCTGTGAATGTGTAAGACTTAACCCATGTGTAAAGTCATTTTTAAATGTAACAACAGACAAGGTTTACCATAATAATGAATGGGCTTGGGGATACAGAGAGAATGAGCCTCTTGATGGATATGACCCATATTCTAACAGCAAGTCATGTTCAGAGCTTGTAACACACAGCTATATCAATTCATTTTTCAATGATATGGAGGTTGCAGTTTCAACAGCAAGAGCCGGTAATGTTATAGGCGGAGGAGATTTTGCCAATGACAGAATCGTTCCTGACTGTGTGAGAGCAGCAGTTAATAAGGAAGATATAATTGTGCGTAATCCACATTCAACAAGACCATACCAGCATGTACTTGAACCACTTGCAGCATATCTTATGATTGCAAAGGAGCAGTATAGTGATAAGAAGTATGCAGGCTTCTATAATGTTGGACCTGATGAAAGCGACTGCATAACAACAGGAACACTTGTTGATACATTCTGTAACAAGTGGGGAGAAGGCCTTTCATGGATTAACCAATATGACGGAGGCCCTCATGAGGCCAACTTCTTAAAGTTAGATTGTTCAAAGTTAAAGACAACATTTGGCTGGAAGCCTAGATGGAATTTTGATACAGCAATAGAGAAGAGCGTTGAATGGTCAAAGGTATATGCAGCAGGTGGAGATGTTGTTGCATGTATGGATAAAGAGATTGAAGAATTCTTTGCATAAAAGCAGAGGTTAATAAAGTAAGAAAGAGGATATGATATGTTTGATAATAAGAATGAATTAGAAGCAAGACAGGAGATTCTTGGTATTGTAGATGAATACTGCAAGAAGTACCATAACCAGAAGCAGTATAAGGAAGGTGATAGAATTTCATATGCGAGCAGAGTATATGACAGCAAGGAAATGATGAATCTTGTTGATTCAGCACTTGAATTCTGGCTTACAGCAGGCCGTTACACAGATGAATTCGAGAAGAAGCTCGGCGAATACCTCGGAGTTAAGTATGTATCAGTAGTAAACTCTGGTTCATCTGCCAACCTCAATGCATTTATGGCACTTACATCACCACTTCTCGGAGACAGAAGAATCAAGAGAGGTGATGAGATTATCACAGTAGCAGCAGGTTTCCCTACAACAATAACACCGGCTATCCAGTATGGTGCAGTACCTGTATTTGTTGATGTTACTATTCCACAGTACAACGTTGATGTTACAAAGCTTGAAGATGCACTTTCAGACAAGACTAAGGCTGTTATGATTGCACATACACTTGGTAATCCATTTGACCTTTCAGCAGTAAAGGCATTCTGTGACAAGCACAATCTTTGGCTTGTAGAAGATAACTGTGACGCACTTGGTTCTAAGTACACAATCAATGGAGAAGAAAAGTTCACAGGAACTATCGGAGATATTGGAACAAGCAGCTTCTACCCACCACATCATATGACAATGGGTGAAGGTGGAGCAGTATATACTAATAATGCACTTCTTAATAAGTGTATCCGTTCATTCAGAGACTGGGGACGTGACTGTGTATGCCCATCAGGAAAGGACAACCTCTGTGGACACAGATTTGACAAGCAGTATGGAGAACTTCCATTAGGATATGACCACAAGTATGTATATTCACATTTTGGATATAATCTTAAAGCAACAGATATGCAGGCAGCGGTAGGCTGTGCACAGCTTGAGAAGTTCCCATCATTTGTTGAGAGAAGAAGACATAACTTTGACAGATTAAGAGCAGCACTTGCAGATATAGAGGATAAGGTAATTCTTCCTGTACCATGTGAGAACTCAAGACCAAGCTGGTTCGGATTCCTTATAACAGTAAAGGAAGGAATTGACAGAAAGGCAGTAGTTGAGTATGTAGAGAGCCACGGAGTACAGACAAGAAATCTTTTTGCAGGAAATCTTATAAAGCACCCATGCTTTGATGAGATGAGAGCAACAGGAGAAGGCTATAGAGTAGTAGGTGGACTTGATACAACAGACAGAATTATGAGAGATACATTCTGGGTAGGAGTATATCCAGGAATGACAGATGAGATGATTGATTATATGGCTAAGACTATTAAGGAAGCTGTTAATCAGTAATTAACCAGTATATGTGGAGGGTAGTTTATGAGAATTCGTTTAGCAGATTATGTTGCCAATTTCCTTGTGGAACATGGCGTTACAGATGTATTTTCTGTAGTTGGAGGTGGTGCAATGCATCTTAACGATGCATTGGGACATAATGAAAAGCTTAAGGTAACATACAATCATCATGAGCAGGCGTGTGCCATAGCTGCCGAAGCGTATGCAAGAATTGATAACAGAATTGCCGCTGTATGTGTTACAACTGGACCTGGAGGGACCAATGCACTTACGGGTGTAGTAGGAGGGTGGCTTGATTCTATTCCTATGTTTATTATAAGTGGACAGGTTCGTTACGACACAACCTCAAGATATGCACTTCAGTTTACAGAGACACCGCTTCGTGCAATGGGAGATCAGGAATACGATATAGTTAAGTCTGTGTCTAATATGACAAAGTATGCAACTATGATAGAAGACCCTAAGGATATTCGTTATGCACTTGAAAAGGCATGGCATTTGGCAACAACAGGCAGACCGGGTCCAGTATGGATTGATATTCCTGTTAATTTTCAGGGCGGATATATTGAGACTGATGAGCTTGAAGGATATAATCTGGCAGAGGATGATGCAAAGCTTCCACCACAGGTAAGTGAAGATGTTGTAAAAACTGTACTTGAAAAGATTAAGAATGCCAAAAGACCAGTATTCCATGCAGGTTATGGAATAAGACTTTCAGGTGCTTATGATGTGTTCAGATCAGTTTCAGAAAAGCTTAATATGCCTATCGTTACATACTGGAATGCAGTGGATTTAATAGAAGATGATAATCCTCTGTATTGTGGAAGAGCAGGTAATATGGGTGACAGACCAGGTAACTGGGCTATTCAGAATGCCGATTTAATACTTGCTGTAGGTACAAGAATATCTATAAGACAGACTGGATATAACTGGAAAACATGGGCAAGAGCAGCAGAGGTCATAATGGTTGATGTTGATAAGGCTGAGTTAAAGAAGCCTACTATCCATGTTGAGATGCCAGTATGGGCTGATGCTAAGGATTTCCTCACAAAGCTTGATAAGCAGGCGGCAGCTATTGCACCTGTATCAGCAGGTGGTGAATGGCTCGCAACAACACAGAGATGGAAGAAGGAATATCCGGCAGTACAGCCAAGACAGTGGGAGGAGAATGGAAGCACTGCAAATGTATATGCATTTGTAAGATATTTAAGCAGCAGACTTCCAGAAAACAGTCTTACAGCAGTGTCTAATGGCGCATGCTGTGTTGTAGGTAATCAGGCATATGTAATCAAGAAGGGAAGCCGTATGGCTAATAACAGTGCCATAGCAAGCATGGGATATGGACTTCCTGCAGCTATTGGAACATGTATAGGTGGCAGCAGAAGAAATACAATATGTCTTGAAGGTGACGGAAGTATAATGATGAACCTTCAGGAACTACAGACAATACTTACTAATAAGCTTCCAATCAAGATATTCCTTATCAACAATAACGGATATCATTCAATAAGACTTACACAGAATAATCTGTTTAAGGAGCATTGCAAGATTGGAATTGGACCAGAATCAGGAGACCTCTCATTCCCTGAATTCAAGAAGATTGCAGAGGCCTTTGGATATAAGTATTACAGTGCTTCATCTAATGAAGAGATGAAGAAGACTGTAGATGAGGTGTTAAAGGAAGACGGACCTGTATTCTGTGAGATATTTACAGATACTAAGCAGGTATGGGAGCCTAAGAGCAGTACCAAGAGATTAGATGACGGCACGCTTGTAAGTCCTCCACTGGAGGATCTTGCACCGTTCCTTCCAAGAGAAGAACTAAAGAAACAGATGTTTATTCCATTAATGGATGGGGAGTAAAAAATATGAATGCGTTAATTTATGAGGATATGTACGATATCGCAAACAGATGGGATGATAAATGTAATTGGTTGAATGGTAAGAGCATATTGATTACAGGTGCAAGTGGTATGTTGGCATCATATCTGGTTTATTTTTGTATATATAAAAATGAATATGACAATAGTTCAATTCAAATATATGTTACAGGCAGAAATAAAGAAAAAATAATAAAAAGATTTGGCAAATATTGTGATAAAAAATATTTTCATATAATCATTACAGACTTGAAAAAAGAAATAAGTATTGATTCAAAATTAGATTACATCATTCATGCTGCAAGTATGGCTAGTCCGCAATATTATGCAATTAACCCCGTAGAGACACTATTGCCTAATACATTAGGAATGTATAATCTTATGGAGCTTGCAAAAAGAAAACAAGTGGAATCTTTTTTATATTTTAGCAGTGGTGATGTATATGGAAAAATGGATGGCTCTGTTGAGTGTATATCAGAAGAAGATAGTGGATATTTAAATCAAATGGATGTTAGAAGTTGTTATGGAGAAAGTAAAAGAATGGGGGAAAATATGTGCAAAGCATATTTTCATGAGTATGCTGTAAAAGCTAATTCTGTAAGAATATATCATACATATGGTCCAACTATGGATATTATAAATGATCATAGATTATTTTCGGAATTTGTAAGTAATATTGTAAATAATGAAAATATTATAATGAAGAGTGACGGAAAAGCAATTCGATCTTTTTGTTATATAGCAGATGCCCTAGATGCTTTCTTGAGAATACTTAGATATGGTTCGGGTGGTGAAGCATATAATATGTGTAATAATAAAGAACGAGTTACGGTAAAGGAATTGGCTGAATTATTAGTGTCTATATTTCCAGAAAAAAATTTGAAAGTTATAACACAAATAAGAGAAAATAATTCAAATTACTTAGAGAGTCCAGTTAAATATGTACCTTTTGTTAGTGTTAAAAAATTGAATGATTTAGGATGGAACACAAGATACTCTTTAAAAGAAGGTTTTTATAGAACGGTGCAGAGTTTTGAATGCTAAAATATAAAGGGGAGATACAAATGAAAAGTAGAATAAAATATATTGATATAGCAAAAGCTATAGGAATTTATTTATTAATAGTAGAACACATGGGTTTTAAGTATGGAGATTATTATTTGAAAATAGTAATAACATCATTTCATATGCCATTGTTTTTTATTTTAAGCGGAATGGTATTGAATACGTCTAAGACATTTAAAGAACATATAATCTCAAGGGCAAAAAGTATATTAATACCATATGTAATATGGGCACTTATTTCGTGTAGATTTTCATGGAAAAATTTGCTATATATTTTCTATGCATCAAATAAAAGTTTAAATTGTGTGGGTGATTTTTCGGTATTATGGTTTTTACCATGTTTATTTTTAGCAGATATATTTACATATGCAATTGTTAAATTTAAAAATCAACTTTTTTTCATTGTATTTTCAATGGCAGGTTGTGGAGCAGTAAGTTTATGTTTAAAGTATATAGTAAAAACTTTAAAATATGATTTTCCATGGAGTTTTGATGTTGCATTAACTGCAACTTGTTTTATATTATTTGGACATATTATTTCAGAAAATAAATTAATAGATAAAATAAAAAACATGACAAAATTATCAATTGTTTCAGTTGTATGTTTATTATTAATTATAACAGCAGTGTCATCAATTTTTAATTACGATGCAAGAAATAATGTATTTGGATGCGTGGTTATGGCATGGGGATTGTATGGAAATTATTTCTTATTTTGTATTTCATCTTTTTTTGGAAGTGTTTTAATAATATTGCTGAGTTCTTTATTAGAGTCGATTAGAGGATTATCTCAGATTATTCAGAAAATTGGACAAGTTACACTGTTAATAATGGTAATTCATCAACAAATTATAATACTATTAGAAAAGATTGCTATAAAATTTTATTTGGGTGCAAATTTTCCCGTGTTAATAGTTTTTTCCTTGATTACACTTTTTGCCTCATATTTTCTAGCTGAAGTGATAATGTATTTAATTCCTAATTTAGCTGGAAAAAATATGAACAAATAATAATTTTGCTGAAAAACGTTATATTTTTATAATTAAATATTCTTTTATGAATTTTTGTAAACGCTCCAACTCATGTACCTACAAATGCCCCGAAAAATTTGATATAACCATAATAATCCAGTTGCACAAGTTGTACGATTTTAACAAATTGTACAATTCGTACAATTATCACAAATTTTTCAGGAGGTTATAATTATTGAATGCTAAGGAGTTGGAAACACAGCACAATCTTAAAAAGTGGGCAGCCATAATAAAAGAATGTCGTTCAAGCGGCATGAAGATATATCAACCAACAAAACCAGGAAACTGATATCAGCCAACAACATCGGGACCATCGCATCCGTCAACACCACCTTCAGGTGGAACAGCAGTGCAAGATAAATGATAAGTATTGAAAGAAATAAAATATAACAGATTATAAGTTAGTATTTTATACTATAATATTTCTTCCCAAGCTGCTGCTTCAGATTCTGTGGATAAACTTTATCTGGATTAACCCCAGCATCAACAGCCAGTTTCTTAATCAATCTCCATACATTAGATCTTTCAAGAGAGGTGCCTTTTCTAGTACAGAAAATCACCCCTGTTATTATTTCTTCATGTTCTATATATTTATATAAGCCATCTAATAAATCATCTGGAATTCTGATGTTATATTCCTCTCTGTTACGCATAACAGTAATTTTTCCCATTTCTAAAGAGTGTGTAGTAAGGTATTGTAATTCGTTTAATCTTATATCTGTATTTCCAAGGACTTGAATTAACATAGCTATTCTATAATCGTTATTGTTTATAGCGGTTTTAAGGAGTTGGTTATATTCATCAACTGTAAGTAAGTTAGAATCTGTTGATTCGGTCTTAGATTTCTTAAGATTAACACAGTGAATATCATTTCTTCCTATAAAATTACAAAATGTGTTTATACATGATATAATAATATTTATGCTGCTTATACTGTAATCAGCATTTTTAAGAATCTCGATATATTTATCTGCAGTATCCTGAGATATTTGGTAACTGTTATCAGAAAGAAAGATTTGAAATCTTCGTATATCCCGCATATATTTATCAAGAGTTGTTCTGCTCTTGTTTTTATTTATAAGGAATTCTTCGAATTCATTAATATCTGTATTAGTGATTTTATTATTCATGGGAAATCTCCAGTTATTGTAATTTGATTTTTGCATATTCCTGTGCAGTGATTTTATCTATTATTTCTAGTCCGACACGAACACGCTTAGGTTGATGTCACAGATATACTTCTACATCAGCAATTCTCTTATGTCTGTCAATCTTCTTAACCATATCAGACCTTCCGCTAAGAGGCCCTTTATATATCATTAATTGGTTATCTAAAATATATCCATATGACATAGCAATATAGTTATACTCGTCCATAAGCTGACGAAGATATTGTTCTTCTTCCTTGTTAAGGGTGTTGAAATCCCCACCTATGCGGACAGGAGAAACTACATTAGGTATACGCCAGAGAAGTTTTTCAAGAGTCTTGGAATCTGAATCGCTCTCTATAAATATGTATCCTGCAAATAGAATGTCATCGTCAAGATGCCAGGAACCTTCATATTTCTTGGCATGTTGCCAGATAGGAGAGAATACTTTTGCGGCTATATCTTCTGGAATGGCTTTGCGGCATTTATCAACGGCATCTAGTTCTCTGCCGGCAGTTGTGTGTGCTATGTACCACATAGGGTATACCTCGATTCTTCAATCTATATTGTATTTCATAAATGACATTATGTTGTAAAAATATTTTGGATATGGTAGCATATTTATATAGTTAATTCAAGAGTGTAGAGATTGATTAAGTTGAGAAACATGTTGTGATTTTTAAAGGAGTGACATTTATGATAACAAGTGAAAAAATGAGATTTTATTGGGAATATTTTAGAACTTTATGTAAGCGTTTTGATAATACAAGGGGTTATATAGATCATAGCTTAAATGAGTATAATCAATTAAAATATGGAGATGTATGTTCATGGGAATTTCAGCAGATTTTAATATTAACAGCGGTAGAGTTTGAGAATATGACAAAACAGTTGTGTGAATTAATTGCAACTGATGAAAAACCTTTCAATTCAGAGAAAGCAAATATTATGGATATATCAGAAAGAATACTGTCTGAATTTCCTAAGATAGGGGATACATGCATAACTACATGCTACGAAAATATTTATCCATTAAAAAATTGGAAGATAGCAATGGGGGATGATAATAAAGAGAAAATAGAAGGATTGGATTGGTGGAAAGCCTATAACGAATTAAAACATAGAACGTATGCAAAGTTTAGTAATGCGTCACTTGGTAACTGTATAAATGCATTAGCATCACTTATGGTTATTGAACTTTATTTGATGAAGAAAGTTGATAATACAACAGAACTTTCACATAATAGACCATGTGATTATTTTAGTGAAGAATATTCGGGATATACGTTATGTACTGGAGAAGGAGCACTATTACCTGATTTTATAAGTGATTAACCATTGCTAGTATAATAGAAATCAAACCCATTGCATAATCCCCAAATATGTTATATAATATAATGACATATGAGATTATATTGCTACGAAGAGCCAATAGGAGGATATGATGACAAGAACATACGCTGTTAAGTATAAGAGTAAATCAAAGATGTTAACAACACCTGAACAGGTTGCCCAGACTGAGGAAGATATCAAGGCATTAGCACTTGTTAAGGATGCAGTTATTAAGGAAGACGGACAGGTTGTTACTGTTGAGGTTGAGAATGAGGAAGATTTCGAACCGGTTATGGACAGAGTAGTCAACATTTTCAGAAGAATTGATGACAAGTCTGAGGTTTCATACAAGTTCGGTCTTAACCGTGAATAATTCGAAGACTATTGATTAGAGTAAGCCTGTGAAGCCGTAGACTGCGTCACAGGCTTATATTATGTGTATGCCGGAACGGGTATGAATTATTTATGTATTATGTTTATAAAGGAGTAAAACAGTGAGTTTAGAAAGTGAAATTAAGAAAAGAAGGACATTTGCCATTATCTCTCACCCGGATGCTGGTAAGACAACATTAACAGAGAAGTTCCTGCTTTATGGAGGAGCTATTAACCTTGCAGGTTCTGTAAAGGGTAAGAAGACTGCCAAGCATGCGGTTTCTGACTGGATGGAGATTGAGAAGGAAAGAGGTATTTCGGTAACTTCTTCAGTTCTTCAGTTTAACTACGAAGGCTACTGTATTAATATCCTTGATACTCCGGGACATGAGGATTTCTCAGAGGATACTTATAGAACTCTTATGGCAGCAGATTCTGCGGTCATGGTTATTGACGCTTCTAAGGGTGTTGAGAAACAGACTATCAAGCTTTTTAAAGTATGTGTTATGAGACACATTCCTATATTTACATTTATCAATAAGATGGATAGAGAGGCTAATGACCCATTTGAGCTTCTTGATGAGATTGAGAGCGTACTTGGAATTGCTACATGCCCAATTAACTGGCCTATCGGCTGCGGTAAGGAATTCAAGGGTGTATATGACCGTAAAGAGAAAAATGTTTCTTTATTCAAGGCAGCCATGAATGGTCAGAAGGAAGTTGATACTGAGATTGTTGACGCATCAGATGAGGCTGTTCTTAAGGACAGAATTGGTGATGCTTTCTACGACAAGCTTCAGGAAGATATCGAACTGTTAGACGGAGCAAGTGCAGAGTTTGACCAGGAAATGGTAAGTGCTGGTGACCTTACACCGGTATTCTTCGGTTCAGCGCTTACTAACTTTGGTGTACAGACTTTCCTTGAGCATTTCTTATCAATGACAACTTCTCCGCTTCCAAGAAAGTCTGACCAGGGAGTTATTGATCCATTTACTGAGGATTTCTCAGCATTTGTATTCAAGATTCAGGCTAATATGAATAAAGCACACAGAGACAGAATTGCTTTCATGAGAATATGTTCAGGTAAGTTTGAAGCCGGAATGGAAGCTAACCATGTACAGGGTGGCAAGAAGATTAGACTCAGCCAGCCTCAGCAGATGATGGCGGAGGAGAGGCATATTGTTGATGAGGCATATGCGGGAGATATTATCGGTGTGTTTGATCCGGGAATATTCTCTATCGGTGATACTATCTGCAAATCTAACAAGAAATTTGCATTTGAGGGTATACCTACATTTGCACCAGAACATTTTGCAAGAGTAAGACAGATTGATACTATGAAGAGAAAACAGTTCATTAAGGGTATCAACCAGATTGCACAGGAAGGTGCAATTCAGATATTCCAGGAGTTCAATACAGGAATGGAAGAGATTATCGTGGGCGTTGTTGGAGTCCTTCAGTTTGAAGTTCTCGAATACCGTCTTAAGAATGAATACGGTGTTGATATCAGACTTGAGCCGCTTCCATACGAGCATATCCGCTGGATTGAGAATCCTGAGGAAATTGATGTGAATAGAATTGTTGGTACATCAGATATGAAGAAGATAAAAGACCTTAAGGGCAATCCGCTTCTGGTATTTGCCAATAGCTGGTCTGTTAATATGGTACTTGAGAGAAATGAGGGCTTAAAGCTTTCAGAATTTGGAAGAAACTAGTTAATACTATACATTCAGGAGTCAGGTGATTACATGAAATCAGGATACAAATGTAGTGCAAAAAGAATAGCCGCAATTGGTGTCATGTTATGTATGCTTGTGCTGACATGCCTTACGGTTACTTCTGTGCTTAATACTAAGGCGGAAGAGTCCATTGGTCAGGGCCATGTTAATTATGATGTTACAGGCTTAAGAATCAGAAAAGGTCCTACAACAAACAGCAGTATTATTACAACTGTAAGTGGTGGATTTAAGTTTGATATATATGAAGAGACAACTGATGATGATGGCGATACATGGTATGGCATAGGCTTTTATCTTAATGGCAGTTATGAAAGAGGTTATATATATGGCGGTTACATAACTGTTGATAAGAGAAATGATTATGAGCCGGATGCGGATTTCGAGGAGTACCTTGATTCACAGGGGTTCCCGGATAGTTATAAGGATGGGTTAAGACAGCTTCATGCGCAGTATCCTAACTGGGTGTTTGTGGCGGACCATAATGGAAAAGACTGGTCTGATGTTGTGGAAAACCAGAATGTAATTGGAAGAAGTCTCATATACGGGTCAGCAGTATCCTCGTGGAAGTCAGTTGCTGATGGCTGTTATGATTGGGAATCAGGTAAATATACAGGACTAGATGGAAGCTGGGTTCAGGCGTCATCTGCTCTTGTTGAATATGCACTTGATCCAAGAAACTTTCTGAATGATACTAATATATTCATGTTTGAAAATCTTGCATTTGACGGTTCATTACAGGATGAGAGCGGTCTTGAGAGTATGGTTAGCGGTACATTTATGGAGGATTCAAACCATAATTTGTCATATGAAGGAACTGATTATACATATATAACCGGTCTGCTTTTTGCAGGACAGAAATCGGGTGTGAGCCCTTATCACCTTGCATCAAGAATACTGCAGGAACAGGGGTATGATGGACATGGCAGCAGTATATCAGGAACACAGTCTGGTTACTATGGATATTATAATTATTATAATATTGGAGCATCCCCAAGTGCAGGTTCAACTGCTGTCCAGAATGGGCTTAGATATGCATCAAGAACAGATCAAAGTTCATTAAGACCTTGGAATTCAAGAATGAAATCCATTATCGGCGGTGCAATTTTCCTTGGACAGAGTTATATAAACAAAGGACAGAATACTCTTTATTATGAAAAGTTTGATATGACTGGAAGAGGTCATCAGTATATGACCAATGTACTTGCTCCAAGAAGTGAATCAGTTAAGAGCGCACAGGGATATAGCGACAGTAATAAGAATAATATAGCATTTATATTCAGAATACCTGTCTATGAGAATATGCCTGAAAATGTATGTGAAATTCCAACAGGAGACGGCAGCCCTAATAACAGATTATCTGACTTATATGTTGATGGTTATTCATTGACTCCGACATTCAGCCTGTATAAAACAGAATATAGTCTTATTGTTGATTATGATACTTCATCTGTATATGTTGGAGGTTCAACACTTGATTCTTCAGCAGATGTAAGCGGACTTGGATATCATGATCTTTCAGTTGGAAGTAATGATATTACAATTACTGTTACAGCAGCTAATGGTGATGATCAGGACTATACTATAACTGTTGTAAGGCAGGATAAAGAACCGGACCCAACACCGGAACCAGATCCAGAACCAACACCAGATCCAGAACCGGATGTTGCTTATCCGGGATTTTCAACAACATTATCTGTTGATGAGGATGAAAAATACATAAGTGGTTTAACTGTATCAGGTTATGTCCAAGATGTGCTTGATAAGATTGATAATTATAATGGTGCTTATTCTAAGATACTTAATAAGAATGGCAATGAGAAGGATGGATTAGTCGGTACTGGAGATATCCTTATAACATATAACTCTTCTGGTGAAGAAGTAAGCAGATATGAGATTGTTATATATGGGGATGTCAATGGCGACGGAGAGATTGATTTGTTTGATTTTGCACAGATAAAGAGATCTATATTAAGTATAGCAGAACCGTCAGGAGTATATTGGAAGGCGGCCGATTGTAACAGAGACGGAGAACTTGATTTGTTTGATTTTGCAAAGGTTAAGAGATATATTCTTGGAATAGGAAGCATTAATCAATAATTATTGTTTGAAAGGATGACTATGAATAAGATAAAAAAATTACTTGCTTTTATAGGTGTACTAGCTATGTGCATTGCATTGATTCCTGTGTATTATGCTAAGGCTGACGAACAGGCTTCTATATCTATAAGTTCAGCAAGCGGAACAGTTGGAAGTAAGATAACAGTAACGGTTACTATATCTGCATCTGATGTTATTGATGTAGCCTCTGTTCCAGTGTCATATGATAATTCAATTATAAAACCTGTAGGTGCAGGTAATAGTGGTGTTGTATCATTTGCCCTTCTTGATGCATCAGCATATGGCTCAAATGAATCTATATCTATGCAGTTTGAAGTTATTGCAGCAGGAACAACGACGCTTAGTGTTGCAGGTGATGCAAAGATATCTGTTAATGGTGAACGTGCAACAGTCAGCAGTGCCTCATCAGGGAAGGTCACAGCAAAAGCTCCAGCCAGCTATTCCTCAGACAACACATTAAAGTCCCTGCAGATAAGTCCGGGAACGCTTTCACCAGCATTTTCACCAGACAGGACAACATACAATGCAACTGTTGATGCTGATGTTACAGAGCTTGTTGTAAGTGCTGCCGCTAATGACAGTGCTGCCAAGATAAGCATAAGCGGAAGAAGAATGGACCCGGGAAGTAATACAACAACAATTACTGTTACTGCAGAAGATGGTTCAGTTAAGAAATATATAATATATACAACAAGACTTGAGGATGGTCAGGAAGCAACAACAGAGGCTGAGTCAAAGACAGAAGCTGTTACAGAATATGCATCACAGGCGGTTAATAATGATGGAACTGTGACGATAGATGGCAGGAAGTATTCTGTTGTAAAGGATTATTCAGGAATCACAATTCCAGATGGATATCAGGAGATTGACTATGATTATAATGGTCAGAAGATAAATGCGGTTAAAGGCATAAAGACAGGTCTTATCCTTATGTATCTTGAAAGTGAAGATGGAAAAGGCGGGTTCTACATCTATGATGAGACTGCGAAAACATTTTCACCATACAATACTGTTGCAGAACCAGAGATAACATATGTTGTTCTGCCTATAACGAACTCGTTAGATAAGCCGGCAGGTTATGCACTTACAAGGTTTACCATGAATGGTAAAGAAGTGCAGGTACTTATGGACGCTGACAGACAGTACTGCCTGTTCTATGGAGTAAGTTCTCTTGGAGAGAAGGGATGGTTCAGATACAGGGTAAGTGATGGCTCGATTCAGGCGTATTCTGTTGTGAAATCTGACACTGCTAATGCTGATGTTAAGGCTGATAATGGAAAAACATCAGGAAACAGCAGATTCTGGCTGATGATAGTATTAATACTTGGACTGATAATAGCGGTATTTATAGTGATTACTATTGTTCTTTGCTCTAAGCTTGCGAAAGTGAAGAAGGTGTTTAACATGGCGTCAAAGGATGGTGTTGACCTTGATGAATACACTGAAAAAGTAATTGAAGGGTACGAATCAGACGAAGATGACAGCTACGCGGAACTTGATACATCAACTGACACAGTCTCTTATGGAGATGATAAGTCAGGTAAGAATGATGTAGAAGAGTTGAAGCTCTTTGATGTTGATGATGATAAGTAAATAATTAAAAAGCCTTAGTGAAAATGTGATGCTCAGATTACATTTTCCTAAGGCTTTTTCTTATTCTTCCGGAAGCTTCCAATTTTCTGCCTGACTATAATAGTCGGCTGACATTTCGTTATATTGGGCAGCCTCGTATGGGTCGTCTGTTGCTGCGGCAAGTTCCTCGAAACATTTACCAAGCAAAGATAAAGGCTTGTTTCCGCTGCTTGCCACATCAAGTATGCTTTCTGTCTCAAATGCAGCATTATACAGCCACAGCACAGCTTCCTCATAGTCTGTCTGGTTCATGTAAAATGTTCCTAGAATCAGACACATTTCAGCAGGGGGATTGTCAGCAACTGCTTTTAAAGTGGTTTTAAAGAATGCGTCAGTGTCACCGTCTGCCATATATATCTTAGCAAGAATACAGTTGATTTCTTTCATTAAATCATTGCTTCTGCCTTCTTTTGATAGAATATTTTCAAATATATTCCTGAAAGCAATAAAGTCGGAATCTTCACCGGATATAAAAAGTTCTTTACACAGCATGGTAACTACATAATCTTCAATGTGGATACCTTTTTCAAATGCTTTGAAATATGTTGAAAAGTCTCTTTTGCTATGGTCGCCCGCCTGCATGTGAAGAATTTCAATGTCACTGTCATATACGATTGGCGTGAGCCGTACTGTTTCATGTATTGGTGAAATCCATGTGAATGGACGGAGTCTTTTGAAAAGCTTCGGGCGGAGTTCTTTGTGTGCATTGTATACAGAATTATATTCTGATGCATTGACATAATACATCTGAACAATGTCTATCTCTGGAAGAAGCATATGTTTCAATTCTCTTAATGCGTAGTTGTTGGTATCATCAAGCACTTCGTCTGCGTCAGCACTGAATATGTAGTCACATCCAGCTTTGGAAAATGCAAAATTTCTTGCGGCTGAAAAATCATTTATCCATTCAAAATCATATATTTTATCGGTGTAGTGAGCGGCAATTTCTTTAGTATTGTCAGTTGAGCCTGTGTCTACAATAATCAATTCATCATAAGTTCCTGCGTATGAATCAAGACACCTTGCAAGAATGTCCTGCTCATTTTTTACAATCATGCACATGCTTATTGATATCATGTTTTTCTCCTGTTCTTAATTGGATTTATATAGGTTATATCGGTAAATGCCTTGATTTTTTTAGGTATTCGTAAGATACTTGTTATCAATGATAACATATATCTGATATGAGGTACACAATGTCAAAAAAGAAATCTGCAGCAGAACCAGTTGAATATATAGACAGTCAGGCTTTTGACGCGGCGAAAGAGAAGATAATCGGCAAGAGCCATAATGACAAGGGGATAGGTACTTTGTCGGAAAAGACACTGCATGCAGTATTAAAAATGTATTATGAACCCGATGAGGATAATCATGAGGTTGCAATAGATGGTTATTTTGCAGATATATATAACGAGCATGGGATAATTGAGATTCAGACGAGGCAGCTTAACAAGTTAAGGGATAAGTTGTCAGTGTTCCTGAATGAATATCAGGTGAGGGTTGTATATCCAATGCCATATGAGAAGTATTTAAGCTGGATTGAGCCGGAAACAGGGGACATTACTTCTAGAAGAAAGTCTCCGAAGCGATGTTCTGTGTATGATGCGATGTTTGAACTGTATAAGATTAAAGCATTTTTAAAGAATCAGAATCTTAAGGTTACATTGCTGCTGATTGATATGGAAGAATATAAGCTTCTTAATGGCTGGAGTTACGATAAGAAGCGCGGAAGTGTGCGTTATGACCGCATTCCTGTTGGAATAAGAAAGATAGTTGAACTGGACTGTCCACAGGATTATATGCAGTTTGTACCAGAGGGACTTGAGAAGAACTTTACTTCAGCGGATTTTGCAAATGCAGCGCATATTGACAGGCAGACTGCTGCCAGTGTACTTGCAATGCTTAATTACATGGAACAGGTTAAAAGAGTCGGAAAGACAGGCAATGCCTATATATACGATATTGAAGAACATTATTGAATGGAGATAGTATGTACTCTGTAAATGGAAACTGCTTTCGAATATCTGTAAGAAATCTTGTGGAATTCATGTGTGCAGAAGGTGATATTGACAACAGGAATACAGGCAGCAATGATGTGAAAATCATGCAGGAGGGGGCAAGGATTCACAGAAAAATCCAGCACAGCATGGGAACTATGTATCATGCGGAAGTGCCTTTAAAGATTGAGATACCGCTTGTATCTGACTTAGGGATTGAGTATGTATTACAGGTTGAAGGCAGGGCTGACGGTATTATTGCAGATATTAATTATGACGAGGATGGCAATAAAGAGCCGGAGAGCGATGCAATAATTGATGAGATAAAGACTATGCAGACAGATGTTTCTCTGCTGAAAGAACCGGTCTATGTGCATAAAGCCCAGGCACTGGTATATGGCTATATATATGCAAGCCAGAAGAAGCTGTCAAAGATTGGAATCCAGATGACTTACGTTACTCCTGAGCCTGAGACAATCAACAAGTTTCTGGAAGAATATACATTTGAAAGAATTGAAGAGTGGTTTAATAAGCTGATTACAGGCTTTAAGAGATGGACTGATTATACATTTGATGAGAGGCATAAAAGGACGGAATCAATCAGAGAACTTAAGTTTCCTTATGAATACAGGGAGGGGCAGAAGAATCTGTGCGTGAGTGTATACAGGGCTATTGAAGATAATACCAATCTATATATTCAGGCACCTACAGGTGTCGGAAAGACGTTGTCTACTGTGTTCCCGGCTGTGCAGGCGTTAGGACAGCAGATGTCAGACAAGATATTTTACCTGACGTCAAAGACAATAACGAGAACTGTTGCGGAGGATACTTATGCTATATTAAGAGATAACGGGCTTCATATGAGAACTGTTACTCTTACAGCGAAGGACAAAATATGTCCACTTGATGAGCGCAACTGCAACCCCGTGGCATGTCCTTATGCCAAGGGGCATTTTGACAGGATTAATGATGCTGTGTACGACATAATAACGAGCCAGATGGTTATCGGAAGAGATAATGTCATGGAATATGCCAACAGACATAATGTCTGCCCGTTTGAGATGTCGCTTGATGTTTCGTACTGGTGTGATGGAATTATATGTGATTATAATTATGTATTTGACCCGGATGCGTCGCTTAAGAGGTATTTTGGCAATGGTGCGAAAGGTGATTATGTGTTTCTTGTGGATGAAGCACATAACCTTGTGGACAGAGCAAGAGAAATGTACAGTGCAGTGTTGAAAAAAGAAGATTTTCTTGCGGCTAAGAAGCTTGTCAAAGAGATGGACAAACGGCTTGCAGGCGCACTTGACAGATGTAACAAGCAGTTGCTCGAATATAAAAGACAGTGCGATACATTCATGGTTGTGAGTGGTCTTGGAACATTTCCAGCCAGCCTTGAGCGTGTCATGGGACTTATGCAGAAGTTTATGGAAAGGCATAAGGGTGAGCCTGTGACTAACGAGCTGCTCGAGTTTTTCTTTGCAGTGAGACATTTTCTTAATATGTATGACTGTGCTGATGAAAAATATGTCTATTATAATGAGCATGATAATGATGGAAACTTTCTTGTACATCTGTACTGTGTTGACCCGTCTGGCAACATAAGTGAGAGACTTTCACAGGGCAGAAGCACGGTATTCTTCTCGGCAACGCTGCTTCCGGTCAATTATTTTAAGGAAATGCTTTCAGGTGATGTATCAGAAAGAGCGGTGTATGCACACTCTTCTTTTGAACCTGATAATAAGAGAATTGTCGTGGCTACTGATGTGACAAGCCGTTATACAAGAAGAAACGCAAGGGAATATGCCAAGGTACATGATTATATTATGCATATGATTTCTGGCAGAAGCGGCAGATATATGGTGTTCTTTCCGTCATATTCTTACATGGAGAGTGTTCTTGAGTGCTTCAGGTGGGAAAATGGTGTTAATGTGGCCGAATGTGGTGGAGAATATACATTTTTACCAGAAAGCTGTGTGAATGTGCTTGTGCAGGGAAGGTTTATGAAGGAGGCTGACAAGGAGAGTTTCTTATCAGCATTTTACGAGGAACTTCCAGAAGGGGCTTCGCTTGCAGGCTTCTGTGTGCTTGGAGGAATATTTTCCGAAGGAATTGACTTAAAGGATGAGAGCCTTATCGGAGCTGTCATTGTCGGAACGGGGATTCCGATGGTGTGCAGGGAGCGTAACATTTTAAGGGATTATTTTGATGAGTTTGGCAAAAATGGATATTCTTATGCTTATGTTATTCCGGGAATGAATAAGGTGCTTCAGGCAGCAGGAAGGGTTATAAGGACGGATACGGATAAGGGCGTTATTGCACTTCTGGATGACAGATTCATGACTGGTGAATATGAGCGTATGTATCCTAGGGAGTGGAACAGGATATTTCCGGTCAGTCTGGGTAATGCTTATAAATGTATTAAGGATTTCTGGACGGAACAGGATATGTAGAGCATTGATAAAAAATGTACAATGTTAGAACTTGTAGTCGGACTGTATGTGTGATAAAATTTAGACAGATATTATTAAGGTCCGGATATATGATGATTTGGTTTGATTATGGGAGATGGGCTTATGCAGAACGTGGAAGAGATTAATAAGAATATAGAAAACAAAACTGTAGACAAGCAGGTCTGGCAGTCTCTGGGATTTGATGAATTACAGGCTATTGAGATTATCAGAGGAATTGAGAATGGCATTGATGTGAGTGTGTATTGCAAAGAGGAATTCAATGCTGCCCAGATGAAAGCATTAAGACTTGGTCTGGAAGAAAAACTTGATGTAAGCAGATTTGCAGATGCACAGTATGATTATATGCAGATGGAAGAACTGAAGCAGGCTGTGCGTAGCGGAATGAATATGGATGATATATGTAATCCTAAGTTCAGTCATTCTGTTATGAGAGAGATAAGGCTTGCATCAGAGCTTAATTATGATCTGACCAGATATGCAAAGCTTGGTTATTCAGGAGAGGTATTAAGACAGATAAGACTTGCAAAAAAAGAAGAGATTGACCTTACATTTTTTGTTGAGGATAATTATGATGAATATCAGCTCAATGAGATAAGACTGGGAATACACAGTTGTGTCGATATAACTAAGTATCTGCTTCATGAATACAATGGGAAACAGATGGAACAGATTAGACTTGGACTTGAGGAAGGGATTGATGTTACTCCATATAACATGGTTGGATTTTCATCAGGACAGATGAAGCAGATAAGACTTGGACTTGAAGAAGGAATAGATGTTTCTGAATATGCAGATCCGTTTATTGATGCGGTAAGCATGAAAGAGGCAAGACACAGAATTTCTGATAAATGGAATGACGAGAAGCCTGCACTTAATGAATTGCAGTCACAGGAAATTCTTATGGGACTTACAAGCGGTGTAGATGTTTCTTTATATGCTGATCCAAGATATACCTTTAAAGAGATGGAGAAGATAAGACTTGCACTTGAGAGGGGAAGTAATCTGGATGGGCTGCTTAAGTATGGATGTTAAGATGCAGCTATTACAGTACAGTGTTTTGATAATGAATGGATAAGACATTCGGAAAGGGGGGAACAGCATGAGCAATACAGAAATAGTTAATGAAACAGCTGATATAGATGATATCGAGTTACATGAGGTTTATGTATATATTGCAGATGATAATATGAGCGCATCAGTCAGGCTTGGCAGATGCGAGGATGGTTATACATATGATGAAGTCATGAATAAGCTATCGCTTAATGGAATTAAGACGGGAATAGACGAAGAAAAAATTCGATGGATGATTTCACAAAAAATATATGACCAGCCGGTTGAAATTGCTGTTGGTAAGCCTGTAAATACAGGAAAAGACGGATATTATGAGTTTTTCTTTGATACAGATGCAATTAATAACAACAGACCTACAGTAAGAGAAGATGGTTCTATTGATTACTTTAACCAGAAGAGATTTGAAAAGGTCAATGAGGGTGATTTGCTGGCAAGATATCATGAGCCGACTAAAGGGGAATTTGGCTTTGATGTATGTGGAAAGCTGCTTGTGCCTAAACCAGGAAAACCAAGGCCAAGACTGCATGGTAAGGGCTTTAAGACATCTGAGGATGGGAAAGAAACTTATGCTGCAATATCTGGAAAGATTGAATACTGCAACTATGATTTAAGTGTTGTTAATGTGTATGAGGTTAATGGTAATCTTGACATGAGTATGGGTAATATTGACTTTAACGGGGATGTTAATATTACAGGCAGTGTGAGAAGTGGTGTAACAGTTCATGCCATGGGAAGTATATATGTTGGAGGCTTCGTTGAGGGAGCAACACTTATTGCTGGGAAAGATATTGTATTAAAGGATGGTGTTAATACTAAGAATTCAGGAAAGATCGAGGCAGGGGGAAATATATCTGGCAGATTTTTTGAGAATACAGAGGTTATTGCCAAAGGAGACTTACAGTGTAATTATATTCTTAACTGCAGGGTGCTTACATATGGCAGGGTATTTGTTGAGGGACCAATAGGTTCTATTATAGGTGGTGATGTAACTGGTGTTATGGGAATCAGTACTACATCATGTGGACATGAAAGCAATGTAAAGACTTTGTTGAGGGTTGGTTCGACCAAAGAAATCAGAAAAGAATATGCAGAACTTATTATGGAACTTAAGGAAGTAGACGGACAGATTGAAACTTTTGAAATGGCTAATAAGAAGTTTGAGATGATTAAACAGAACATGCCTGAAAAGTATGATAGTAAAATGGCATTGAAAGTTACCCAGTCAAAGATTGTAAAGATGGCTCAGAAAGCCAAGCTTGAAGAAAAGAGCAAGGCATTATACAATCTTATAAGAGATTCAGAGAGAGCAGTTGTTAAAGTAAAGAATCATATATATCCGGGAAGTAGGGTATATATGGATGATAAGACTTACATGCCAAGTTCTGTATTTTCACATATTATTGTTAAGAAGACGCCAAGCACGATTATTCTTAGGGATTATGATGAATAAGTATATTACAGGGAGAGTATTATGATAGAAGAAGTTGTTTCGGTGGAATTGCCGGTGCATGAAAGGCTGGTAGTAAGAAAGAACAGACTTACGAATGAAGAAAACGGCATTGATATGCCAAGGATTTCTATAGTTACAGGCACTCATGGGGATGAACTTGACGGACAGTATATCTGCTATGAGGTTATCAGAAGGATTGAAAGAGAGAAGAATAAGCTTAAAGGAATTGTAGATATTTATCCAGATATTAATCCTCTTGGACTTGATACAGGTTCAAGAGGAATTCCTATGTTTGACCTTGATATGAACAGGGTTTTCCCTGGTGATAATAATGGAGCGATGGCTGAATATGTGGCAGCAGGTATTATTGAAGATATTATTGGAAGCGATCTGTGTATTGATATCCATTCAAGCAATATATTTGTAAATGAGATGCCACAGGTAAGAATTAATGATGATACGCAGGAAAAGCTTCTTCCTTATGCGAAGATGATGAATGCACAATTTGTGTGGATATATTCGTCTATTACTGTGCTTGATGCAACTCTTGCCTATAGTCTTAACCATCTTGGTGTGCCTACTCTTGTTACGGAGATGGGTGTTGGAAACAGAATTACGCCAAAGTATTGCAGGGATATTGTTGATGGTATATTTAACCTTATGTCTCATATGGGGATATGGGATGATGAGCCAAAAGAAGTGAATGAACCTATTATCTCTACAGAGGGTGAGGTTACATTTCTTACTGCTAAGGAAAGCGGAATATTCGTATCAGCAGTTGATTCTATGGGAAGGATTGGAATTGGAACGCATATAGGAGATATTATCGAACCTATTGAGGGAAGAATAATCCAGAGAATTGAATCGCCTACAGATGGAATTATATTTACATTAAGAGAGAATCCGGTAGTGCATAAGGGGGCTCTTATAGCAAGAGTTTATGGTGGCAGATAATGAAGAAAGAGATTATTTATTCGTTAAAGGGTATATATAGAGAAGATTATCAGATAGAAGGCTATAGATTCGGCGGTGGTGAGAAGTCGGCATGTATTGTTGGTGCATTAAGAGGTAATGAGATACAGCAGTTGTATATATGTTCGCAGCTTGTTAAAGCACTTAAAGAGCTTGAGGCTCATGGCGCAATATCACACAATCATGAGATTCTTGTTATCCCATCTGTTAACAGATTTTCCATGAATGTTGGAAAGAGATTCTGGCCTACAGATAATTCTGATATTAACAGAGCTTTTCCTGGGGATGTTAATGGAGATACAACCAAGCAGATAGCAGGAACACTTTTTGACAGAATTAAGGGTTACAGTTATGGTATACATTTTGCGAGCTTTTATATGCCGGGTGATTTTATTCCTCATGTAAAGATGATGGATACAGGATTTCAGAGTGCAAGTCTTGCCAATCTGTTCGGACTTCAGTACGTTGTTATTAGAAAGCCGAAGCCAATGGATACAGTGACACTTAATTATAACTGGCAGATGAATGGTACTAATGCGTTTTCAATATATACTAACAGCACAGATATGATTGATGAGAAGTCTGCAAGACAGGCTGTGTCATCTGTTCTCAGGTTTTTAACCAGAATGGGTATTCTTAAGTACAACAATCACAGTGGATATATTGCAAGTGTTATCAACGAATTTGACCTTATGGCAGTAAAGACTTATGATGCAGGATTTTACAAGAGACTTAAAGAGCCGGGTGATCCTGTATATCATGGAGAACTTATTGCACAGATTCTTGACCCATGTGAGGGTACTGTTAAGAGTGAGATAATATCACAGACAGACGGTATTGTTTTCTTCGCACATACAGGTCCTACCGTAATGGGTAATCAGGTTGTTTACAAGATAATAAGAAGAATGCATGAATAGTTGTTTGAAAATATGTTTTATTGTGATACAATGGTTAAATATTAATAATTAATATAACTAATCTCAGGAGGAAGATATGAGCGGCGTAAAGAGAGTTTTTGTCGAGAAAAAGAAACCATTTGCAGTTAATGCGAAAGAATTACTTGAGGAGATAGGGGGATATCTTGGAATAAAGACTATTACAGATGTAAGAGTTCTTATCCGTTATGATATTGAGAATCTTTCAGAAGAAACATATAAGAAAGCACTTACTACTGTTTTTTCTGAGCCACCGGTAGATGATGTTTATGAGGGAACATTTCCAGCAGGAAATGACGATTTCGTGTTCTCTGTAGAGTATCTTCCAGGACAGTTCGACCAGAGAGCTGATTCTGCAGAACAGTGTGTTAAGTTCTTTAATGAGAATGAGACACCAGTTATCAAGACTGCTGTAACTTATGTATTGACAGGAACTGTTACTGATGAGGAGAAGAACAGGATTAAGGAACACTGCATTAACCCTGTTGATTCAAGACAGGCAGCAGAGGATATTCCAGAAACTTTAGTTACTGAGTTCAAGACTCCTGCTGATGTTATTTATTTTGACGGATTCAAGGATATGCCAGAGGATAAGTTAAAGGAATTATATGATTCTTTAGGACTTGCCATGACATTTAAGGATTTTAAGTTCATTCAGGAGCATTTTGCTAGTGTTGAGAAGCGTGATCCTTCTATGACTGAAATCAGAGTACTTGATACATACTGGTCAGATCATTGCCGTCACACAACATTTGCAACAGAGCTTACAGATGTTAAGTTTAAGGACGGATTCTATAAAGCCCCTATGGAAGCTACATATAACAAGTATCTTTCAGACAGAGCAGAAATATATAAGGACCGTAAGGACAAGTTCGTATGCCTTATGGACCTTGCACTTATGGGTGCTAAGAAGTTAAAGGCTGAGGGTAAGTTAGCTGATCAGGAAGAATCTGATGAGATTAATGCCTGCTCAATTGTTGTTCCAGTTGAGATTGATGGAAAGACAGAGGAATGGCTTGTTAACTTTAAGAACGAGACACATAACCATCCAACAGAGATTGAGCCATTTGGTGGCGCAGCAACTTGTCTTGGTGGTGCTATAAGAGATCCATTGTCAGGACGTACATATGTATATCAGGCAATGAGAATTACAGGTGCAGCAGATCCTACTGTTCCGGTATCAGAGACAATTCATGGAAAGCTTCCACAGAGAAAGCTTGTTACAGGTGCTGCTCACGGATACAGCTCATATGGTAACCAGATCGGACTTGCTACAGGATATGTTAAGGAAATCTATCATCCTGATTATGTTGCCAAGAGAATGGAGATTGGTGCAGTTATAGCTGCTGCTCCAAGAAGTGCAGTTAAGAGAGAGAATTCTGACCCGGGAGATATCATTATTCTTCTTGGTGGAAGAACAGGACGAGATGGATGTGGCGGAGCTACAGGTTCATCTAAGGTTCATACAGAGAAGTCTATTGAGGATTGTGGTGCTGAGGTTCAGAAGGGTAATGCTCCTACAGAGCGTAAGATGCAGAGACTCTTCAGAAGACCAGAGGTTACTAAGCTTATTAAGAAATGTAATGACTTTGGTGCAGGCGGTGTATCCGTTGCAATTGGTGAGCTTGCAGCAGGTCTTAAGGTAGATCTTGATAAAGTTCCTAAGAAGTATGAAGGTCTTGATGGAACAGAGCTTGCTATATCAGAGTCTCAGGAGAGAATGGCTGTTGTAGTTGATCCTAAGGATGTTAAGGAATTCCTTCAGTATGCTGCTGAGGAGAACTTAGAGGCAGTTGAGGTAGCTGTTGTAACAGAAGAACCAAGACTTGTTCTTAACTGGAGAGGCAAGGATATCGTTAATATCTCAAGAGCATTCCTTGATACTAATGGTGCTCATCAGGAGACTAAGGTTGTAGTTGATATTCCTTCACAGGAAGACGATTACCTTAAGCCGGTTAAGGTTACAGATGTACGCGGTAAGTGGTTAAAGACTTTAGCAGACCTTAACGAATGCTCACAGAAGGGACTTGTTGAGAGATTTGATGGTTCTATCGGAGCCGGTTCAGTATATATGCCATATGGTGGTAAATATCAGCTTACAGAGACACAGAGCATGGTTGCAAAGCTTCCAGTGCTTAAGGGTTCATGCGATACAGTAACTATGATGTCTTATGGATTTGATCCATATCTCTCATCATGGAGCCCATATCATGGAGCAATCTATGCTGTTACAGATTCTGTAGCTAAGATTGTTGCTGCCGGTGGTGATTTCAGTAAGATCAGATTCACATATCAGGAATACTTCAGAAGAATGACAGAAGATCCAGAAAGATGGAGCCAGCCATTTGCTGCACTTCTTGGTGCATATGAAGCACAGATGGGATTCGGACTTCCATCAATCGGTGGTAAGGACAGTATGTCAGGAACATTTGAACATATTGATGTTCCACCAACACTCTGCTCATTTGCTATTGATGTAGCTAAGGAAGGAGATATTATTACTCCTGAACTTAAGAATGATGGTGATGTATTAGTCAGATTTGATATTAAGAAGAATCAGTATGATCTTCCAGATTTCGAACAGGTTAAGGCACTTTACAGTGCAATACATGAGCTTATCCAGAAGAAGGCAATTGTGTCTGCATATGTTCTTGATGCTAACGGACTTGTACCAGCACTCAGCAAGATGGCATTTGGTAACAAGTTAGGATTCGAAATCAGTGCAGATGTTAAGGAAGATGACCTCTTTGCACCAGCTTATGGTTGTATCGTTGCAGAAGTTCCAGCAGACAAGCTTAGTGAGATTACTACAGCTTATACTAGGGTTGGTACTGTTAAGGATAATGGTAAGTTCACATACAAGGAAGTTTCAATTAATGTAGAAGAAGCATTAAGCGTATGGGCTGATACCCTTGAGGGTGTATTCCCAACTAAGGCTTCTAAGGAAACTACACCGGTTGAAAGCAAGTTATATGAAGCACCAAGCGTACATGTATGCAAGAATAAGGTTGCTAAGCCAACAGTATTTATCCCGGTATTCCCAGGAACTAACTGTGAGTACGATAGTGCCAAGGCATTTGAAAGAGCCGGTGCTGATACAATCGTTAAGGTATTCAAGAACCTTGATGCTGAGAGTATCAGAGAGTCTGTAGATGAATTTGAGAAGGCTATTAACCAGGCACAGATTATTATGTTCCCTGGTGGATTCTCAGCAGGTGATGAACCAGATGGTTCTGCCAAGTTCTTCGCGACAGCATTCCGTAATGCCAAGATGAAGGAAGCAGTTGAGAAGCTACTTAATGAGAGAGATGGTCTTGCACTTGGTATCTGTAATGGATTTCAGGCACTTATCAAGCTTGGTCTTGTACCTAATGGTAAGATTACAGGACAGGATGCACAGTCACCTACACTTACATTTAATACAATTAACCGTCATATATCTAAGATGGTATATACTAAGGTTGTCAGCAATTTAAGTCCATGGCTTGCTAATGCTGAACTTGGCGGAGTATACTGCAACCCAGCTTCACATGGTGAAGGAAGATTTGTTGCTCCTAAGGAATGGCTTGATAAGCTCTTTGCTAACGGACAGGTTGCTACACAGTACTGTGACCTTGACGGTAATGTATCTATGGATGAAGAGTGGAATATCAATGGTTCATACATGGCTATTGAAGGTATCACAAGCCCAGACGGAAGATGCTTCGGTAAGATGGCACATTCTGAGAGACGCGGTGACAGTGTTGCTATTAATATATATGGTGAGCAGGATATTAAGATATTCGAATCTGGTGTTAAGTACTTCAAGTAATAGTGCATTTTGATTTAAATAATAATTATATAATATAAATAAAAGACCTTGCAGATGACTAATTTATCTGCAAGGTCTTTCATGTTCTTAAAAGAATATATTAAATAAAAATAAAATATACAATAATAAGTATATAAAATATTTTAAATATATTATACTATTAAATACGAAACAATATTGATGATGAATATAGTTCATAGTATAATTAAAGGGGATAATGTATGGGGAAAACAAAAAATAAACTGAAAGCAGATGTTGTTGTAAAAAACTATTGGCGTAATAATGAACAGTTTGCGGATTTTTTCAATGCGGTTTTATATGAGGGGAAACAGGTAATAAAACCTGATGAACTTGAAGATATGGATACGGAAGAATCTTATGTATCAGAGAATAAAAAATATGTTGAAAGTGTATTGGCTTCAAGAGATAATATAAAGATACGAAAGAAATCAACAAAACATGATGTCGAGTTGTGCATACTTGGAATGGAAAGTCAGGAACATATTCATTATGCAATGCCGATGAGAGTTATGGGATGTGATTATGGTTCTTATAAAAAACAATATGACAGTAATGCTGTTAAATATAAGATAGCAAAAGGATTGTCTGATGATGAGTTTATTTCTAAAATGAAGAGAACAGATAAATTTATACCGATAATAACTATAGTTATATATTATGGGGAGAAGGCATGGGATGGAGCGGTATCATTACAGGGAATGTTGGATATTCCTGAAGATATGAAAGCATTTATCAATGATTATAAAATGAATTTGGTTGAAGCAAGAAAAAATAATTTGAAATTACATAATATTAATAATAAGGATTTGTTCAATCTTTTTGGAATTCTTTTGAACAGAAATGGTAATTTGAATGAAATTAAAGAAAAAGCAATAAATTATGCAGCAGAGCATAAAGTAGAAAAGACCGTTATAATGACTGTGACAGGTGCAGTTAATTGCAAGATAGATTATAATATGCTTGAAAAGGAGGCTGATGCTGATATGTGTACAGTATTCGAGGAAACACGCAAAGAGGGAGAAGCTAAGGCAATTATTGAATTAGGATTTGAATTTGGATTATCTGAAGAAGAAATTCTTGACAGACTTCAGAAAAAACTCAATATATCATTACAGAAAGCACAAGAATATTTTTCAATGTTTGCTATGAAAAAAGTGATAAAAGATGAGAAATATTAATTTAATTATAGTAAGACGTATGTTATAATTAAAAATACTATTTAATATAGTGCTTTATGAAATTAAAGGTAAAGGGGAGATATTTAAACAATGGCAAGAGATAAAGTCAGCACAGATATATTATGGAAGGACAGGAAGAGAATTCTCTTCCTCGGACTTCCATGGTCATTTACAAGATATAGTGTATCTAAGGACAGATTCTTTATAAGCAAAGGATTTTTCAGCGTTAAAGATGATGAGGTAAGACTGTATCGTATTATGGATATTTCATTGGAGCGCTCATTCATGCAGAGACTTGTCGGAGTAGGAACTATTAAAGTATGCTCTGGAGACAAGACAATGGGTGACTTTGAGATTAAGAATATCAAGAGGCCTAAGGCTACTAAGGAGCTGTTATCAGATCTTGTGGAGAAGCAGAGAGATATCAAGAGAGTTGTCAACAGAGAGAATATGATTGACGGTCATGACCATTCAGATGGTCATGCGGATATTGATGACTTTGACAATAATGATGACGATGCACCATTTGACAGATAATTTGTAAAAATGTATTGACAGCTATATAGAAAGATGATATTTTAATAGTTAGTTAAGGCTAACTGATATAACGGGTATCCAGTTAGGATATCCGTTATTTTATAAATACGGGTTAGACAAAGCTAACAAAAGTAAGGTGAATGAAAGGATGAGAATATGAGCGTAGTTATTATTGGTGGAAATGAATGTATGGAACGCCAGTATCAGCAGATATGTAAGAAACACGGCTGCAAGGCGAAGGTATTTGTTAAGGAAAAAAGCGGATTTTCCAAGCAGATTGGAACACCGGATCTTATGATACTGTTTACTAATACGGTTTCTCATAAGATGGTTTTATCAGCTGTTACAGAGGCTAAGAAGAATGATGTAAATATAGTAAGAACACATTCAAGCAGTGCGGCATCGCTTACAAGTGTTTTAGAAACATATTTAAGCGAAAGCAGGGCATGCTGATAAAGAAGAGAATAAAGTGCAATATGGAAGGAAAAGAAAAATGGTCTGTACAGATGTATTGGGAAGAATTGAGCGGGAAGTTATAAAAGAGTGTTCTCCGACGCTTGCCGGATTAAAGACGGGCAACCTTTTTAATTACAGATATGATAATATATCTGATTTTAGGAAAGAGCTTGCAAGTGTAAACAGAAAACTTAACGCCAAAGGCGTGTATGTTACATTTTTAAAGCGAAATGAAAAGAGTGCACTTTTATATGTGTTCAGACCTGACAGATTAGAGAAGGATTTGTCACAGCCAGCAGTACAAAATGTACTGAAAACATTTGGATATACAGATTATAAAGTTGGAGCAAGCATCAAGCATCTTAAACAGAGAGTGGGGGAGAACACATGCTTTCCACATGAAATAGGACTGTTCTTAAGTTACCCGGTGGAAGATGTAATCCAGTTTATAAGACAAAAGGGCTGTAATTACAAATGTTGTGGGGTATGGAAGGTGTATTGTGATGAGGCATTTAGCCAGAAGATGTTTGCACGTTACAGAAAATGCACAGAAGTATATTTAAGAGTCTTTGACCGAGGCAGAAGCATATCTGCATTAACGGTTTAAGCATATAAAAAGTAAAAAGGAGAGATTGGATAATGAGTAAAGTAGCAGTAGTTTATTGGAGTGGAACAGGTAATACAGAGACAATGGCTAACGCAGTTGCAGAAGGTGCTAAAGGAGCCGGAGCAGAGGTTGATGTACTTGTGGCAAATGATTTTAATTCAGGAAAGGTTGCTGAATATGATGGAATCGCATTCGGATGCCCGGCAATGGGAGCAGAGAATCTCGAAGAATCAGAGTTTGAGCCAATGTTCACAGAGGTAGAAGGAAGCCTTAGCGGTAAGAAAATTGCACTTTTCGGTTCATATGGATGGGGAAGCGGCGAATGGATGGCTGACTGGGAAGAAAGAAGCAAGGCTGCAGGTGCTGTTCTTGCAACAGACAGCGTAATCTGTCAGGAAGCACCAGATGATGATGCTGTTGAAAACTGCAAAAAACTTGGGGCAGCGTTAGCATAATTATTTATTGCCTGTAATATATTGAAAAGATTGCACATTTTGCCCCTGGTTGGTTATATCAATCAGGGGTTAAATTGTTCTAAAAAATATTATAAAAATATAACAAAAGTTGTTGACATCTAATGACCATTAGAATATACTAACCAAGGTGGTAATGAAAAACATTATCAATATGCTAAAAAGAGGAGATGAGCTTATGCCATTAACTATGATTGATGAAGGAACTCCATACACAATCCAGCGGATTGGTGGAAAGGAAGAAATAAGACGTTTTCTTGAGAATCTTGGATTCGTTCCGGGAGCAGTGGTAACAGTTGTTTCTAAAGCTGGCGGTAATGTCATTGTTAACATTAAGGAATCAAGAGTTGCCATAGGAAAAGATATGGCTAATAAAATTATGGTATAAAGGACTGAATATGCCAGTTCTTATATAAAACTAAAATAAGAAGGAGATAAACTATGACTTTAAGAGATGTATCTGTAGGCCAGACTGTTAAAGTTACCAGGTTAAATGGTGATGGTCCGGTTAAGAGAAGAATTATGGATATGGGAATTACTAAGGGAGTTGAAGTCTATGTAAGAAAGGTAGCACCTTTGGGAGATCCTGTAGAGGTTACAGTAAGAGGCTATGAATTATCGCTTCGTAAAGCCGATGCCGAGATGATAGAGGTAGGCTGATTTTTTTTACATGCAGGTTAGCATAATCTAATTAATGTAAGAATTGTCAAATGTTTGTTAGTAAATGCATAAACATTTATATAAAAGAAATGAGGTAGTCAAATGTCAATTAAAATTGCATTAGCAGGTAATCCAAACTGCGGTAAAACAACATTGTTTAATGCTTTGACCGGTTCTAATCAGTTCGTTGGTAACTGGCCAGGTGTTACAGTTGAGAAAAAGGAAGGTAAATTAAAGGGACATAAAGATGTAACTATCATGGATTTACCAGGTATTTATTCACTTTCTCCTTATACTCTTGAGGAGGTAGTAGCAAGAAATTATCTTATTAACGAGAGACCTGATGCAATCATCAATATCGTTGATGGTACTAACATTGAAAGAAACCTTTATCTTTCAACACAGATTATGGAACTGGGGATTCCAGTTATTATGGCTGTTAACATGGTCGATATCATGGAAAAGAACGGAGATAAGGTTGACCTTGCCAAGTTAGGAAAGAACCTTGGATGTGAAGCTGTTGAGATATCAGCTCTTAAGGGAACTGGCATTAAGGAAGCAGCAGAGAAGGCTGTTAAGCTTGCAGAGAGCAAGAAGCTCAATACAATTGCTCACAAGTTTGATGATAAGGTTGAGGCAGCTATATCTGCAGTAGAAGATAAGCTTGGTCTTGATATTGTTGAAGAACAGAAGAGATTCTTTGCTATCAAGCTTCTTGAGAAGGATGATAAGATTAAAGTTCTTATGAAGAATGTTCCAGATGTTTCAGCTGAGATTGAGACTCTTGAGAAAGAATTTGATGATGATACAGAAAGTATTATCACTAATGAAAGATATACATATATATCTTCAATTATCAGTGGATGTTTTGCAAAGAAGTCTGAGAAGAAGCTTTCTACATCAGATAAGATTGATAGAATAGTTACTAACAGATTCTTAGCACTTCCAATATTTGCAGTTGTAATGTTCATCGTATACTATGTATCAGTTACAACAGTTGGTACATGGGCAACAGACTGGGCTAACGATGGTGTGTTCGGTGATGGCTGGCATCTCTTCGGAATTGGCACTTCAGCTTACGAAGAAGTAGCTGATGAGTATGGTGATTCAGATGCAATCATCGGGGCATATATCGACAGCCTTGGTGATAAAGGTGAAGAGTATGCAGATGCTATTGATACAGAAGCTGATGATTATGATTCAGATGCAGCAGTAGCAGCATTAAAGAAACTTGAAAACACAGTTCCAGCTAATCTTACATTAGATTATGATGTAGAAGATGAGGAAAATCTTAGTGTAACAACAGAGACAACAGATGCAGCTGGTGTTAAGGAAGCTATAAAACAGTGTATAGACAATGATGGTGCAGCTCCAGATCCTGCTAATTATGGTGTATGGGTTCCTGGTATCCCAGTGCTTCTTGAGTCAGGACTTGATGCAATTGGTTGTGTAGACTGGTTAAAGGGTCTTATCCTTGATGGTATTGTAGCCGGTGTTGGTGCAGTACTTGGCTTCGTTCCACAGATGCTTGTATTATTCATATTCCTTGCATTCCTTGAGTCTTGCGGTTATATGGCACGTATAGCATTCATTATGGATAGAATTTTCCGTAAGTTCGGTCTTTCAGGTAAGTCATTCATTCCAATGCTTATCGGTTCAGGTTGTGGTGTTCCTGGTATCATGGCTTCACGTACAATTGAGAACGACAGAGACCGTAAGATGACAATTATGACAACAACATTTATTCCTTGTGGAGCTAAGCTTCCATTCATAGCAATGGTTGCCGGAGCTATCTTTGATGGTGCTCCATGGGTTGCTCCATCAGCATACTTCCTTGGAATATTCTCAATTATCTGCTCAGGTATCATCTTAAAGAAGACAAAGTTATTCGTTGGAGATCCGGCACCATTCGTTATGGAGCTTCCAGCATACCATCTTCCAACAGTTGGTACAGTATTAAGAAGCATGTGGGAGCGTGGATGGTCATTCATCAAGAAGGCCGGAACAATCATCACACTTTCAACAATCATTATCTGGTTCACAACATACTTCGGATTTGTTGATGGAACATTTACAATGCTTGCAGATGATCAGATTGACTTCTCTATTCTTGGCAGAATTGGTAAGGCAATCGCATGGATATTTGCTCCTTTAGGATTTGGTAACTGGCAGGCAACTGTTGCTTCTATTACTGGTCTTGTTGCTAAGGAGAATATCGTTGGTACAATGGGTATCCTTTACTCAGCAGGTGAGGGAACAGTATATGCTAACATGGCAGCTACATTTACAGTAGTAAGCGGATATGCATTCCTTGCATTTAATCTTCTCTGTGCTCCTTGCTTCGCAGCAATGGGTGCTATTAAGAGAGAGATGAACAACACTAAGTGGTTCTGGATTGCAATCGGATACCAGTGTGGATATGCTTACCTTGTAGGTCTTGTAATTAACCAGATTGCTGGTCTTATTACTGGCGACACAGCATTTAATGTATTCACAGTAATCGCAATTCTTATAATTGTTGGCTTCATTTATCTGTTATTCAGACCATATAAGGAAAGTAAGACATTAAAGGTTGATTCTAAGAAGCTTTTAAATGCAACAAAGTAATTAAATGATATATTATCGGAGGTGTAATTATGCTGGGAACAATTATAGTAGGAGTTATATTAGTGATTATAGTTGCGCTTATTGTACGCAGTATGGTACACGACAAGAAAAACGGTAAATCGTTCACATGTGGTGGCGACTGCGGTAAATGCAAAGGCCACTGCCATTAAAAGGAGGTAACGGGTGGTCAGAAATCCTGATAAAGACAAAGACATTATTATTTCTCGTCTCAAGCAGCAGGGTTGCAGGATAACTAAACAGAGGCTTATGCTTCTTGATGTAATTCTTGAAGAGGACTGCTCAAGCTGTAAAGAGATTTATTACAAGGCAGTAAAAAAGGATCCTAAGATTGGGGCTGCAACTGTATATAGAATGGTTAATACACTGGAAGAAATAGGTGCAATTAACCGTAAGAATATGTACAGGATAACTTGTGATGAGAATGATAATGGCGGTTATACTGTAAGATTAAACGATGATTCGTCAATTAATTTATCAGAAAGCAAATGGAGTAAAATTATTGAGTCAGGGCTAGAAGCCTGCGGATACATTAAGAATCAGAAGATAACAAGTGTAGTTGACAGGAAAAAGGCAGTTTCAGTTAATAAATAATATTTACTAATAAGGGAGAGATGAAACTGTTTCATCTCTCCTTTTGCTATATTGAGAAGATTTCTCAATAAGTGAATTTATGTAGAAATGTTACATAATGTGTAATATAATAACCGTCAAACTTAAGAAACATTTATTGTCCAATATGGACAGAGAGGAGCACAGTATGAAAATTGATAACTTAAAGAAACCAGGACTTTTCGCAGCAGGTGTATTATTTGGAACAGCAGGAATTAAGATTCTTACAAGCAAGGACGCAAAGAAGCTTTACACTAACTGTACAGCAGCAGTTTTAAGAGCTAAATCATGTATAATGAAGACAGCTACAACTGTTCAGGAAAACTGTGAGGATATATATGCTGATGCTAAGACAATCAATGAGACAAAGTATAACACAGAAGAAGTTGTACTTGATTCAGTAGATGAAAATGAGGAAGCGTAACAGAGTATGAAATTCATAATAAAGCATGATGTGCCCGGAAGAATCCGCGTTCACATGGATGCTTCTGGCATGACTTTTACACAGGCAGATACCTTGCAGTATTATCTTAAGAATCTGCAGGGCGTCACGAATGCCAAAGTGTATGAGAGAACTGCTGATGCAGTCGTTGAGTACAGATGTTCAAGAAAAACCGTGATTGAAGCTATTGCTAAGTTCAGATACAGTAATGTAGAGGTTCCTGAAGATGTTCTTGCAACATCAGGAAGAGCAATCAATTCTCATTATACTGAAAAGCTGGCAGATCAGGTGTTGTGGAGAATGACTAAGAAATTGTTTATTCCGGCACCGGTATGTGCGGTATTAACAACGGTATCTTCAATGAAGTACATTTATAAAGGAATCAGGACACTGCTTGCAAGAAAACTTGAAGTGCCAGTTCTTGATGCAACTGCAATAGGAGTTTCTATCTTAAGAAGAGACTTTAATACAGCTGGTTCAGTAATGTTTCTTCTTGGTATAGGTGAGATAATAGAGGACTGGACACACAAGAAGTCGGTTGACGACCTTGCAAGAACGATGTCACTTAACGTTAATAAGGTCTGGTTAAAGACAGATGATGCAGAAGTACAGGTATCTGTGAAAGATGTTAAGGACGGAGATAATGTAATAATCCGGATGGGTAATGTAATCCCATTTGATGGAACTGTTATCAGTGGTGAGGCTATGGTTAACCAGGCTTCACTTACAGGAGAATCTGAGCCTGTAAGAAGAGGTGAGGGAACTTCTGTATTTGCAGGAACTGTAGTAGAAGAGGGCGAGATAGTATTCAGGGTTAAGCGTGCCGGAGGCTCAAGCAAATATGACAAGATTGTCAGGATGATTGAAGAATCTGAGAAGTTAAAATCAGGTCTTGAGTCAAAAGCAGAGCATCTTGCAGATAAGCTTGTACCTTATTCACTTGGTGGAACTGCACTTACATATTTGTTAACACGAAATACTACTAAGGCATTGTCAATACTTATGGTTGATTTCTCATGTGCATTGAAGCTTGCTATGCCTATTACGGTACTTGCAGCAATAAGACAGGCAAGTCAGGCGAGTGCAACAGTCAAGGGCGGTAAGTTCTTAGAGGCAATTGCTGAAGCGGATACTATCGTATTTGATAAGACAGGTACACTTACAAAGGCTAAGCCAACAGTAAGCAGGGTATATTCATTTAACGGAATGCCGGAAGATGAGCTGTTAAGAATAGCTGCATGTCTTGAGGAGCATTTTCCACATTCAATGGCTAAGGCTGTTGTTAATGAAGCTGGCAGAAGAAATCTTATGCACGAAGAGATGCATTCTAAGGTTGAATATATTGTTGCACATGGAATATCAACGTTTATCAATACAAGCAAGGTTATCATAGGAAGCCATCACTTTGTATTTGAGGATGAGGCATGTGTAATTCCAGTAGGAAAGCAGGAGTTATTTGACAGTCTTCCAGATGACTGCTCACATCTTTATATGGCAATTAACGGTCAGCTTGCAGCAGTTATATGCATAATTGATCCATTAAGAGAAGAAGCACCGGAGGTTATTGAAGGGCTTAAGAAGGCTGGAATATCGAAGGTTGTCATGATGACCGGAGACAGTGAAAGAACAGCCGCCTCTATTGCCAGAAAGGTTGGAGTTACTGAATATTATTCAGAAGTTCTTCCAGAAGACAAGGCTAAGTTCGTAGAGAAAGAGCGGGCAGCCGGACGAAAGGTAATTATGATTGGTGATGGAATTAATGACTCACCAGCGCTTTCAGCAGCAGATGTAGGTATTGCCATAAGTGATGGTGCTGAGATTGCAAGAGAGATTGCAGATATCACTGTCGGCGCAGATGATCTTAACCAGATACTTATGCTTAAGAAATTAAGTGACAGTCTGATTAAGAAGATTAACAGAAATTACCGTGTGATTGTCGGATTCAATTCCGCACTTATTGCACTTGGTGTAACGGGCGTCATACAGCCCACAACTTCAGCACTTCTTCATAATACATCAACACTTGTTATAAGTCTTGAGAGTATGAAGAATCTGCCGGTTTAAGACTATGAAACGGACTCATCTTCGGGTGGGTTCGTTTTTTATTTGAAGGCAAAAAGTTCTGATTGGATAAATATATACTATACCTATAAGGCACAATATAAATTAATAATCGCAGGATATTATTTCATTACAAGAAAATGAAATTATGTAACAAAAGAAAATTGACTAAGCCGTACGGCTTATATTATAATGTTTTTATCAAAACAAAGCCGCTCGGCTTTATTTGTGAGAAAATATGTATAATAAAGCCGTACGGCTTGTTTTTGCGTTGAGGTGAATATTATGAAAATAACTGATTCAGAGGGGCTTGGAAATATAATCAGGAACAGGAGAAAAGAATTAAAGTATACGCAGGCATTTTTGTCGGAATATACTGGTCTTAGTGTAAGTTTTATATCAGATGTGGAAAGAGGTAAGCCGACTGTTGAGATTGGCAAGGTAATACAGTTAATTTCGATTCTTGGACTTGATATCAATATTGATGTAAGGGGGAGATAATGAGAAATTTAGAGGTATATATTGAATGTAATGGAAATATGATTAATGTTGGCAGTATTACAGGGCATAATTCTGACGATGCTGTATTTTCATATTCAGAGGAATATATAGAAGATAAATCTTCAAGATCAATATCAATCAGTTTACCGCTTGATGAAAGAAGTTTTTCAGCGGAAAGAACGCGATGTTTCTTTGAAAGTCTTTTACCAGAAGGATATACAAGAAGGTGTGTTGCGGGTTGGCTTCATGTCGATGAAAATGATTATATATCAGTTCTTTCAGAATTAGGAAGTGAGTGTCTCGGAGCAATAAGAATAGTAGAAGGAGATATGAATATAACAGAATCTTCTTACAGATTATTATCACATGAGGAATTGCTGGAGTTTGCAAGAGAAGGTGCAACTAAGTCAGCGGAACTGGTTATTAAATCACATTTATCATTAGCTGGGGCATCAGGAAAGACCGGATTATATTATGACAGGAATAATAATGAATGGTATCAGCCAGCGGGACTGGCACCAAGTACACATATATTAAAGCAGAGCCATGTAAGGTTAAAAAAGATTGTTGCTAATGAACAGTTATGTTTGCTGACAGCAAGAAAACTAGGAATTAGGACACCAGATAGTTTTATTATTAATTTTAATGATAAAGAAGATGATTTTTTATTTGCAACTGAAAGATATGACAGAAAGATTTTAGATACATCCAAAGAATTAATGGGGAAGAAAGTTCCATTAAGACTTCATCAGGAGGATTTTGCACAGGCACTTGGAATTACAGCGTCACGAAAATACGAGAAAAACGGGAAAGATTATTTAGCAGATGCATTTGAACTAATAAAAAATTATTCAAGCAATCCAATTGAAGATCAGATAAGGCTATGGGATTTATGTATATTTAATTATCTTATAGGTAATACAGATAATCATGTTAAAAATATTGCTCTTTTATATAGTGAGGATTTAAAAGGAATAAGATTAGCTCCGGCATATGATTTATTAAGTACTGTTATATATGACAGCAGCACAGAGAAAATGTCGCTTAACATAGATGGCGAATATGATATAAGGAATATAAATCAGAAGTCGTTTGAGAATGAGGCAAAGAAACTTGGTCTTGGAAAAGGAATAGCAACGCAGCATTTTTTAAGTATGGTTGAAAAATTTGAGATGGCACTTGAACAATCAACATATGAACTTGAGGAGCAGGGATATGGAGTTGCAGTCGATATACAGAAACAAATATTAAAAAAAGCAGGAATTCACAACTTTAAATTGACTAATCCGTAATTTAATTATATCATAAGTAACTAGGGACACTTTGTTTCACTAAAGTATAATGGGAGGAAGTTATATGTATTCATTTGATGAAGTATTAAACTATGATCCAGACCTTGCTAAGGCTATGGATGATGAACTTGGAAGACAGAGAAGCCACATCGAGCTTATCGCTTCTGAGAACCTTGTAAGTAAGGCAGTTATGGCTGCTATGGGAAGCCCTCTTACTAATAAGTATGCAGAAGGATATCCTGGAAAGAGATATTACGGCGGCTGTGAGTATGTCGATGTTGTTGAGACACTTGCAATTGAAAGAGCAAAGAAGCTTTTTGGCTGTGAATATGCAAATGTACAGCCACATTCAGGAGCACAGGCTAACTTAGCTGTATTCTTCGCACTTGTTAATCCTGGAGATACAGTTATGGGTATGAGCCTTGACTGTGGTGGACATTTATCACACGGTTCACCAGTTAATATTTCTGGAAAATACTTTAACATCGTTCCTTATGGTGTTACAGCAGACGGATTTATTGATTATGATGAAGTATTAAGAATTGCCAAGGAATGCAAGCCTAAGATGATTATTGCAGGAGCTTCTGCTTATGCAAGAACAATCGACTTCAAGAAGTTCAGAGAAATCTGTGATGAAGTTGGCGCATTACTTATGGTAGATATGGCACATATTGCAGGTCTTGTAGCCGGTGGTGCACACCCAAGCCCAATTCCATATGCAGATGTTACAACAACAACAACACATAAGACACTCCGTGGACCAAGAGGTGGTATGATTCTTGCTTCAGCAGAGGCAGCAGAGAAGTTCAAGCTTAACAAGTCTGTATTCCCTGGAATTCAGGGCGGACCTCTTATGCATGTTATTGCTGGTAAGGCAGTGTGCTTAAAGGAAGCACTTGACCCAAGCTTTAAGGTATATGCTGAAAATGTTGTTAAGAACGCATCAGCACTTGCTAACGGACTTATGAACAGAGGCTTTGATATCGTATCTGGTGGTACAGATAATCATCTTATGCTTGTTAACCTCTTAAGCAAGGGCAAGACTGGTAAGGAAGTTGAAAAGCTTCTTGATGCAGCTAATATTACATGTAACAAGAATACAATTCCTAATGACCCGGCTTCTCCATTCGTAACAAGCGGTATCAGACTTGGTACAGCAGCCGTTACAACAAGAGGCTTCAATGAGGCTGATATGGATGTTGTTGCAGAAGCAATTGCTATGCTTGTTGATGATGTAGATGCTAACCAGGCTAAGGCAATGGAGCTTGTTAAGGGACTTACAGATAAGTACCCACTTTATGAATAAAGATTTTTTCTTATAATTACCTTAAGAATTAAAGAAAAAATGCATATTTTTGTTATTGCAATTTCAGGCACTTGGTACTATAGTTAATGGCGAAGTGCAAAGGGGCACGAAGGTGAAAGCTTTCGTGTCTTTTTTTGCATTCAGGAAACTAAGAAAGGTGCGTGGCGTTATGGGAAAGTTAGAAGGAAAAGTTGCGGTAATTACCGGAGCATCTAAAGGCATCGGTGAAGGAATCGCCAAAGTGTATGCAAAGTATGGTGCAAAATGTGTGCTTGCAGCAAGAGGCCCTAAGGTGCTTGAACTTGCAGAGCAGTTAAAAAGCGAAGGGTATGAGGCAACAGGTGTTCAGGTTGATGTATCTGATTACAAGAGTGTTGAAAAAATTGTTAAGACTGCCGAGAAAACATATGGAAAGATTGATGTGCTTGTATGTAACGCAGGTGTATGTGTTCTTGAAGACTTTCTTGAAGATGACACATTTGAAAATAGAGACTTACATCTTGATATTAATGTCAAAGGTGCATGGAATGTGGCAAAAGCAGTTATTCCAAGCATGATAGCAAATGGCGGTGGTGCAATCGTAGTTACAAGCTCTGTAACAGGAGATATGGTAGCTGATCCGGGGGAGGTTGCATATGCAACATCTAAGGCGGCACTGGTAGGATTTACAAAGGCGCTTGCAAGAGAATTTGCAGACAAGAATATAAGAGTTAATGCAATATGTCCGGGATATGTAAGGACACCGCTTGTTGAAGGAATGGCAAAGCAGTCAGACCCGGAGAATCCTGAGAGAGCGATACAGGCAATTGCAGATGCGGTGCCTTTAAAGAGGCTGGCTGACCCTGAGGAGGTCGGAGAGCTTGCAGCATTCCTTGGCTGTTATGAATCAAGCTACATAACAGGAACACAGATAGTTATTGATGGCGGAAGCACATTGCCGGAAACAACATCTATGGGACAGTAATTAAATATAAGAAAAGTACAAAGGCGTACATGAATCGGAAAGATTTGTGTACGCCTTTTCTGATTGGAGGATAATGACATGGCATTTGAAAATGTTGATTTATTTGATGCGGTTGCAAATGCTTCGCTTGAAAAATACGGATGGCAGGACAGATGTGAGGCGAAACTCATAGTGCTGTCGGAGAATGCAACCTATATGGTCAAGAACAAAGAAACAGGTGAAAAAGAGGGAGTGCTTAGAATAAGCAGACCAGGTTATCACACATTGGATGAGCTTAATTCAGAGATGAAGTGGTTAAGACAGATTAATGACTACACACCGCTTCTTGTAGCTAATCCTATAAAAGGGCTTGATGGTAAGAATATACAGGAGATTACAGGACCGGATGGAAATGTATATTTCTGCGTTATATGTGATTTTCTTCTGGGAGAAGCACCTGATGAGAATAACGAGGAGCAGATGGTAAAGCAGTTCAGATATCTCGGTGAGACAACAGCTTATCTTCACCGTCAGACAGAGATATGGAACGGAACAGACAAGCTTGACCGTATGGTATGGACTTACGACACGATAATAGGTGAACATGCTGCATGGGGTGACTGGAGAGCATTTCCAGAGATGACCCCGGAGGCAGAAAATATATTGTCAGAGGTTTCAAGAATTATTAAGAGAAGACTTGAAAGATATGGAACTAATGAGAATAATTTTGGACTCATACATGCAGATTTAAGATTAGCTAATCTGCTTATTGAGGGCGACCAGATTAAGGTTATTGATTTTGATGACTGCGGTTTTGGATGGCACTTACATGACCTTGCGTCAGCACTTAGTTTTATTGAGGACAAGCCAATTGTTCCAAAGCTTGTAAATGCATGGCTTGCAGGATATAAGAAGGTTCTTCCGTTCACTGATACGGATTTTGAAGAAATAGACACATTTATAATGATGAGAAGATTACAGCTTACTGCATGGCTTGCATCTCATCAGGAATCAGGTCCGGTAGCAGAATTAAGTGTCGGCTGGATGGACGGAACCATGGAATTAGCCGAAAGGTATCTTAGATTATTTGGCTAGGCACATAAGAAATCTTCGTGACAACAAATCATGAACAACAATAAGGGAGGAAGCTATTATGGGCGAAAAGAAAACAAATGCATTATCTAAATCAATGAAGCTGATTTATGTATATGCAATGGCAACGGGAGCAATATTTACATTTATGTGTTACTGGGATGGTATATTCATGTCATATACAGGTCCCGGAACATTCTTGGCATTTGCACTTATGACACTGGCAGTACTGCCAACAGCATTTGTGTATGCTGAATTCTCGACAATGTTACCAAGTACAGGTTCGTGTCTGGTATTCAATACGGTAGGTATTAACAAGCATGCAGGTTTCTGGTCAGCGTGGCTTATCATGTGTGCATGGATAGCCGTTCCTGCAGCAGGTGTACTTGGAATTATCGAATGGTTAAATCATCAGTTTGGTCTGGGACTTACAGGTGGCAAGGCAGTTATTGTCGGTTCATTAGTACTGTGCTTCTGGTGCGTACTCAGTCTTTATAAAAATGTTGTAGCAGGCAAGGTTCAGTCATTCATGCTTATGGCTGGTATCGCAGGTATTCTTATATGTTCATTACTTTTTCTGTTCAGTGGACACTGGGGCATTGCTAATTTCGCAGATTTCTTTACAAGCAGCAATGAAAAGCAGTGGGGTGGTAACTTTGCGACCGGTATTGCATGGGTTGTTGGATGTTCATTTATGATAACACCATACTTCGGATTCGAGACAGTACCAGCAATGGTTGAGGAGGGCGACTTCCCAATTAAGGACCAGAAGAAAGCTATTCTTGGTTCAGTTATAACATGTGGTGCTATATATACAATTTTCTACTTCTGTCTTGCAGGTGCAATGCCTTGGGCAGAGCTTACTAATGGCGGTGACTGCCACCCATTCATCACATTTGAAGCATTACAGTACTGCTTCGGTGATAAGATTGCATGGTTTGTTCTTATAATGGGTATTGTCGGAGTTGTATTCCCAATTGGTACATCAGTACTTGGTTTCTGGTATTCAGGCGTCCGTATGATATACGCTATGGGTCGTCAGAATTTCCTTCCAAAGCAGTTCTCATACACTAATAAGTACAACCAGCCAACACTTCCTAACATACTTATTCTTGTTGTAAGTATCGGATTCATTGCAATGCAGAGTATTACAGCATTCTTTGACCTGATGGCATTCGCGTGTGCATTGTGTTATGTGATTACTTCAATATCTTCACTGGTGCTTTTAAAGAAGCATCCTGAATGGGAGAGACCATACAAATGTGCAACAGGACTTAAGGTTGCATCTCTTATAATCATGGCAATTATCGCATTCTTCTGTACTATCGGTATCGGAAAGGCAACATGGTTAGGATTTGCAGGATATATGGGTGTAGGTCTTATACTATGGCTGTATATGATTCTTATTAAGTGGAAGCATGAAAAGGTATGGATGAAGACACCTGATGGTGATAAGGAATATTAAAATGTGAAGAAAAGAGGTTATGGATTATGAAAGAATTAGAGATAGTTATAAAGCCTGAGAAGCTTGAGAATCTTAAAAGGATTCTTGATAGTGAGGGTGCTAGAGGTGTAATGATTACAACAATATTTGGCTACGGTCACCAGAAGGGCGCAGGTCAGGTATATACAAGAGATGAAACTCCGGGTATCAATCTTTTACCTAAATTAAGTGTAAGAACTGTCGTAAAAGACGAGATAGTTGAGGGTATAATTAATAAGGTATTGGAAGAACTTAATACTAACAGTTTTGGTGATGGTAAGATATTCATCAAGGATATTGAGGAAGCAGTCAAGATAAGAACCGGTGAAACCGGTAACGACGCTCTGTGATAAAGCTTTCTTACTTCCCTAATCTTTTTGTAGAGGCAGCCGTCCTGTTTGATCAACAGGGCGGCTGCTTATTTTTGAGAAGTGGTGGCATATTGAATTCCATATATCTGAATGAAGATTGTATGAAATTATGAAAAGTAAAATTTGGAAGTGAAAATATCAGTCATAGGTGATATAATCAACGATAGTTTAAATGAAAAGGAATTAGATATTATGAGACATTTTTCGAGAACAGAATTAAAGGCAGCTATTAATATGCTTAAGGAGTTTACTGCGAAGGGCAATTTTGCAGTTCTTATGTATATGGGGGATACTGATAAGCTTGAGGTATCACAGACTCTTAATTCGGATATGAGCTGCTTTTTATTATATGGAAGCATCCAGCCACTCGCATTTTTCTTTGCAGAAAATATTCCTATGACTGCGGGTGAGTTAGAAGAGATTATTAACAAACAGTCAGCAGTGTATGAAGAAGAGATGGACAATTACAGAAATGCACTAAAGGAAAGCGGTGCAGATAATGGACTGTTTATTACTAAATATGAAAGTATGATTCATACATTTATTGCATATGATCCTGACCAGAGTGGTGACAGAGACTGTTATGCACCATTTATTGAGGGTGCATTCAATGTTGAACCGGGTAAGGGACAGTTTGTTAATGAAGTTATGAGACTTGAAGTGTATGATGATGAATATGAGGATGACTGTGTAATCCAGAAGAAGCATTTTGTATATCTTCCATCAGTAAAATTCATGGGAGCATTCAATATGCGAATGATGATGAGTATGGTTGATGCACAGTATAACTAACATTTTACAATTCTTAAATTTATATAATATGTTTGAATCCCGGACTCCTGTATAGTATATTAGAAGTAACTTTAAAGAGTGGAGGGGTTGTATGAACAAAGGACATTTTAAAGACAGTCAGGTTGTTAAGGGAATTACGATTGGTGCAGTGCTAATTGTAATATATCTTGCCCTTAACAATGTGACTGGAATTCTTGATTCTATATCATATCTTGCAGGACTTGTAATGCCATTTATAATTGGCGCAGTCATCGCATTTGTATTCAATGTACCTATGAAAGCAATTGAAAAAGGACTTAACAGGCTGTTTGACAAGCGTTGTAAGAAGAAGCATCCCAGACTTATAAGAGTGCTTGCTTATATGCTAACACTGATTTTGATACTGGCTATTATTGCAGGAGTACTTTTTGTGGTTGTGCCTGAACTGGTGAACACAATAGCTGACCTTATAGGGCAGGTGCCAACAGCAGTTAATAATCTTATCAACTGGCTGCAGGTCAAGCTGTCTGCATATCCTGAGTATGAGGAAAAGTTAAGCAGCATATCAATCAACTGGGATTCTGTTCTTTCAAATGTTATGAATTTCCTTTCAATAGGAACTAAAGGTATTATTAATGGCGGAATTGGTGCAATAAGCGGATTTTTCTCAGGAGTCACTAATTTCTTTATTGGATTTGTCTTTTCTGTGTATGTGCTGTTTCAGAAAGAGAGGCTTACAGCACAATGCAAGAAGCTTATGTATGTGTGCTTGCCTGAGAGCAGGGCAGATAAAATCATTGAAGTGTTAAGACTTACCAACACTACATTCTCTAATTTCCTGTCAGGACAGTGCCTTGAAGCATGCATTCTTGGAACGATGTTTGTTATTACATTGTCTATATTGAGAATGCCTTATGCACTTCTTATAGGAATTATTATTGCGGTTACTGCACTTATTCCGATTGTTGGTGCATTTATCGGATGTATAGTCGGTGTGATTCTTATAATGATGACAAGCCCGTTAAAGGCACTTATATTTGTGGGAGTATTCCTTATATTACAACAGATTGAAGGAAATCTTATATATCCTCATGTTGTCGGAAGTTCAGTTGGACTGCCGGGAATATGGGTGCTTGTTGCTGTTACAATCGGTGGCAATCTGTTTGGTATAATGGGTATGCTTACATTTATTCCAATCAGCTCAGTGTGTTATGCGCTGCTTCGGACATATGTGAATAGGAAAGTGGAAGAGAAGGAGATTGACAGAGAGAAGTTTCAGGGGTAGGTTTTGTGCGGATGTGGGAGACAGGCTGCTGTATATATCATTTTCAAACACGCTTGCGCTCGTTCTACGACGCAGCGGTACTAAGCTCGCTGGGATTCGTTGGCGTTAAGCCAACTGTCCCAGCTTACTAAGTGCCGGCGTCTTCGCAACGGTTTGAAAATGATATATACAGCAGCCTGCCTCCATTTGCACGGAAGATTGTTCGGGAATTGTATCTTGTGTCGGGGACACGGAGGTACGGTTGTTTACAAATGGTAAAGTTTGATGTATGCTAGAATAGTAAATGTAAAGAATCTATAATTGCTAATATAAAATATGAGGGATAGAAAATGGAAGCACTAGTTATGGGGATTTTACTGGATATGATTTTTTTTGCAAGATTTCTATACATAAAAACCCAATTCTATAAAACCAAAGGCGTCGCAAATGGAAATGACAGACGATACACTTCTGAGTTTATATATGGATACAGAGGGCATAATTATGTCTGCAGTGTAACAAATAATATATTTTCAAGGTATCATGTAAGGGGGGATGTTTATACCATATTTGTAAAAAAACATAATCCATATAATGGAGTTATGGGGAGTGAACTGACTATATATATGGTTCTGAGTATTGTGGAGTTTATATTTGTTGGTTTATACATAATGCTATTGTTATTGAATCGGTTTATGTATGTGTCTTAAATTAGTGCATAAGAGGGAAAAGCCTACTAATGTTGCTGAATGTGATGAAATAGTAGTTTACCGAGGAACTTTGGGGAGTGGTAAGATAAGGTAGATGATTTATATTATGTTAGATGTGATTCATTAAGGGGGATGCAATAATGCATGGAGAATATATAATTATTTATATTATGCTGGATATGATATTTTTGGCTAGATATTTATACATAAAAACTCAATTCTATAAAACTGAAGGTATAGCATATGGTAATGACAATCATTACTTTTCTGAGTTCCTTATCCGTGACGATAAAGGGTATAATTATGTTGGCTGGGTAAGTATGAATATATTTTCACCGCTTCATACAAGAGGGGAGGTTTATACGATATATGTTAGTAAAATAAATCCCAAGAATGCAGTGATGGGAAATGAACCGACTATTTATCTGGTTCTGAGTATTGTGTTTTTTGTATTTGTTATTTTCTACTTGATAGTATTAGCATTGTATTGGCTTATGTAAGTGTCTTAAATTGGAAAATAATCCAGTCGCTTGCCATCACGCGGAATTGGACGTTAGAGCAGTGGAAAGACAAGTTGAAGTCAAAAAGAAGAGAATATAATTAAGAATAAATAAGCAACATCCCCGGCATGACTATTAACCATGCCGGGGATACTTTTTGTTATATTCTTTAATTACTTATTGTTCTTCTTCTCGTTCTCAAGCTTCTTCATAGCTCTTACCTTAAGTGAAAGACCGAAGAGGTTGATGAATCCGTCAGCATCATGATGATCATACATATCACCTGTCTTGAATGATGCAATTGACTCATTGTAAAGTGAATATGGAGATGTTGTTCCAGCCTTGATGATGTTACCCTTGTAAAGTCTGAACTTAACTTCACCTGTTACATATTCCTGAGTCTTCTCAACGAATGCCTGAAGTGCTTCACGAAGAGGTGTCTCCCACTTTCCTTCGTAAACAACCTGTGCAAACTTGTTTCCAACATCCATCTTGAATGTTGTTGTATCTCTGTCGAGAACTAATTCCTCAAGCTGCTGATGAGCTTCGTAAAGAATTGTTCCACCAGGAGTCTCATATACACCACGAGACTTCATACCAACAACACGGTTCTCAACGATATCAATGATACCGATACCATGCTTAGCACCAAGTCTGTTAAGTTCTCTGATAATATCAGAAACCTTCATAGCCTTGCCATTAACTGACTTTGGAACACCTTTTTCAAATGTCATAGTAACATATTCTGGTTCATCCGGAGCTTCCTCAGGAGTGCATCCAAGAACTAATAAATGCTTGTAGTTAGGCTCGTTAGCTGGATCTTCAAGTTCAAGACCTTCATGGCTGATATGCCAGATGTTACGGTCACGGCTGTAGCTGCAGTCTGTGCTGAATGGAAGATGAATACCATGCTGTCTGCAGTATTCAATCTCATCTTCACGAGACTGAAGCTTCCAGTTAGAATCTCTCCAAGGAGCGATAATCTTGATATCTGGAGCTAAAGCCTTGATTGTAAGCTCGAATCTGATCTGGTCATTACCCTTACCAGTAGCACCGTGGCAGATGGCAACAGCACCTTCCTTACGGGCAATCTCAACAAGTCTCTTAGCGATAAGAGGTCTTGCCATTGAAGTACCAAGTAAATATTTATTTTCATAAACAGCGTGTGCCTGAACACATGGAACGATGTAGTTGTCGCAGAATTCATCAGTGATATCTTCTATATATAACTTAGCAGCACCACATGAGAGAGCTCTCTGCTCAAGTCCGTCCAACTCCTCTTCCTGACCACAGTCTGCACATACGCAGACAACATCATAGTTGTATGTTTCCTTTAACCAAGGGATGATGGCAGTTGTGTCAAGTCCGCCAGAATAAGCAAGAATAACTTTTTCTTTCATTATATATTCCTCCGTATATTATTAAGTTTACATAGTAAAACACATATGCTATGCACCTGCAGATTATAATAAACTACTTTATTTAAAAATGCAACAACAAATTATGCATATTATACATCAATATGCAACAAAAATGTATAAATATAAATTTTCTTTAAAATATCCTTTACATAAGAAAAAAAGTTGCTATAATGTAGGTTATCAATTTACATTTTGCGTTATTTTATGCATAAATGTTGAATATATGCATTTTGCTTCGCAAAACAAGGAGGAGTTATGATTAAAGTAGGCATTATCGGTGCGACAGGTTACGCAGGTAACGAGCTTGTCAGATTATTATTAGGACATAAGGATGCAGAGATTGTATGGCTCGGTTCGAGAAGTTACATAGATCAGAATTATTCAGATGTATATAGAAACATGTTTAAGCTTGTAGATGCAAAATGTATGGACGACAATATGGAGCAGCTTGCTAACGAGGTTGATGTTATATTTACAGCAACACCACAGGGCTTATGTGCGTCACTTGTTAATGATGAGATACTTTCAAAGACTAAGATTATTGATTTGAGTGCAGATTTCAGACTTAAGGATGTTAATGTATATGAGCAGTGGTATAAGCTTGAGCATAAAGCACCACAGTATATTGATGAAGCTGTTTATGGCTTATGTGAGATTAACAGAGATAAGGTAAGCAAAGACACAAGAATCATTGCTAACCCGGGCTGTTATACAACAACATCAATTCTTACACTTTACCCAATGGTTAAGGAAGGAATAATCAATCCGGATACAATTATAATTGATGCTAAGAGTGGAACTTCAGGTGCAGGACGTGGCGCTAAGGTTGCCAATCTTTTCTGCGAAGTTAATGAAAGCATGAAGGCATATGGCGTAGGAACTCACAGACATACACCTGAGATTGAGGAACAGTTAGGTTATGCATGTGGAAGAGATGATTTAAAGCTTATCTTCACACCACATTTGGTTCCAATGAACAGAGGAATTCTTGTAACAGCATACGCCAACCTTGCCAAAGATGTTACATATGAAGATGTTAAGGCAGCATATGACAAGTACTATGATAAGGAATATTTCGTAAGAGTACTTCCTAAAGATGTATGCCCTGAAACACGCTGGGTTGAGGGAAGCAACTTTGTTGATATAGGATTTAAGATTGAGCCAAGAACTAACAGACTTATAATGATGGGTGCGTTAGATAATCTTGTTAAGGGTGCAGCAGGTCAGGCAGTACAGAATATGAACCTTCTCTTCGGACTTCCAGAGAATGAGGGATTACAGCTTGCACCAATGTTTCCATAATAAATGTAGCGTAAATTCAGAATTTACACGACGAAATATGCACAATGACAGAGTATATGTGATGGTACAATAGGAGGATGTTATGAATATAATTAAAGGCGGTGTTACAGCAGCTAAAGGATTCAAGGCTGCCGGATGTGAAGCACAGATTAAATATAAGAACGGAAAGAAAGATATGGCACTTGTATACAGTGAGAAGCCATGTGTTACAGCAGGAACATTTACAACTAACAAAGTATTTGCAGCTCCTGTTAAATGGGACAGAAACATTGTATATAATGAAGACTTTGCACAGGCTGTAGTTGTAAACAGCGGTGTTGCCAACGCATGTACAGGCGTTGAAGGAGATAACGCATGTGCAGAAGAAGCAAAGGCAGTTGCAAAGGTTCTTAATGTACCGGAGAATGCAGTACTTATCGGTTCAACAGGTGTTATCGGAATGCAGCTTCCTGTTGACAGAATATGTGCAGGAATTGAAAAGCTTGCTCCAATGCTTGATGATTCATTAGAAGCAGGAACACAGGCAGCAGAGGCAATTATGACTACAGATACAAGAAGCAAGCAGGTTGCTGTAGAAGTAGAAGTTGCAGGTACTAAGGTAACAATCGGTGGTATGTGCAAGGGCGCAGGAATGATTCATCCTAACATGGCAACAATGCTCTGCTACATAACAACAGACTGTGATATCGACAAGGCACTTCTTCAGAAGATGACAAGTGCAATTGTTGATGATTCATTTAACATGATATCAGTTGATGGAGATACATCAACTAATGATACAGCTCTTGTTCTTGCTAACGGAATGGCTGGCAACAAGAAGATTACAGAAGAGGGGGCTGATTATAATGCTTTCTATGAAGGCTTAAGCTATGTATTTACAGAGCTTTCCAAGATGATTGCAGGTGACGGCGAAGGCTGCACATGTCTTTTCGAGGTTCAGGTAAAGGGTGCAACAACTAAGGCAGAAGCCAAGACACTCGCTAAGTCAATTGTTACATCAAGTCTTACCAAGGCAGCAATATTCGGACATGACGCTAACTGGGGAAGAATTCTCTGTGCAATGGGATATTCTGGTGCTGACTTTGATCCTGAAAAGGTTGATATATTCTTTAAGAGTGAAGCAGGTGAGCTTCAGATTGTTAAAGATGGAACTGCTACAGATTACAGCGAGGAGAAAGCAACGGAAATACTTTCACAGAATCCTGTAATTGCTATTGCGGATGTTAAGCAGGGCGATGCAAGCGCTACAGCATGGGGCTGTGACCTTACATTTGATTATGTCAAGATAAATGCTGATTACAGAAGCTAATCTGACACAGCATTTTAAAGCAAATAGATATCTGAATAAATATGAAATGGAGATTATTATGAGCGCAAAAGATATGACAGAGGAACTTATGAAGGCACAGGTGCTTGTTGAGGCACTTCCTTATATCCAGAAATTTAACAGAAAGATAATTGTAGTTAAGTACGGCGGAAGTGCCATGGTAGATGAAGAACTTAAGAGAAAAGTTATTCAGGACGTAGTTCTTCTTAAACTTGTTGGTTTTAAGCCAATCATCGTTCACGGCGGTGGCAAGGAAATCAGCAAATGGGTTGAAAAGTCAGGCATGACACCTGAATTCAAGAATGGTTTAAGAGTTACAGACGAGCCAACAATGGAGATTGCCGAGATGGTTCTTAACAAGGTTAATAAGAGCCTTGTTTCAATGATTGAGCAGCTTGGTGTCAAGGCGTGCGGTATCAGTGGTAAGGATGGCGGCATGTTAAAGGTTGAGAAGAAGTATTCTAAGGGTGAGGATATAGGATATGTTGGTGAAGTGACAGATGTTGACACAACACTTCTTGATTCATTGCTTAAGGACGATTTCCTCCCAGTAATATGCCCTATTGGATATGATGATGATTTTCATGCATACAATATTAATGCAGATGACGCAGCATGTGCAATTGCAAGAGCTGTCAGTGCTGAAAAGCTTGCATTCTTAACAGATATCGAAGGTGTATATAAGGATTTTGACGATAAGGATTCACTTATATCTGAGCTTTCTACTTCAGAGGCGAGAACACTTTTAGAGAGCGGAACAATCGGCGGCGGTATGCTTCCTAAGCTTAATAACTGTATAGATGCTATTGAGCATGGTGTATCAAGAGTACATATTCTTGATGGAAGAATTCCACACTGCCTTCTTCTTGAAATATTTACTAACAAGGGTGTTGGTACAGCTATTCTTTCAGATGATGCAGAAAAATTCTTTGATTCAGATAAATAATTGCGAACCGTAAGCGTTGAGGTTATAATATTATATTGGCCCATGTGAAAATGTGTGCTCATAAGAATAGGAAAGTGAGAGTAATCATGAATACACAGCAGATTATAGAAACAGCAGAAGAGAAGCTGATTCATACATACAACCGTTACCAGATAGTACTTGATAAGGGTGACGGAGTAAGACTTTACGATACAGATGGTAAAGAATATCTTGATTTTGGAGCAGGTATAGCAGTATTTGCACTTGGTTATAACAATAAAGAATATAACGATGCATTAAAGGCACAGATTGATAAGCTTATACACACATCTAATTATTTCTATAATGAACCGGCTGTAGAGGCTGCAACTGCACTTACAAAGGCTTCAGGAATGGACAGAGTATTCTTTACTAACAGTGGAACAGAGGCTATTGAAGGTGCAGTTAAGCTTGCAAAGAAATATTATTATGTCAAGAACGGAAAGGCTGATGCAGAGATTATTGCAATGCAGCATTCATTCCATGGAAGAAGTATGGGAGCACTTGCAGTAACTGGTAATAAGCATTATCAGGAAGCATTCGGACCTATGATACCGGGAATTAAGTTTGCACAGTATAACGACCTTGACAGTGTAAAGGAACTTGTTAATGACAAAACTTGTGCTATAATATTTGAGACAGTACAGGGTGAAGGAGGAATTTATCCTGCTACTAAAGAATTTATTGAAGGTGTAAGAAAGTTATGCGATGAGAAGGGAATCCTTCTTATACTTGATGAGATTCAGTGCGGAATGGGAAGAACAGGAAGTATGTTTGCATTCCAGCAGTATGGCGTTAAGCCTGATATCCTTACAGTTGCCAAGGCTCTTGGCTGTGGAGTTCCTGTAGGTGCATTTGCGGCGACAGAGGAAGTTGCGAAGGCATTGGTTCCAGGAGACCATGGAACAACATACGGTGGTAATCCACTTGCATGTGCAGCAGCAACCAAGGTGTTCGAACTTTTTGAGAAGCAGCATGTATTAGATAATGTCAAGGAAGTATCTGCTTACTTTGAAGAAAAGCTTGATGAGCTTGTTGAGACAATAGATGTTGTTGTCGAGAGACGAGGAATGGGTCTTATGCAGGGACTTGAGTTATCAGTTAATCCTAAGGACGTAATTGCGAGAGCACTTGATAACGGACTTATTCTGTTCTCAGCAGGAACTAATGTTATAAGATTTGTTCCACCACTTGTAATTACTAAGGCAGATGTAGATGAATGCATAGCTAAGCTTAAGAAATCCTTCTAGAATCAGGAGTTTACTTTATGAAATTAAGAAGATTTATCAGTATGATGCTGATTGTTACCATGCTGACAGTCTTTGCAGGCTGTGGTAATAAAGATGACAGGACACAGGCTGCGAAGAAGCTTAATCTTAGTGGACCTATTACAGTTAATGTCTGGTATAATGACAGTGCATATGAGTCTTATCTTGAATTCGTTGCCAGACAATTTAAGAAATCTAATGAACTGGTAACTATTAATCCTGTATATATTGAGGCTGATTCATATATTACTTATATATATGACGAATCGGTCAGAAACGACAATGCGTGTGATATATATTTTCTGACATCTGAAGAGATGGAGAAGGCTTATCTTTCAGGTCTTACCTCTGAGAATGATATGTATCCTGAAGTCTATAATGAGAATGTGTATGGTAAGGCTGCAATGACTGCATGTTCGTATGGTGGTAAGTTATATGGTTACCCAGTGTCGTTCAACACTTCATTTCTTGTATATAATAAGAAATATGCAGAAGCAGTTGATACTATAGACCAGATTCGTAATATAAGTGATAATTATCAGATTACAGATGAGAATCAGGATGTTTCAATGGTGTTTGAATGGGATCCTGATTCAATGTTCCTTAATTATGCAGCAGCAGGAGCCTATATTAATATAGGCGGAGTTAATGCAGAGAACAGGGCTGAGGTATCTCTTAATGAGGAAAAGATTAAGAAGGTTCTTACTAAGTACGCTCAGTTAAAAGATGCATTTGGTATTGACAGAAATACAGTAAGTCTTAAAGAATGTGCGGATCTGTTTTCTACTGGAAATATGCTCTATACGGTGCTAGATGCAGACAGTCTTGCAGAGATTAATGTTACAGATGTAGATTATGGAATATGTGAGTATCCTTCAATGGGAGATGACCTTGATTCTAAGGCAATGTCTGTTACTACGATGGCAGTAGTTAATCCGTACACTAAGAATGTAGATGCATCCAAGGCTGTTGCAAGAGCAATTTCTTATGATTATGCAGATTATCTTGGGAACATGGCTAAGAAAAGCTGTGCAAGGGCGGATTTAAAGGTTAAGAGAGCAGAAAGCTACCAGAAGTTACACCAGATTTATTCTGACTCTGTTGTAAAAGCTAAATATATCGGAGTAGGAGAAGTGTATATGAGATATGAGATTATGCTTCATCAGGTATATGATGGTGGAAATGTTGATACAGCTTACAGTACATTTGCAACAACAATAGAAAAAACAACTAAAAATAATAATGAAAACAGTACGCAGAGTACTAAATAACATTATGAATAAATATCCTGTTATTAACTAATAATTATCCTATGCAGATTAATGGGGAGGTTAGTTAATGGCAGGATTTTTGATTGCAATAATATCAGGTGCACTTATGAGTTTACAGGGCGCATTTAATACAAATGTTACAAAAGCAAGCAGTGTGTGGGTTACGGCAATGTTTGTGCAGTTGACAGCACTGGCGACTTGTGCGATTATGTGGGTAATTGACGGAAGACCTGATATCATGAAGCTGTTTAAGGTTGACAACAAGATTACACTTCTTGGAGGTGTGATAGGTGCATTTATAACATTTACAGTTATAAAAAGTATAAGTGGTCTTGGAATTGCTAAAGCGGAGGTTACGATTGTAGTTGCGCAGATAATTGTTTCGTATCTGCTGGGACTTTTCGGGCTGTTTGGAAGTGAGAAGACTACATTTTCATGGATTAAGCTCGTGTCGCTTCTTATTACGGTTGCAGGAGTATGTATGTTTTATTTTCTTGGTAATCCGTCAACGGATTAATATATTATGAATAATTATGATAAATGTCAGAAAAATCTGGCAGGAAGGAACAGAATGGAAGATTTATTCAGCGTATGCGGAAAGATACGATTAAGAAAAGGTGAAGGAAGAACCTTAAAGGCAGGCGGTGCCTGGGTATATGATAACGAAATTGAATGGATGTCTGACGGAATAATTGACGGACATCTTGTTGAGGTGCTTGATTTTGATGATTATTTCATGGGAATCGGATTTATTAACAGAAAATCCAAGATTACAGTAAGAATGCTTGCAAGACACACTGATGTTGTTGATGAGGCATTTATTGAGGAGAGAGTAAGGGCTGCGGTTGAGTACAGATTTGACACAGTAGATACCTCTGCCTGCCGTCTTATATTCGGAGAGGCAGATTTTCTGCCGGGGCTTGTTATAGATAAGTACTCAGATGTGCTTGTTGTGGAATCACTTGCTTTAGGAATTGACAGATTTAAGTCACTTATTGTTGAAAAAGTGAAGGAAATCCTTCATGAAAAAGGCATTGATATCCGTGGAGTATATGAAAGAAGCGATGCCAAAGTCCGTACTCTTGAAGGGATGGAGAGAGTAAAGGGCTTTATTGGTGATGAATTTGACACTAATGTTGAGATAGTTGAGAATGGTGTCCACTACATGATAGATGTTGTGAATGGACAGAAAACCGGGTTCTTCCTCGACCAGAAGTACAACAGACTTGCAATGCAGAAGCTGTGCAAGGACAAGAGGGTATTAGACTGTTTTACCCATATGGGTACATTTGCATTAAATGCAGGAATTGCAGGTGCTAAGGAAGTTACTGGACTTGATATATCAGAATATGCTGTTGAACAGGCGAGAGCCAATGCCAAGCTTAACGGACTTGAGAATACAGTACATTTTAAATGTGCAAATGTATTGGACGAGCTGCCAAAGCTTAACGAAGCAGGTGAAAAATATGATGTTGTAATACTTGACCCGCCGGCATTTACCAAATCGAGGGGAGCTACAAAGAACGCAATTAAGGGCTATAGGGAAATCAATATGAAGGGACTTAAACTTGTCAAAAACGGCGGCTATCTTGCAAGCTGTTCATGCTCACACTTCATGACTCAGGAGCTTCTTACCAAGACTATTAAGGAAGCTGCTAAGGCTGTACATAAAAGACTCCGTCAGGTCGAGTTCAGGACACAGTCACCTGACCACCCAATACTGTGGGAGGCGCAGGAGAGCTATTATCTGAAATTTTTCATCTTCCAGATTGTGGATGAAAAATGATACAGGCATTAATTTAAACTGTTCAGGATCGTTAATCTGAGTCTTTTATGATGTTTTGTTATAATTAATTATATGTATCCGCAAACTATTCCGAGTATTGCGGATAAGCATATAATTAAAATTGGATTTAATTTTTTGAATGCTAAAACTACGGATATCAGAAATATAATTAATGTTGTATAAAAACAAATATCAGTAAAAACAGTAGTATTAAACCCATCTGGTATGAAAACGGTTGAACTCATCGAAATTACAGCAGAACCAATCAAACCAACTACAGCAGGTTTTAATCCTGACATACATCCCTTTATGACTATACTTTTTTGAAATTGCATAAAACATTTTGCAACAATAAGAATGATAATAAAGGATGGGAGTATCACTCCGAGTGTTGCACAAAAAGAACCGAAAATACCGCCAACCTCTGCTCCTACATATGTTGCTATATTTACAGCAAATGGTCCGGGTGTACTTTCGCTAACTGCTATAAAATCAATAAGTGACTGTGAATCTATCCAATTATGAGCAATAACTTCATCCTGAATCAATGGTAACATAGCATAACCACCGCCAAAGGTAAATGCACCGATTTTTAAGAAAATATAAAAAAGCTCAAGATAAATCATTAACATTTCCTCCTTAATATGGTAATAGATGTTACTAAACCTAATATTGCACAGCTAATAATTACAATAAGCACATTTACATTAAGTAAGGCAGTAAAAATAAAAGAACATGCCATAATTATATAGGAAATAACATTCTTAGGACATTGAATATACATTGACCAGAGAGCTTTGATAATCAGAGCAAGTACACCAGCTCTGATACCATTAAAGGCATATTGTATGATTTTTATGCTTTGGAATTCTTTAAGTACAAAAGATATAATAAGAATAATCAGGTATGATGGTATCACAACTCCAAGTGTTGCAAATAGTGCACCCCAAAAACCACAGATACGAAAGCCAACAAAAGTAGCCGCATTAATTGCAATTGGTCCGGGAGTTGACTCGGAGATAGCCACTATTTCAAGAATATCATTATCAGTTATCCAATGTTTCTTCTCAACAATTTCTTTTTGAATCAGTGGTAACATAGCATAACCGCCTCCAAAAGTAAATGCACCTATTTTTATGAAAGTTAAAAAGAGCTGTATAGCTTTTGGAATTTTATTATTCATCGTAAGTCTCCTTCTGTGTGTTGGTGATTGACAAGGAATCTTTCATCTTATCAAGCAGTTCATAAGGAACGAATAAATGTCCCATGCCGGTACCAAGCTGGATATGTGGTTTATTCTTACCATGATAATCAGAACCGCCGGATATAAGCAGATTTCTTTCAGAAGCAATCCGTCTTATTGATAATTCATCACCCATCTTGTAGGTTGAATATATGGCTTCAATTCCATCAAGTCCGGCAGAGCACATATGGTCAAGCAATTTGTTCATCTGGGCATTGCCAAGATGATATAGAACCGGGTGAGCTAAGATTGCAATACCGCCGGCTTGGTGAATACGTTCAATAGCTTCTGCAGGGTCAACTTTGGCTCTTGGCACAAAACAAGGCTTTCCCTGCCCTAAATATCTGTCAAATGCTTCATTCCTATCGCCAACAGCTCCAATTGCAACAAGTCTGTCTGCAAAATGTGCTCTTGTAATTACCGCATCGCCATAAGTCTTTAGCATATCTTCATATGTAATATTAATTCCTATATTCTGGAAGCGTTCACATACCCGCTTATTTCTTTCATCTCTTGAACTTAACTGCTTATTAAGGAATGAATTGAATTCATTGTCGTTATAATCTATAAAAAGTCCGACAACATGTATCTCAGTATTATCATAATTAGTACTTATCTCAACTCCGGGAATAACTTCAAGTTCGTGGCCTGTTTTATTAACATTTTCACATGCTAAAAGAGCTTCCTTAACTCCCATGGTAGTGTCATGGTCAGTAAGAGCAAATGCAGCAAGTCCCTTATCGACTGCCTTATCAACCAGAACAGCAGGAGAATCAGTTCCGTCAGAGCATGTGGAATGAACATGTAAATCTATCTGTTTCATAGTAAGCTCCTCTTATAAAATGTAAATATATTCTACCATACTCAGACAACTTATTAAAGTGTAAAACATTTGGCAAAGTGTTTAAAAAATGTTGTAAGAGACGGCATTGTGCGATAAAATAACAGTATATTTTTGGAGGGAGGTTTACTGATGGAAAGACAGTTAGTACCAGGCGGATTTTATAAGCATTTTAAGAATAAGCTTTACCAGGTAAAGTGTGTTGCATATCATTCAGAAACCAAAGAGAAAATGGTGGTATATCAGGCTATGTATGGTGAATATGCTGTGTATGTAAGACCATATGATATGTTCATGAGTGAAGTGGATCATGTAAAATATCCGGATGTAGCACAGAAATATAGATTTGAGCAGGTAGATCCGTTGACGATGCAGGAGATATCTGACAATTTACAGTCTGACAATTCACAGGCAGTAAGAGTTAATTCAGACAATAGAATTGATGAAGCATACACATTAAAAGAGGACAGTGTGGATAACTCACTGACCCAGCCAGAGCAGCAGGTTGCTGCAGAGGACAGCGTTCTTGACAAGTTTTTAGATGCGAGAGGATATGAGGAAAAGCTTGATGTCCTTATAAGATACAAAAGCAGATTCACTAATCCTATGATAGATATTATGGCTGAATCACTGGAGATAGTTGTTCCAGAAGGTGAACTTTCTGGAAGAATTGATTCTTTAAGAAAGGTTTTACAGGCACATACAAAGTATGAAGGAAGCCATTTAAGACCGTAATAATTTGCACAGATTCTGCATAAGAATATGTGGATTATATAAATATATTACAATTATCTGACAATTTTACAAAAAATTTACAATTAACAAAAAATGTGAATAACTATGTGGATATTGTGGAAAAGTTCAGGGATAAAGGAGAAATTATGAGAATAGTAGTTTTAGCAGGTGGAACAAGTACAGAAAGAGATATTTCGTTAGTTACAGGATACAGAGTATGTGAGAGCCTTAGAAGAAACGGACATGAAGCAAATATGCTTGATATCTTCCTAGGTGTTGATGACAGTGAGGCTGAGACTTTTTTCACAGAAAAGAATGATTTGGGAGTACTGTCTGACAATTTAAAGAAGAAAACAGCGGACATTCCGGCAGAGGTTAAGAGAAGAACTGAGGCAAGAGAAAGCTTTTTCGGACGTAATGTTTTAGAATTGTGTAAAGAAGCAGATATGGTATTTATGGGACTTCATGGAAGCAATGGTGAGGACGGTAAAGTTCAGGCTGCATTTGATCTGCTTGGAATCAGATATACAGGTACAGATTATTTAAGCAGTGCTATATCAATGAGCAAGGAACTTGCAAAGAAGGTTCTTGTACCAGAGGGCATTCCTATGCCTAAGGGTGTGACATTACATAAGGGACATAAGATTGAGTATGTTCCATTCCCATGTGTTGTTAAGCCTTGTTGTGGTGGTTCAAGTGTTGGTGTTTCAATAGCACATAACGAGAAAGAGTTTGAAGAGGCCCTCAATGAAGCATTTTCTTATGAAGATACTGTACTTGTTGAAGAATTTGTTGACGGAAGAGAATTTTCAGTTGCAGTGCTTGATGGAAAGGCACTTCCTGTAATTGAGATTGAACCGCTTGAAGGCTTTTATGATTACAAGAATAAGTATAAAGCTGGCTCTACAAAAGAGACATGCCCTGCCAATATTCCGGAGGATATTGCAAGCCAGATGCAGTTCTGGGCAGAAAAATGCTGCCAGGCAGCAGGCGTAACAACATACGCAAGAGTTGATGAACTTCTTGATAAGAATAATAATATATTCTGTCTTGAGATTAATACACTTCCAGGAATGACTGACACAAGCCTTATTCCTCAGGAGGCAGCAGCAGTAGGTATATCGTATGATGAACTTACAGAGAAGATTATCGAGATATCTCTTGCAAAGTATGAATAGAAGAAATGTAAATGTATAACAATGCATTTTTATAAAACGAGGTTAGTTATGTTATGATTAAGGAACTTGTTAAGAAAAACAGATCATACAGAAGATTTTATCAGGAAAAGAAGCTGACAAGGCAGCAGCTTATGGAACTTGTTGAGACTGCAAGACTTACTCCGTCAGCAGCTAACAGACAGCCATTTAAGTATAGAATTGTGTGTGATGAGGAAGAGAATGAGAAAGTTTTCAGACTATTAGGATTTGCCGGATATTTAAAGGACTGGGATGGTCCATCTGAAGGTGAGAAGCCGACAGGATATATTGTTATAACCTGTCCTGCGAATGTCAATGATGAAGTTGATGCGGGAATTGTCGGACAGACAATGCTTCTGGCAGCTACAGAAGCCGGATTTGGCGGATGCTTTTTTGGCAATGTTAAAAGAGATGAGTTAAAGACACAGCTAAATATACCGTCTGAATTAAAGATTGTGTATGTCATTGCATTTGGCTATCCTAAAGAAGAAGTGGTGCTTGAGGATATTCCTGCGAATGGAGATATCAAGTATTACAGAGATGAGAATCAGGTACATCATGTGCCTAAGAAAAGAATTGAGGATATTGTGTTATGAAGGGAATGACCTTAAGAGCCATGACACAAGCTGTTAACGGCATATATCATGGCAATGGAGAAGATTATGACAAAGAGATTACTGCCATTACGATTGACAGCAGAAAGGTAGCTGAGGGCGGGCTTTTTATTGCTATTAAAGGGGAAAGAAGTGATGGCCATGATTTTATAGGACAATGCTTTGAGAAGGGCGCTGCATGCGTTATTTCTGAAAAGGAGCTGCCAGATGAAGAACATTCGTATATACAGGTTGAATCAAGTCTTCAGGCATTAAAGGATCTTGCACTTCTTTACAGAAATAATCTTGATGTCAAGGTTGTAGGAATCACAGGAAGTGTTGGTAAAACAAGTACTAAGGAAACAATAAGCTCTGTTTTATCTGAAAAATACAGGGTGTTAAAGACACTTGGTAATTTCAATAATGAGATTGGGCTTCCACTTACTGTTTTCAGACTGACAGAATATGATGAAGTTGCTGTTCTTGAGATGGGAATCAGTGATTTTGGTGAGATGGACAGATTATCTAAGATTGCACAGCCTGACATATGTGTTATTACTAATATCGGTTTTTGCCATCTTGAGAATCTTGGAACAAGAGATGGAATTCTTAAGGCTAAGACAGAGATATTTAATCATATGAATCCGGATGGAATTGTTATTGTTAACGGAGATGATGACAAATTATCAACAATAAGCCAGGTACACGGCAAGCGTCCGCTTGTGTTCGGAATAAGCAACAAAGACGGGGTATATGCAGATAATATCAAGAGTCTTGGACTTGATGGAACTAGCTTTACAATTCATGGAATCAAAACATCAGATAACTATTCAACATTTGACCTGACTGTACCTGTACCGGGACATCATATGGTATATAATGCGATGGCAGCAGCACTTGTTGGTTCTGTGCTTGGACTTTCATCTATTGAGATTGAGCGTGGAGTGAAGAATTTAAAGACAATTGCAGGAAGAAACAATATTATTAAGGAGAATGGCTTCACAATAATTGATGACTGCTACAATGCTAATCCAGTTTCAATGAAGGCATCTCTTGATGTTCTTGACACTGCTATTGGAAGAAAAGTTGCTATTCTTGGAAGTATGTTTGAGCTTGGTGAGAACGAGAAACAGATGCATTACGATGTTGGGATGTATCTTGGAACTAAGGATATTGATGTACTTATAACCGCAGGCGACCTTGCTGCACAGATTGCGGAAGGAACAAGGGCGTATATTGACACTAATTACAATGCACATGGTTGTGAAGTACATGATTTTGAAACAAGAGATGATATGTTAAAATGTATTGGACATATTCTGAAAACAGGTGATAATATACTTATAAAGGCATCTCATGGTATGGAATTTACCAAAGTTGTAGAGGCTGTAAAAACAATTAATTTATAATGGAGGTTTTATGAAATTACTTAAGAGAGTAAGCATATTAGCTGTACTTATTACAGTGATTGCAGTATTTGCAGGCTGTGGTAAGGAAGCAACGGTTGTTGGAACATGGGAAGGAGATGATTATACTTATACTTTCAATGATGATGGAACAGGAATCCAGCAGATAGGAGAGATAAGCGTTTCAATTACTTCGTATGAAGCAAAAGATGGAAAGCTGAGCATAACAATCAGTTTCCTTGGGACAGAAGAGACAGATGAGTATACATATTCAATCAAGAAAAATGTACTTTCTTTAAGCGATGGAAACAATACAATAGAACTTAATAAGAAATAGTATTTTAAGACTTTTGCATTATATTCTGATGCGAAAGTCTTTTTTTAAAATTTATATATTTTTATACTTTACAAACTTTTAAATGTGTGATAATATCCACAATATAAAAAGTACTTTTTAAATAATTTAATCAAGAGGAGGATTTGTATATGCATGATATTATTGAGCATTATGGAAAGGTCGTTATAGCACTTGCGGGGGTACTTGCAGCAGTATTGCTTACAGCAGCGGTTGTTACTATTGTTTCAGACAGAACTAAAGGTGCTGTTAGTGACATTTCGTATAAGGAGCATATATATGATGCTATTGATGCGAGCAGACCTAATCAGTAATGTGAGGAATGTATATGGAGAAAGAACAGCTTCAGGAGCTGATAGAGAATAATAAAGAGGATATCTTTTCAGAGATTAAGGATGAGATATCTGATGATACTGTAACTGATATCGAGTGGGATGGATATAATCTTTGGATAACACAGTTGGGAAGAGGTTGCTATATTTCCATGAAAGAGCTTAGTGACAGGTATATGGATAATCTGTCTATAAGACTTGCCAATATTATGGGTGCATCTTTTAACAGAATGCACCCGATATTGGAGGCTAATACTGAATCTTTAAGAATCTCAATATGGCACGAATCAAGGTGTGGAAGAAAGAGCATGGCTATAAGAAAGATTCCAAGAAAGCTTAGATTTGGGCATGGTGACCTTGTTAAGTCTGATTATGCTCCTGAGAGTATTATTACATTGCTTGAGAATTGTGTGACGGCTCATCTTTCAACTGTAATTGGTGGACAGCCTCATGCAGGAAAGACAGAACTTCTTAAGTATCTGGCTACATTTATTCCGGCAGAAGAAAAGGTTGGTGTTTATGAGGATAATCAGGAGATACATTACAGGCAGATTAATCCACATAGCAAGTGTGTTGAGTTTTTTGTGGATTCTAAGATTACATATCAGGATATTATAAGAGCAGGTTTACGACATAACATTGACTGGGTTCTTCTTTCAGAATCAAGAGGACCAGAAGTTATGGAGCTTCTTAACAGTTTATCTACGGGAGCTTATTGTATGACGACTATGCATCTGGATGATATAAGGGATATGCCAGACAGAATGTATTCTATGCTGGGTAATGGAGAATCGTCAGACAGATTTATTAACAGTATATATAAGTATATTGATCTTGTGCTGCTTGTTGATTGCGACAGATTTGAAAGAAGACATATTAGCCAGGTGGGTTTTTTAAGCAGGAATCAGGGAGAGAATACATGTACTGTTATATATGAAGATGGGGAATTTCTGGATAGTGATATTCCACAGGATATTATGGATAAGTTTATTAAATACGGAATAGATGATCCGTATATATGGAGGCACAATTGAAGAAGATATTAAGATATTTATCTGTAAAGCAGTTAATGGAGGACATTGCAGATCTGAATGGCGTTATGTCTGTAAGAAGATTTGTTTTATCAACCATGCTTGCAGGAGTTGCTGTATATGGTGCATGTCTGTTGTACAGAATTAATTATATCGCAGCGTTATTTGTTATGATTCTGGCTGTAATTATGATTCCCGGACTGGTAAGGAATTATTTTATGGAAAGAAGTAAAGCGTCAAGATTTGCAGATGTGGATGTGTATCTTCACCAGATGACATACTCGTTTATCAGGAATCCGAAGGTTAATATTGCACTTCAGGATGCGTATGCAATCAGCAGCGGAAGACTGAAGAGATGTCTTTCACGGGCAATTGAAGAACTTCAATATGGAATGGGGGAAAGAGTATATGAAGATGCATTGAAGATTGTTGAAGAAGAATATGATTGTTCAAGAATACGGACACTTCATAAGTTCTTAGTCAGTGTAGAAGAAAAGGGTGGGCGATACACAGGAGCAATGGAAGTGCTTCTGGAGGATTTTGACAGATGGGTTAATAATGTATATAAGTATCAGTCGGAGATAAGAAAGATAAAGCGGGATATTACTATAGGAATAATGATAAGCATGGCGCTTGCAATGCTTACTACCGTTATGTGCAGTACTCTTAATATGTTTTCGAAAGAGCCACTTAGCATAACAGATACACTGGCATATCAGTGCGTTTCCATTGTGTTTGTTGTTCTGTGTATGCTGTTTTACATATATACCCGTAAGCACTATGGTTGTGACTGGATAGGAGAAGCCAGAACAGATAAGCAGATAATGCGTGATTATAATAATGTATTTAAGTCGGAAGCAAAGAAGATTACTTTAAAGATGATTCCGTTATGGGGGATTATGCTGCTTACAGTGATAGTTCTCATATTAGTACGGTTAAAGATAGCGGCGATATGTGTTGCTGCAGTTATGGTTCTGTTTATAATAACGCCATTTACACAGAGAAAAGGTTCAGCAGGAAGAATTAAGAATGACTTATATTGTGGTTTTACAGAATGGCTAAGAGACTTAGCAGTTAATCTTGAAAATAAACCATTATTGTCAGCAGTTGAAGATACTTATGATAGCTGTCCTGTTATCATGAAAGAATCTTTAGGAAAGTTTATATATGAGATTGAACTCAATCCATCTGATATCATGCCATATTATAGTTTCTTAAATGAATTTGATGTGATGGATATCCAATCGGCAGTCAGAATGTTGTATTCAATAGGAGATCTAGACAGGGACAGCATGAATCAGACGATTAATGCTCTCGTAAGAAGAAATTATGAATTATCAGATAAGGCAGAGGCTGCCAGATATCTTGACAGTACAAGCATGATGAGATTTTCTGAGTATATACCAACTTTTTTTGTGGCATTTAAGATGGCGGTTGATATGATGTTAGTTGTTAATATGTACTTATAATTGGAGGTGTATATTATATGAATCATATTATTGATGAATATGCAGGAGTGATAATTGGACTGATTGTATCTTATTCAATGATTAATATTTTTGGAAATATCTTTACAGGGGTGATAAGAATATGAAGGATGTTATTAATACATACGGAGAAGCAGTAATAGGAATGTGTGCAGTGGTGGTTGCCATGACAATGATTGGAATGTCTATGTCTGCGTACAGAAATATACTTTTAGGTGTGATAGGTTCATGCCTTGGATAGCAGATAAAGGGGGTATTAATGAAGGGGATAATTGAGACATCAGTTTATCTTGTTATATTTGCATTGGTATGTTTCTTTTCTATTGATTTCATAAGGATTAATCAGAGAGTTTCTGATGCAGGAGAGATAAGCCAGTATATTGAGAATTATATTGAAGCATATTGTGGGGATATTCCTGATAGTGAATTATCAGAGGAAGCTAGAGATAAGAAGCTTTATGTGTTAGCCAGGTCAGTTCAGAAAGGGGGTATGAGGCTTACATATGGAGACGTAAGCAGGGCAGGTGATTATGAATATATAGAATACACACTGGAATATCCGCTGTCTGCGGCTATGTTTGGTTATTCTTCGCAACATACATATAAAGGACTTGCACGTTACTTTGTAAGCTGAAGATATTTGAGAGGAGTTATTACATGTAGTGGTATTATTGTTGTTATAGCGTTAATAGTCATGATACATGCGTCGATAACAGGAAACAATATTAGAAGAGATGAAGTCAACAGAAGTCTTGACGGTGCAATGGATTTTGCATTTGACAGGATGGGTGATGTATATGCTGATAAATATTTTACAACATATGATGCTGGGAAAAGACAACAGATACTGACTGATCTGATGGAAGAATTTTGTGTGGTTTTAAGTGAAAGAGTTGCATCAGATGGTAATGTTACTGTTAAACTTATAGATTCAGATTTAGACAGAGGGTTGTTTCAGATTGGAGTTACAGAAGAATATGAATATCCATTTGGTGGAAGAACAGGAAAATGTTACTATGAAAAAACGTATTCCTTTAATTGACAAATGTTTTCTTATATCATAGAATATTCTGGTGTGCCTGAAAAGGAGCGTACTAGAATGATATGATAAGGAGATTATTATGGAACTTCAGATTTTACACTGGTTTGAATCATTACATAATCCTGTAACAGATCCGGTTATGTATGCTATAACCTGTCTTGGAAATGCTGGAATATTCTGGATTTTATTATGTGCGGCGTTCTTATTTATACCGGTATTTAAGAAAGACAGAAAGTTAGGACTTAGTATGGCAATTGGACTTATTCTGTCACTTATTATGTGTAACGGAATTATGAAGAATCTGTCAGCAAGAATAAGACCATTCAATGCAGATCCGACATTTGAGAATCTTTATGGAATCTTTAATGGCATTAAGGACTGGTCTTTCCCATCAGGACATACATCAGCTTCTTTTGCAGCGGCATTAGCTATTATATTGTGGGACAGAAAGAAAGGAATTCCCGCAGTTATACTTGCAGCTCTGATTGCAGTTTCAAGATTATATCTTACAGTTCATTATCCAACAGATGTACTTGCGAGTCTGTTACTTGGATCACTGTATGGAGTAATAGGTTATTTTGTTACAAAGCTTATTATGAAAAGATCAGAGAAAGCAAGAAAGGTGTTTTCGGGAGAAGAACCTTATAAGAAGCTTTTTGCCAAGGCATAATGAATATGTAACTATGTGACTGTTTTTAAGAAAGGACGATTGTATATCATGATGGATGTGGTATTTGATACTATCATTGATAGTGTTAAACTGTTGCCGTTTCTTTTTCTGACTTATCTTGCTATGGAGTATCTTGAACATAAGACAAGTGCCAGGACGAAGAAGTTTGTTAAGGATTCTGGCAAGGCTGGGCCTGTTATAGGAGCTTTACTTGGAGCTGTTCCACAGTGTGGTTTTTCTACAGCGGCATCTAACCTGTATGCAGGTAAAGTAATTACTATGGGAACGCTTATTGCCATCTTTATGTCTACTTCAGACGAGATGATACCAGTATTTTTATCAGAACAGGTAGATGTATTAGTGCTTGTCAAGCTTATACTCATTAAGGTTTTTATAGGTCTTATAATGGGTGTTGTAATTGATCTGATAGTGAGAAGAAGCAAGAAAAGTTATAATATGGTAGAAAAGATTGGACATGTATGTGATCATGACCACTGTGGCTGTGAGACAAGCATATTTAAGTCAGCGTTAAGACATACAATAACTATATTTGCATTTATTGTTGTTATATCTTTTGCACTTAATACTTTAATTCACTTTGTTGGTGAAGAGACTTTGGGAAATCTTATACTTAATAAGCCTGTCATTGGACCGTTGATAGCGGGAATTATAGGTCTTATTCCTAACTGTGCATCATCAGTGGTATTAACACAGCTTTATATTGAAGGCGTACTTGGACTTGGCTCTCTTATGGCAGGACTGCTTGCCGGTTCGGGAGTAGGTATTCTTGTGCTGTTCAGAGAGAACGATGATATGAAGGATAATTTTAGAATTCTTGCGATTCTTTATGTGAGTGGTGTAGCATGGGGAATTATAATTGATGCATTATCAAAGATTATATTGTAAGATTGGCAATTTAACATATTAATATTAATCTCCGGTTATTGGGAGTGTATCTTTCAGGATACATTTTTGATAATCGGAGATTTTTTTATTGAATTAGAAATAAAACAGTGATAGAATAACTTTTAGAAAGATACTTTATAAAAGTTTAACATGAGTTGAAAAAGGAGGTAGTGTTTTTGCAGAGTGTATTGGATGCTGGATTTAAGAAATATGGCAGAGTTATTGCTGATATTGATACCAGTGAAATAGTGAAACTTATGGATTCGTATGATATGCCTGAAGATGTTGTATATGTTGCAGGTGATGAAAAGCTTGAAAATACACAGATTCATAAGGTAATGGAAAAGAGTATATATGGTGGATGTCCTGTACAGACAGGGTATTGTAATGGACATAACCAGAAACTTAATGCACTGGAATATCACAGAAGTTCAGAAGTTAATATTGCGGCAACAGATATGATTCTGCTGCTTGGCAGCAGAGAAGATGTGAAAGACGATTTTACATATGAGACATCTAAGGTTGAAGGATTTTTTGTGCCTGAGGGAACTGCTATTGAGGTGTATGCAACAACTCTTCATTATGCACCATGCGGTGTGGATGGACAGGGCTTTAAGTGCGTAGTTGTACTTCCGAAGGGAACTAATCTTGATGTAGTTAATACTCATGCAACAGCAGAAGATAAGCTGCTTGCGGCATCTAATAAATGGCTGATAGCCCATGAAGATGCTCATATAGATGGAGCATTTAACGGCTTAAGGGGAGAGAATATAACAGTATAGGTTAAAGGAGATAAGTTATGAATAATACACCAGTTATGAAAATCGGTATTGTTGCAGTTTCAAGAGACTGCTTTCCAGAATCACTTTCAGTTACAAGAAGACAGAATCTTGTAAAGGCATATGAAGCAAAGTATGGCAAGGGGGATATCTATGAATGTCCGGTATGTATCGTTGAGAGTGAGATACATATGATGCAGGCACTTGAGGATATTAAGAATGCAGGATGTAATGCACTTTGTGTATATCTTGGTAATTTCGGACCTGAGATTGCTGAGACAATGCTTGCAAAAAATTTCAACGGACCTAAGATGTTCATTGCGGCAGCAGAGGAGACATCAGCTAATGGAGGTCTTGTTCAGGGACGAGGCGATGCTTATTGTGGAATGCTTAACGCAAGCTATAATCTTAAGCTTCGTGGAGTTAAAGCATATATTCCAGAGTATCCTGTTGGAACAGCAGAAGAATGTGCAGATATGATTCATGAATTCATACCTGTAGCAAAGGCGGTATACGCATTAAGCAATCTTAAGATTATCAGCTTTGGTCCAAGACCTAACAATTTCCTTGCATGTAATGCACCAATCGCAGGTCTATATAATCTTGGTGTTGAGATTGAGGAAAATTCAGAACTTGATTTATTCGAGAGCTTTAATAAGCATGCAGGAGATGAAAGAATTCCTGATGTTGTAAGGGATATGGAAAAAGAGCTTGGTACAGGAAATAAAAAGCCTGAAATCTTAAGCAGACTCGCACAGTATGAGCTTACATTAACTGACTGGGTTGAATCACATAAGGGCTCAAGAAAATATGTTGCAGTAGCAGGTAAATGCTGGCCGGCATTCCAGACACAGTTCGGATGTGTTCCTTGTTATGTCAACTCAAGACTTACTTCAAGAGGAATACCTGTATCATGCGAGGTTGATATATATGGTGCATTGAGTGAATTTATCGGAGAAGTTGTAAGTGACGATATTGTCACACTTCTTGATATTAATAATACAGTTCCAGCAGATATCTACAATGAGGATATCACAGGCAGATATGCATATACACAGAAGGATACATTTATGGGATTCCATTGTGGCAACACTGCATCAAGCAAATTGTCATTCTGCGAGATGAGAAACCAGATGATTATGGCACGTTCACTTCCTGAAGAAGTTACTAATGGTACACTTGAAGGGGATATCGTTCCGGGAGATATCACATTTTTCAGACTCCAGAATTCATCAGATAACAAGCTTTCCGCTTACATAGCACAGGGTGAAGTTCTTCCGGTAAGAACACGTTCATTTGGTGCAATAGGTATATTTGCTATTCCAGAGATGGGAAGATTCTACAGACATGTGCTTATCGAAGGTAACTTCCCACATCATGGTGCAGTTGCATTCGGACATTTTGGAAAGACACTTTTTGATGTGTTTAAGTATATCGGCGTTGAGGATGTGTCATTCAACCAGCCTAAGGGCATGCTTTACAAGAGCGAGAACCCATTTGCATAAACAGGTGCGGTTATAGATATATGATTGTGGAGAGGAGTCTAGCATGAATTATATAGGAATTGATCTTGGAACTTCATCGGTTAAGCTTGTTCTTATGGACACAGCAGGACATATTATTGCAAATGTGTCTAAGAGTTATCCGATTGATTACCCTAAGGCCGGCTGGTCAGAGCAGAATCCTTATGACTGGTATGATGCCTGTATAGAAGGCATGAAGGAGCTGCTTGACGGACAGGATGAATCAACAGTTGGTGGTATCAGCTTTGGTGGACAGATGCATGGCCTTGTTATTCTTGATAAGAATGATGAGGTTATAAGACCGGCTATTTTATGGAATGATGGAAGAACAACGAAGCAGTGTGAGTACCTGAATGAAGTGATAGGCAGGGATAAGTTATCAGAATATACAGCAAATATTGCATTTGCAGGTTTCACAGCACCTAAGATATTGTGGGTGAAGGAGAATGAACCGGATAATTTTGCTAAGATAGACAAGATAATGCTTCCAAAGGATTATATTGCGTATCGTCTTACAGGTGTGCATTGTACAGATGTTTCAGATGCTTCGGGCATGCTGCTGTTTGATGTGAAGAATAGGCGTTGGTCGCGCCAGATGCTTGATATATGTGGCGTGACAGAGGCACAGATGCCACGCATCTTTGAAAGCAGTGAGTGTGTTGGTACGGTAAAGAAGGATATTGCTGATGAGCTTGGAATAGGATATGAAGTAATTGTTGCAGCCGGTGCAGGTGATAATGCAGCTGCTGCAGTAGGCACTGGTACTGTCGGTGACGGACATTGTAATGTTTCTTTGGGAACAAGCGGTACAATATTCATTTCAAGCAAGGAATTCGGAGTGGATTCCAATAATGCACTTCATTCTTTCGCACATGCGGATGGGAAATATCATCTTATGGGCTGTATATTAAGTGCAGCTTCAGCTAATGGATGGTGGATGGACAAGATACTCGGAACTAATGATTATGCAGGTGAACAGTCGCAGATAACAGATGATGACCTTGGCAATAATAATGTGTATTTCCTTCCATATCTGATGGGTGAGAGATCACCGCATAATGACGAATTTGCAAGAGGCACATTTACAGGAATGACAATGGATACTGAGCGTAAGGATATGACACAGGCAGTTCTGGAAGGCGTTGCATTTGCAATAAGGGACTGCTATGAGGTTGCTAAGAGTCTCAGTATTAAGGTGGAGTCAACCCGTATGTGCGGTGGTGGCGCTAAGTCAGAACTGTGGTGCAAGATTATGGCTAATGTACTTGGAATTCCTGTGGAACTGTTAGAGTCAGAGGAAGGTCCTGCTATGGGTGCGGCAATGCTTGCCATGGTTGCAGCCGGGGAGTATAATTGCGTTGAAGATGCGTCTAATGCTCTCGTTAAAGTACGAAAGACAATAAGGCCGGACGAGAAGATAATAGAAAGATACGAGGATAAGTACAATAAGTTCAGATGTATCTATCCTGCAATGAAGAATGTATTCAGAACAATTAATGAGTGATTAACAAGGAGAATTTTATTATGAAGTTTTTTATTGATACTGCAAATGTTGAGGATATCCGTAAGGCTAATGACATGGGAGTTATCTGTGGAGTAACCACTAATCCATCCCTTATCGCCAAAGAAGGAAGAGATTTCAAGGAAGTTATCAAGGAGATTACTTCAATTGTTGACGGACCTATAAGTGGCGAGGTTAAGGCTACTACTGAGGATGCAGAAGGAATGATCAAAGAGGGAAGAGAGATTGCAGCAATCCATCCTAACATGGTTGTTAAGATTCCTATGACAGTTGAAGGTCTTAAGGCTACTAAGGTGTTATCATCTGAGGAAATAAAGGTTAATGTTACATTAATATTCTCAGCTAATCAGGCGCTTTTAGCTGCAAGAGCAGGTGCAGCATATGTGTCCCCTTTCCTTGGAAGACTTGATGATATATCACAGCCGGGCATTAATCTTATTCAGGATATTGCAGATATATTTGCTAACTATGATCTTAAGACAGAGATTATCTGTGCAAGTGTAAGAAATCCAATACATATTACAGACTGCGCACTTGCAGGAGCTGATATTGCAACAGTACCATATAAGGTAATTGAGCAGATGGTTCATCATCCGCTTACAGATGCAGGAATTGAGAAGTTCAAGAAAGATTATATTGCTGTATTTGGCGAATAATGTAACTGACACACAAGTTAACCGGGATTAAGCGAGAGGTAATGGATGGATTCATCACAGAAACTAACGAACACGGATGTAAAAAAACTTAATAAAAACCGTATATTCAGATTGATATATAATTCGGATAAGATATCAAGGCAGGAGATAGCAGACCAGTTAGGTCTGTCTCTGCCGACGGTCAATCAGAATCTTAAGATGCTCATGGAAGATGGACTTATAGAATATGTTGGCAATTTCACTTCAACGGGTGGAAGAAGGGCACAGGCAATTACTATTAATAATAACGCAAGAAAAGCCATCAGCGTGAATATCAAAGCTGACTATATTAATGTAGATGTAGTCGGGCTTAAAGGTCAGATTATATACAGTATGGATGTTAAAGCACATTTTAGTAAAAGCAGCGCATATATTGAGAAGCTTACTGATGCGGTAAGACATGCAGCGGATTATGTTGGAGCAGACGCAGATGACATTCTGGGAGTTGGCATTACAGTTCCGGGAATACTTGATGATGAAAAGCAGATTCTTATCTCAGCACCACCATTAAAAGCTAAGAACTATGATTTTACAAGGCTTATATCAGCTATTGATTATCCGGTCGTAGTAATGAACGATGCGAGGGCAGAGGCATACGCAGACCACTGGTTTAATGGAAAGCCTGAAGATGAAAAAATATATATTATGCTTGGTGAAGGTGTCGGAGGTGCATATATTAACGCTTCCGCAATCAGAAATGGTGTTCATAACCGTGGTGGCGAATTCGGACATATGGTTATTCACCCTGGAGGAAAGCAGTGCCTGTGTGGTAAGAAGGGCTGCTTTGAAGCATATGTTTCAGAAAAGGTATTATCATCAGAGCTTGATATGACACTTGACAATTTCTTTGAACTGGCAGTGCAGGGAAATAAGAATAATTCCAATGTGTTAGATGAATATATGGACAATCTGGCTCTTGGAATTAATAACATATACACAATGATGGACTGTGATATTGTTCTTGGCGGAACAGTTGCACCATATCTTAAGCAATATGATAATAGTATTAAAGAACGTCTTGTTAATGATTATTCCTTTGATACTGATGCGGATTATTTAAGAATATCAGATGGCGGCGGCAGAAAATCAGGGCTTGGTGCAGCATTAAGCTTTGTCGCCAGATTTATTGATGGTGTGGAATAATGAAAGCTTATAAGATAGCGTGAAGTAATGATTCTTGCTGCATGAGTGCTGAATGCTATGATGCGTCAGAGGGTTGCATAAGCCTGGAATGCCTCTGTGTTTACCTATAAAAAAGATGTAAAGTGTGTGATTTATAGGTGAATTTCAAACCTGACTATTAAGATAGATAAAAATAATGCTTAAAATACCTATAAGGAGTCGATTAATGACTTCTTATAGGTGTTTTTTTTGCTTTGAAGAAGAATTTTTGCTGAAATTGATAGAAAAACTCCTATAAATTAGTTCAAATAATGATTCTTATAGGTTCAGTCATGAGAAAAAGGTATTTACGGGCTGCAAAAGCGTGAATTATATGAAAAGTTACCTATAAATCAACAGGTATGAGGATTCTTATAGGACGGAAGCGGAAATAAACACATAAATATAAATAAAGCAAGAACTGCTTGACAAATGCGTGCATACACTGTATATATGTATATATACAGTGTAGGTACAAAAATAATATATCAGGTGTATAGCTGTTATGTGTAAGACTGTGTTTTGGGGAGGCAGAAGAATGATTTCTTTGAGTGGAGTTAATAAGAGATTAGGAAGTTTCAGACTGAAGGACATCTCAATAGAGATTCCTGATAGATACATATGTGCACTTGTGGGGCAGAATGCGTCAGGAAAGACTACTCTTATTAAGATGATACTGGGGCTTTGCAGACCGGACGAGGGAACGGTTGTAATTGATGGATTGAATTATCAGGAAGCGGAAAGCGAGAAGAGAATCCGTGATATTACAGGAATAGTACCAGTCAATGAACTTATGAATTCAGAACTTTCACTTTTAGAAAATGGAAGATGTTATGGCAGGTTTTACAGCAGATATGACGAAAGCATCTACATGGAGTATCTTGAACGGTTTGGACTTGATAGAAAGATAAAGTTTGGAAAATTATCGAAGGGACAGAAGATAAAGGCACAGTTTGCATTTGCATTATCAACAGACCCAAAGTATCTGATACTTGATGAACCGACAGCTAATTTTGATCCTGATTTTAAACAGGATTTCCTAAATGTGATTATGCAGTTTATGGAAAGCGGTAAGAAAAGTGTGATTATTGCATCACATATACTGGATGAATTAGACAGGATTGCAGATTATCTTATATATCTTGATAAGGGAGAACTTGTATATTCAGGAGATATAGAAAGCTTCAGGGATAAGTACAGGATAATATCAGGAGAAACCTATAAAGTGAAACTTCTTAAGCAGGAAGACATCATACATGTAGAGGACAGGAAATACGGAACTAAAGCACTTGTAGTCAATCATGGATATTCAAAGTATGATGGTGCACTTACGGTAACAGTTCCGACACTGGAAGAATTCATGTATCATTACAGTAAAAGAGGTGAAAGTGTAATATGAAATACTTAATGAGGGATTATATATATGGATGGCATTGGGAGAATTTCAAGGCATCATATGAACACGGAAATTCAGCAATATTTAATTTTTTAGCGGTACAGCTTATATTTGTGGCACAGATTATTAAAACAGCCGGATGGGCTCAATTAGTAATTGCTTCAGGGTATTTTATATCTCTTGCTATCTGCTGTCTTTCAATATTCACACACCCTGCTGAATTAAGAACAATGTATTATGTATGCCCGCTTACAACCAATGAGCGTGAAAAGTTGGTGAGAAACTCTTATATCTTCAGAGTGGCAGTACACATGCTGATACTGACGATTGGCAATATATTTATGATGATGGCAGTAAGATTCAGTGCGTCTGTATTTATATATATTACTATAAATGCATTTATAATCAGCACGCTGCTTCCATATGGCAAAAAAGATGGATTGTTATCATATGTTATGGCACTTATAATTATATGTACAATTACTGACTGCTGGCAGTTTGATATATTAATGAGTTCATTTACGCCGATTATTGAAGAACGTTTTTTATATTCAATAATGGTGCTTATAGAGTTTCCGGTATGCATAGGTTATGCAAGGCAGGTAAAAAGAAAGCTTAAGTCAGCGGCAGTTTATGAAGAGGTGGTTTTATGAGCATTAATATAAATATCCTGCCACAGGGAACGCTTGCAATATACGAGCAGATAATAATGCAGCTTAAGAATGCGATAGTAACCGGGGAACTGAAATCCGGCGAGGCACTTCCTTCAATAAGAGCGTTGGCAGCAGACCTGCAGGTAAGTGTGATAACAACCAAGAGGGCTTATGAAGAACTTGAAAAAGAAGGGCTTATCCGCTCAGTTGCTGGAAAAGGATTTTATGTGTGTGAATACAACACAGATTATCTGAAAGAAAAGCAGCTTATGATGATAGAAAAGAGAACTCAGGAAATCATATATGAAGCAAAAAATGCAGGGCTTTCCTGTGATGATTTAGTGGATATGATTCGCACTTTGTATGAGGAGAAATAGAAATGGACAATATTGCATTGGAGTTTAAAGATGTAACAGGAAAAGGCTTTGGATTTAAGCTTAAGAATGTCAGTATGACACTGGAAAACGGCTACATATATGCGGTCACAGGAAAGAACGGAGCAGGAAAAACGACATTGTTTAACTACATTTTAACAGAGAAAAAAAGATATACAGGCAGCATAAAGCTGTCCGGTTACGAGCTTGCTGGAAATCATGCAAAAGCAATGGAAATCACCGGGCTGGTGTCAGAGGATAATGTATTCTTCGAGAACCGTACCGGAAAGCAGAATGCTGATATACTGGGACTTGTGTATGATGATTTTGATGTGGAACTGTTTAATGAATGTATGAAAAAGATGAATGTCAGCACTGCAACGACATTGTGGCGTATGTCAAGAGGTGAGCGTATGAAGTTCCAGCTTGCGTTTGCAATAGCACATCACAGCAGGCTGTATCTTCTTGATGAAGCAACAGCAGGCATGGATGCAGTGTTTAAGATAGAATTATTTGACATGTTAAGAGAACTTATAGCACAGGAATGCTGTGTGATTATGATAACACATGACATGACAGAGATTATGAAGAATACGGATTATGTGGCAGTTATGGAGGGCGGCAGACTGGGAGAGTTCAGCGAAAGTATTGAATGCACAGTGTGAGAACAGCACAGGAAAGAGGAGAAAATGACTATCAAAACAGATATCAAACAGCAGGAAAAATTAGAAAAGTTCTTTAAAGAAGAAAATACATGGTTTCCGGATAATGTAGGAGAGAAGTTTCTGGCCATATTTTTCTTCATAATATCAGGAATATTAGCATGTGCACCTAATAAAATGATAGATTTCAGTGATTTGAACAATGACATGAAGGTTGTTCTGATTGGGTACATGTTTTACATTCTTGGCGTGACATATATGGTCATGAAATACAAATCTTATCAGGAAGCATACAGCACTAACAGAAAAAGAATAACAACAAGAGAACTGCTGAAAAACATGCCGATAGACAGGATGCAACTATGGATATTCATAACAAAAAAGAAAATAAAACCATGTGCAGTAATGACTGCGATAATAATAGCCATAAGAATAATAATAACATTGGCAGCCTATAGAAACATTTATCTATCAGACATACTGATGGTGCTGGTATTTAATCTGATTGTACCCGTCCTGATAGCGTAGTGGCTGTGTCCTATAAGAAACACATATATGAATGTTTTATGGGAAATAAGTCTATGGTATCACTCATCAGGCATGTATAATGAATCTACATCAGTCTTGGATTATATGCCGCGCTTTTATTACTGATTTTTATCTTCATTGCCCTGATAAGTCCTCTCGCTGATAATAAACCTGGGTCTATTCTTGACCTCCATATATATCTTCCCGATGTATTCCCCAATAACACCAAGGCACATAAGTTGTATTCCGCCCATGAAGCATACGATACATACTGTACTTGCCCAGCCGGTTACTGTGTTGCCGAGCAGGTTGTCAACGACAGCCCATATAACACCGATGAAGCTGAGGATTGAAACGATAATACCAAGTGACATAACAAGACGGAGTGGTTTTACACTAAGGCTTGTTATGCCGTTTAAGGCAAGGTTAAGCATTTTGCTGAAAGGATAGTGCGACTTTCCGGCAAGTCGTTCGCTTCTTGAATAATATACGCTTGAGCTCTTAAAACCGACAAGCGGGATAAGCCCACGAAGGTACAGATTAGTTTCTTTGAATTGTGCCAGTTCATTAATCACACGCTTTGATAAAAGCCTGTAATCGGCATGGTTATATACAGTTTCTGCGCCAAGTCCTGCCATGATTTTATAGAAGCCTTTGGCTGTGTTTCTTTTAAAAAATGTATCTGTTGAACGGTCATTTCTTACACCATAGACGATATCACAGCCATCGTGGTAAGCGTCAACCATATCTTCCATTGTATGAATGTCATCCTGTCCGTCACAATCTATAGATATAGTCATATCGGCATACTGGGAAGCCTCCATAAGACCGGCAAGTACACTGCTCTGGTGTCCGCGGTTGCGGCTCTGGCTTATTCCGATGAAATGTTCATCCTTCTTTGATAAATCCGTAATGATATCCCATGTACTGTCAGAACTTCCATCATTAACAAACATTATCCTGCTGTCAGAACTGATTTTGCCGGCTTTGATAAGATGGTTAAGTTCATCAAGAAACATGCCTGAGGTAACAGGCAGAACCTGTTCCTCGTTGTAGCATGGAATTACAATATATAAACAATCAGGTCTGTTCATAAAAACCTCCCGTTAAAGTTTTTGTTGTTCAATAGTGTATTCCCTGTATTGCCTGTAACTCTTATTATCCTGATTAAGAATAATAAAACGGTTGAATATAATTGCTATGAATAAAAGAATTACAGCGAATACACCACATTTGTATAAATGCTTTTTTGTGACTGAGGACAGTTTCTTTGCCATGCTGTAAAAACCAATAATACTAAGAGGCAGTAACAGCATGAAATAAGGAAGCGTGTACTGGCATTTGCCTTCCCAGAACAGGTGGAATATGAAACCGCCTATAAAAGTAAGCGGAAGCACAGCAACACCTGCAAAAGTACCTTCAATAAGTGTATTCACAGCATAAAGCATACTTCCAAATAAAATAATACTCTGCATTATATTAAGAAATGCGATAAATGTTGAACTTCCCTTTAGTGAAAGAATATCCGAGATAACAGGGCTTTTCTCAATATCACTGCTACGGACATTGGTTATCCAGAAACACTGGAATTCAGGGTTATTCCACTGAGAGGCAACTTTCTTCGAAAGAAATGATGTAAATGCTTTGTGGTCGTTTTTATATGTGTCAATATAACCTTTAATCTCTGCTTTAGAAACCTCAGCTTCTTTCTTAGTATCGTAATCGTTATTCTCGTAAAATGCAGCAATACGCCCGCTGTACCAGCCGTCTGCATAAACATTGCCATCAGATGGGTGAAGTCCCATTGCAATCCATGTCCAGCTTGAAGCACCGCTTCCAAGATTGCAGCCGGAAATCTTTTCGATAACAAGCTTTGGAACAATGGCCTGAATTGCAAATCCTGCAATTACGGCACATGTAACAAGAATAATCTGTATATTTCTGTGTTTTAGTGCTTCTGCAACCGTATAGATTGTGAGCGCAATCATGAATATAAGATAATTATTCTTAACCATAACGCTTAACATCATGGAAACAGCACATATAACAATATATGAAATCTTAAAGCTGTTAAATTCTTTAAGGCTGTCAATAAAAAGCATTGTGTATTTGAAAGCGGAGGTGGCAAAGAATAATCCTGCAACATTGCCATATATGAATACGCTGTAGAGAGTCCATGGGAAAAACAGAATTCCCAGTATAATAGTGGACAGGCTTGCAATCCGCGGAAGCTTTAAAATCCCAAGTATGTCAGAAAACATCTTGTAAGTGAATACAATCATCACAACATTAAGGAGCTGCCAGAATAAGTAATTATAGTCACCAACTATGAAACCTATAATGTATTCAATGAACAGAAGCCCAATCTGGTTAGTGTATTTTGCTATATAGCCATTGTACCGGAATGCCGAATAATCACCGTTTCTAAGTCCTCTTGCAGCATCAAGTACATAATACTGGTCAGCGCCTGCATTACTCTGCGTAAGCAGAACCCAGGCAGCACCGCTTATACCAATTATAATAAGACATATATTGCGGATTCGTATAAATGTTTTCTCGTTATTGGAAAGATAACTGTTAATTCTGGTGAAAATGTTATTTCTCACAAGATAAAAGACTGCAGCAATAAGAACTACAAGTATGATTATATGAAGCCATGCATGGTCTCCTGTGTAATAAGTGTGTTCACTTGCATCAGATGTCAGTCTGCTCGTACTGAAAATGCTTAGCAGAAACAGCCATATGTTAATAATAAGAAACAGACCTAAAACAATATATCTGTATACTGAATAAAGAGTTTTAGACATAATATTCTTCCCCCAGTTGGAATTAATGAAATACTAATCTAAATAATAACATATGATTACATCTATTGAAAGTTGTAAAATCAAATGATTTTGATTATAATGTAGTCATATTTTTTTTGGAGGATATAAACAATGATAGCTGATTCAATGGTTTCTTTAGTAAAAAACAGTTCGGTAATCCGTGCAATGTTCGAGGAAGGCAACAGACTTGCCAAGTTATACGGAGCAGAGAATGTGTATGATTTCTCACTTGGTAACCCTAATGTTCCAGCACCTGCAGAGGTTAATGAAGCAGTTAAGGATATAGTAGATAATGAAGAATCAACATTTATACATGGCTATATGAGTAATGCAGGATATGAGGATGTGAGACAGACTATAGCTGAGTCACTTAATAGAAGATTCGGAACACATTTTAACCATACTAATATTGTAATGACTGTTGGAGCAGCAGGCGGGCTTAATACAATATTCAAGACATTACTTAATCCGGGCGAAGAGGTTATGACATTTGCGCCATTTTTTGGTGAATACAGGAATTATGTAAGCAATTTTGACGGAAAATTAGTGGTTGTTTCACCTAATACTGTGGATTTCCAGCCTAAGCTTGACGAGTTTGAAGCAAAGATAACACCTAAGACAAGAGCTGTTATCGTTAATAATCCTAATAACCCGACAGGTGTTGTATATTCAGAGGATACTATAAAGAAGATGGCTGCTATTATGGATAAGAAGCAGAAGGAGTACGGAACAGAGATTTACTTAATAGCAGATGAACCATACAGAGAGTTAGCTTATGACGGTGTTGATGTTCCATATCTTACTAAATATTACGACAATACTATTGTTGGTTATTCATACAGTAAGTCGCTTTCACTTCCAGGTGAGCGAATCGGATATCTTGTTATTCCTGATGAGGTTACAGATTCAGAAGATGTTAAGTCAGCAGCTTCTGTAGCTACAAGAATTTTAGGATTCGTTAATGCGCCTTCACTTATGCAGAGAGTTGTTGCAAAATGTGTTGATGCACAGGTTAATCTTGAGGCATATGACAAGAACAGAAAGGCAATATACGAAGGACTCACAAAGTTAGGCTTTGAGTGTGTAAAGCCAGAGGGTGCTTTCTATCTTTTCGTAAAGTCACCTGTTGAAGATGAAACTGTTTTCTGTGAGGCAGCCAAGAAACACAATATCCTTATGGTTCCTGCGTCATCATTTGGATGCCCTGGATATGTTAGAATTGCATACTGTGTATCTTATGAGACAATTGTTAATTCATTACCACATTTTGCAGAAGTTGCTAAAGATATGGGATTATAATTATTCGTGAAAGAAGAGGACTTATATATGAAGACATGGGAGAAGAATATTAGAAGAGTTGAGCCATATGTGCCGGGAGAGCAGCCTAAGGTTAAAGATGTTGTAAAGCTTAATACCAACGAGAATCCATATCCTCCAACACCTAAGGTGCTTGAGGCAGCAGAGAGAATGAATATCAGTGATTTAAGACTTTATCCGGATCCTGAGGTTACAGACCTTGTACATGCAATTGCAGCTTATTATGGAATGAATGATAATCAGGTGTTCGTAGGAGTTGGTTCTGATGATGTATTGTCAATGTGTTTCCTGACATTCTTTAATTCAGATAAGCCAATACTGTTTCCTAATATCTCATATTCTTTCTACAGTGTATGGGCTGACCTTTACAGAATTCCATATGAGAAGCAGCCGCTTGATAAGGATTTTAATATAATTCCAGAAGATTATTACAAGGAGAATGGCGGAGTGGTATTCCCTAACCCAAATGCTCCTACAGCACTTTATATGGAACTTGATAAGGTTGAAGATATTATAAAACATAATCAGGATGTAGTTGTTATTGTTGATGAGGCTTATATTGATTTTGGCGGAAAGTCAGCAATGGAGCTTGTCAATAAGTATGAAAATGTGTTGGTTGTACAGACATTTTCTAAATCACGTTCAATGGCTGGTATGAGAATAGGTTACTGTTTCGGTAATCCAGAGCTTATAAAGGCACTTAATGATGTCAAATTCTCATTCAATTCGTACACAATGAACAGAACTTCAATAAGCTATGGCATTGAGTCTGTCAATGATAAGGAATACTTTGAAGAGTGCGTGGGTAAGATAGTTAAGACCAGAGAGAATGCTAAGGAAAGACTTTCACAGTTAGGCTTCTCATTCCCGGACTCTAAGGCTAACTTTATATTTGCAACACACAAGAGTGTTTCGGCTAAGGAAATATTTGAAAAACTTAAAGAAAAGAACATATTTGTCAGATATTTTAACCAGCCACTTATTGATAATTACTTAAGAATTTCAATAGGAACTGATGAGCAGATGGAAAAGCTTTACGTTGCGTTAGAAGAGATAACAGGACAGGTTAAGTAATATGGGAATACCTTTTGAACAGAGAAATTTTCAGAAAGAGCTTGATAAGAAGATAGCGGGCTTCCAGAAGGACGGAATTGTACCGACTCTGCTTCTTCACAGCTGCTGTGCACCGTGTAGCAGCCATTGCATAGAGTATCTTTCTGATTATTTCCATATAACTGTATTCTACTATAATCCGAATATATCTGCTGAGGAAGAGTACAGAAAAAGAGTTGAAGAACAGAAGAGATTCATCAGTGAATTTCCGGCAAAGTATAAGGTTTCCTTCATAGAAGGCGATTATGATACTAAAGAATTTTATGACATAGCTAAAGGATATGAACAGTGCAGGGAAGGTGGGGAAAGGTGCTTCCGCTGTTATGAGCTGAGACTGCGAAAGACCTGTGAGACTGCAAAGGCTGGTGGATTTGATTATTTTACGACAACGCTTACAATAAGTCCTCTAAAGAACAGCGTCAGGCTTAATGAAATAGGTTTAAAGCTTTCAGAGGAATATGATATGCCTTATCTTTTATCTGATTTTAAGAAAAAAGAAGGATATAAGCGTTCTATTGAGCTTTCACATGAGTATAATCTATACAGGCAGAATTATTGCGGATGTGTCTATTCGCGTTGATTTTTGTATATGGAGTATGATATACTAAAACAAGATTTTGAGGTGATTAAATTTAAAGAGTAGATTGCATTATAATGCGTGAATTGGAGGATAATACTATGGCAAAGAAACATGGATTGGCTAAGGTTGTTTTAGGAGTAGGCGCTGCTGCTGTAGCAGGCAAGGTCGCTTTTGATAAGTTCAAGCAGACTAAGGAAAGATTCGCTAAAGAAGAGAATGATAGTTTTGATGATGAAATCCGTAAGTATAATGCTATCGGAGAGAAGAAGGTTATAGAGGTTGAAGATGAAGTATTTGCTGGCTGTGAGCTTAAAGCAGTGGCTTCTAAGGCAGTACTAGACCTTGGTCTTGCAGTATTTGAGAAGGATGTATATATTAATTTCTCAAGTAATGCAAGTTCAGTAACTATTATTCTTCCAGAAGGTGTCAATGCAACATGTGATATTTCAAGAAAGATAGCAGGAGTTAAGAACCTTGTTGATAATGTTGATGAGGAAGGAATTCATACAGTATATATTATTGGTAAGGCTGTATGCAGTAATGTAGAAGTTATTCCTGTTAATTTCTATGTCGATGAAGAAGATGAGGAAGATTCTGATTTTGTTGATGAGGATGACTGCCTTGCATCAGATGATGATTTTGATGATGATGTTATATTTGATGAGAAAGACGGAGATGTTGAGGTTGAAGTCAAGGTAATCAATGAGAAGGCAGATGGCAAGGAAGAAGAAAAGCTTGAAAAGGAAGAATCTGATGATGATACAGAAGGAACAGAGACAATTAATCTTGAAGAAGTATAATAACTTCACTATGCTAAAGAATTATGAAGAACAGAGATAAGATATTAGATTACTTTGATAATGTGGCAGATGGCACAATTGTGTCGGCTAATGATATGTATGAGCATGGATTTGAGAGGATGAATCAGGAAGCATTCTTCCGGGCTGTCGAAAGGCTCTCTGACGAGGGTGAGATAATCCGTGTTGGAAGAGGTATGTATATTAAGAAATCAGACGCACAGGGAGATATTACAGAGCTTTTACTGAATTATTTCTTTGGAGAGGATAATTCAAGTGGAATGTTTACCGGAATACACCTGTATAACAAATATTCACTTACGAATGTTAAGTCTGATAATATAAGCTTGTATTCTAACGTATGTAAGCAGTCTGTATGTCATATTGGTAATATAGAGGTGAAAAGACCTGCAGTAGAACTTGATTTTGATAATACAAGAATTATTGAGGCAATGGAGATATTCCAGAATTATTTTGACATTCCTGAACTTGATAAAACTAAGTTTGCAAGATATGCAAAGCAGTTTGCAAGGGGTTATGATGATGAGGCCGCGGTAACAGTATTGCGAAGCATGAAGTATAAGAAAAGATCAATTGCTTTTATGAAGAAGGTTCTTGATACATACAAGGTTCCTAATACTTTATCTCAGTTTTTAAGTAATGCTTCACATTATAAAGTGCCAACATTTAACAAGCTCGCAAGATAATTAAGAATTGGTTTATCTAAGGAAAGGACAGAATATGAAGAAGATAATGATTGCATCAGATATACACGGTTCTGCATATTATTGCAGAAAGCTGCTTGAAAGATATGAAGCAGAGAAGCCAGACAGACTCGTTCTTTTAGGTGATATACTATATCATGGTCCGAGAAATGACCTGCCTAAGGAATACGCACCTAAGGAAGTTATTGCAATGCTTAATCCTTTACGCAATGAGATTATATGCGTAAGAGGTAATTGTGATACAGAGGTTGACCAGATGGTGCTTGACTTTAATGTACTTGCAGAGCAGGCATATCTTAATTTCAATGACAGATCAATCGTTCTTGCACATGGACACAAGCTTGATGAGAAGAATATACCTGCATTAAAGGAAGGCGATATTCTACTTTGCGGACATACACATGTACCTAAGTGTGAGAAGAGAGATAATTACATATACATGAATCCTGGTTCAGTTTCAATTCCTAAAGAAAACTCAGAACACAGTTATATGATACTGGAGGATAAGTTCTACTGGAAGAACCTCGATGGGGAAGAGTACATGGAATATTAATATATCATATTTATTTTATACATTTTTAATTGCTTTTATTGGGTTGTGTGTTACCATATGTATGTTGATGTGAATTACTTCAATATATAGAAAGGGAATGTTTTTTATGAACCGATTTAAGCAGAGTTTTTCAAGATTTATGTATGGAAGATATGGCATGGACCAGCTTTCGAGATGTTTATCATATGTAGTTCTTGTTTTGATTATACTTACTTTCTTCTTAAGGAGTAATGTTATATATACAGTTGCACTTCTTGGTATTGTGTACATATATTTCAGAATGTTTTCAAGAAATATATCAAGAAGAAGTGCTGAAAACCAGAAGTATATGAAGATTCATTATAAATTTATGAGTAAGTTTAACAAGGTAAGAGCAAGAATTAAGGACAGTAAGACACATAGAATTTTCAAATGTCCAAGCTGTGGGCAGAAGATAAGAGTTCCTAAGGGAAAGGGCAGAATTAGTATTAAGTGTCCTAAGTGTCGTATAGAATTTATCAAGAAAACATGATATTTAATTAATTAACGGCTGGTGCGTATGCATCAGCTGTTTTCATGTTATTGGAGATGTCAGCATAGATATTATGTGAGCTTAACTGGAGAATTATATGTGAATCCGAGAATTGAAAATCTATTGCAGATTAGTGCTGATACAAGTGAAGATATAAGGCAGCAGGTACCTGATATGGATGCCGGGTTTGATGACTCTGACAGAACATGGGAGATAATTGTCAAGACAGCTGGAAGTCTGGATAGGATTAGAAGCATTTATACAAATGCTGAGTTTACGCAGCTTCTATGTGGATACTGGATTGTAAGAACAACGATTGATAGTATTGAAGCACTTGCTACAGAACCGGAGATAATATTTATTGAAAAGCCTAAGGCATTATATTTTGAATTGTATGCAGCAAAGTCAGAAGCTTGCGTTAATGTTGCAAAAGCAGAAGAAACCCAGTATGGAGGCGTGACTGGAAAAGGTGTACTAGTAGCGGTAATTGATTCTGGGATAGATATAGAAAATGGTGAATTTCTTGATGATTCAGGGAAAACAAGAATTAAGACGTTGTGGGACCAGACAACAGGCATTACATATTCTGACAAGGAAATTAACAGTATACTGGAAGATTACAGGAATGGAGCTGTAAAGACACTGCCAGCTAGGGATGTAACCGGACATGGCAATGAAGTTGCAGTTATTGCATGTGGAAGGAGCGGTGTTGCTTCAGACGCAGATATTATAATTGTAAAGCTGGGAAATTCAGGGGGAAACGCATATATAAGGACAACGCAGATTATGAAAGGCGTTGATTACTGCATAAGAAAAGCTATTGAATATAGTCAGCCGGTTGCGGTTAATATAAGTTATGGTGGAACTTATGGCAATCATGAGGGCAGTTCTATATTTGAAATGTTTATAGATGACTGCTGTTCAACATACAGATGCAGTATATGTATAGGTGTTGGCAATGAAGGAGAAGGAAGAACACATTATTCAGGCCAGCTTGTCAGTGGAAATGTACTGGATGAAGAGCTTGCAATTGGTGATTATGAGCCTCAGATAAGTATACAGATATGGAAAAGGGCAATGGACAATGCAAGAATTGAACTTATTGCGCCAACAGGGGAAAGACTGGTTATAAGTGAAAGAAATGCGGGGGTTGTGCATCATAACATTAAGAATATGCGTATCGTATCAAAGGCGTATGGACCGGGACCATTCTATATGGGTGAAGAGATATATGCAGCCATAGTTGCGACAAGCGGATATATTACTTCTGGAATATGGGATATAAGATTTACCGCAGCAAATGTGTTGGATGGATTCTTTAATATGTGGCTTCCTCCGGTTTCGACATTAAGCAGTGCAACAGGATTTTTAAGGCCGTCGCCTGAGTACACATTTACAATACCGGGGACTTCGAGGCGGGCAATATGTGTTGGCGCCAATGGGCGTGCTCCAGGGAGTGCGGCAACATTTTCAGGCAGGGGAGTTAATGTAAAAAGCGGCCTTCTGCTGTATGCAAAACCTGACATAACAGCACCGGGAGTTAATATAAGAATTCCAGGAAATAAGGAGAGAATGGTCACGGGGACATCTTTTGCAACACCAATGGTTACGGGTGCCGCTGCAATGCTGATGGAATGGGGGATTGTGAAGGGCAATGACCAATATATGTATGGTGAAAAGCTTAAAGCATACCTTATAAATGGTGCAACACGGGTGGGAAATGTATGGCCTGATTCAGCCAGAGGCTGGGGAGAATTATGCGTTGCGGCAAGCATTCCAGCTAAATAAATTCATTTAACACTTGAAAAATATACAAACATTGTGGTAAAGTATGTTTAACATACAGTATTAATGTGTTATTAGAAAAGAGGTTATATATATGAAGATTTCAACAAAGGGAAGATATGCGCTCAGGGTCATGATTGATCTTGCAGAGCATAATACAGGAGAATATATTCCACTTATGGATATTGCCAGAAGACAGGATATTTCTGAGAAGTATCTGGAAGCGATTGTTGCAACATTAAGCAAGAATGATTTTCTCATATCATTAAGAGGAAAGGGTGGCGGATACAAGCTTGCACGCAATCCGGAGGATTATTCAGTGCTTAGCATACTTCTTGTAACAGAGGGTTCACTTGCACCGGTAGCATGTCTTGAGAAGAAGCCTAACAGATGTCCGAAGGTGGCAGAATGTAAGACTTTACAGATGTGGGAAAACTTTGAGAAGCTTGTTAATGATTACTTCAGCAATATTACAATAGCAGATTTGGTTAATTCTAATGTGGGAATAGACAGTTATATTATATAGTAAATGTTAATGATAGTTCATGACTGCCTGAGATTGTTCAGGCAGTTATATTTTTTCTCGAATAACATATTGACATACTAGGTAAAAGGGTTTAATATATGGACAGTTCAATAAATATTGAATGTTCATCGCATAACAGATGAAAGGATGAGAAATATATGAGTGGTTTTAACACATCATTGCTGCATGATGGCGTTGACGATTATCCTAACGGAGCAACACTTGTTCCTATATATCAGTCAAGCGCATTTAAGCATGAGAGTGCAGAAGAACTGGAGAGAATATTTGATAATAAGGCGATGGGATTCTCATATACGAGAATCAATAATCCGACGATAGAAGCATTTGAAAAAAGAATTACCAAGCTGGAAAAAGGATTTTCAAGTGTAGCGTGTTCTTCCGGAATGGCGGCAATATTTAATTCTATAGCTAATATTGTAAGACAGGGTGATGAGGTTGTTGCTTCATGTGGATTATATGGTGGAACAGTCGAACTGTTTGAAGACTTAGAAAGCTTTGGCATTACAGTGAAATATGTGGCTGATAATAAGCCAGAGTGTTTTGAAGAACTTATAACAGATAAGACAAGAGTTGTATTTGCAGAGACAATCGGTAATCCCAAGCTTGATGTAACAGATATTAAGGCAGTAGCGGATGTTGCACATGCACATGGAATTCCGCTTATAGTTGATAATACTGTATCAACGCCATATCTTATACAGCCTGTTACACTTGGAGCTGATGTGGTAGTTAATTCATCATCAAAGTACATTAATGGAAGCAGTGATGCGATAAGCGGAATACTTACTTTTAATGGAAAGTTCAAGTTTGATAAAGAAAAGTATCCGGGACTTAAACCATATTTGAAATTCGGTCCAATGGCATATATAATTAAACTTCGTAACGGATTATTCAGAAATACTGGTGGTTGTCTTTCACCACAGAATGCTTTTCTTAATAACCTGGGACTTGAGACATTAGGGCTTAGAATGGAGAGACACTGTTCTAATGCGTATGAACTTGCCAGATACTTAGACACATTTGAAGGAATTACAGTTAATTATCCGGGACTTGAGAGCAGTCCGTATCATGAAGTGGCTGATAAGCAGTTTACTAAAGGCTATGGTGCGATAATAACATTCAGAGTTGGAAGCAAGGAGAGAGCATTTAAGATAATTAATGCATTAAAGATTCCTAATATAGTTTCTAACATAGGAGATACCAAGACACTGGTTATCCACCCTGCTTCAACGATTGCACTTCATCTAAGCGACAAGGATAAAGAAGCTTCGGGAGTGTATGACGATTTGATAAGAGTTAGCGTAGGAATAGAGGATATAGATGATCTTAAGGAAGATTTCAGGGCAGCCTTAGAGTCTACTGATAATGAATAGTGCATGGCACGGAAATGAGGATATTATGGCAGAGAAAGTTGATTATGGAACACTTAAGAAGGGCGGATTCATGAGACAGAAGCAGAAGAATAACTTCTCACTTCGTCTTGCAGTTGTAGGAGGATATCTTACAGCCGAGAATCTTACCAAGATTGCTGAAGTTGCAGAAAAATATGGAGACGGACATGTCCATCTTACATCAAGACAGGGCGTTGAAATTCCATTTATTAAACTTAAAGATATAGATGCTGTCAAGGAAGAACTTGCAGAGGGCGGTTGCAGACCTGGTGTATGTGGTCCGAGAGTGCGTACAGTCACAGCCTGTCAGGGCAATACAATATGTCCTAGCGGTAACATAGATTCATATGACATTGCAGTTAAGTTAGACGAAAGATACTTCGGAAGAGAACTTCCACATAAGTTCAAATTCGGCGTTACAGGATGTCAGAACAACTGTCTTAAGGCAGAGGAGAATGATGTTGGTATCAAGGGCGCTGCTGATGTTAAGTGGATTGAAGACAAATGTATTGGCTGTGGTGTATGTGAGAAGGCCTGTCGTACAGGTGCAATCACAATGCAGGATGGCAAGGTTGCAGTTGATTATGACAAATGTAATTACTGCGGCAGATGCGCTAAATCCTGTCCAACAGATGCGTGGGACGCACCTTCTGCATATATCATTTCATTTGCAGGAACATTTGGTAATTCTATAAGCAAGGGTGAATCACCACTTCCGCTTATCAGAAATGAAGAACAGTTATTCCGTGTCTGTGATGCAGCAATCCAGTTCTTTGCAGACAACGCAAAGCCAAGTGAAAGATTTAAGTTCACACTCGACAGAGTTGGAAGAGAAGAATTCTATAAGAAGATTAAGGAGGCATACAATGGCTGATTTTGAGATTGATGATACAGTAGATATTACTGATGTGGTCTGCCCAACAACATTTGTTAAGGCAAAGGTAGCACTTGAGGAGTTAGATGACGGACAGATTCTTGCGGTCAGAATGAATGATGGCGAGCCTGTTCAGAATGTTCCAAGAAGTATTAAGGAAGAGGGACATCAGATATTAAAGCTTACAGCTAATGAGGATGGTACATATACTCTTATCGTTAGAAAGGTAGAAGACGAGGATTAAGGAAAGGAGGGCTTATGGCAGCCAGAGCTAATGCAGAGAATTTCGAAGAACTGGTTCTTAAGTCAGAACTTCCGGTTCTTGTGGATTTCTATTCAGATTCATGCATCCCATGCAAGATGATGGCAGGGGTTGTAGGAGACATTGAAGATGATTACGAGGGAAAGCTTAATGTTTACAAGGTAAATGTAAACTTTGATGAATCGCTTGCTTCTAAATATGAAGTATTGGCAGCACCTACATTTGTTGCATTCAACAAAGGTGCTGAGACAGGCAGAATTGCAGGAAAGACAACTAAGGATGCACTGCTTGGATTATTTGAAGGATTAAATTAGTTAACAGGGAGGAATGTTATGAAGATCACAGTTGCAGGAAACAAGAAGGAATATGAAGACGGAATTACAGTAGCAGAGCTTATCGTCAAGGAGAATGTTGAGAATCCGGAATATGTAACAGTTACTGTTAATGATGATTTTGTTGAGAGAGATGATTTTGAGACAACAAAGTTAAATGAAGGCGATGCAGTTGAATTCTTATATTTCATGGGAGGAGGAGCATACTAATGGCGTTTACTAATGAACAGCTTGAAAGGTATTCACGCCACATTATTTTAAAGGAAGTTGGAGCTAAAGGCCAGAAGAAGCTTCTTAATGCGAGCGTGCTTATAATCGGTGCAGGCGGACTTGGTGCTCCTGCAGCTATGTATCTGGCAGCAGCCGGAGTTGGAACAATCGGTATTATTGATGCTGATGAAGTTGATTTATCTAATCTTCAGAGACAGATTATCCATTCAACAGCAGATATCGGTAAGGCAAAGGTTAAATCTGCTAAAGAAACAATGGAAGCAATCAATCCTGATGTAACAGTTAAGACTTACAGAGAATTCGTTACATCTGAGAATGTTATGGAGCTTATCAAGGATTATGATTTCATCATTGATGGAACAGATAATTTCCCTGCAAAATTCCTTATTAATGATGCGTGTGTTATGGCTGGAAAGCCTTTCTCTCATGCCGGAATCATAAGATTCAAGGGTCAGCTTATGACTTATGTACCAGGAGAAGGACCATGCTACAGATGTGTATTCAAGAACCCACCACCAAAGGACGCAGTTCCTACATGCAAGCAGGCAGGCGTTATCGGAGCAATGGGCGGTGTTATAGGAAGCCTTCAGGCAATGGAAGCTATCAAGTACATCATTGGCAAGGGAGACCTTCTTACAGGAAGACTTCTTACATATGATGCTTTAAAGATGGAATTCCATACAATTAAGCTTCCAAAGGACCATCATTGTGCTATATGCGGAGATAATCCTACAATTCATGAGCTTATTGATTATGAACAGGCTGAATGTGATATGCATATGTAGGAGAAAATATATGTGATGGCAGAATAATGGGATAATCATGTGCAGGCACGCTTTCGCTACTTGTCGTTCACAGCGGTACTAAGCTCGCCAACGCCTTCGGCGTTGGCTTGCTAAGTGCCGGTGACTCCAAAGTGCACTGCACATGGTTATCTCATTATTCTGCTTATATATGTTTTCTCTTCCAGCGTGTGCGTGGGGCTTACGCTGGATAAGTATGAAAGTGATGATTTTGTTTTGGAGGACAGGTATGGTTATACGAATTAAAAAGGTGGATTATGATTCAATTGTACGTTATTGCTTAGATGGGCTTCCTAATGAATCTTGTGGGCTTATTGCGGGATTTGTTGATGGGGATGTTAAGTCTATTGAGAAAGTGTATTTTCTTACTAATCTTGATAATAACAATGTACATTTTACTATGAGTCCTAAAGAACAGTTTGCAGCAGTCAAGGATGCAAGAAGTCTTGGATTAACCATGCTTGGAAACTTTCATTCACACCCGGAAACTCCTTCAAGACCTTCCGAGGAGGATAAGAGACTAGCATATGATTCGACTGCTGTATATATGATTATGTCCCTTATGGATAATGATAATCCTGTGTTTAAGGCATTTGGTGTTGATAAGGATAAGAATGTTACGGAGCATGTGCTTGAGATTGTGTAGGGTAATGTGTCTGGATACTGTACGTAAGAAGAACATCAGCAGAGTGATAATGGTCCGATACAAGGTGTTATACACATGATACCTATAGATAGTCGCATTGTAAGAATCCTTATAGGAAAAAAGAAGGAGAATTTAAATTATTTTTATCTTTTTGAAGCATAATAACCTATAAGCGGCATGAAATAAGCAGCTTTATAGGTAAATATGAAACTAAAATGGAGAAAAAGTGGAAAATATGCCTATAAGAGAGCAAGAAGATATGATTATATAGGCAGAGAACGAAAATGAATGGTTTGAAAATCACCTCTTCGCTTTATGTTAAGTGAAGGGGTTTTTTATGTATGGAAGGAAAATGAGGAAACTACGCGATTCTCGCTACGCTGGATTGATATTTCTGGCATTTGTTAGTAACATTTTAATAAACAGACAGTGCTGTGAAATTAATTGACAATCAAGGAGGACGACATATGGATAAGCAGAAGACGGGCGAGCTTATAAGGAATGCGAGGATTAAGAAAGGGTATACCCAGGTTGAACTTGGTGATTTAATTGGTGTAACCAATAAGGCAATTTCAAGATGGGAAAAAGGTGTTTGAGTTATAATAGGAACAAGTTAGATGAAACCCAGTAAAATCAATGGGTTATGCCTAATTTAGTCCTTATTTTTATACCATTTTAGCGGTAAAGATAGGGCAGCGCTGCAATATTAAACCGAAAATCCAAGTCAGTATCACAGATGTCCACAATCAGTCTGAGAGTGAATCTGTGCGCTTAGATTAGGTACAATTTTATATCAAAAACATTTAGTGAGGACTAAATTAGCACTTGAGATGGAATATTCCATCAGCTGATTTGGTCCTCTTTTTATTTGAGAGGAGTGGTCGAATGGGCAAGGTGTTAATTTGGTTCGTAATCATTATTAGTACAGTGGTTCTCTACTGTCTTATGAAAGTTAAGGCAGAGAGTGATGAACTGTATTTAGATAAGGTTTTTTATGATGAAAACAGTATATCATATGCGTTCATGCATTGAAAATACTGTTCAGTTAAGAAATGCTGTATTTTTTGGGTGCACTAATGCGTAGAAAGCAGGTGTATGATGAGTTCAAATCATTTTTTTGTGTATGACAAAAAGACAGATTGCATATCTGCCTCATAATGCAGTATAATGGTAACGAAATTTATGCAACCCGATACATGAAATCCCTATTTCTCTTTGGACGGAGGGGGATAGGATATTTTCGATTGTACCTGACAGGTGTCAGATACTTTTGTATGAGAAGCATGGTCTCTGTTTCATCACCGCCGTGTTTGAGATATGCTCTGCATATGTTTACTGCGGTGGCGAAATTAATTTTATAGACGTGTTTGGTATTTTTAGATGTTTTTACCACAGCGTGAGAAGTCACTAATTCACAGAAATTATACAGAATCATACGAGCATTGATTTCCACGATTAATACTAAATTGACTACTCCAGCATCACCTATTGATCATATCTTTACTAAAGGATTTATAAAAAATACATGTAGAGTGTCGCAACCAACAGAGTGTTCTGATCATTTAATTTTATGGGCTGAAGAAAAATAGTTAGTAGTTCTGAAAAATGGAATTATTTTATATAAAGGAGCGGACAAATTCAAGTTTGCAAAACTGACCAAAAATACAAACAGTTCGTAAAATATGTATTTTAAGGGGGATTACGAAAAATTATACCATTTTGTGCAAATCCACATATTTAATAGAAAGATTCACATAAAGATTATTGAGAATACAGTATTGTGCCCTTAGAAAAAAGTACTATATTAAATTAGTCTGATGAATTCGGACTTGAGTATAAATAATAATATGATTAAAGAGTCAAAAGGTATCATAAGATAGGAGGAAATAACAAACTATGTCTTCAAAAAAAGGTGCGATGAAAAAGAAATTGGAAAACATGCATTTGGGTAAAAGAATCAACTATGGTTACAAAATGGTTATTACCATGATGCTTATTTCGGGACTGCTTTCGATTGCGGTCATTGGTGTGTTGTTTTTCAATATGTTAAACTATGTAAACAAGGTAAATGCTTCTGATCAGGCGGTTAAGGTATGTAGAATAAATGTAACTGCAGCGGCAAGAAATGTAAGAGAGATGGCACTTAATCCTGACAAGTCTACGTATGAAGATTATGAGCAGGGTGCAAAAACTTTGCTCGAGGATATTGATGTGCAGTTAAAAACAATAAAAAAAGCAGGTATCGTTCCTGAGGATCAGTATAATGAATATTCAAAGGCTCTTTCTGACTGGGCGAATACCGGATACTCAATCATGGATAAGATTAAAGCCGGACAGAAGGATGGGGCTGTTGATCAGATTATCAATGAGTGTACACCAAAGTTAAATAAAACTGTTGAGCTTGCAAAGGAAATCGACAAGCTGACTGACGAAAGAAGCCTTCAGGCAGTTGTAAGTACATATGTATGTGCCGCAGTCGGACTCATAATCATAATTATCTGTCTGATATGTGCAAGTCAGTTGGCAAAGAGAACAGGAAAGATCGTGCTTGATACAATCCTTGAGCCGTTACATGCAATCGAGGATGTGGCAAAGGAGCTGACAGAAGGAAATCTTCACAGCACACTTGAGTACCATTCAGAGGATGAAATCGGTAGATTGGCACACAGCATGAGAAAGTCTATCCGTATTCTCGGCTCATATGTGGAAGATATAGACAGGTCGATGAAGCTCTTTGCGGACGGACATTTTGATGCACAGCCGGAAGTAGAGTGGAGAGGCGATTTTGTAGGTATTTTACAGTCATTTATGGAATTTGAAAAAAGTATGGCAGTCACCATAAATGGAATCCAGCATGTATCAAGCGAGGTTTCAAGTGCGGCAGAGCAGGTAGCTGCAAGCTCAAATGACCTTGCAGACGGTGCAACCAATCAGGCTGCGGTTGTAGAGGAACTGACAGCGACAGTTGCGGGAGTTTCAGAGCAGGTGGAGCAGAATTCAAAGAGTGCAAAGGAAATCAGTGGAAAAGTGGACGAACTTGGAGGTGCAATTTGGGAAAGCAATGGAAAGATGCAGGAGATGGTTGCATCTATGCATGAAATAAACGAAGCCTCTAAACAGATAGATCAGATTATATCAACTATTAATGAGATTGCATCACAGACCAACCTGCTTGCATTAAATGCTTCTATTGAGGCGGCAAGGGCAGGGGAGGCAGGAAAAGGCTTTGCGGTTGTGGCAAATCAGGTAAATATTCTTGCCGATCAAAGTGCACAGGCTGCAAAGGAATCAGCTGCGCTTATAGAGGCATCTGTGCAGGCTGTTGAAAAAGGCATGAATATTGCAGAGCAGACAGCCTCACAGCTTGAAGAAGTAGCAGAGAACTCTAAGGTGATTACAAAAGAGGTGATTAATATAGCTGATACACTTGAGACCCAGACCAGTGAGATCAAGCAGATTAACGAAGGAATTGAGCAGATCAATGATGTTGTACAGACCAATTCAGCAACATCACAGGAGTGTGCGGCTGCGAGCCAGCAGATGAGCAGTGAATCAGAAAATCTGAGTGAAATGATAGCGAAATTCAAAATCTCAGACATTGAAGAGTAATATAATGGAAGGTGAATTTTGATGATGGCTTTTGATGCATATAAAATACTTGACGAGCGGGAAGCAGGAAGTATGATTGACTTAATTGCACCTTGTATGGATGATTATCTGTATATTATAGATTTGAAGAATGATACACTGAGGATATCACAGTCAGCGGTAGAGCGTTTTATGCTTCCTGATAAATTTATGAATAAGGAAACAATTACAGGTGACGAATTTATGGATATTTTAGACAGAAAATAATGTAGTTAATTAGATAATCAATGTCATTTAGATAAGAAAAATAGTTAGTAGTTCTGAAAAATGGAATTATTTTATATAAAGGAGCGGA
>ERZ827181.51-NODE-51-length-162260-cov-16.355519_pt1 | contig 162260 bp, 132 predicted proteins | sample MGYA00519778_ERZ827181 | MGnify/ENA primary metagenome ERZ827181 (study PRJEB31778, sample SAMEA3449273) | human gut metagenome | biome: human gut; feature: human-associated habitat; material: faeces | place: United Kingdom | collected 2010/2012 ...
CGGCATCGGCCATCGCCTCACGCGCCCAGGAGGAGACCTGATCTCCGTCCGGGAATCGGGACAGGTCCGCCGGAGTCTCCGCTCCGCCGAGCTCCAGCACCTTGTCGGCAAACTCGTACAGCAGCACCGCGACCTGCTCGCGCGTGACGGGGTCGTCCGGCGCGAAGGTCGTCTCGCTCGTGCCGGACGTTACGCCGGTCTGGTATGCCCAGAGCACCGCGTCCTTGTACCAGTTCGCCGTGAGGTCGGTAAACGGCGTCTCGCCGCTCACCTCGGGCCCGCCGACAAAGTTATACAGGATCTGCACGAGCTGCGCGCGGGTGGTCACGCCGCGCGGAGCAAAGACATGCGTGTCCATGCCGGACATGTAGCCCATCATGACACAGAACTGGATGCCCTCATACGACCACAGAGTGGGGTCAACATCGCCGAACTGCTCATAGGCCCAGATCTCGGGCATGAGGAGCTCGTCGCTCTCCGCACCGCAGCGCTTGCACGTCACGTGCAGAATGCCGCAGAGCACGCCGTCCGGCTTCGTGGTGACGACGCCCTCGTCCCAGTCGTGGCCGAGCGCGGGAACGGCCGCCGTCTGCTTCAGGCCGCAGCCGTTGGTGCAGGTGCGGCTGATGGTGCCGGGCTGCTCACAGCCGGGCTGCTCGACCGTCTGCCATGCGCCGAAGACGTGCTGCTCGGCGTCCACATGCACGGTCACATTCTTGAAAGGATCGCCGTAGGAGGTGTCGATGCGCACGGCATCCCACTGTGCCTGCGTGCCGGTGTAATACACGTCGGTGAGCGCGGTGCAGCCCATGAACGAGAAGCCGCGAACCTCCGTGACACTGGCGGGGATGGTGACCTCAGTCAGCGCCGAGCAGCGGTTGAACACGTTCATATCGATGCGCGTCAGGCCGTCGGGCAGGATGACATCCTTAAGCTGCGTGCAGCCGGAAAAGGCGTTGTAGCCGATCGCCGTCAGGCCGCCGGCCGGAAATAGACGCAGCGCAGATACGCGCAGCCGGAAAATGCATAGCTGCCGATCGCCGTCACACCGTCGGGAACGACGAACTCGGTCACGACGGCGGGCACCTGCACGAGCGTCTTGCCGTCCTTGGTGTAGAGCGCACCGTCGCGCTCGGCAAAGGCGGGGTTCGTCTCGTCCACGTAGATGGCCTGCAGGGCGTCCATGCCGGACAGGGCGCCGTCGCCGAGCTTCTCGACCGTGCTCGGCAGATAGACGTACCCGGCCTGATCGCAGCCCTCAAACGCGTGCGCGCCGACAGCCTTGACGCCGTCGCTGATCTCAATCGCCGTGACGTTCATGTCCGCCCAGCGGCACAGGCCAGCGTTGTTATCGGGGATAGCGCCCTCGCCGGAGATGGTCAGCAGACCGGTGCTGTCCAGCTCCCACGTGAGGCCGCCTTCGAGTGTGCCCGTGTCCGCCGCGAAGGCCGCCGGCACGAGCGTAAGCATCAGGCTCAGCACGAGCAGGATGCTCAGAAGTCGTTTTTTCATCCTTATTCTCCTTTTTCATTCCGGTTTTGCGACAAACGACGCAAATTGTCCCTATTATACCGGATTTTTGGTGCGGAAACAACTGGTTTTTGCAGAAAAAGGGTGCTTCCGTGCCGTGTGGTTTTGGTTTCTTTTTGCGGCGGGCACGCTCAGCCGATGCCGAGCACGCCGCTGCACATATTCTCGAGGATGGTCGCGACCTCGGCGCGTGTGGCGCCCGCGCGCGGATTCAGGTGGCGCACCAGTGATTCGCCGTTTGTTGCGCCGGAGATCAGCTTCAGGCTCAGCGCGTCCGACATTCCGGCCTGCGCCCAGTCGGAGACGTCCGGCCCGTCCGGATACACATCCAGCGCCGCGGGTATCCACGTGCGCTCGAGCCCGTAGACGTTCATGAGGAAGTCCACGAGCACGACCGCGATCTGCTCGCGCGTGACGACGAGGTCAGGCGCAAATGTCGTAGCCGATGTGCCGGAGACGATGTGGTTCTGATACGCCCACGTGACGGCGTCCTGATACCAGTCGGCCGTGAGGTCGGTGAACGGCGTGCTGCCGGTGACGGTCGGCTCACCCTCCAGGTTATAGAGGATCTGCACGAGCTGCGCGCGCGTCGTCACGCCGCCGGGCAGAAACGTTGTGCCGCCAACGCCGGACATGAGTCCGGTGGCCACGCAGTACTGGATGCCCTCGTACGACCAGCTCTCGGGGTCGAGGTCCGTGAAGTGCTGATATGCCCAGATCTCCGGAGCGGTCAGCTCTATGGCGGTCAGGGCGCAGCGGCCGCAGGTGTAGACCACCACGCCGGCCAGCAGGCCGTCGGGCTCAATGCGGGTCACGCCGTCGTCCCAGTCATGGCCGAGGGAGGGGACGATGCGCGTCTGCGTCCGGCCGCAGCCGGGGTCGGTGCAGGTGCGGGAAGTAAGGCCGTCGTCCGTACATGTGGGGGCAAGCGTCTCGACCCAGTTGTTATCAAACGTGTGCGCAACCGCGCCGCAGTGCAGCGCTGCACTGCCGAGCACATTCTCATTCTCCGGGGTCCGGATGCGGTTCCACTGTGTCTGCGCGCCGGTGTAGTACACGTCCGTGAGCGCGGTGCAGCCGGAGAACACGCCGGTGCCGATGTCGGTGACCCGGTCCTGGATCGTCACGCGCTGCAGACCCGTGCAGCCGTCAAACAGGCCGTCGGGCAGCTCCTGGAGACTCGGGCTGAGCACGGCGTTGGTCAGTCCGGTCCAGCCGGCGAAGGAGTGGGCCTCCAGAACGTCGAACTGTTCGATTGGCAGCCATTCCAGCGAGCTGCAGCCGGAAAACGCATAGCTGTCGATCCGGTTGAGACGCTCGGGCACGTTCACGGCGCGCAGCGACGTGCAGCCGGCAAAGGCGTGGGATCCCAGCGTACTGAGCCCGCGCATCCCGTCGGGGTCGGGTTCAAACGTTACCTCCGTCAGGGCGGTGCAGTCGGCAAAGGCGTACTTACTGACCTGGAAGACAGTATACGGGAAGGTCACCTGCCGTAGCGATGTGCAGCCTCGGAACGCATAGGCGTTGATCATGCCGAAGTCGTTGCCGAAGTGGATATCCGTCAGGCTCGTGCAGTCCTCAAACGCGTGCGCATGCAGGTTTCTGGCGTCCCGGCTGCCAAAGTCGATGGACCGCAGATTCGTGCAGCCGGCAAAGGCGTAGTCGAGGATGTTGATGGACATGGCGTCCCGGTCGTCCGTGCACACGAACTTCACGGTGACGATGTCCTTCCGGTTTTGGAACGCCTTTTTCTGCAGCAGACCGGCGCCGGTGACGGTCAGATTGCCGTCAGCGTCGAGCGTCCAGGCGATGTTGCTGCCGTCAGCGTCCGCGCCGCAGGTGCCGCTGTCGACAATGTTGGCCGCGAAGGCCGCCGGCGCCAGCGACAGCGCCAGACAGACCGCGAGTACAAGGCTTAGAATGCGTTTTTTCATATACTTTCTCCTCGCTGCCGTTCGTTACTGTGCATCGTACTCCAGGATGCGCATTTCCACATCCACGAGTGTGTAAAAGCCCATAAGGATCGTCGCGGTCTGTTCGCGCGTCGCGCCGCCCTGCGGCGCAAGGAAGACCTGATCGCCGACCTTGGTGCCGTTGATAATGCCGAGCGCGACGGCATCGGCCATCGCCTCACGCGCCCAGGAGGAGACCTGATCTCCGTCCGGGAACGCCACGAGATCGGCCTTGTCCACAGACAGGTCCATGCTCAGGACCTGTTCGGCATAGCCCATGAGGATGACAGCGATCTGCTCACGCGTGACGGGCGCTTCCGGCTCGAACGTCGTGGCCGACATACCAGATACGACGCCGGTCTGGTACGCCCAGGCGATGGCGTCTTGGTACCAGTCGGCCGTGAGATCGGTGAACGGCGTGCCGCCGGCAACAGCCGGCTCACCGGAGAGATTATAGAGGATCTGCACGACCTGCGCGCGCGTGGTCACACCGCGCGGCAGGAACGTGTCTCCGCCCACGCCGGACATGAGCCCGGCCAGCACGCAGAAGTCGATGCCGGGGTACGACCAGCTGTCCGCGTCCACGTCCGTGAACAGGTCGGCCGCACGCGGGACGACCATAGACGTTTGATAATGGACCTGCACATCGAGCGGGAACTTGTATGCCTCGTCCTTGACGAGCTGGTACCACGCATCCTCTGTACCGCCGAAGAACACGTCGCTGATATTGCTGTCGCGATTGAAAGCGCGCGTGCCGATCTCCGCCGTGCCGGCGGGAAAATCGAGCGCGATGAGGCGCGTGCTGTTTTCAAATGCCTCATCGGCGACCGTGCGCAGGCTCTGCGGGAAGCGGACGATCATCAAGCCGCTGCCATAAAACGCCCGCTCGCCGATGCGGGTGACACCATCCGGCACATCGTAACGGATGCCGGGGCGCGCCGCAGGGTAGGCAAGCAGCACGTCGCCCGCCTTCGTCAGAAGCACGCCGTCGACCGTCTGATAGGCGCTGTTGCCCGCGCCGACATGGATGGTCTGCAGGCGGGCCATATTGGCAAACGCCATCTCGCCGATGGACTGCACGCTGTCGGGAATCGTGATCTCCGTGAGCGAGCGGCAGCCATGAAACGCACCCGTGCCGATCGAGGTCAGATCGGTGGGCAGCGTGAGGGAGGCGAGCCTCTGGCAGCCGCTAAATACCCAGTCTGGCAGCTTGCGTACGCCGTCCGGGACAGTGAGCGAGGTCAGGCCTATGCAGCCGCCGAACGCCTGGCCGCCAAGCGCCTCCAGCGCCGAGGGCAGCTGCAGCTGCGTGAGCGACTGGCAGTCCAGAAATGCCGACGCGTCAATGAATGTGACGGCATCCGGCAGGTCGATGGCCGTCAGGCTCGTGCAGTTTTTGAAGGCCTCCTTGCCGATGCTCGTCACGCTGTCGGGGATCGCCACGGACGTGAGCTTCTCGCAGAAGGCAAACGTGCTTTCGGGGATCTCGGTCAGGCTGGACGGCAGCGAGGCTGTCGTGAGCGAGCTGTCGCCGGCGAACACGCCGATGCCGAACGACGTGACCGCAGCCGGGATGTGCAGCTCGCGCAGATCGGGCATGTCGGCAAACGCGCGGCCGCCGATCGTGGTCGTGCCCTCCGGAAGCGTGAGCTCGCGCAGGCCCGTGCGGCTGAAGCAGCGGATGCCAAAGGTGGTCACACTGTCCGGAATGTTGATCTCGGTCAGACGCGGGCACTCGGAAAATGCGTAATCATCGATCTTTTCGAGCGACTGCGGCAGCGTGACGCGCTCGAGCGAGCGGCAGCGGGACAGCAGACCATTTGGCACGCTCCGGAAACCTTCGCCCAGTGTGAAACTGCGCAGGTTGTCGCAGCTGGAGAAGGCGCTGTCGATGAGCGTTTTGACCGTTCCGGGCACCTCGACTGTGGTGAGTGCCGTGCCCTCAAACGCCTGACCCTCGATCTTCGTGACGCTCGCGGGGATGTGCAGCTCCTGCAGACCGGTCTGCTGGAAGGCGGACGCCCCGATGGTCGTCAGGCTCTGCGGCAGCGTGATGTTTTTGAGCTGCCGGTCTCCGGAGAACATGAGCCTGCCGAGGGCGGTCAGGCCCTCGGAAAGCGTCACATCGCTGAGCGATCCGCACGAGCTGAACGTGTTCTTACCGATCTTTTCAAGCGTGCTCGGGACCGTGAGCCGCTCGAGCGCGCGGCAGGACATGAACGCCATGTCACCCAACTTCCGGAGGCCCTCCGGCAGGTCGAGCTGCGTGAGACCGTAGTTCATGGCGAAGGCGCTCTCACCAATCGAGACCAGCGAGGACGGCAGGCTGACGGACCTGCAATTCGTGTAGTAAAAAAAGGCGTACGCGCCGATGTGGGTGATGCCCTCCTGCACGACGACTGCCTGAATGGCGTTGCCGCTGCGCCCCCAGGGTGTGTCGCGTTGGGAAGTATAGTCACGCATGGCGCCGGTGCCGGTGAAGGTCAGCGTACCGGAAGCATCCAGCGTCCAGGTGATATTGCTGCCGTCGCCCTCGGCACCGCAGGTGCCGCTGGCGGGCTCGACCGCGAAGGCCGCCGGCACGAGCGTAAGCATCAGGCTCAGCACGAGCAGGATGCTCAGAAGTTTCTTTTTCATGTGCGTGATTCCTTTCGTTTTCGGATGATTCAAAGCTCCGGCATGGGCTCGTTCCAGACATTCAGCTCGCGGCAGAACTGCGCCAGAATGACTGCCATCTGCTCGCGCGTGGCGTAGCTCTGCGGCTCAAGGCGCAGGCCGCCCGGGCCCGGAATGCCTTTGATCAGCCCCAGATTGCACGCCCAGTTCATGGCCGTGCGCGCGTAGTAGGAGATGCTCTCACGATCCTGGAACGGGAAGAGCGCATCCCACATATAGGGGGTGTATTTGTCGAGCACCCGATCCGCAAACTCGGCCAGAAACACCGTGACCTGCTCGCGCGTGACAGGGTCGTCCGGCGCGAAGGTCGTCTCGCTCATGCCGGACGCTACGCCGGTCTGGTACGCCCAGAGCACCGCGTTCTGATACCAATTCGCCGTGAGGTCAGTAAACGGCGTCTCGCCGGTCACCGCGGGCTCACCCACGATGTTATACAGCACCTGCACCATCTGCGCGCGGGTCATCACCATCTTGGGCGCAAATTTCCGATTGCCGACGCCGTTCATGAGATCGTGATCCACGCAGTACTGAATGTCCTCACACGCCCAGCCGTTGGGGTCAACGTCGTCAAAGCGCTCGCTCACGGGCACCTGCGGGGCGAGCTTGGGGATCTCCTCGGTGCGCGTGGCATTGCAGCCGTAGATCCGGCAGGTATAGGTGCGCACGCCGGTCGTGGTCTCCGTCGGCGGCGTCGTCACACGGCCGACGCCCCAGTAGTGGCCGCGGGCGGGGAGCGTCATTTCCTCCGTGTGACCGCAGCCTTCATCGGTACAGGTGCGGGTGCGCTGGCCCTCGGTCGTGCAGTTCGGGTCCGTGCCCGTCCAGGAACCGTAGTGGTGGATGGGCGCGTTGAAGTTCACGGTCACGCCCTCCGGCAGCGCGTTCTCGCCCTTGGTCAGCTGGGCCCACTCGGCCTCGGTGCCGCTGTAGTCGATGGCCGTGAGCGCGGTGCAGCCGGTGAAGGCGCCCGCGCCGATGCTCGTGACGCTCTTCGGGATGAGCACGCTCGTCAGCGCGGCACAGCCGGCGAAAGCAAAGTCGCCGATCGTCTTCAGGCCGTCCGGCAGCTGAACGTCCGTCAGGCTCAGGCAGCTGGTGAAGGCCTGCGCCTCAATGGTAACGAGGCTCGCCGGGAACGTGACCGCCGTCAGGCCCTGACAGTAACGGAACGCGCCCGTCTTGACGGTCTGCACCAGGTCGGGAATTTCATAAGCCGTGCACTTGTTCGGCGCGGCCAGCATCTGTTTGCTGTCCTCGGAGATGAGGCCGCCGTTGTAGGTCTGGAGATACCAGCTGCCCTTGATGGTCTCAAAGGACACGAGGTTGACGCAGCGGGCCAGCACATCCTCGGCGACGCCGCGGATCTCAAACCCGAGGGCAATGTGCGTGACGGCGGTCCAGTCGCCGTTCCAGCAGTCGGCCGTGGCGGTGCCGCTGCCGGAGAAGGTGAGCGTTGTGCCGTCGCTTTCCAGCTCGGCGCTCACAGCGTCCGCCGCGAAGGCCGCCGGCACGAGCGCGAGCATCAGGCTCAGCACGAGCAGGATGCTCAGAAGTTTCTTTCTCATACCATTTCTCCTTTTTTCAATAAAGTGGGTATTAAAAAGAATACCATCCCCACCCCGGAAATGGCAAGCCTTTTTGCACAACTTTTTGTTTATTGTACAGGATTTTTTTGTGCAATGTAAGACCGGCGCTCCCATTTGGGGGCGCCGGTCATCAGCTTGTCCAAAAACCTCGTAGCCTTTGCGCCCGCAGGCGCAAAGAAAGCCCAATCATTTTCTTCGGCGACATGTGCGGCGAAGAAAATACTGCTCAGGCTGCAAGTGTGGAATTTGTGCGCCGCTGGCGCACAAATTATGCGCGCGGCAGACTGCAATCCCCTTGTCAAAAAGGAATACTTTTTGACAGTCTCAGGGCCGGCGCTCCCATTTGGGAGCGCCGGTCCTGTAAAAAATGCGTATGTGCTTATGCCTCGAGCTGCTGCGTGACCCAGGCGATCTGCGCCTCGACGCTTGGCACGGACGTGCCGCCATAGGATACGCGCCGCGTGACGCAGTTTTTGAGGTCGATGGCGGCATACACGCCGTCGTCAAAGAGGTCGCTGAAGGTCTGAAACGTCTCGAGCGGCAGCTTTTCGAGCACGGTGTTGTGCGCAATGCAGTAGGCCACGAGCTCGCCGGAGATCTTGTACGCGCTGCGGAAGGGCAGCCCCTTCGTGACGAGATAGTCGGCGAGGTCAGTCGCGTTGAGGAAGCCAGTCTGCGCCGCGTGGAGCATCTTGTCGGCGCGCACGGTCATGGTCGCGAGCATCGGTGCCATGACGCGCAGACACATCTTCACGGTGTCTACCGCGTCGAACACGGCCTCCTTATCCTCCTGCATATCCTTATTATATGCCAGCGGCAGGCCCTTGAGCGCCGTGAGCATGGCGATGAGGTCACCGTAGACGCGGCCGGTCTTGCCGCGCACGAGCTCGGCCATGTCGGGGTTTTTCTTCTGCGGCATGATCGACGAGCCGGTCGTGTAGCTGTCCGAGAGCTGCACGAACTGAAACTCCCAGCTCGACCAGAGCACCAGCTCCTCGCTCAGGCGCGAGAGGTGCATCATCTCGATGGCGTAGGCATCGAGCAGCTCGACGCAGAAGTCCCGGTCGGACACGCCGTCGAGACTGTTGCGCGCCACGTCGTCAAAGCCGAGCTGCTTGGCCTCAAAAAACCGGTCGGTGTCATACGTCGTGCCGGCGAGGGCGCAGCAGCCGATGGGCGAGACGTTCATGCGCCTGACCGCGTCCTGCATGCGGTCAATATCACGCAGGAGCATCATGGCATAGGCCATCAGGTGGTGGCCGAAGGTGATCGGCTGCGCGCGCTGCAGGTGCGTGTAGCCGGGCAGGATGTCGCCCTTGTGCGCCTCGGCCTGCTCCACGAGCGCCGCGAGCACGTCCTTTGTGAGCGCGATGATGTCGTTCGTTTCGCTGCGCAGGTACATGCGCAGGTCGAGCGCGACCTGATCGTTGCGCGAGCGGGCGGTGTGCAGCTTCTTGCCGAGGTCGCCGATGCGCGCGGTGAGCACCTGCTCGACAAACATATGGATGTCCTCACACGCGGGGTCGAACGTCAGCACGCCGCTGTCCAGATCGTCGAGGATGCCCTGCAGCGCGTCGATGATGGCATCGGCGTCCGCCTGCGGGAGGATGTGCTGCGCGCCGAGCATCGCTGCGTGCGCCATGCTGCCCGTGATGTCCTCGCGGTACATGCGGCTGTCGAAGCGGATGGAGGAATTGAAATCGTCCGCGACCGGATCGGTCACGCCGGCCGTGCGGCCCGCCCACATTTTTGCCATGGTGATGGTCTCCCTTCGTGCGTTATCTCAAACGAGACCCGCTTCGCCGGGCTCTCGTTTGAAAAAGATGCGGCTCGCTGCAGCGCACGCGCCATGCGCGCACATTTGCGAGACGAGCGGTATTTTCTCCGCCGTACACGCCGCCGGAGAAAATGATCGGACTTTCTTTGCGCCTGCGGGCGCAAACTCTGCGAGGCTTTTGGAACGATCTTCCCGCGCCGGGGGACCCGGCGCGGGGAGAAAAGTTATTTCTTATATTGTACCGCTTACATGCTCTTGCCGTCAACCTTTGCCTGCACGGCGATCGGCAGGCCGTAGAGCTGGATGAAGCCGGCGGCGTCCGCCTGATTGTAGTCGCTCGCGCCGAAGGTGGCGATCTCCTCGGAGTACAGGGAGTACGGGCTCCAGACGCCGGCATTGATGATGTTGCCCTTGTAGAGCTTGAGCCGCACCGTGCCGGTGACGTGCTCCTGCGTCTTGGTCACGAACGCGCTGAGCGCCTCGCGCAGCGGCGTGAACCACTGGCCGTTGTAAACCAGTTCGCCGAAGGTCACGGAGAGCTTCTGCTTTTCGTGCATGGTCATCTTGTCGAGGCAGAGCGTCTCGAGCACGCTGTGCGCCTTGTAGAGGATCGTGCCGCCCGGCGTCTCATACACGCCGCGGCACTTCATGCCGACGAGCCGGTTCTCCACAATGTCCAGAATGCCGATGCCGTTGGCGCCGCCGAGCTCGTTGAGCTTGAGGATGATGTCCTTGGCGCTCATCTGCTTGCCGTCGAGCGCGACGGGCTTGCCCTGCTCAAAGTCGAGCGTGACATAGGTCGGGGCGTCGGGTGCGTCGATCGGGCTCACGCCCAGCTCGAGGAAGCCCGGCTTCTCATACTGCGGCTCGTTGCCCGGATCCTCGAGGTCGAGACCCTCGTGGCTCAGGTGCCAGAGGTTCTTGTCCTTGGAGTAGTTGGTCTCGCGGTTGATCTTCAGGGGCACGTTGTGCGCCTCGGCGTAGGCGATCTCCTCCTCACGCGACTGGATGTCCCACTCCCGCCACGGGGCGATGATGGGCATATCGGGTGCGAAGTGCTTGATGGCCAGCTCAAAACGCACCTGATCGTTGCCCTTGCCGGTGCAGCCGTGGGCGATGGCGTCCGCGCCCTCTTTCTGGGCGATCTCGACGAGGCCCTTGGCGATGCACGGGCGCGCATGGCTCGTGCCGAGCAGGTACTCCTCGTACATGGCGCCGGCCTGCATGGTCGGGATGATGTAATCGTCGACATATTCGTCCGTCAGGTCGAGCACGTAGAGCTTCGACGCGCCGGTCTTGATGGCCTTCTCTTCGAGGCCGTCGAGCTCGTCGGCCTGACCGACGTTGCCGGACACGGCGATGACTTCGCAGTTGTTGTAGTGCTCCTTCAGCCACGGGATGATGATGGACGTATCCAGACCGCCGGAGTAAGCAAGGACGACTTTTTTGATATCTTCTTTTTTCATAATGGTTGCCTCCATTGATTATTCATTCATAAGATGTGCATATTATTCACCTTTTTCGCGCAAATGTCAACCCTCCATCTGCATAAAATTCGCCGAAAAAATCATATTCTTTCCGTGATATTCACAAAAACAGGGTGTTTATACGCACTTTTCCGCACTGCGTCGCCTGTAAGCGGCAGCGAAATATGCATTCACGCGAATATTCCCGCGGCCGCCGCCAGATGTACGCTCCGCTCGAACGGGCCGTTTTTTGCCCGCGTGCCAAAAAATGTGTAAAAAGCCGCCGTGCCCACTTTTCAAGCGCCGCGCCGCGCGGTATAATGATAAAATACCATATAAATATCACTTGCACGCCTCCCTGCACGGGCGGCAAATCACGCACAAAGGAGCACCGCATATGCAATGGATCGAAGTATCCGTCCCCACCCGCAGCGATGAGATCGACGACGTCTGCGCGCAGCTGGCCGAGCTGGGCGCCGGCGGCATGGTCGTGGAGGACGAGGCGGATTTTCAGGAATTTCTCGAACACAACCATCAGTATTGGGACTACGTTGACGACGCGCTCGAGGCGCAGTTTCGCGGCGTGTCGCGCATCAAGTTCTACCTCTCGGACGATGACGACGGCCGCGCGCAGCTTGCGGCCATCCGCGCCGGCCTCGGCCGCGAGCTGACGACCGCGACCGTGCGCGACAGCGACTGGGAAAACAACTGGCGGCAGTACTATCAGCCGATCGAAGTCGGTGAAAAGCTCGTCGTCGTGCCCGAATGGCTCGATGCTCCGGCGGATGGCCGCATCGCGCTGCGGCTCGATCCGGGGCTCATCTTCGGCACGGGCAGCCACCCCACAACGCGTATGTGCCTCGCCGCGCTCGAGCAGTATGCCGGCGCGGGCAAGACCGCACTCGACCTCGGCTGCGGCAGCGGCATTCTCGGCATCGGTGCGCTGCTGCTCGGCTGCGCACACGTCACCGGCTGCGACATCGACCCCAAAGCGCCCGAGGTTGCGGCGGGCAACGCCGCGCTCAACAGCTTTTATGACGACCGGTTCACCGTCTGCGCGGGCGACATCCTCGCCGACGCCGGACTGCGCCGGGATCTCGGCACGGGGTATGATCTTGTACTGGCAAACATCGTGTCCGACGTCATCATCCCGCTGGCCGCGCACGCCCCGGCATTTCTTGCCCCGGGCGGTACGTTCATCTGCTCGGGCATCATCGACGGGCGCGAGGACGAGGTGCGCGCCGCCATCGAGCGCGCGGGCTTCACGGTCACGGCGCACGACAGCCTTGAGGAGTGGCACTGCTTCACGGCCACGCTGGCGTGACGGTGCGGTGGGCAGCCTGACCAAACACGAAACCACCTTTTTATGCACTTTGACCGGCGCAGCGCGCCCGTCCGGAAAGAGAGAACTGCGATGAAATACGCCTTTGATAACGCCAATCTGATCGACGGCACACAGGATATGCGTGTGCAGCCGGGGCAGTGTGTGCTCACGGACGGCGAGACGATCACGGACATCGTGCCCGCCGGGACAGCTCCCGCCGGATACAAGCGCATCGACCTGCACGGGCGCTACCTGCTGCCGGGTCTGATCAATATGCACGTGCATCTGGCCGGAAACGGAAAGATCCAGAAAAAGCAGCGCGATCTGGAAACGCTCGTGCGCCGCATCCTTTCAAACCCCGTCTCGCGCGCGGTGGCCTACCGCATGGTGTGCTCCTTTGCGCGCACCGAGCTGCTCGGCGGCGTGACGACGATCCGCACCGTCGGCGGGCTGGACACGTTCGACACGCGCCTGCGCGACGAGATCCGCGCCGGACGCCGCATCGGGCCGCGCGTACTCGCGGCAAACGAGGCCATCTCCGTCCCCGGCGGGCACATGGCGGGCTCGGTCGCCATCGCGGCCAGGACCGTTGACGAGGCGCTCGCGCAGGTCGACGCCGTGCACGCGCAGGGCGCGGACCTCGTCAAGCTCATGATCACCGGCGGCGTCATGGACGCGACCGAGCGCGGCATGCCCGGCGAGGTGAAGATGCCGGTCGGGATGGTGCGCGCCGTGTGCGAGCGCGCGCACGCGCTCGGCTACACCGTGGCGGCGCACACCGAGTCCACGGAGGGTGTGCGCATCGCGCTGCAAAACGGCGTCGACTCCATCGAGCACGGCGCAGCGCCGGATGACGAGATCCTGCGGCTGTTTGAGGAGCGGGGCGCATTTTTGTGCGCGACGTTCTCGCCCGCGCTGCCGTATGCGCGCTTTGACCGCGCGGTCACACACCTGACCGAGGACGAGCAGTTCAACGGCCGCGTCGTCTTTGACGGCATGATCGCCTGCGCGAAGGCCGCGCTCGCGCACGGCATCCCCGTCGTGCTCGGCAACGACACGAGCTGCCAGTGGGTCGCGCAGTACGACTTCTGGCGCGAGCTGTGCTATTTCCACGAATACGCCGGCGCGTCCAACGCCTGCGCGCTCTACTGCGCCACCGGTCAGAGCGCGCGCATGGCAGGCCTCGGCGACGTGACCGGCACGCTCCGCCCCGGCCTGTGCGCCGATATGCTCGTCACGAGCGAAAACCCGCTCGCGGATCTGCGCGCACTGCGCACGCTCGACATGGTCGTCGCGCGCGGCCGGATCATCGACCGCCCGCGCCCGAAACGCAACGCCCGGCTCGACGCCGGACTTGACACCCTGCTCGCCTGAGCAGGGGATCCCATACCTTATATAATTCAGGTGATGTTATGAAAGCGCTCTCACAACCGCTGTTTGCCTCCCTGCGGGGCTATGACCGGCAACAGCTCGGACCGGATCTGTTTTCCGGCGTGCTCATTGCGCTGCTGTCCATCCCGATCTCCATGGGCTATGCCCAGCTGGCGGGTCTGCCGCCGGTCTACGGCCTGTACGGATCGCTGATCCCGATCCTGCTGTTCGCGATGCTCAGCACGACGCGGGAATTCATCTTCGGCGTGGATGCTGCGCCCGCCGCCATGGTCGGCGCGGTGCTCGCCTCGCTCGGTGTCACAGCCGGCAGCGCGGAGGCCATGCGCATCGTGCCGGTGCTGACGCTCTACGTCGCGCTGTGGCTGGCAGTGTTCGCGCTCGTGCGCGCGGACAGGGCCGTTGATTACATCTCCGAGCCCGTCATGGGCGGGTTCATCAGCGGTGTCTGCTGCGAGATCATCCTCATGCAGGTGCCGAAGCTGCTCGGCTCGGGCACGGGCACGGGCGAGCTGTTCGAGCTGCTGGGGCATATTTTTGACGCGGCAAAGACCGTCAACCTGCCGACCGCCGCGCTCGGCTTTGCGACGCTGGTGATCCTGCTGCTTGCGCCGCGCAAGTGGCCGAAGGTGCCGTGGGTGCTGGTGATGATGGTGCTCGGCGGGCTGCTCGGCGCGTTTGCGCCGCTGGACGACTGGGGCGTGGCGCTGCTGGCCGCCGTGCCGCGCGGATTGCCGAAGCCCGTGCTGCCGGATCTCACGGCGCTGCCATTTACCAAGGCACTTGTAGCGACGCTGCCGGTCGCGGCCGTGATCCTGGCCGAGACGCTGCTGGCCTCGTCCGGCACGGCGCAGAAAAACGGCTACCGGCTCAACGGCCGCCGCGAGATCGCGACCTACGCCGTCTGCAACGTCGCCGCCGGGCTCGTCGGCTGCTGCGTCGTGTCGGGCAGCGTGTCGCGCACGGCGGTCAACGAGCGCAACGGCGGGAAAACGCAGCTCGTGTCCGTCACGGCGAGTGTGACCATGCTGCTCGTGCTGCTCTTCGCCACGCCGCTCATCCGCTTTCTGCCCGTGCCGGTGCTGACGGCCATCGTCGTCAACGCGCTCATCGGGGCGACGGAGTTCGGCATCGCGCGGCGGCTCTGGCGCGTCAACCGCGTGGAGCTCGGCATCTTCGCCGGAGCGTTTCTCGGCGTGCTGCTGCTCGGCGCGATCAAGGGCGTGCTTGTGGGCATGGTGCTGTCGTTTGTCGACGTGCTCATGCGCGCCGCAGCGCCGCAGCGCACCTTCCTCGGTACGCTGCCGGGCAAGTCCGGCTTCTTCCCGATCGACCGCGTCAGCGGGGTGCAGCCGCTGCCGCACATCGTGCTCTACCGCTTCAGCGGCAGCCTGTTCTTTGCAAACATCCGCCGTTTTCAGGAGGACATTGAGGGCGCGCTGCAGCCTGACACGCAGGCCGTCATCGTCGACGGCAGCGCCGTTGTGAGCGTGGACATCACCGCCTGCGACCGGCTCGTCGCGCTCAACCGCAAGCTGCGCGCGCAGGGCGTGCGCTTTTATCTGACCGAGCACATCGGCGAGGTCAACGACCAGCTGCGCCACTTTGAGGCCGGCGAGCTGATCGAGACCGGCGCCGTGCGCCGCACGATCCGCGGCGCGCTGCGCGACGCCGGTGTGACGCTCGACCCAGGCAGCTCGTATCAGCAGATCCCCGGCAACATGGACGACATCCGCCAGCTGCAGGAGCTTGAGTGGCTCTATGGTGCGGACGCGGAGGTGCAGATCGAGCGCAACGTCCAGCTCATGCTCGCGCGTATGCGCACAACGGACGACGTGCGCGCGCGCCGCGCCATGCTCGAGCACTTCCTCAACGAGGACTTCCACTTCGGCAGCATTGACGCCGACGAGGTGCTGCTGCATCTCGAGGGACACACGGACGAGCTGGCGCAGCTGCTCGGCAACTCCGAGGACGACGTGTTCACCGACCTCGAGGTCGAGCGCGACAGCCTCATCGACCGCGTCGAGCAGGACTATCCCGAGCTGGTCGAGCACGTGCGCGAGCGCCGCGACCACCTCGACCACGACTTCCACGCAAACCACCCCTCGAGCGCCGCGCGCATCGACGCCCGCCGGCAGCAGCTGCGCGCACGCATCGAGCGCGAGCGCGCCGAACGCGGAGAGCGCCGCGCCCAGCATCAGGCCGAGCTGCTCGAACGGCACGAGCAGCACGCCGCCGCGCATCAGGAGCGGCACGAGCAGCACGCCACCGAGCAGCAGCTGCGCCATGAGCGGCAGCTTGAGGAGCGGCTGCGCCGCCAGGCGGAGGCGCAGGTCGCGCGCGAGCAGCGGCAGGCGGCAGAGCTGGCCAAAAAGGCACAGCGCGCGGCCGAGCGTGCCCGCCGCCACGCCGAGCACAAGGCCGAGCGCGCGCAAAAGCACGCCGAGGATCTCGCGCGCAAGATGCAGCGCCACGCCGAGCACAAGGCCGAGCGCCTCGAGCGGCACGCCGAGCATAACGCAAAGCACGAACACAAGCACGGCGACGAGGACTGAGCGCCGCGCACACAGGCGGCTTTCGTCAAGGGAACGCGTCGCACGTCGAAAAATAAGTTTACATAATTCCGGTACCCGCTCGACACGTTCCACCTGTCGAAGGCGGGCGAGAAAAAATGGATTTTTCCGAATCTTTGTGCTTTTCGACGAAGTATATCAGATTATGTCAACGGAAACTTAGGGTTATTCGCCAAGAACCACACGATTCCAGCATCCCAAACATGGTAAAATATCCGCGCAAGACAGGGAAAACGAGCGGTTCATCAGACAGCTGACCGCAAGCCCGAAATTTTGCAGAGGAGAAGGTTATGGAAACAAAAATCAGTGTACTGGTGGCAGAGCCCGGTGAAGAATATCGCGCAGCCTATGCCAAGGCCATCGCCCGGGAGGCAGACATGGAGCTGGTCGCGCAGACGGACAACGGGCTGCGCGCAGAGGCGCTCGTCGACGAATTTCAGCCCGACGTGGTGGTGCTCGACCTCGTGCTGGCAAGCGTCGACGGTATGTCGCTGCTGGCGCGGCTGCAGGCCAAGAAGAAGCCGCCGCGCGTGATCGTTACATCCGCGATCTACAATGACGAGGTACTCATGGAGTGTGCCGATCTCGGCACGATGTACTTCATGCAAAAGCCGGTCGACCCGCCGCTGCTCGTGTACCGCATCCGGCAGACCGCGCGTCCGCGCCGCCGCACCGGCAGCCTGTGCGCGCAGCTTGACGCACCCGAGCCCGCGCCCACGCTCGAGAGCGTCGTCACCGACGTCATCCACGAGATCGGCGTCCCGGCGCACATCAAGGGCTACCAGTACCTGCGCGAGGCGATCATGCTGGCCATCGACGATATGGACGTCATCAATTCCGTGACCAAGGTGCTCTACCCCGAGGTCGCGCGCAAATTCAACACCACGCCCTCGCGCGTTGAGCGTGCGATACGCCATGCGATCGAGGTCGCGTGGGATCGCGGCGATCTGGAGACGCTGCAGAAGTTTTTCGGCTACACAGTCTCGAACATCAAGGGCAAGCCGACGAATTCGGAGTTCATCGCCATGATCGCCGACTGCCTGAGTCTGCGGCAGAAGCAGAGCGCGTGCTGACGCGCGGCATGGATGACAGAGGGATACACAAGCGCCCCCGAACCCAAAACGGTTCGGGGGCGCTTTCTGTCTGTGTTCAAATCTCAGGGTTGTCCTGTCCGAACTTACCAGCTCGGGAACAGGGCGAGAAAATCGTCGAGGTTGCGGTAGCTGCCGCCCTGCGGCGAGAGATCCGGCGCGGCGGCATAGGCGCTGCCCGGCGTCGCCGTGACGGTGAGGTTGGCCGCATCGACCTGCGTGCGCAGCGTGATCCGGCTCGGCGTGAGCGAGATGTACAGCGGCGAGGCCGCGATATTCGCCGTGATGTTCAGCGCGCCGTCGGCATAGCCGAAGTCCGAGATCGCGCCGACAACGCTCGCGAACGACAGGTGCTCAAAGAAGTAGGTGTACGCCTCGATGGCGTTTTGCACCGTCTGGCGGTCGACGCCCGGCGTGACGGTGAGCACGGCATAGAGCGCGCGCTCGAGCGAATCCATCGACGCCGTGACGTGGTGCCAGCCGTAGTCGATGTACACGCGGTCGTTCCAGAACGTGACGGTCAGGTCGCGGCCGAGGATCTGCGACACGGCGCGCGCCGCGACGGGCTTGCCGAGCGAGAGCACGACATCGGTGTCAAGGCTGTAGCCGTTGACGCTCACGGTCGCGTCCATGCCCATGGCCTGCGCGCCGACATAGCGCTCGAGCACGGGGGCAAAGGGCTGCAGCTGCGAGAGCGTGACATAATTTCCGCTCGTGGGGCTGAGCGCGGCGGCACTGCCGGACGTCGAGGTGATCGTCACGTGCACCGTCCAGCCCGCAGCCGTAACGCTTACGCTGTCGGCCGAGAGGGCGGCGGACACATCCGTGCCCGCGATGTTGAGCTGCGCATGCAGGGCATTGTTCGACCACGTCAGGCCGCGGATGCTGTCAACAGCGGACTGCGGCGTGAGCTCGCGGAAAAACTGCGCGTAGGCGCTGCCCGCGGCGTCCGCCCCGCTCGCACCGGCGAGCTTGCCCGCCCACGCGACGAGGTCTTTGATCTCGCTGCCCGTGCCGCTGACGTGGATGTTGCCGGCGGAGACGTAGACCGTGCCGCCGATGTACTCGGCCGTGACGGTCACACCGTCGACCGAGGTGGTGAGCGCGGCGTCATAGCCGCCGGAGGTGCGGGTCACCGTGGCCGTACCGCTGAGACGCATCGGGCCGCTGAGCGCGACGTCGAAGGTCGCGGTCTTGGCCGTGGCCGCATCCATGAGGGGGCTGACAAGGCTCAGCGCGCCGGTCAGATCGGTGTAGCCGTCAAGCGGCTGCACCCGGAAGCCGCCGTAGTACGGCGTGGCCGCGATGCGCATACGTGCGCCGCCGAGGTTGAGCGACACGTCCGCGCGCGTCAGGCGCAGCGCGTCGGGATCGGTCAACTGCACCGTGCCGGAGATCATCGGGTCGTTGAGGCGGATGTTCATGCCGTTGGCGGTCTCCTGCATGGTGACGTTTTTCGTCAGCGCAGCCATCCCGGCGGAATCAAGCGAGATGTCCGGGATCTGCACGCCGAGATAGCCCGCCACCGTGCGCGCCGCGTCGAGCGTGTCGCTCGCGCGCAGGGTGATCTTCTGGCTGCCGAAGGCGATGTACACCCGCTCGTTGCTGTAGGCGGCGAAGAGGTCGACGCCCGCGACATTGCCGCGCAGCTGGAAGGTGGTCTGGTCAATATCCATATGTGCCGTCAGGCCGTAGGACTGGCCGTTTGCGCTGACGGTGATGCTGTAGTTCGGGGTGCGGCGGAAAAAGTCGCGCACCATGGCCTGCGTGTCCTGCCCGCCGTCGGAGAGCTTGCCGAGGTTGTTGGGGTCGTACTGAGTGGCGAGGTAGTGCTGGAACTCCGTCTGGTCGTCGGTCACGGCGCCGAAGTCCGTGAACGTCTCCGTGAGCGTGCTTGTGCAGTTGAGGCTGCCGAGACCGGACATGGACACGGAGTAGCTCTCCACGGTGTCCATCTGCAGCAGATCCCAGTTGGCGTCGATCGTCCAGACCATGTGCACAGCCGTAAACTCGGGGTTTTTCGACGCGCCGCTGTACGTGCGCACCTGATGCTTATAGTATGCGCTCGCGCCCGTAGGCTCGAGGTCAAAGGCGAGGGTGTACGTGCCGTCGTCATTGGCGGTCATGGTCGGGTTTTGCACCGTGTCCTGACTGATGACGTAGTTGCTGAGGTTGCGCGGATCCTGCCCGTAGGCATCCTGATAGTCCTGCTGCGAGATGGCCACGATCTGGTCGCTCCAAGTCGCGCTGTCGGCGGAGACGGACTCGGCCTTGCGCACGAGGATCGCACCGTCCTTAAAATATTTCTGCTCGCCGAGCTTGACGAACATGCTCGTACTGATGGCCTCGGTGAAGACGCTGTCACTCGTCACGACGCGCACATTGTGCACGTTCTGGTTATAGTCGATGAAGCCGACCTTCGCCTTCGTCTGCCCGACGGTCTCGGAGCGGTAGGTCTCCTGATCCATGACGCCGGTCGTAATATAAATGTTGTCCTCGGCGCTCTGACCGGAGGGATCGCCGTCCGGCCGCGCGAGCGTGGTGCTCGCCCCGCCGGCGCCGTCGTCGGTATCGACCGCACCGGGCAGCGCCACCGCCGCCGCGATCGCCAGTGCCAGCAGCACGCCGCCGATGACATAGGTGCGCTTGCCGTGCTTGCGGCGCGTCGGCTGCGCGGCGCTCTCGGAGGGCACCAGTTCGCTGTCGGCGATGTCCGGCGCGGCCTCGTCCGCCGTCGGCTTGCGCCGCCATGGCGGAAGACGGAAATGTTGTTTGCGCATAGATCTCATACTCCTTGCGGGCAGCCCCGGCGTGCACATCGTCGGGCAAATCCCGGTTTTTTCTTGTTTTCATTATACGGCAAGCGGTTTGAAAACGCATCCTCCCCCCTTTCGACCGGTAGAAATGTTGAGAGAAGGCAGTTCTACCGGCAGGAGAATCCCTGTATCTGGGATTTTGCCGGACTTGCGGTGTGACACGCGCTGTGGTATACTCATACCATGGAAGATGTGAGAGGCGCGCTCGCCGCCAATTTAGCCGAGCTGAGAAAAGAAGAAAATCTGACGCAGGCCGAGTTCGCCGCACGGTTCAATTATTCCGACAAGGCCGTGTCCAAGTGGGAGCGGGGCGACTCCCTGCCCGATGTCGTCATGCTCAAGACCATCGCCGACCTCTACGGGCTGCGTGTGGACGATCTGCTGACCGAGGACGGCGTTGCCAGCGCGCTCGCCGAGGCGGCCGGCCGTGAGAAAAAGCGCGACGCATACCTGATGCAGAAAATGCTCATCGCCGCCATGTGGGTGACGATGGTGTGGGTCGTGGCGGTCGTCGTGTTTTTGTACTCGCAGTTCAGCATCGGCAAGATGTACTGGATGGCGTTCGTGTGGGCGGTACCGGTGTCGTTCGCCGTGGCGTTCCTTTTCTCCCGCCACTGGAAGGGCGAGGCGGTGCTGCAGTGCGTGTTCGCGTCGCTGTTCGTATGGAGCATGATCACCGCGTTTTATTTCCAGTACCTAGAATATAACATCTGGGCCGTGTTCTTCGTCGGCGTTCCGGTGCAGATTGCGCTCATCCTGGGGGCAAAGCTCCGCCGCGCCGGTGTGCACTGGCTGCACCGGTGAAAAAACAAAACTACCGCTTGACGGCGGGCCACGCCCGTGCTATACTCGCGTCTAATGACAGGCCGGAAACGGCCGGGCGGCGTCCGCGCCGCAGCAGACAGAGATCACCGCGTCTGTGGGACTTCATGCCCCGCAGGCGCTTTTTTATTCAGAAAGGAGTCTTTTTTCATGCGTGAAACCGCTTCCGCACCCGATGATGCCAAGCGCGTGACCATGCAGGTATCCACCGTCGGCATCGTCAGCAACGCCGCGCTGACGGTGTTCAAGCTCGTCGCCGGCATCGTGGCGCACTCGTCGGCCATAGTGGCCGACGCCGTGCACTCGGCGTCTGACATCCTCGGCTCGCTGATCGTGATGATCGGCGCAATCTTTTCCAACAAGGCGGCCGACGCCAGCCATCCCTACGGGCACGAAAAGCTCGAGTGCATCGCCTCGATCCTGCTCGGCAATATTCTCGTGCTCGTCGGCGCTGCCATCGGCTACACAGGCATCACAAAAATCATCCACGGCGAAACGCTCGCCGCCCCCGGCATGCTCGCGCTCATCGCGGCGGTGGTGTCCATCGTCGTCAAGGAGGCGCTGTACTGGTACACGATCGCAGCCGCCAAGCGCATCCGCTCCGTGTCGCTCAAGGCCGAGGCATGGCATCACCGCTCGGATGCGCTGTCGTCCATCGGCAGCTTTGCGGGCGTGCTCGGCGCGCGGCTCGGCCTGCCGATCCTCGACCCCATCGCGTCGATCGTCATCTGCCTGTTCATCTTCAAGGTGGCATACGGCATCTTCCGCGAGAGCATCGACCGTCTCGTCGACCGCGCGGCTGACACCGACACCGTCGCCGCCATGCGCCGGACGATGCTGCGCACCCCCGGTGTCGTGCGCGTAGACGATCTCAAGACGCGGCTGTTCGGCAGCCGGACGTATGTCGATGCCGAGATCGCGGTCGACGGTGCGCTGCCGCTGCGCGACGCGCACGCCATCGCAGAGCGCGTGCACCATGAGCTCGAGCACGATTTCCCGGACGTCAAGCACTGCACCGTGCACGTCAACCCCGCGTAAGACGCGCGGCGATCGCGCCAAAAAGCGGATATACACTGCACGAAGAGCCGCCCTTTCGGGCGGCTCTTCGTGCAGGTTCGCTTGCCTCTGCGCGCTTTCCGCTTGCCTTACGCGCAAAATTCGCGCAAATGTGCTAAGATATGCTAAGAATTCACATCCTGCCGCATTTGTCGGCCAGGTAATCCCGTTCGACAGGGTTCGACGCAGGCTTCGGAAACCGGTTTACATAATGCGAATCGGCACCGGGCGCGCGGGCTAAAAAACATCGGCGTCACGGAGCTGCCTCCGTGACGCCGATGCGTCGATGCGCGCGCTCAGCGCTTGCGCTTATTTTTCTGGTACAGTTCCCACAGCCCGTTGAGCAGCAGGTTCTTTTCATAGATGACCTCGCGCCGGCAGTGCGGGATGACGATGCCGCCGAGGCCGCCGGTCGCGATGACGGCGGCAGACTCGCCGAGCTCATCCTCCATACGCTCGATCATACCGTCGAGCATGGCGGCCGTGCCGTAGACGCTGCCGGAGCGCATGGCCTCGATGGTGTCGGTGCTGATGCACTTTTTCGGTGCGTCGAGCGAGATGTGCGGCAGCTGCGACGTGCCGCTTGCGAGCGCCTCGAGCGAGATGCCCACACCGGGGATGATCGCGCCGCCGAGGACACGCGCCTCACGGTCGATGACCGTCATGGTGGTGGCCGTGCCCATATCGATGATAATGAGCGGAGGCGCGTGCATCGCAAGCGCCGCGGCCGCACCGACCACAAGGTCGCTGCCCATGGTGGCGGGGTTGTCGAGCGCGATGTTCAGCCCCGTTTTCATGCCGGGGCCGACGACGAGCGGGCGGATGCCCGTGATCATGCGCACGGCGGCAACGAGCGCGCCGTTGATCGGCGGCACGACGGACGACAGGATCGCCCCGTCGACATCCTCCGGCGCGATGCCGGAAAACTCGATCACCTGCCGCAGCGAGATCGCATACTCGTGCGCGGTCTTATCACGGTCGGTCTCCAGACGGGCAATGTTGCGGATGCCCGACGCATCGAGAAAACCGATCACAATGTTTGTATTGCCAACGTCCAGAGCCAGAAGCATATCAGTCCACCGGACCCTTCTTGCCGGCTGCGATCAGCCGGGTGATGGTCGGGCTCAGGACGAGGTTCACGCCCAGCTCGAGCAGGAAGTTCACGCCCACGAGACCCGTGACGATATAGGTCGCCACAGCGGTGTCACCCGCCCACGCCTGAAGCTGCGGCTGGTAGAACAGGAGCATGGCGAGCACGAACAGGCCGGTATTGACGACCGGCGCGGCAGCGGCCGCGACGATCACGCCGGCGAGTGCATTCTTTTTGCTGATGGCGCGATAGACAAGGCCCGCGACATAACCGGCTGCGGTGCCCTTGAGCAGGCAGACGATCACGGTCATGACCGGACGCGCGGAAAACATGATGTAGCCGCCGGCATCTGCGCCGGTGACGACGGCGATCGTGACGACGACGCCAAACACGAAGCCGAGCCAGGCGCCGGCTTTCACGCCGTAAACGGCCGCGCCGACCACGATCGGGATCAGCACGAGCGACACGGCAAACGGGCCGACCTTGATGAAGCTGCCGAGCAGCTGCAGCACGACGACGATGGCGGTGAAGAGTGCAAGCCCAGCCAGACGCCGGGTCTTACCATTGCTGTTGTTCATTTTTTATACCTCCTAAGCTGCTGTTCCCGCTCCGGGCGGGATATAGCGCACGAGTATGATACCCAATCCGGCGCAAAAAATCAAGAGCGGATGTACAAACTTTGCACATCCGCTCATGACAGTTTTTTATAACGGGGTTTACTTCAGCGCGTCCACGCTCGCCAGATACAGCGCATCCGAGCCGTCGGACGGCATGAGGAAGCCGGTGCGCGGCGAGAAGCTGAAGCCGTTGAGCGTCGGGCCGTCCTGCAGGCAGGAGCGCTTGAACTGCTGGCTGAAGAGGCGGCGGCAGTAGCTGCGCAGCCACTTCTTGAGCGTCGCATGGTCAAACTCGTCCCCGTAGGCGATGTCGGCCAGGCGCAGCACCTTCTCGGGTGCGAAGCCGTGATCGACCAGATAATACAGGAAGAAGTCCTGAAGATTATACGGGCCGACGGAGTCCTCGCTCTTCTGAGCGATCTCGCCGTTGCGCGTCGGCGGCAGCAGTTCGGGGCTGACCGGCGTGTCGAGCACATCCAGCAGCGCCTTGGACAGCACATCGTCGTCCGTGGTCTCGGCAACGTAGCGCACGACCATCTGCACCATGGTCTTGGTGGAGCCGGCGTTGACATCGTACATGGAGATGTGGTCGCCGTTGTAGGTGCACCAGCCGTCGGCAAACTCGCTCATGTCCTCGGTGCCGACATGGATGCCGCCGTCGGCAAAGCCGTTGGCCACGTCCATGAGGATCTGGGTGCGCTCGCGCGCCTGCGCATTTTCATACACGACGTTGCGGTTTTCGGGGTCGTGACCGATGTCTTTAAAGTGCTGCATGACGCTCTCGCCGATGTCGATCACGCGCACGGTCGCGCCGAGCTGCTCGGACACGATGATGGCGTTGGACTTCGTGCGGTCGGTCGTGCCGAAGCACGGCATGGTCACGGCGTTCACATAATCGGCCGGCAGGCCCATCATCTTCACGGCCTCGGCGCAGATGATGACGGCGAGCGTTGAGTCCACGCCGCCGGAGATGCCGACGACCGGGTGCTTGAGATTGGCGTACTGCATGCGGCGCACAAGGCTGGCGGCCTGCATGTGCAGCAGGCGCTTGGCAGCCGCGTGATAATCGGCCGGGTCGTCCGGGCGGTAGGGGTACTTGCCGAACGGGCGGGTGAGCACGGTCTCCTCCACGCCCTCGCCCCACTCGGTGACGACGTAGGACGCAGCGTCGCCGGTGAAGGTCGCGTCCTTGCGGCGCGCGGCGATGAGCAGCTGCACGTCGAGCTCGGTCACGACGTCGGAGCAGCCGTCCTCGGCGCACTCAAGCAGCTTGCCGTCCTCGGCAATGAGGCACAGGCCGGAATACGTCGCGTCGGTGCTCGACTCGCCGAAGCCGGGGGCTGCGAGCACGACACCGGCGTGCAGCTTCGCGCTCTCGGCGCGCACGGCGGTGGTCACGCGGCAGACGGAGTCCGTCGTCATCGGGAAGCCCGCCATCTCGACGAGCACGGTCGCACCGGCGAGCGCATGACGCACAGCCGGGGACACCGGGGCGGACACGTCCGCGCCGACGAGCGCGGCGACGTTCAGCTCGCTGACTTCGCTGTGCTGGAACAGCTGCTGCGGGTGGAAATCGACCGGGCCGAGCGTGCCGACCGTGATGTCGTCGAGCAGCGCGCCGGGCAGCGCAAAGTGCTTGTCGCCCGGGCAGCTCGCCGGCACGACGCCGAGCAGCTCGCCATTGCACACGGCAGCCGCCGCGTCATACACCTTCGCGCCCTGCGCGACCGGCAGGCCGACAAACACGAGCATGTCCTTGCCCTCGGACGCCTTGACGACCTTTTCGAGCGCGGCCGCCGCGCCCGCGAGCAGGGTGTTCTGGTAAAACAGATCGCCGCAGGTGGCGCCCGTGAGCGTCAGCTCCGGGAACACGAGCACCTTCACGCCGAGGCGTGCGTGCTCGTCCATGGCGCGGATAACGGCATCCGCATTGAACATCGGGTCTGCTACCCGGATCTCGGGAGCAGCCGCTGCAACCTTGATAAATCCGTGTTTCATGTTGATTCTTCCTTTTCTTCTATTCTAATTTGCTTTCTCAAACGTAAAGAGCGCCGCGTCGTAAAACTTCAGCACCGCGCCGCGCACGGGCACATATTCCTTGGCCGCGGCCGTCACGGTGACGGTGCCGCCGTCTGCCTCAGCGTGTGCGGTCTCATCGAGCACGGGCAGAAAATTTGCGTTGAGCTCCTGCGCGAGCTCGTCGAGATGTCCGGCGTAATATGCACTGTCGTGCGGCGGCGTGTAGCCCGGCACGGGGTTTGCCCCCGCCGTGAAGCAAAACACGACCATCAGCGCCGAGAGCAGCAGCACGAAGACGCCGCCCACCGGCCCGAGCCAGCGGGCGATCTGCGCGCCGGGCTCCTCCTTTTCGGTCGGATCCGGCGGCGGAACGATCCTCGGCATGGCTTAAAACTGAATGCGCGCGGCGATGTAGTCGGCGAGCTGGTCCATGGGGACGCGCTCCTGCTGCATACTGTCGCGGTCGCGCACGGTCACGCAGCCGTCCTCCGCCGAGTCAAAGTCAAACGTCACGCAGTACGGCGTGCCGATCTCGTCCTGACGGCGGTAGCGCTTGCCGATCGAGCCGGCCTCGTCATAGTCGCACATGAAGCGCTTTTGCAGCTGGTGGTAGAGCTCGGTCGCGGGCTCGGAGAGCTTTTTCGACAGCGGCAGCACCGCGCACTTGAACGGCGCGAGCGCCGGGTGGAAGTGCATCACGACACGGGTGTCGTTCTTGGCCTCGTCCACGACCTCCTCGTCATACGCCTCGCACAGGAAGGCCAGCGTCACACGGTCTGCGCCAAGCGACGGCTCGATGACATAGGGGATGTAGTGCTCGTTTTTCTCCTGATCGAAGTAGTCCATGTCCTGACCGGAGAACTTCTGGTGCTGGGTCAGGTCGTAGTTCGTGCGGTCGGCGACGCCCCAGAGCTCGCCCCAGCCGAACGGGAACAGATACTCAAAGTCGGTCGTGGCCTTGGAGTAGAAACTCAGCTCCTCCTTCTCATGGTCGCGCAGGCGGAGGTTCTCGTCCTGCATACGCAGACCCTTGAGCCACTCGTGGCAGAAGCTGCGCCAGTAATCGAACCACTCGAGATCGGTGTCCGGCTCGCAGAAGAACTCCAGCTCCATCTGCTCGAACTCGCGGATGCGGAAAATGAAGTTGCCCGGCGTGATCTCGTTGCGGAAGCTCTTGCCGATCTGGCAGACGCCGAACGGGATCTTGCGGCGCGTCGTGCGCTGGATGTTCTTGAAGTTGACGAAAATGCCCTGCGCGGTCTCGGGGCGCAGATACACCTCGGCGGCCGTGTCCTCGGTCACGCCCTGGTGGGTCTTGAACATGAGGTTGAATTTGCGGATATCGGTAAAGTCGCTCTTGCCGCAGCCCGGGCAGGGGATCTGCTGGGCGCGGATGAAGGCGACCATCTCGTCATTGGTCATGGCCTCAACGTTCACGTCGGGCATGGGGTTCTCGGCCAGCCAGCCCTCGATGAGCTTGTCGGCGCGGTGGCGCATCTTGCAGGACTTGCAGTCAATGAGCGGATCGTTGAACGTCGTCACGTGACCAGAAGCCACCCAGACCTGCGGGTTCATGAGGATCGCGGAGTCGAGCCCGACGTTGTAGGGATTTTCCTGCACGAACTTCTGCCACCATGCGCGCTTGACGTTGTTTTTCAGCTCCACGCCGAGCGGGCCGTAGTCCCAGGAGTTGGCGAGGCCGCCGTAGATCTCAGAGCCGGGGTACACAAAGCCGCGGTTCTTGCACAGGGCGACGATCTTGTCCATTGTCTTTTCGGTGTTTTTCATGATTTTCCTCCCTGCTCCGCCAATGGCGATGGCGGAAGCCAAATGTTCTCCGCCGATGGCTTCGGCGGGACGCGCCCGGGCGCAGATAACACGACCGGACAAATAAGTATTATAGCACTGAAGCGCCCGCCCTGCAAGGACTGACACAACGTTAACACGGCCGCGCGCGCAGCGCGGATTTTTGTTGCGTTCCCTATGAAATCATGTTAAACTAACCTTACCCCCGGTTGACAAACGCACATACGTCGGGCGTCGCCGGTGGCTCACAAACGTAGTAAAGGAGAGATTTCCAATGTCCATTTCCGTTGGCGCCGTCGGTACCGCTTCCACCGTCGTGACGCCTGAAAATACCGCGGCTGCGGTCGGCTCCGGCTCCCTGCCGGTGTTCGCAACGCCGTATATGATCGCCCTGATGGAAAATGCCGCCTGCAACGCCATTGCAGACGCTCTGGAGGACGGCCAGAGCAGCGTCGGCACCAAGCTTGACGTCTCGCACGACGCGGCGACCCCCGTCGGCATGCACGTCACGGCCAAGGCCGAGCTCGTTGAGGTCGACCGCCGCCGCCTCGTGTTCCGCGTCACGGCGGAAGACGACGCCGGCCCCATCGGTCAGGGCACGCACGAGCGTTTCCTCATCATGGCCGAGAAGTTTCTCGCCAAGGCGGAGGCGAAAAAGGGCTGAGTCCCGCGCTTTCCGCCGGAAAATTGCCGATCGTGCGGCGATTGAGAAAAAATTCACAGAATCTGCTTCCCTTTTGCCGCGAAATCGGTTATCATGTATATAACGATCCGGGGTGACCCGGAGTGCAAACCTGAAAGGAGTGGCGTTTTATGAAGTTCACGTTCATCGAAAAGAAAATGGCCCCGTCCGGTTCCCTGCGCGCGTATGCGGAGAAGAAGGTCAGCAAGATCGACCGGCTCTTCCGCACGGAAAGCGAGGCAAACGTCACCTTCAGCACGGAGCGCGGCCGCTTCACGGCCGAGATCACGATCAAGAACAACGGCACGTTCTTCCGCGCCCACGAGACGACGAGCGACATGTACGCCTCCGTCGATTCCGCCGTGGCGACGATCGAGCGCCAGATCCGCAAGAACAAGACTCGCCTCGCCAAGAAGCTGCGCGACGGTGCGTTTGAGCGCGAGGTGCAGCCCGATTTCCTCCCCGCGGACGACGCGGCCGAGGCCGGCGCGTTCGAGATCGTGCGCCGCAAGCGCTTCCCCATCAAGCCCATGAGCGTCGAGGAGGCGATTTTGCAGATGGATCTGCTCGAGCACACGTTCTTCGTCTTCCGCGATGTCGCGGCCGACGGGGCGGTGTCGGTAGTCTATCGGCGCAAGGACGGCGGCTACGGTCTCATCTCCGACGCGACGGAGTGACGCCGTTGCCCGCTCTGCCTGAGCAAACGCCAAAACATGCAAAACCCCGCGCCATCCGGCGCGGGGTTTTCTGACGTCACGGACAGCGGAGATCTTCTCACCTTTCCGCTCGACCGGAGGTGCGCAGACGCTCTCTCGCCGCCCCGGCGGCGAAACTCTGCAAGGCTCTCCGGCGTCACGGACACCGGAGATTTTCTCACCTTTCCGCTCGACCGGAGGTGCGCAGACACGCTCCGCGCCCACAAGCAAAAACGTGCATGGAAGCTCGCTTCCATGCACGTTTTCTATCTGTTTTTGCCCGCGGCTCAGGCGTGGCCGCCGTGTGCCGGGTAGTGGATGTGCAGCAGCTCGTGGGCGCGGCCCTTGAGCAGATTGTCGTAGACATAGCTCAGATCGGGGTTCTGCTGCGGGATGCGCAGCGCGCACGCGGCGTCCGCCTTGAAGATGGCCTCGGCACGCTCGGCCTTGCGCTTGTTGCAGGCGGGGGGCTGGCCGCCGCCGCCGATGCAGCCGTTCGGGCAGGCCATGACCTCGATGAAGTCAAACTGCTCCTCGCCGGACTCGACCTTGGCGATGAGCTTATCAGCATTGGCCAGGCCATTCGCCACCGCGATGCGGATGGTCAGGTCGCCGGCCGTGACGCTGAACGCCTTGATGCCCTCGAGCCCGCGCACGCCGCACTCGGCAATGGTCTGCAGGGTGTTCGGGCTGGCGTCGTCGAGCACGCGGCGGATGACGGCCTCGGTCACGCCGCCGGTCACGCCGAAGATGACGCCGGCGCCGGTGTAGTCACCGAGCGGAGCGTCGGGCTCCTCATCCGGGAGGGCAGCAAAGTTGATGCCGGCTTCCTCGATCATGTCGCACAGCTCGCTCGTCGTGATGACGAGATCGATGAGCCGCTCGCCGTCCTTCTCAAGCTCGGGGCGCGCAGCCTCGAACTTCTTGCCGGTGCAGGGCATGATGGCCACGGAATAGACATTCTCGCCCGCGAACTGCTTGCGGATGAGCGAGCCGAACATCGCCATCGGGCTGCCGCAGGTGCTCACCTGCGGCATGAGGTGCGGGTGCCGGTTCTCAACGTGCTGGATCCAGCCGGGGCAGCAGGAGGTGAACATCGGCAGCTTCGCGCCGGTCTTGACCTTTTCGAGGAATTCTGCCGACTCCTCCATGATCGTGAGGTCGGCGGTGAGGTTGGTGTCATACACCACGTCCGCACCGAGGCGGCGCAGCGCGGCGACGAGCTTGCCGGTGCAGGGCTCGTTTGCGGGCAGGCCGAAGCGCTCGGCCATGCCGACACGCACGCTGGGCGCGTACTGCACGACGACCTTGCGGGTCTGATCCTGCAGCATCGACCAGAACTTTTCGGTCTCGTTGCGGATCGTGATCGCGCCGGTCGGGCACACGGCGGCACACTGGCCGCAGCCGACACAGTCGGTATCCTTGAGCGTCTTGCCGAAGTCTGCGGAGATGTGCGCCTTCTTGCCGCGGCCGCTGAAATCGACCGCGCCGATGTTCTGGATCTCGGCGCAGGTGCGCACGCACAGACCGCAGAGGATGCACTTGCTCGGATCGCGCACGATGCTCGGCGACGAGAGATCCATGGGCTCGGTGCAGTAGGTGTTGGGCTCAAAGCGGTGCTCGTCCACGTGGTAGCGGCGGGCGTACTCCTGCAGCTTGCAGCGGCCGCTCTGGTCGCAGGTCAGGCAGTCGGCCCGGTGGCTGCTCATGAGCAGCTGCAGCGTGGTGCGGCGGCTGTCGAGCACCTGCTTGGTGTGGGTATTGACGACCATGCCGTCGCGCGGCTGCATGGAGCAGGCCGCGTCCATCTTGCCGCGGTCATTCTCGACAAGGCACAGGCGGCAGCCGCCGTAGATGGACAGATTTTCACAGTAGCAAAGCGAGGGGATGTCGATGCCGTTGTTGCGGGCGACCTCGAGCACGTTGCGCTCGGTCGTGAACGGGCAGGACACACCGTCGATGATCATTTTCTTTTCAGCCATGGTTCACGCCTCCTTGATCGCACCGAACGGGCAGCCGGCCTTGCAGGCGCCGCACTTGATGCATTTTTCCGGATCGATGTGGTGCGGCTTCTTCAGCTCGCCGGTGATGGCGCCGGCCGGGCAGTTGCGCGCGCACTTCGTGCAGCCCTTGCACACTGCCGGGTCGATGACATACGTCGTCAGGCTGCGGCAGCTGCCGGTGCGGCACTTCTTGTCGAAGATATGCTCGCGGTATTCGTCCTCGAAGTTTGCGAGCGTGGACAGCACAGGGTTCGGCGCAGTCTTGCCGAGACCGCACAGGGAGGAATTCTGGATCATCTTGGCAAGGGAGCGCAGCTCCTCGATGTCGCCGGGTTTGCCGTTGCCCTTCGTGATCCGGGTGAGGATGTCGAGCATACGGGTCGTGCCCTCGCGGCACGGTGTGCACTTGCCGCACGATTCGTTGCAGATGAAGTTCATGAAAAACTGCGCGATGGACACCATGCACGTATCCTCGTCCATGACGACGAGGCCGCCGGAACCGATGATCGCGCCGGCCTTCTTGAGCGAGTCAAAGTCCATGGGCAGATCCATGTGCGCTTCCGTCAGGCAGCCGCCGGACGGGCCGCCGATCTGCACGGCCTTGAACGCCTTGCCGTTTTTGATGCCGCCGCCGATCTCATACACGACCTCGCGCATCGTCGTGCCCATGGGCACCTCGATCAGGCCGGTGTTGACGACGTTGCCCGTCAGGGCGAAGGCCTTCGTGCCGGAGCTGCCCTCCGTGCCGACGGACTTGAACCAGTCGGCGCCCTTCTTGATGATGTCGGGGACGTTGGCAAACGTCTCAACGTTGTTCAGGCAGGTGGGCTTGCCGTACAGGCCCTTGTCGACGGAGCGCGGAGGCTTCGTGCGCGGCATGCCGCGGTTGCCCTCGATGGACGCGGTCATGGCCGAGCCCTCGCCGCAGACAAACGCGCCCGCGCCGCAGTTGATGTGCATATGGAAGTTGAAGCCGCTGCCGAGGATGTTGTCACCCAGCAGACCCAGCTCCTTCGCCTGTTCGATGGCGACGGTAAGCCGGTGCACGGCCATGGGATACTCGGCGCGGACGTAGATGTAGCCCTCGGTCGAGCCCGTGGCAACGCCCGCGACGATCATGCCCTCGATGACCTTGTGCGGATCGCCCTCCATGCAGGAGCGGTCCATGAAGGCGCCGGGGTCGCCCTCGTCGCCGTTGCAGACGATGTATTTCACGGGCTCTTCGGTGTGCGCAGCGACCTGCGCCCACTTTTTGCCCGTCGGGAAGCCCGCGCCGCCGCGGCCGCGCAGACCGGAATCGCTCACGACCTGCACGATCTCGTCCGGCTGCATCTCGAACAGCGCCTTGGCCAGCGCGCCGTAGCCGCCGATGGACAGATACTCCTCGATGGATTCCGCGTCGATGTGGCCGCAGTGCTCGAGCACGCGGCGGGTCTGACGCTTGTAAAACGGGATATCCTCCTGCCGCTCATAGAGCTCGCCGCCCCGATTGTAGCCGAGGCGCTCGATGAACTGCCCGCCGAGGATGGTCTTCTGGATGATCTCCTCCACGTCGCTGACCTGGCACTTGGTGTACAGCCAGCCCTCGGGCTCGATGCGCACCAGCGGGCCCATCTCGCAAAAGCCGTGGCAGCCGGACTTTTTCAGGCCGACGGAGTCGTCGTGGTGCTCGGTCAGGGAGACCTCGCAGGGGATGCCGAGCTCATCCATGCGCTTTTTGAGCTCATGATAGACGTTCAGGTTGCCGCCGGCGACACAGCCCGTGCCGCAGCAGACAAGGATCTTCCGCTTTTCCGCCTCGCGTGCGGCCATGTACTCGGCCTGCAGCGCGCGGAACTGCTCCAGGGATTCGATTCTCTGACGCATTATGCCCCCTCCTTTTCACGCAACTCCTCGATCAGATCTGCGGCCTTTTCCGGGGTCATGGACGGGTGGACGGTGTCGTTGACCATCACGACCGGGCTCAGGCCGCACGCGCCGAGGCACGAGACGATCTCGATCGTGAACAGGCCGTCGTCCGAGGTCGGCTTGCTCTCGCTCAGGCCGGTGGCGTCATACAGCGCCTGCAGGACGTTGCCGGACTTGCGGACATGGCACGCCGTGCCGCGGCAGACCTTGAGCACGTACTTACCCTTGACGTCGAGCGAGAAGTTCTCATAGAACGTCGCCACGCCGTAGATCTTCGACTCGCTGATGCCCACCTTGTCCGCGATGTAGCGCAGCGCGTCCTTCGGCAGGTACCGATACTTGGCCTGCACATCCTGCATGATCGCAATGATCTGCGAGGCATCGCAGGCGTGATCCGCAAGGACCTGGTCAATGAATTTGTAATCGATTTGTTCCATAATTTCGATTCCCTTTCCAACAAATTTGCACTTTGCCGGCTCCTACCCCGGCTGATGCAGGTTTTCTATGTACAATATACAGGATTTTTTCTGTGATTTCAATGCCCAGCCCCGTCGTTTTGATAACGACAAGCTAAGAGATTTTTTCACAATACGTTCCATTTTTCAACCTCTGTGCATCTTTTGGAAAAGTTGCCGCAAATGCTTGACACGTCTGCATTTGCATGGCATAATCGAACCAAACTATGCGCCCGCGCCGCAAGCTCTGCTGCCGGCCCGGCCGCCGCCGATCCCGCACCGAATCTGACACCGAATCGCCCATGAGGTGGAAGGCTGCGTGCGTGCACTGCTGCACCGCCATGCCTTTTGGGCATGGCATTTTTTGTCTCACGGTGCAGGCGGCAATCACGAAAAGGAGAGATCTGCAATGAAACATCTGCGCAAATGCACGGCCCTGCTGCTGGCCGTCCTGTTGGTCTTCGCCCTCGCCGCCTGCGGCGAGAAGGACACGGGCAGCGCCGTCGACAAGGACCTGACCGTCAACGTCGTCTCGCTCAACGGCACGACCGGCTTCGGCATGGCAAAGCTCATGGCCGACAGCAAGGCGGGCAGCGCCGCGCTCAACTACAATTTCACCGTCGAGACCGACCCGAGCAACGCCACCGCCGCGCTCGTCAACGGCACGGCCGACATCGCCGCCCTGCCGACGAACGCCGCCGCCGCGCTCTACAGCAAGACCGACGGCGCCGTGCAGGTGCTCGCGCTCAACACGCGCGGCGTGCTCTACGTCGTGACCGACGGCACGGAGAACATCACGTCCTTTGCCGACCTGCGCGGCAAGACCGTCTATGTCCCCGTGCAGAACCCGACCTTCATCTTCCAGTACCTGTGCGAGAAAAATGGTCTGACCGCCGGCACGGACATCACCGTCGACAACACCTACGCCCAGCCGGCCGAGCTCAACACGGCGCTCGCCTCCGGTGAGGTGCACATCGCCGTGCTGCCCGAGCCGATGGTCACAATCGCCCGCGCGGCGAACCCGGAGCTCACCGTCGCGCTCGACCTGACCGCCGAGTGGGACAAGGTCTCCGAGGCCGGCAGCCTCGTGCAGGGCTGCGTCGTCGTGCGCAAGGCGTTTGCAGACGAGCACCCGAACGAGGTCAAGGCCTTCCTCGAGGAATACAAGGCGTCCATCGAATTCCTGACCGCCGAGCCCGAGCAGGCCGGCCAGATGATCCAGGACGCGGGCATCTTTGCCAAGGCCGCCGTGGCCGCCAAGGCCATCCCGAACTGCAACGTCTGCTTCGTGGCCGGCGCGGAGATGCAGGCGCCGCTCACGGCGTTTCTCACCGCGCTGAGCACCGTCGCCCCGCAGAGCATCGGCGGCAGCGTTCCGGGGGATGACTTCTACTGCGTGCTGAAATGAAGCGTTTCGCCCGCGGCGCGCTGACGCTTGCATTCTGGGTCGCGGTGTGGACGGCGCTCGCGCTGCTCGTGAACCGGGAGCTGCTGCTGCCTGCGCCGTGGGTCGTCGTGCGCAGGCTGTGTGAGCTCGCGGCGACGGCGGCGTTCTGGCGCATCACGGCCGTATCCATCGGCCGCGTGCTGCTCGGCATCACGGCGGCGGTCGCGCTCGGCACGGGCATGGCCGTCGCGTGCTCGGTGTCGAAAACCGCCGACGCGCTGCTGCGCCCACTCATGACGGTCGTCAAGTCCACGCCCGTGGCATCGTTCGTCGTGCTCGCGCTCGTGTGGATCGCGCGCGACTGGCTGCCGGTGTTCATCTCGCTGCTCATGGTGCTGCCCGTCGTGTGGAGCAACGTCTGCACCGGCATCCGCTCGGCCGACCCGGCCCTGCTCGAGCTTGCGCAGGTGTACGGCTGGCCGCGCGGACGCATCCTGCGGCGGATCTATCTGCCGGGCGTGCGGCCGCACTTTCTCGCGGCGCTGCGCTCCGGCATCGGCTTCGGCTGGAAGTCCGCCATCGCCGCCGAGGTGCTCACCGTGCCGCGCAGCGCCATCGGCCGCATGATCTATGAATCGAAGCTGTATCTGCAGACCACCGACCTCTTCGCGTGGACGCTCGCGGTCATTCTCCTGAGCGTCGGACTCGAGCGGCTGGTGCTGCGCGCGCTGACCCCGCGCGGGAAAGGAGGCGGCGGCACATGATCGAGGTGCATGACCTCACCGTGACCTACGACGGGCGCGACGTGCTGCAGCACGTCACGCTCACCGTGCCCGACGGGGCACACATCGCGCTCATGGGCCCGTCCGGCTGCGGCAAGACGACGCTGCTGCGTGTGCTCGCCGGGCTGCGCGCGCCGGACGGCGGCAGCGTGCGCGTTTCGCCCGGGCGCATCGCGTGCGTGTTTCAGGAGCCGCGGCTGCTGCCGTGGCGCACGGCGGTGGAAAATGTCAACGCCGTGCTCTCCGACCGGACGCAGACCATGCCGCAGGCACGCGCATGGCTGGAGCGGCTGGAGCTTGGCGCAGCGGCGGAGCAGTATCCCGCGGCGCTCTCCGGCGGTATGCAGCAGCGCGTGGCCATTGCGCGCGCGCTCGCGTATGACGCGCCGGTGCTGCTGCTCGACGAGCCGTTTCGCGCTCTGGATGCGGCGCTGCGTGCGCGCGTGATCGCGTGCATCGCCGCCGAGACGCAGGGCAGGACGCTCGTGCTCGCCACGCACGACCCCGCCGACGCCGATGCGCTCGGCTGCACGGTGTATGCGTATGCCGGCGGCACGTTTCGCTGCGGCGTACCGTGAAGTGCAAAACGCACAAAAACACATACATGAAAAACAGCCCGCTCCGATGAAGCGGGCTGTTTTGCGCATCCGCTGCGCAAGCGCGTGTCATGGAAACCGAGGCGGGCCTTGCCCCTTCAGACTCCCCCGCTGCTCCGTCACATGACCCATCGCAGCATTTTTGCCCGGATATAGAACAAACCCCAGATGGTATTACCCATCTGGGGTTCGTCGGCTTGCTGCGCAAGCGCGTGCCATGGAAACCGAGGCGGGCCTTGCCCCCTCGGGCTCCCCTGCGGCTCAATTTCACAGCGCAGCAGCATCATTTTTACCCAAACATAGAACAAACCCCAGACGGCAAGCCGCCTGGGGTTCGTTCAATAGAGAGGAGAATATGAGGAGGGAGAAACTAGCAAATTAAGAGATGTCGTTCGTGTCGACGAGCTTGACTTTGACGTCGAACGTTTTGCCGTCGCGATAGATGGTCAGGGTGACGGTGTCGCCCACCTGCAAGCCATCCTTGACGGCGCTGACATCGTAGGTGGTGGTCACGGCCTTGCCGTTGACCGCCAGAAGCATGTCGCCGGACTGGATGCCCTTCTTCTCGGCGTCCGAGCCCTCAGCGACGTCGCTGATATAAAGCCCCTCGGGCAGATCATAGTAGTCCGAAGCGGCGGAGGAGATCGCACCCACGGTGATGCCGATGCTCACGCGGCCGGAAACGCGGCCGTCTGCCAGCAGGGCGTTGACGATCGGGCGGATGACCGCCGTCGGGATCGCGAAGCCGATGCCCTCCACGCCGGTGGACAGGGCCTTCATGTTCGTGATGCCGATCACCTGCCCATACATATTGATGAGCGGGCCGCCGGAGTTGCCTTCGTTGATGGCGGCATTGGTCTGCAGGAGGGTCATGCTGTGCCCGTTGTAGACCATGTCGCGGTTGATGGCGGAGATGATGCCGTTGGTCATCGTCCAGCGCAGCTGCTCGCCGAGCGGGTTGCCGATGGACACAACGTCATCGCCGACCTGCAGGGAACTGGAGTCGCCGAACTCGGCGGGGGTGAGCCCCTGTGCGTCGATCTTGAGCACGGCGATGTCGCTCACGGCGTCTGCGCCGACGAGCGCACCCGTATACTCGGTGCCGTCCGACGTGGTCACGGTGACGCTCTTCGCGCCGTCGAGCACGTGCGTGTTCGTGACGATGTAGCCATCGCTCGTGAGCACGATGCCCGTGCCGGTGCTGTATTCACCGCGGCGGATGTCGGCATGGATGCCGACGACGGACGGCAGGCACTTGGCATACACGCTCTGCAGCGAGAGCGCGCTGCCGCCGGCGGGCTGGAGCGCCATGGTCACGCCGGGATCTGTCGGCGCGCCCGGCAGCTCGTTCTTGCCGGTGACGGTGGTGTCATCGTCCGCATCGTCCTGTGGGATCGTCACGCTGCCGTGCTGCCCGGGATCGACGGAGGGAACAGAGTCCCGTCCGCGCGCCGCGAACACATAACACGAGGCGATGATCAGCACCAACACGCCGAGAATGATCATCGTGATCTTCAGGCCCTGATGGGACGCTTTCTTCGGTGCGGCGGTCTGCGACGGGCTCCAGTAAGAGTCGTAGCAGCCGCTGCCGGAAGCTTCGCTGCGGGGCGCGGAATAGCCGGCCTCATACCAGTCGGACTCCGGTTTGCGAACGTTGTCGTACATGTTGGTGTCCCTCCCAAGGAACGATTTGATGATAACACACGATTTTGTGCTGCTTATGAATGGAAAACGAACATTCTATGAATTCCGCGAACAATTCATGAACTCTTGCGCCCGCCCCGTCGGCCGGTGTTTTCGGGCTTTGCGGTGGGCTTGGGCGCGGGCTTTGCGAGCGTGAGCGTGAACACGAACTCCGTCTCCCCGTCGCGGCTCGTGACGGCGATGTCCTCCCCGTGCGCGTCGAGGATGCTCTTGACCAGATACAGCCCGAGCCCCACGCCGTCGCGGTCGAGGCTGCGGCTGCGGTCGGACTTGTGGAAGCGGTCGAAGATGAACGGCAGGTCGTCGGCGGGGATGGTCTCGCCGTGGTCGCGCACGGAGACATAGGCCTTGCCCTCCGCCTTCCAGAGCGAGACGCACAGCGTGCTGCCGGGCGCGGCAAATTTGACGGCGTTGTCCATCAGATTATAAAGTACGCGCGTGATGGCGTCCGGGTCGCCGAGCACGAGCATCGGGTCCTCCGGAAGCTGGAGGTCGACGTCGAGCTGCTTGTCAGTGGCGCGTGCCTCAAAGCTGAGCATAGTGCTGACGATCCTGTCCGAGATGTCAAATTCGCGCCGGCGCGTCAGATCCTCGCCCGTGCTCTCCACGCGCGACATGTCCAGCATGCTGCGCACAAGGCGCGAGAGGCGGCGCGTCTCGTCGGCGATGGTGACGAGATACTTGTCCTCCTGATCCTTGGGGATCGTGCCGTCGAGAATGCCGTCGGCAAAGCCGGCGATGGTGGTCATGGGCGTCTTGAGCTCATGCGAGACGTTGGCAATGAAGGCGTTGCGGCGCTCCTCACTCGTCTCGAGCGAGTCCGCCATGGTGTTGAACGCCGAGATGAGCGCGCCGACCTCGTCGGTGCGTCCGTCATCCGTGACGCGGGCAGAGAAGTCGCCGTGTGCGAATTTCTTGGCGGCGACGGCCATCTCGTCGAGCGGCTGCGCCATGCGCTTGCTCGTCATGAGCGAGAGCAGCAGCGCGATCATCATCACAACGACGGACGCCGCGAGAAACACCCACAGCAGCGTGCGCCAGCCGGAAATGATCGCGGCGCTGTTGGTCGTCACGAACACGTAGCCGACGATGCGCGCGGCCGAGCCGATGGTGATCGGCTGGGCGACGACGTAGTGTGCAGAGCTGTAAAACCCGCCGAGGCTCGTGATGAGGTTGAGCTTGCCGTCGCTGCGCAGCTGCGTCATGGCGCTGCCGGTGAGCGTGCGGCCGAGGTGCTCACAGGCAATGTTCCGGCACGAGCAGGACACGACCGTCCCGTCGGTGTCGGTGATGAAGATGTGGTTTCCGGTCGACTGTGCAAGCGTGCTGATGACCATGCGCAGGTCCCAGCTCGCAAGATCGCCGCTGCGCACGAGCGCCTGCGCCGCATGGCTGACCTCCTCGGCGTTGGAGACCATGTTGCCGCGGTATTCGCTGATAACATAGCTGCGGCCGAGAAACACGAACGCCGTGCCGAGGATCAGAAAGCTGAAGAGCACCATGGCGGCGGTCGCGGCGAAGTTCTTGAAATAGATGCTCTTCACTTACGTCTCTTCCGCTTCGAACTTATAGCCCACGCCCCAGACGGTCTTGAGCGCCCACTTGTCGGACACGCCTTCGAGCTTCTCGCGCAGGCGCTTGATGTGCACGTCCACGGTGCGGCTGTCGCCGAAGTAGTCAAAGCCCCACACCTCGTCGAGCAGCTGGTTGCGGGTGTAGACGCGGTTGGGCGTCGCCGCAAGGTGGTACAGAAGCTCCATCTCCTTGGGCGGCGTGTCGATCTTTTTGCCGTCGACGATCAGCTCATAGGAGTCGAGGTTGATGACGAGCTTGTCGAAGGTGAGCTTCTTGCTCTGGGGCTTGCCGTCGTCGCCGGTGCGGCGCAGCACGGCGTGCACGCGCGCGAGCAGCTCCTTGACCTCAAAGGGCTTGACGATGTAGTCGTCCGCGCCCATCTCCAGACCGGAGACCTTGTCCTCGGTCTCGCCCTTGGCGGTGAGCATGATGATGGGCATTTTCATGGTCTTGCGCAGCTCGCGGCAGACCTGCCAGCCGTCCATCACGGGCAGCATGATATCGAGCAGCACAAGGTCGGGCTGGATCTCCTTGGCCATCTCGACGGCCTTGCCGCCGTCGGCCGCGTGCGACACCTCGAAGCCGTCCTTCTGCAGGTACAGGCGCAGCAATTCCGCGATGTTGATATCGTCCTCCACGACGAGCACTTTCTGGCTCATGTGATGTTGCCTCCTTCACCGGCGCGGTGCGCCGGACATAATGATCCAATGATGCATCCTATTATAAACAACCGGCACGATTTTTTCATGTCCAATCTGTAAAATCCGCGCCAGCACGGCTGCGCGGCGCTCCCGGCGCGCAAAAGGCATTTACAAGACCGCAAAAATGTTGTATGGTTAACTGTAAACCCATTTTTGAACGAACAGCGAGGCAACCGCATGAACACCTATGGCGAACGTGTAAAAGTGACGATTTTCGGCGAGTCGCACGGCCCGGCGATCGGCGTCGTGCTCGACGGCATCCCGGCAGGAGAGGCCGTTGACATGGACGCCGTGCGCATCCAGATGCGCCGGCGCGCCCCCGGCTCGTCCGACCTGACGACCCACCGCTCCGAGACCGACGACCCGCTCGTGATGAGCGGCATCCTCAACGGCGTGACGACCGGCGCGCCCATCTCGGCCATCTTCCGCAACAAGGACCAGAACAGCGCGGCCTACCATCCGGAGATCCCGCGTCCGAGCCACGCGGACTATGCCGCGACCGTGCGCTTCGGCGGCCACGCCGACCTGCGCGGCGGCGGCCCGTTCAGCGGCCGGCTCACGGCGTGCCTTGTGTTTGCCGGGGCGGTCTGCCGCCAGATCCTCGAGCGCCGCGGCATCACGATCACGGCCAACGCCGTGCGCGTCGGTCAGGCGACGGGCAAGGAGCTCAACTTCGACATGAAGCGCGCCATCCTCGATGCGCGCAGCGCCGGTGACTCCGTCGGCAGTGAGCTTGAGTGTGTCGTCACGGGCGTGCCCGCCGGCGTCGGCGGGCTGCTCTTCGGCGGCATGGAGAGCCGCATCGCCGGCATGCTCTATGCCATCCCCGGCGTGAAGGGCGTGGAGTTCGGCCGCGGCTTCGCCCTTGCCGAAATGCGCGGCAGTGAGGCAAACGACCCCATCCGCCTGCAAAACGGGCGCATCACCATGGCGTCCAACAACGCCGGCGGCATCAACGGCGGCATCACCAACGGCATGCCGCTCGTCGTGCGCATGGCCCTGCGGCCGACGCCGTCGATCGCGTGCGAGCAGCCGTCGGTCGACCTCGTGACCATGGAGGAGACGCCGCTGCGCATCAACGGCCGGCACGACCCGTGCCTTGCCCCGCGCGCGATCCCCGTCATGGAGGCCGCGCTCGCCTGCTGCGTGCTCGACGCCATGCTCGACACCGCCGCCACGATCTGAGAAAGGAGCCCATCATGGACGAACACAAGACCCCCGAAGAAATCATCAACGACAACGCCGCGCCGGACGCCCCGGAGACCGATGCGCCCGAAGCGTGCGCGCAGCCGGAAGAAGTCACGGCCGGCGAGCCCGCCGCCGGCGAAGCCGGTACTGCTGAAGCCCCCGCCGGCGAAGCCGATGCTGCCGAAGCCCCCGCTCCGGCGGAGAAAAAGCCCATGAGCGTCCGCGCGCGTCACGCGCTCCGGCGCGGTGTGGCCGGTCTGCTGGCGGCCATCGTACTGCTGGCGGTGTCCGGCTTCGGCGTGTTCCGCATCGCCCGCGGCGCGCAGGAGATCTCCGGCACATTCGATGCCGACCCCGGCACGTTCGTGCAGCATGACATTGTCTTTATCCTCAACACGTTTTCCGACCCCAACGGCGGCAGCGCGCAGTACGGCGTTGTGCCCATCGGCGGCAAGCTCGTGGCCTTCCGCTTCCCCGCGCGCTGGAACGCCTCGGTCAAGACCATCTCCGATGCGACGACGAGCGTTCTCTCCGGCCAGAGCCACTCGGTCGACAGCTTCATCCGCGTCACCGGTACGGTCAAGACCATGCCGGAGGCCGTCTCGTCCGCGCTCTACGACTGGTACACGGAAAACCACGCCTACCTGCAGCAGATCGGCGCGATCGGCGACAGTGAGGACGCGGCCGACTACCTGCCCGACGAGATCGTGCGCGTGGACACCGTCGGCAGCATCCCGCAGGGCTGGGTCGAGGGGCTGACGGTCGCCGCCGTCGCCTGCCTGATCTACGCCATCGTGGTGCTCATCCGCATCCTCTGCGGCAAGTACGAGCAGGAAAAGCTGCCGGACATCACCTTCGAGCTCGTGGACATGACGCCCGAGACGGAAGATGCCCCGGAGGCGGATGCTGCGCCGGAGACCGAGCCTGAAACCGAGCCGGAGACCGAGGCCACGCAGCCCGGAAAATCCGAAGAAACCGAGGACACGCCCGATGCCTGACCACAAACTGTGCGTGCCGTGCCTGTTTGGGCTCGAGGGCCCGCTCGGCAATGAGCTGCGCCATATGGGGCTGCGCGATGTCATGCCCGAAAACGGCCGCGTGCGCTGCACCGGCACGGACGCGGACATCGCGCGCATGAACATCCGCTGCCGCTTCGGCGAGCGCGTGCTGCTCGAGCTGGGCAGCTTTCCCGCGCCGACGTTCGACGCGCTCTTCGAGGGCGTGAAGGCGCTGCCGTGGGCGGACTATCTGCCGGCGGACGCGGCCTTCCCCGTCAAGGGCTACAGTCTGGAGTCGGCGCTGCACTCCGTGCCCGACTGCCAGAAGATCATCAAAAAAGCCGTCGTCGAGTCGCTCAAGCGGCGCTACCGCGTCGGCTGGTTCGCCGAGACCGGCGCATTGTATCAGATCCAGTTCTCGCTCGTGCACGACACGGCCACGCTTTACCTCGACACGACCGGCACGCCGCTGCACAAGCGCGGCTACCGTCCGGCGCACGTGGCCGCGCCCCTGCGCGAGACGCTGGCCGCCGCGCTCGTGGACATCGCCGGCTACCGCGGCCGGGGTGACTTCTGCGACCCGTTTTGCGGCAGCGGCACCATCGCCATCGAGGCGGCACTGGCCGCGAAAGGCCGTGCCCCCGGCATCCGGCGCGACTTTGCGGCCATGCAGTGGGCGTGGCTGGACAAGGCCGTCTGGCAGGATGCGCGCGAGCAGGCGCGTGCGCGGGAATTTCACGGCGACTACCGCATCTTCGCCTCCGACATCGACCCGCGTGCCGTCGCCATGGCGCGCGACAACGCCCGCCGCGCCGGCGTGGACGACTGCATCACGTTCGCCGTCGCCGACGCGCGGGAATTTGACCGCACGACCGAGCGCGGTGTCATCGTCACGAACCCGCCCTACGGCGAGCGCCTGATGGAAAAGCGCGAGGCCGAGGCGCTCTACGCCGCCTTCGGCGCGGCCTACGCCAAGACCGCGCACTGGAAGCTCTACCTCCTGAGCTCGCACACGGAGTTTGAGCGCACGTTCGGCCGTCCGGCGGACAAGAAGCGCAAGCTCTACAACGGCACGCTCCGCTGCGACCTGTTCCAGTACACGAAGGACGTGTGAGGCGGCAGGCCGGTGCATATGCTCACACCGGTAGTTAAAAATCCGCAAATATTCACGATTCCCCCCTTGCGCGTCCGCGATGCGCGCGGTATAGTTGTTGTATTATTTTGTCGAAAGTGCAGGAATTTGCTATGAAACATCTGTTCATCGTCAATCCCGTCGCCGGCGGCAAGGACCGGCGCGAATACGTGGCCGAGCAGGCACGCCTTGCGCTCGAGGGCAGCGAGGACGCTTACGAGGTCTATGTCACGACCGCGCCCATGGATGCATGCGCCAAGATCGCCGCGGAGGCGGCCTCCGGCGAGGAGCTGCGGGTGTATGCCTGCGGCGGCGACGGCACGCTCAACGAGTGCGTCAACGGCGCCGCCGGCCGCAGCAATGTCGCCGTGACGCACTTCCCCTGCGGCACGGGCAACGACTTCATCAAGATGTTCGGCGAGGAAAAGACGCGCTTTTCCGACCTTGCCGATCTCGTGCACGGCGAGGTGCGTCCCTTTGACATCATCGAGTGCTGCGGGCGCTACGCGCTCAACATCTGCTCGGTCGGCATCGACGCGCGCATCGGCACCGAGGTGCACCAGTACCACGACAGCTACATCCTCTCCGCCGTGGCAAATCTCTTCAAGGGCATCGCCCAGCCGCTGACCGTGCGCGGCTGCGGCATGGAGTATTCCGGCGGCACGTCGCTCATCTGCGCGTGCAACGGCCGGTTCTACGGCGGCGGCTTCAACCCCATCCCCGACTCCATGCCCGACAACGGCAAGCTGGAGTTTCTCGTCGTGCGCGATGTCTCGCGCCTGCAGTTCATCCGGCTCGTCGGCAAATACGCCAAGGGGCGCTACCGTGAGCTGGAAAAGTACATCACGCACCTTGAGGGCGACCACCTCGAGATCGACAGCGAAACCGAGCTCGTCGTGAACATCGACGGCGAGGCGCTCTACGGCAAGCACGTGAATTTCGACCTCATCCCCGGCGGCGTGAACTTCCTCGTGCCGGCGAATATGGCCTTCTTCCATCCCGAGACCGCAAGCGGCCACGAGACACGCGAATTTGTCCATACCTGACGAAAAACGCGGTCATAAAACGTTTACAAAAAAATTTCGTCAGGGGCTTGATAATCCGAAAAAATGTGGTATAGTATGATGCGTTAGCACTCCGAGGAATTGAGTGCTAACGCATCGCTTTTTTGTATTCAATATTAGGAGGCATATAGATTATGAAACTCAAACCGTTGGCAGACCGTGTGATCCTCAAGCAGTTCAAGGCCGAGGAAAAGACCAAGAGCGGCCTGATCCTGGCAGCATCCGCGCAGGAGAAGCCCGAGATGTTCGAGGTCGTCGAAGTCGGCCCGGGCGGCATGGTGGACGGCAACGAAGTGAAGATGACCGTCGCCGCCGGTGACCGCGTGATCGTCGGCAAGTACTCCGGCACCACCGTGAAGGTGGACGGCGAGGAGTATTCCATCGTGCGTCAGGGCGACATTCTGGCCGTCGTCGAGTAAGACACTACTGCTTGGATTCATTAGGAGGCTTTCATTATGGCAAAACAGATCATTTATGGTGAAGAAGCACGCAAGGCGCTGCAGCGCGGCGTGGATCAGCTGGCTGATACCGTCAAGATCACCCTCGGCCCCAAGGGCCGCAACGTGGTGCTGGGCAAGAAGTTCGGCGCTCCGCTGATCACGAACGACGGTGTGACGATCGCAAAGGAGATCGAGCTTGAGGACGCGTTCGAGAACATGGGCGCGCAGCTCATCCGCGAAGTGAGCACCAAGACCAACGACGTCGCCGGTGACGGCACCACCTCTGCCACCGTGCTGGCGCAGGCGATGATCCGCGAGGGTCTGAAGAACCTCGCCGCCGGTGCAAACCCGATGGTCATGCGCCGCGGCATCCAGAAGGCGACCGAGGCGGCCGTCGATGCCATCCGCACCAACTCCCAGCCCGTGAGCGGCAGCGGCGACATCGCGCGTGTCGGCGCGATCTCTTCCGGTGACGAGCACATCGGCAAGCTCATTGCCGAGGCCATGGAGAAGGTCAGCCAGAACGGCGTCATCACCGTCGAGGAGAGCAAGACCGCCGAGACCTATTCCGAGGTCGTCGAAGGCATGCAGTTCGACCGCGGCTATGTCACCCCGTATATGGTCACCGATAACGACAAGATGGAGGCCGTCATTGACGACGCGCTCATCCTCATCACCGATAAGAAGATCTCGAACATTCAGGAGATCCTGCCGGTGCTCGAGGCCGTGCTCAATGCCGGCAAGAAGCTCGTCATCATCGCCGACGACATCGAGGGCGAGGCGCTGGCCACCATCATCCTCAACAAGCTGCGCGGCACGTTCACCTGCGTGTGCGTCAAGGCCCCCGGCTTCGGCGACCGCCGCAAGGAAATGCTGCAGGATATCGCCATCCTGACCGGCGGCCAGGTCATCTCGACCGACCTCGGCATGGAGCTCAAGGACACCACGCTGGCACAGCTTGGCCACGCGCGTCAGGTCAAGGTCACCAAGGAGACCACGACCATCGTCGAGGGCGCCGGCGCCAAGGACGACATCCAGAGCCGCATCGCACAGATCCGCGCCCAGATCGAGACGACCACCTCCGAGTACGACAAGGAGAAGCTGCAGGAGCGCCTGGCAAAGCTCTCCGGCGGTGTTGCGGTCATCAAGGTCGGCGCTGCGACCGAGACCGAGATGAAGGAAAAGAAGCTGCGCATCGAGGACGCGCTCAACGCGACCCGCGCGGCTGTTGAAGAGGGCGTTGTCGCCGGCGGCGGCACGGCCTATGTCGTGGCCAGCAAGGCCGCACAGGCAACGGCTGCCAAGCTCTCCGGTGACGAGAAGACCGGTGCGAATATCATCGCTGCCGCGCTGCGTGCCCCGATCTGCCAGATCGCGGCCAACGCCGGTGTCGAGGGTGCGGTCATCCTCGACAAGGTCAGCAAGAGCAAGAGCGTCAATTACGGCTACGACGCCGCACATGACACCTTCGGCGACATGATCGAAAACGGCATCGTCGACCCGACCAAGGTCTGCCGCAGCGCGCTCGAGAACGCCGCGTCCGTCTCCTCCATGGTCCTGACCACCGAGTCCCTCGTGGCCGACCTGCCCGAGAAGGCCGCTCCGGCCGCTCCCGCTGCCCCGGACATGGGCGGTATGTACTGATTCCCTGCCCCGGCAAAACAACAGACAAAGCAAGATCCGGCGCCCGCGATGCGGGCGCCGGATTTTTTGCTGTCTGCTTTCTTCTCTATCCACGATGCAGCAGGCTCGCCCGCTCACGCACCGGGCCTGCGCCGGAAATGCCCGCCGCGTTCATTGCGGATCACATCGTCCAGCCGCTTGACCATATCCCGCGGCATATACTCCGTCAGCGCCGCCCAGATGGACGGCCGATACTGAAAAATGATCCGGTCACGGCCGATCCGCGCCACCTCGCCGCCGTTTTGGGGCGCATACTCCACCGGGTCCAGCGAAAAGTACAAAAACGGCATGGACATATAGGAAAAGGAATACCCATAAAACCCATATGTACGAATTTCATCCCACCGAAGCGTAAAGCGCCCCCAGCGTGGGCTCCGGCAATGGATGCCCTCGGCATCAAAGCTACAGCGCGTTAAAAGCCGACTAAATCCCTGCGGCTTATACGATAAAACGATCGACAAAACAGCGGGACAGGTCAACAGCAGAAAACATGGGATTGAAAATGACAGATCAGGTGCATGAAATATCCAAATATCAAGCGCAATCAAAGAGATATAATACAATCCAAGACCAACCAAAATCAAATAAGTAATATAATTACCATAGAGTTTATGCCACTTTTGCTTCATCGCATCTCCCTGCCCGTCCGTTTCGGTCTCTGCGCCCATTCTACACACCCGCGCGCGGGCTGTCAAACCCGGGCAAAAAACAAAGCCTGACGCAAAGCGTCAGGCCTCGTAAGGTTGGCTCAGCCCCGGGCGGGCTGACAGCGTGCTACCGGTTAACAGCACACAAAAAATTAATTACTTGTTCGGGCACATGGATTTGAACTTCTCGGCCATTTCGTGGTCCCAGCCCCACTGATCATGCAGCCATCCGAGGAAGCAAAACAGGCAATCCCAATTCATAAATTTTACTCTCCTTTCGTGTTTTAGAACAATTTTTATCAGTTCCAGAAAAATATTACCATAAATCGGCCGTTTTTGTCAAGTATTTCTTTCCTTTTTGTAACAGATTCGTTTTTCATGCATCTGTCGCAAATCGGCACTTGCGTCCTCCGTTCCCAAAATGCACCAGATGCACAAACGCCCGCCGGATATCCGGCGGGCGTTGAGGAATTCGGGATTCGGTTACTTCGCGTAATCGACGGCCTTGGTCTCGCGCATGAGATTGACCTTGATCTGACCGGGGTAGGTCAGCTCGTCCTCGATCTTCTTGGCGATGTCGCGCGCGAGCAGCACCATCTGATCCTCCGAGACCTCCTCGGGCTTGACCATGATGCGGATCTCGCGGCCGGCCTGAATGGCAAAGCAGTTGGCGATGCCGGGGAAGCTCTTGGTGACTTCCTCGAGCTTTTCCAGACGCTTGACATAGTTTTCGATGTTCTCGCGCCGGGCGCCGGGGCGGGCGGCGGAGATGGCGTCGGCCGCCTGAACGAGGCAGGCGACGACGGTGTGCGCCTCCACGTCGCCGTGGTGCGCCTCGATGGCGTGGATGACCTCTTCGGACTCCTTGTACTTGCGGGCGATGTTCACGCCGATGGTCACATGGCTGCCCTCGACCTCGTGGTCGATGGCCTTGCCGATGTCATGCAGGAGACCGGCGCGCTTGGCAGTGGCCACGTCGACGCCGAGCTCGGAAGCGAGCAGGCCGGCAATGTGCGAAACCTCGATGGAGTGGTTGAGCACATTCTGGCCGTAGCTGGTGCGGTACTTCATGCGGCCGAGCAGCTTGATCAGCTCGGGATGCAGACCGTGGATGTTCGTCTCGAAAACGGCGCGCTCGCCCTCGGCCTTGATGGTGGCGTTGACCTCCTTCTGGGCCTTGGCGACCATTTCCTCAATGCGGGCGGGGTGGATGCGGCCGTCCTGAATGAGCTTTTCGAGCGCGATGCGCGCGACCTCGCGCCGCACGGGATCGAAGCTCGAGAGCGTGATGGTCTCGGGCGTATCGTCGATGATGAGGTCGCAGCCGGTGAGCGTCTCGATGGCGCGGATGTTGCGGCCCTCGCGGCCGATGATGCGGCCCTTCATCTCGTCGTTCGGCAGCGGCACGACCGACACGGTCACCTCGCTGGCATGATCGGCGGCGCAGCGCTGGATGGCGGTGGCGATGATCTCGCGGGCGCGGCTGTCGGCCTCGTCCTTGTACTGGTTCTCCAGTTCCTTGACCATGAGCGCCTGCTCGTGCACCACGTCGTCCTTCAGGCTGTTGATGAGGAAGGCCTTGGCCTCCTCGACCGTGTAGCCGGAGATCTTCTCGAGCAGCTCCATCTGGGTCTTTTTGAGCTGGTTGATCTCGTTCTGCTTGGTGTCGATCGCGGCGATCTTCTGGTTGAGGGCATCGGTCTTTTTGTCGAGCGTGTCCGTCTTGCGGTCCAGCGTCTCCTCCTTCTGCTGAAGGCGGCGCTCCTGCTTCTGCAGCTCCGCGCGGCGCTCCTTGACCTCGCGCTCATACTCCGAACGGCTCTTGTGGATCTCTTCCTTGGCCTCGAGCAGGGTCTCACGCCGCTTGCTCTCGGCACTCTTATAGGCATCATTTATGATCTGCTTGGCCTTCTCCTCCGCACTGCCGATCTCGCGTTCCGAGACCTTTTTGCGGTAGAGTCCGCCAAGGATACAACCAACCACAAGCGCTGCGATGATACAACCGAGTGCTATTGGTAACGACATATGAAATTGTAATCCTCCGTTTCTTCAGATTTCTTCACGATATTTTTTTCAAGTTGGAAAAGGCGGGCCATCAAGCGTACCCGCCGGGAACATAACGATATTTGTGGCGGTGCTCCATCCGCCGCCAAAAATATAATCACATTATTTTAACTTTATTCCGTACCGTTGTCAAGTGCCGGAAGCTGCCCGCCGGATTCTTTTCTGGACAGCGCCGCCGCGCTGTACTATAATATAGACCATCCGACAAACGCGAGCATCCAACGCTCCGGCGAAGGGAGGAACGGCGCATGGCGGCGCTTCGGATCATCTTGCCCGCGGCGGCCATCGCGCTGACGCTGGCGCTGTTTTTGCAGCTGGCGTGGCCTGCGCGCGGCGCGATCGCCCGGCGCACGGCGCGCCGCGGCGGCATCGGCATCGCGGTGCTGACGGCGGTATATGCCGTCGCCGCGTTCACGGGGCTCGGCTCTGCGCGCGACCCGCAGCGCTTTTGCACGCTCGAGGCCGGTGAGAGCGCCACGCTCGCGCTCGACGGCGTGCACAGCATCGATACCGTCTGGTACTATACCGGCCTGTACACGGGCGAATACACCCTCGCCTACTCCGACGACGGCATCACCTACACCCCTGCCGGCACGATGCCGCAGGGCTACGCCGACCTCTTCAAATGGCTGCAGCCGCAGCCGGCGGACGCCGCGCCCGCGACGGCGGCCTATGTGCGCATCACGGCGAGCGCGCATCTGGAGCTCGGCGAGCTTGCGCTGCTCGACGCGCAGGGCGAACGCATCGCCGTGCGCGAGATCACGGGCCCGGCATCCGCAGCCGCCCTCTGCGACGAGGCGGACACCGTGCCGGCATCGTCCACGTACTACAACAGCTCGTATTTTGACGAGATCTACCACGCGCGCACGGCCTACGAGCATCTGCGCGGCGTGTACCCGTATGAGGTGTCGCACCCGCCGCTCGGCAAGGAGATCCTCTCGCTCGGCATCGCGATCTTCGGCATGACGCCGCTGGGCTGGCGCTGCATGGGTGCGCTGTTCGGTGTGGCCATGCTGCCGCTGATGTGGGATCTGCTGCGCCGGATGTTCCGCGACGACCGCGTGGCCCTGTGCGGTACGGCGCTGCTGGCATTTGACTTCATGCACCTGACGCAGACGCGCATTGCGACGATCGACAGCTTTGCGACGCTATTCATCCTGCTCATGTACCTGTTTTTGTACCGGTACTTCACAGAGGGCAGGCTGCGCCACCTCGCCGCCTGCGGCATTGCGTTCGGCGTGGGCGCGGCTACGAAGTGGACGTGCCTGTATGCCGGGGCGGGGCTCGGCGTGCTCTGGGCGCTGCACTGGGTGTTTCAGGGCGTGCAGGCACACCGTGATGGCGACGGCCGCCGCTATGTGCGCAGGCTGCTGGGCAACATCGGCTTCTGCCTCGTGTTTTTCGTGCTCGTGCCGGGCATGATCTATTACGCGAGCTACTATCCCTACGGCGCGGCGCGCGGCCTGCACGGAGCGGGCATGTACTTCACGCGCGAATACGCCGCCATCGTGCTGGAAAACCAGCGCTTCATGTTCACGTATCACGCGGGCCTCGTCGCCACGCATCCGTATGCCTCACGCTGGTGGCAGTGGCTGCTCGACCTGCGGCCGATCCTCTACTACCTGTCGTACGGCGACGGGACGGTGTCGACCATCGGCGCGTTCGTCAATCCCCTGCTGTGCTGGGGCGGGCTGCTGGCGCTGCCGGTGCTGGTGTATCACGCGGTCAAGCGTGAGCGCACGGCGCTGTTTCTCCTCGTCGGCTATCTCGCGCAGGTGCTGCCGTGGGTGTTCATCTCGCGCCTGACGTTTGAATACCACTACTTCGCGGCGACGCTCTTTCTCGTGCTCGCGCTCGGATATGTGTTCGACCGGCTGCGGCAGCGGGGATATTTTGGCATCGTGTACGTCTTTACCGCGGCAAGCGGTGCGCTGTTCGCGCTGTTTTACCCCGTGCTCACGGGCGTGACGGTTTCGCGCAGCTACGCATGGAATGTGCTCAAATGGCTCCCGGACTGGCCATTTTAACACCGGGAAATTTCAGAAATCGAGGTATTGACTATGATTGCGATCGGATGTGACCACGGCGGCTATGCCCTCAAACAGGAGGTCATGCGCCATCTCGACGAGCTCGGGCTCGCCTACAAGGACTTCGGCACCTACAGCGAGGAGAGCTGCGACTACCCCATCTACGGCGAAGCCGTCGCGCGCGCGGTCGCGGGCGGGGAATGCGAGCGCGGCATCCTCATCTGCGGCACGGGCATCGGCATCTCCATCTCCGCCAACAAGGTCAAGGGCATCCGCGCCGCCCTGTGCGGGGACTGCTACTCGGCCGAGATGACCCGCCGCCACAACGACGCGAACATCCTCGCCATGGGCGCACGCGTGCTCGGCACGGGCCTCGCGCTCAAGATCGTGGACACCTTCCTGACCACGGACTTTGAAGGCGGCCGCCATGCGCGCCGCGTCGCGCTCATCAGCGACATCGAAAACCGCGGCTGAGGCCGCCTGACCCAAAGGAGGTGTGCCGATGCGCGCCCATCGAAATGACGTCTACCGCGCCCGGCGCAGCCGGGGCAAGGTCTGGCCGGTGCTCTTGTGGATCCTCGCCGGACTGATCGTGCTGGCCGTGATCCTGTTCTACGCCGGCCAGAAATACATCGTCTACGGCAGCGACGGTTCGCTGCACGTCGTCTTTCCCATCATGGAGACGCCCGCCCCCGTGACGGACGACGGCCAGCCCGAGACGGTCGACACCGAGCTCGTGCTCGAAGATCCGGACTACTCCGGCATCGTCTCCGACGCGGGCGCAGGGCTCTCGGAGCTGCACGCGCAGTATCTGACCGCCGACAAGATCACGCCCGAAGGGCTCACCCGCGCCGCGGCATCCGTGAAGGCAGCCGGCGGCAACGCCCTCGTGCTGCAGATGAAGGCCCCCGGCGGCACGCTCAGCTGGAAGTCCGGCGTCTCGGAGGCATCGGCCTACGGCGTCAACGGCACGGCCGAGCTCGCCGACGCGATCCAGTCCGTCAAGGGGCAGAACATCTACCTCGTCGCGGTCGTGAGCACGTGCGTGGACTCGCTCATGGCCGAGCGCTACGCCGCCACCGCACTGCAGACCGCGTCCGGCAGCGCCTACACCGACAGCTCCGGCGGCTGGGTCGACCCGTACAACACCTTCACGCGCACGTATCTCGTCAGCCTCTGCAAGGAGCTGCGGGAGCTCGGCTTTGACGAGGTCGCGTTCTCGTACCTGCAGCAGCCGCTCGCGGCCACGGAGCTCAAATATGCGGATCAGACAGGCTCGCCCTCGCGCACGGACGCGGTCGTCGCGCTGGCAAAGTATCTGCGCGCGAACCTGACCGCTACGGGGCTGCGCGTGAGCGCGATCGTGAGCGCGGACTCCATCCTGCAAAAGCAGGCCAAGCTCTCCGGGCAGGACATGACGGTGCTGCCGAAGCTGCTGGACCGCGTGTGCGTGTTTGCCACGGCGGACAACGTCTCCACGCTCCAGAGCGCCATCGCGGCCGACAGCAGCTTTGACGCGGCGACGCGCTTCGTGCCGTTTCTCGCCAAAGCACCGGAGTCGGGCAGCTATGTCACCACCGGCTGATGCAAGGCGGATATCCAAAAAAATGACCGGCGCGGCCAGAATGGCCGCGCCGGTCTTTTCAGCTTGTCAAAAACCTCGTAGAGTTTCGCCGCCGGAGCGGCGAAAAAAGCCCAATCATTTTCTTCGGCGACATGTGCGGCGAAGAAAATACTTCTCGGCCTGCAAACGTGCGCGCCGTCCGCCTCCGGCGGATAGCGCGTGCGCTGCAGTCAGACCGCAAACCCCTTTGTCAAAAAGTATTACTTTTTGACAGTCTCAAAGACCGGCGTGACCGAATGGCCGCGCCGGTCTTTTCTCTGCCATAGCAAAGCGCCTTTTGCACCGGATGGGAAACGCGGTTTTATCAGCCGGCAGTCCCTTTTGTGATGACCGGCTTTCCCTCCGCATCCAACAACGGCGTCAATCCACCCGCATATCCGCTTACGATAAAGAGATAATTCACGCCCGTCTCTTTATCCACATAGATCGTTTTTGCGCCCATGAAACCGCCTTCCTGATACACGATCTCGAAGCGTTTGTCTTTTTTCATGTCAACCGACCTCCAAATTGCGATTTTGCATCCTGTTCGATCTCATATTACCACGCAGATGCGCGCAGCACAACAACAGCCACGGGGATATTCCCGTGGCTGTCAGACTGTCAAAAGTGCTTGCGCGCGTACGCTGCCGCTCCGGCAAACGCCCGACGCGGCGGCGCTCAGTGTCTCGGGCGCTTGACGCCGATCACGTGCGCGGCGATGCCGAGGCCGGTCATGGCGCAAAACACGCGGTGCAGCACACGCGCGCGCTTGACGCCGATCTTCTTTGCCTCAGCGTGCGTATAGTTCAGCCCGACGATGCCGGTGCCGATGACCGCGCCGGTCACGGCGGCGGGGACATTGACCATGCCGGCGGCGGCCGCCTGCGCCGTGTGCACGCCCGCGCCGAGGCACAGCAGCCCTGCGCCCGCACCGTGCACGAGCATACGCGCCTTGTAGTTCATCTTGCCCCAGCGGGTGTGCTTGAGCACGAGCTCCGCGCCGTCGAGCGCGTAGCCCGCCACGCCGAGCCACGGCCACACCTTCGGGTACCTGCTGAGGGTGTTCATGATCTTGCAGTCACATTTTTTCATCCTTGAGTGCCTCCTAAGCCTCATAATTTTGCCGTATTTTGCAGCCCCGCGCGCAGCCGCGGCAGCGCCTCGGGGTCATTTTCCGTCTCGCGCATAACGCACACGACAAGCTGCGCGTCCGTGCGCTCGCTCACCGCCGCAAGACAGTCGAGCAGACACAGCGCCGCCGCGGCATACCGCACGGGGAAAACCACGTCGCGGTCGTCGAGCGCGTCCATACCGTGCCGCCAGACGATTGTCTGCGCAAGGCACATCTGCTGCGTCTGCGTCAGCCGGGGCGGCGGGCAGACCGGCAGCGCGGCCACGCGCCGGAGCAGCTCCGGCCACTGCGGATCGAGCGGCTCGGGCGATGCAAACGCCGCCGCCAGCGCTGCGGGCTTCAGGCACCCGGCACATGCATCCGTGCACCGCTGCGGTACATTTCCGGCAGCCAGCGCCGCGAGCCGGTGCCTGTCGAGCAGACGCTGCGCCGCACAGGCAAATGCCTCCGCCGCCGCGAGATTCTCCCGCGCCGTATGCTCCGGCCGCGTCAGCAGCGCGAGCGTCCGGTCGCGCACCGCCATGAGCGCCTCCGTCAGCCGCCGCTCCCGCGCGCCGGGCACATAGCCGTCATCCGGTATCCGCACGGACTCGAAGCGTAGCGGCGCGGTGCGCGCGAGCAGCTGCCGCGCGGCCTCCGGGCACGCGAGAGACAGCCCCTGCTCCACCCGGTCGCACAGCAGCACCTCCCAGCGCGGAAAATCCCGGCAGGTGCGGCACAGGCTCTGCGCGCCGAGCGTGCGCTGCAGCTCACACAGACCGTCGGCACACAAAAACGGGCAGCGCCCATCCGACTGCGCAAAATAGGTGTCGCCGTCCGCATCCACGCGCATCACGCGCCGGAGCTTTTCCGCCAGCGGATGCCGCAGGCGCAGATAGGCGTCCTGCGCGTCGGGGTCGACAACGATCTCCCACGCGGCGCAGCACGTCTGCGGACACGCACCGGCGATGCACCGGAACGCATCATAGTCGTCGGGTCTGGTCTGGTACATGGCGGCCTCCTCACGTTGATTGATTTATTGTAACACATTCCGCCCCGCAGGGAAAGGGACGCTTTGCCGCCGGTGCGCAAAAAAACAGACGGACACCGGGACAGCCTGTCAAAAAGTATTCCTTTTTGACAAAGGGTTTGCGGCCAATGCGCAAAAAAACAGACGGACACAATGTCCGTCTGTTTTTCATGTTTTGGCAGCTTACTGCTTGACCATGTCGAGCAGGTTGATGATGCCGCGCGGGCAGATATCGGCGCAGTGGCCGCAGCCGACGCACTTGTCATAGTCGATCTTGGACACGAAGTTCTCGATCTTGATGGCGTCCGCCGGGCACTCACGCTGGCACTTCATGCAGCCGATGCAGCCGACATCGCAGATCTTGCGCGTGACGGCGCCCTTGTCCTGATTGCGGCAGCCAACGAGCACGGCCTGCTTGTACGGCACACGCTCGATGATCTTCTTCGGGCAGGCATCGGCGCAGGCCATGCAGCCGACGCACTTGTCGCGGTCGACCTTGGCGACGCCGTTGACGATGTGCATCGCGCCGAACTTACAGGCTCTGGCGCAGTTGCCGAGACCGATGCAGGCGAAGCGGCACTCCTTGTTGCTCTTGCCGCCGAACAGCATGGCGGCCTGGCAATCCTGCGGGCCGGAGTAGTTGAAGCGCTTGACGGCGACGCCCTCCGCACCGGAGCACGGCACGAACGCGACCATCTTCTCCTCCGCACCGGCGGAGACGCCCATGATCTCGGCGATCTGATCGGCAGCGGCCTGACCGCCGGCCACGCAGCAGTTGACCGGAGCCTTGCCGGCAGCGACCGCGGCGGCATAGCCGTCACAGCCGGGGTAGCCGCAGCCGCCGCAGTTGGCGCCGGCGAGGCACGCACGGACAGCTTCCTGCTTGGGGTCGACCTCCACATAGAAGATCTTCGCGGCAAAGGCCAGCAGTGCGCCGAAGATGGCGCCCATGGCGCCGAGGACAGCGATGCCCTCGAGAATCAATTTAAAATCCATATTCATGCCCTCCTTAGCCGATCTTCATGCCGGAGAAGCCCATGAACGCAAGGGCGAGCAGGCCGGCAGAGACGAGGCAGATCGGGAAGCCCTCGAAGCACTCCGGATAGTCGGCAAACTCGAGCTTCTCACGCACGCTTGCAAACAGGCAGATGGCGAGCATGAAGCCGAGACCGCCGAACACACCGTAGACCACGCTCTGCACAAAGCCGAAGGTGTACTGCGTGTTGAGCAGCACGACGCCCAGCACGGCGCAGTTGGTGGTGATCAGGGGCAGGTAGATGCCGAGCGCGGAGTACAGCGACGGGACGGACTTTTTGAGGAACATCTCGATGAACTGCACGAGCGCGGCGATGACGAGGATGTAAGCGATCGTCTGCAGGAACTGGAGACCGAGCTGCACGAGCAGCAGGTTGACCAGCCAGCAGATGGCGGACGCGAGGCCCATGACGAACGTGACGGCGAGGCCCATGCCGGCGGCGGTGTCGATCTTGCTCGAGCAGCCGAGGAACGGGCAGCAGCCGAGAAACTGCGAGAAAATGAAGTTATTCGTCAGGACGGCGCTGAGGATGATGGCAAAAATACCGGTCGATGAACTCATGTTATGCCGCCTCCTTTTCCTGCGCAGCGAGCGCTTTTTCCTTGGCTTCCTTCTTCTCGGCGGACTTGCGCAGCGCATACTGCATGAGCGCGATCAGGCAGCCGAGCGTAATGAAGCCGCCGATCGGGAGCGTGAGCACGAGCGCGCCGTACTCAGCCGGGAAGATCTGAATGCCGTTGCCGGTGCCGATGACACCGTCGATGGTGTTGAAGATACCGGTGCCGAACGAGCCCTTGCCGAGCAGCTCACGGATGACGCACATGGCGATGAGCACGAGCGTGTAGCCGAGGCCCTGGAAGATGCCGTCGAAGAACGACGGGCCGACGGGGTTTTTCTGGCAGAACGCTTCGGCGCGGCCGATGATGATGCAGTTGACGACGATCAGCGGGATGAACACGCCCAGAGACGCGCTCAGCGCGGGGACGTAGGCCTGCAGCAGCAGGTCGACGATTGTGACGAAGCTCGCGATGACCAGCACGAAGATGGCCAGACGGATGTCATTCGGGATGACCTTACGGATGAGAGAAATGACCACATTGCAGCACGTCAGGATGACGAGCACGGACAGGCCCATGCCGATGCCGTTGAAGAGGCTGGTCGTGATGGCCATGGTCGCGCACATGCCGATGAGCTGCACGAGAACCGGGTTGTTGGTAATGAGGCCTTCCTTGAACTGTTGTTTGATATTCATGCTTCAGCCCTCCTTAACCCAGCGACTTGGCCGCGTTGATGACGGTCTGCACTTCGGTGACGACGGCGCGGGACGTGATCGTCGCGCCGGAGATGGCCGCGACCGTGCCCTTGTCCTTCGTCAGCGCAAGGCCGTCGCCCTGGCCGACGAGATTGTCGCGCCAGGCACCGTTGGTGGTGTCGGCCGCCTTGGCGCCGAGGCCGGAGGTCTCGGAATGCTTGGTGATGTACACACCGGTGCAGTTATAGTCGCTGTCGAGACCGACGACCATGGTGATCATGCCCTGCGCGCCGGAGAACGTGGTCTCGGCGACGTAGCCGGTCTGCTCGCCGCCGGTGGTGGCGACGCTGAGCTTGGTGATGGTGCCGTCGTTCTCGAAATCGGCCTGCTCTGCGTAATCATCGGCCTGGAGAACGTTGGCGTATGCGTTTTTGGTCGTCTCGGCTGCGCGCATGGCGATGGTGTCCTTCGTCACCTCATAGATGAGGCCGAGGGCGAGCGCCATGATCGCGGACACGGCAAAGAGCACGAGCGCGAGCTTGATGATCTGGCCGCCGCCGGATTTCTTTTCAGTCTTTTCAGCCATTTGCAGCAGCCTCCTTTGCTTCTTTCTTTGCAGCCTTTGCAGCGGCCTTCTTGGCCTTGACGTCCTCGCGGCTGACGCCGAACTGACGGCGCTGGGTGTGCTTGTCGAACATCCACGCGCAGCAGTTCATGATGAGGATGGCAAAGGAAACGCCCTCCGGGAAGCCGCCGAACACGCGGATGAGCACGGTCAGCGCGCCGCAGCCGACGCCGTAGATGATGCGGCCGGGAGCGGTGACGGGGCTGGTGCTGTAGTCGGTCGCCATGAAGAACGCGCCGAGCAGCAGGCCGCCGGTCAGGAGGTTGTCGAGCATCCACTCGACGTGGGTGTAGCCGCCGCCGTTTTTGCTGCCGAAGATGAGCGTCAGCAGCGCGACGGTGCCGATGAACGACACGGGGATGTGCCAGGTGATGACCTTGCGCACCAGCAGATACACGCCGCCGATGAGCAGCGCGAGCGCGCTCACCTCACCGAGGCAGCCGGGCATCGTGCCGAGGAACATGGACTTCAGCGTGAAGTACTGCGGCAGCGCCTCGCCGGCCTTCATATAGCTCAGCGGGGTGGCCATGGTCTCGGCGTCCACAACGCCGGCCAGACTGCCGGGCACGACCCATGCGGTCATGAACAGCGCGTAGGACGCGAGCAGGAACGCACGGCCGGCGAGCGCCGGGTTGAGGAAGTTCTTGCCGATGCCGCCGTAGAGCTGCTTGACGACCACGATGGCGAAAAACGCGCCGATGATCGGCAGCCACCACTTGCAGTTGGCGGGCAGGGTGAACGCGAGCAGGATGCCGGTGACCACGGCGGACAGATCGCCGATGGTGTCGGGCTTTTTCAGGAGCTTGCGGTAAGCCCACTCAAAAAACACGCACGACACGACCGACACGGCCAGCGGGATGAGCGCCTGCGCGCCGAACTGCCACACGCCGACGCACAGAGCCGGGAGCAGGGCGATGATCACATCGAGCATGATCTCGCGCGTGCCGCGCTTGGCGCGAACCTGAGGCTGATAGGCAGCGTCAAAGGTAAATTCTTTCGGTGTCATTTCGTTTCAGCCTCCTTTGCAGCGGCTTCCGCGCGGGCCTTTTCTTCCGCCGCGCGGGCGGCGAAGAGGAGCTTTGCGGTCTTGAAGGTGTGGGTCAGGGGCAGACGGCCCGGGCAGTTGTACGAGCAGCTGCCGCACTCGAAGCAGTCGAGGATGTGGTACTTCTGCATGTTCTCGAAGTCACGGTTCTGGAAGTACTTGTACATATACAGCGGTTCGAGCTTCATCGGGCAGACCGTCAGGCACTTGCCGCAGTGGATGCACGTCGGGTTTTCGACCGAGCGGTCTTCCTTATCGGTGAAGAACAGGATGCCCGCGGTACCCTTGATGTTGGGCGCCTCGAGGTTCGTGGCGATCAGGCCCATCATGGGGCCGCCGAGCACGATCTTCTTCGGCTCGACGACAAAGCCGCCGCACTGCTCGACGATGTAGCTGAACGGGGTGCCGAAGCGGCACTGCAGGTTGTAGGACTTATCGCCCATGGCGCTGCCGGCGACGGTGAGGACACGCTCGATGCTCGGCATGCCTTCGTAGCAGGCGCGGTAGATGGCGTAAGCCGTCTGGGTGCTGATGACGTTGCAGCCGACGCCGGACGGCAGACCGCCGGGCTTGACCTCACGGTTCGTGATGGCCTTGATCTGCATCTTCTCAGCGCCCTGCGGGTACTTGACGTTCTCCGGCACGATCTCCACGCCGTACTGCGCGGGGTTTTTCGACAGGAGCAGGTCGATGGCGTCCTGCTTGTTCTTCTCGATGCCGTAGTACGCCTTATCGAGACCGGACGCGATGCGCGCCAGCTCGATGCCCTTGAGCAGTTCCTCAGGGTGGTTCTTCATGGTCAGGTGGTCACCGTTGAGGTACGGCTCGCACTCTGCACCGTTGATGATGAGCGTGTCGACCTTGCCAAGACCGCCGCGGATCTTAAACGCGGTCGGGAACATGGCACCGCCGTGACCGACGATACCGGCCTCGCGGATGCGCTCGAGAATGGCCTCAGGATCCTTCATCTGCTCGGGCGTCAGCGGCGCGAGATCCGTGCAGGGGGTGTCCTGGAAGTCGTTTTCGATCACGATCGCGGGGACCATGTCGCCCAGCGGATGGGGTCTCGGCTCGATGGCAATCACCTTGCCGGAGACAGTCGCATGGATGGGGGCGGAGACGGGTGCGGGATTGTCAGCGATCTTCTGACCCATCTTCACATAGTCGCCCACTTCGACCAGCGGCTTGCAGGGTGCGCCGATATGCTGCATCACCGGGAGCACGACCTGCGGCGGAGGCGCAATGACGGTCACCGGAACGTCCGGCGCCTTCATGTAGTTGGGATGAACTCCGCCATGAAACTTAAAGGGCATTTGCATCACCTCTCTATTTTTTGACCCACATATATTAGCACGCCAACCTAATTTCGTCCACCAAAAATGGCGGAAAAACATCAAATTGTACTAATTTAAATATTAACGAACCTGAAAAAATGCTGACAAGACCGATCTTTGCGGAAAATTTGCAGCATTTTGTGCATTTTGGCCTCTTTTCCCGTTTCATCCGGAATACAGGCATGCGCAGATGCGAAAAAAATCCGTGTGCAGGGGCTTAACAAGCGCGCAAAAATCCTGTAAAATAGATAGCAAATGCTCTGCCGGCGCGCCGCCGGCGGGAAAAGGAGGCCACGTTATGCAGACACCCTGGGCGGACACGCTCGATCGCGCGCAGCCCCTGCCGGAGTATCCCCGGCCGCAGATGGTGCGCGACAGCTACCTGAATCTCAACGGCCCGTGGAGCTACGCGATCACGACGAGCGCGCAAAAGCCCGCGCAGGCCGACGGCACGATCCTCGTGCCCTTCTCGCCCGAGAGCGAGCTGTCCGGCGTGGGACACATCCTGCAGCCGGAGGAATACCTGTGGTACATCCGCACGGTCACGCTGCCGGACGGGTTCAACATCGGCCGCGTGCTGCTGCACTTCGGCGCGGTCGATCAGACCGCGACCGTGTGGTGCAACGGCGTGGAGCTGGCCACGCACACGGGCGGCTACCTGCCGTTCACGGTGGACATCACCGAGGTGCTGGCCAAGGAAAACACGATCCTTGTGTGCGTGCGCGACGCGACCAACAAGTCCCAGCTCCCGCGCGGCAAGCAGACGCTGCACCCGCACGGCATCTGGTACACGCCGCAAAGCGGCATCTGGCAGACGGTCTGGCTTGAGAGCGTGCCGCAGAATTACATCCGCTCCCTGCGCGTGACCCCGCTGTTCGACGCGCATCAGGTGGAGATCACCGTCGAGGGCGAGGGGCAGTGCACGATCGATCTGGAGGGAAAGCGCTACACGTTCCCGGCGGGCGTTCCGGCGCACGTGCCGGTGCGCGCCTTCCGCCCCTGGTCGCCGGAGCAGCCGACGCTCTACCCCTTCAGCGTGACGCTCGGCAGCGACACGGTCTACAGCTACTTTGCCATGCGCAAATGCAGCGTCAAGACGGACAAGGACGGCGTGCGCCGCCTGTTTCTCAACGGCAAGCCGTATTTTCACAACGGGCTGCTCGATCAGGGCTACTGGCCGGACGGGCTCTACACCGCGCCGAGCGACGACGCGCTCATCTATGACATCCAGCTGGCCAAGGATATGGGCTTCAACATGCTGCGCAAGCACATCAAGGTCGAGTGCGACCGCTGGTATTACCACTGTGACCGGCTGGGCATGCTCGTCTGGCAGGATATGCCCTGCGGCGGCAGACGCTACGACCCGCTCATCGTCTCGACCCCGCTCGTGACGGGCTGGCATCTCGACGACAGCTGGTATCCGCTCTTCGGCCGCACGAACGTGACGGCGCGCAAAGCGTTTCTGAACGAGCTGCGCGACATGGTCACCACGCTCTACAACCACCCGTGCATCGCCGTGTGGGTGCCGTTCAACGAGGGCTGGGGCCAGTTTGACAGCCAGACGGCCGTGCAGGTCATCCAGTCCGTGGACAAGACGCGCACGATCGACCCCGCCAGCGGCTGGCACGATCAGGGCTTCGGCGATGTGCGCAGCCTGCACGTGTACTTCCAGAAGTACAAATTCCAGCCCGACAAGCTCGGCCGCGCCACGCTGCTGTCGGAGTTCGGCGGCTACGCCCACCGTGTCGAGGGGCACGCCATGGGCGGCAGGAGCGTCGGCTACAAGACGTGCGACGCGCCGCTCTCGCTCGAATACGCGCTCCAGGCGCTCTATGACGAGCAGATCCGCCCCGCCATCGCGCAGGGGCTCAGCGCCGCGGTGTACACGCAGCTGAGCGACGTGGAGCACGAGGTCAACGGCCTCGTGACCTATGACCGCAGCATCGTCAAGCTCCCGGTACAGACGCTGCGCAAGATCTTCTATATCGAAAACGAATAAGCAAAACCGCCCGCTGCGATCGCAGCGGGCGGTTTGCGTTTTGGGTTCGGGTGTGCTCAGTACGCCACGCCCCAGTAGATCATGCACTTGGCGGGCTTGCCGCACACGGGGCAGACATCGTCGATGTGCTCCTGCTCGAACGGGATGCAGCGGCTGGACATACCGGCCTTCTCCTTCATCTCGAGCTCGCAGGCGAGGTCGCCGCACCACATGGTCTTGATAAAGCCGCCGTTTTTCTCCTGCAGCTCCTTGGCCTCGGCCAGCGAGTGCGCGGCGTAGGTGTGCTCGTCAAGGTTGCGCTTGGCCTTGTCGAACAGGCCCTGCTGCACGTCCTCGAGCAGCGCGGGGATGCGCGCCTCGAGCTCATCGAGCGCGACGGTGATCTTCTCGCCGTTGTCGCGGCGGACGGCGACGCAGTGACCGGCCTCGATGTCCTTCGGGCCGATCTCGACGCGCAGCGGCACGCCCTTCATCTCCCAGTTGGCGAACTTCCAGCCGGGGCTGTTGTCGCTGAAGTCGCCCTGCGCGCGCAGACCGGCGGCCTTCAGGCGCGCGACGAGCTCCTCGGCCTTCTCGGTCACGCCGGGCTTGTGCGCCGCGATGGGCAGCACGATGACCTGGATCGGCGCGATGTGCGGCGGCAGCACGAGACCGCTGTTGTCGCCGTGGGTCATGATCAGGCCGCCGATGACGCGCGTGGACATACCCCACGAGGTCTGGTGCGGATAGGCCTGCTGGTTGTTCTTGTCGGTATAGGTGATGTCGAACGCGCGGGCAAAGCCGTCACCGAAGTAGTGGCTCGTGCCGGACTGCAGCGCCTTGCGGTCGTGCATCATGCACTCGATGGTGTAGGTGTTCACCGCGCCGGCAAACTTCTCCTTATCGGTCTTGTTGCCGCGGATAACGGGCATGGCCAGCTCCTGCTCGCAGGTGTCGGCATAGATCTCGAGCATCTGCAGCGTCTCCTTGCGCGCCTCTTCCTCAGAGGTGTGCAGGGTGTGCCCCTCCTGCCAGAGGAACTCGCGGCCGCGCAGGAACGGGCGGGTGGTCTTTTCCCAGCGCATGACGCTGCACCACTGGTTATACAGGCACGGCAGGTCGCGCCAGCTGTGCACGATGTGGCTCCAGTGCTGGCAGAAGAGCGTCTCGGACGTCGGGCGCACGCACAGGCGCTCCGGCAACTCCTCGCTGCCGCCCATGGTGACCCACGCGCACTCGGGCGCGAAGCCCTCGACGTGGTCCTTCTCCTTCTGCAGCAGGCTCTCGGGGATCAGCATCGGCATGGACACGTTCTGGTGGCCGGTCGCCTTGAACTTGCCGTCGAGCACCTTCTGGATGTTCTCCCAGATGGCGTAGCCGTAGGGGCGCAGAACGAACAGGCCCTTGACGTCGGAATAATCCACAAGCTCCGCCTTGGTGCACACGTCGGTGAACCACTGGGCGAAATCCACTTCCATATCGGTGATCTGCTCGACCTTTTTTTCTTTGGCCATAAGCGCAACTCTCCTCTGTATGCCGCGCGGGACACCCGCACAGCCGTAATTTATAATGTATTGGGCAACTTTTATATTTTATGCAATCGCCCGCCGTTTGTCAAGCGCGCACGGCGCTCAAAGCACCTGCTCGGCGACAAAAATGCCGATGAGCACGGCGATCACGCCGTAGAGCACGACGCCGGCGGCGGAGTGCCGCTCCGGCCGGCGGTCAAACAGCTGTCTCACGCACAGCAGCGCAAGCAGCCCCGCGCCGACCCAGTACGCCGGGTGGACGGCGATGGCCATGACCGCCGCCTCGACGATCATGAGCGCGAACACCGCGATCTGCCATGTGCGGATGCGCCGCACGCGGCTGTTGCAGTAAATTTCACGCCAGATGTCGGCCAGCTCGCGGCGCTGGCGGCGGAAAAACGGCTCGCGCGGCTTTTCCGGCGCGGCCTCGGGCGCTGCGGTCTCGGGCGTCTGCGCCGCTGTTTCGGGCTCCGTCTCGGTGTAGGGGCGCTTTGGTTCCATGCGTTCCACTCCTTTCCGGCTTTTCGGAAAACCGGCTCTTTTTTCACAGGATACCCCGCCGCAGACCGCCTGTCAAGAGCCGGCGCACGGGCGAAAAGTGCATTTCGGGCTTGACCGCACCTGATTCGTGCAATATAATATGTAAATTAGAATGCCATACAATGTGCATCGAACCCCTTGGAGGTGACCATCTATCAACAGACAGAGTTACATGGCGGAGATCAGCAGCCTGCTCGGCCTGATCACCGACGACCAGACACGTCAGGCGCTCATCGCGCAGATGGAGAATATGTTTGACAATGCGCCCGATGAGGAGCGCCTCATTCAGGAGATCGGCAACCCGACCAAAGTCGCCGTTGCCCTCATCCGGTATGCCGACAGCGGCAAGATCACACCGGCCGCCGCGCCCGTGATCGCGCCCGCACAGGCGCAGCCCAGGCGCACGCCGCAGCCGCGCCCGCGCGCAGAGCAGTACCGCCCGATGACCGCGGCCGCCGCGCAGAGACCCGCGCCGTCGTTCACGTTCCCGGATCTGCCGGAGGAGCCCGACGAGCCCGAAACGGACGAAGTGCCCGTGCTCGACGGGCAGCTCTCATTCGACGAGCAGCCGGCTGACGACGACGGCTACTATGACGAGCAGCCGGCCGACGACGACGGCTACTACGACGAGCAGCCCGCCGCCGACGACGGCTACTACGACGAGCAGCCCGCCGCCGACGACGGCTACTACGACGAACAGCCTGCCGACGACGACGGCTACTACGACGAGCAGCCCGGCGAGGAATACGACGAAGAATACTACGACGACTACGAGCCGGAATACAAGACGAACGTCTTTCTGGCGATCCTGTACACGCTCGGCGCGATCATCGTCGGCGTGCCGGTGTTTGCCGTGCTGCTGGTGCTGGATCTGGCCGTGCTGGCCATCGGCGCCGCGTGCGGTGCAGCCGGTGTGAGCCTGATCATGACTGCGTTCATCGGCCTGCCCGTGGTGGCGGATATGCTCATCCTGCTCGGCGGCGGCGCCGCCGTGATCGCCATCGCGCTCGTCGTGATCTGGCTGGCCGTCTGGCTGTTCATCCGCATGGTCATCGGCTGGGGCAGGCTGCTGGTGCGGCTGGGCCATCGCTGGTGCAGAAAGGAGATCGCCGCATGAAAAAAGCATGGAAGACCATTCTCATCATCGCGCTGTGCATCCTGATCGTCGGCGAGATCGTGCTCGGTGTCGGCCTTGCGACCGGCGGCAGCCCCGACCGCATCTGGGACGCGGCGTATGAACACTACGACATCGGTGCGATCTTCACGTTCATCAAATCCACCGGCATCGCAGACCTGCTGGCAAGCATCGGCCTGTAAGAAAACCGAAACAAGAGGCGGCGAGCATGGCTCGCCGCCTCTTGAGACTGTCAAAAAGTATTCCTTTTTGACAAAGGGGTTTGCGGCCTGACTGCAGCGCACGCGCCGTCCGCCAAAAGCGAACGGCGCGCACGTTTGCAGGCCGAGAAGTATTTTCTCCGCCGCACATGTCGCCGGAGAAAATGATTGGACTTTCTTTCGCCGCTTCGGCGGCGAAAGGCTACGAGGTTGTGACAAGCTGAGGAGGCGGTGCGCTGCGCTCGCCGCCTCACTTCATTTTAAACAGCAGCATCCCGCCCGTCATGAGCGCGAGCCCCGCCCATTTGCCCCAGCCGAAGGCGAGCTTTTCCGTGCCCATGATGCCGAAGGCGTCGATGGCGGCGGCCGCAGAAAGCTGCGCGATAAGGATCACCGCCACGGCAAGCGTCGGGCCGAGCTTACCCATGCCGAGCATGACCGTGACCGTGATGGCCAGCGCCAGCACACCGCCGAACCAGCAGTATTTCGGCGCGGCGCTCAGCGCGGCAAAGCTGCCCGTGCGCCAGAACAGCAGAACGAGCAGCGACAGCACCGCCGCCGTGCACTGCACGAAGGCATTGGTCTCCAGTGTGCCGATGTGCCCGCCGAGGCGCGTGTTCATCACGCCCTGAATGCTCATCGCCGCGCCGGCGAGAATACAGGCGAGAAATCCACCCAAAAACCATCGCATCCCTTCGAAGAAATTCTTGCACTGCCGTCCGGAATGTGTTACACTGTGTTGCATGGGCAAACAATTGCCCGCAGCACGCGCACAAAAGGAGGCTTCCAGCATGGCAGCAGGCAACAAACCGAAATACTATCTCGTGGAGGCGAGCGTCCTGCCCGAGATCTTCGCCAAGGTGATCGAGGCCAAGGAGCTGCTCGAGACCGGCCAGGTGCGCACAGTGGCGGACGCCGTGGCGTGCGTGGACATCAGCCGCAGCGCATTTTATAAATACAAGGATTTCGTGTCCCCGTTTCAGGACATGTCGCGCGGCCATCTCGTGACGTTCAACCTTGAGCTGCTCGACCGGCAGGGCGTGCTGTCATCCGTCCTTGCTATTTTTGCCGAAAACGGCGCGAATATACTCACCATCAACCAGAGCATCCCGACCAGCGGCGTCGCCCCCGTGACGATCACTGCCGCGACCGAGAACATGCAGACGACGATGGAGCTGTTCATGGCGGCGCTCAAGTCCGCCGAGGGCGTCATCCGCGTGCACATCATGGCCGGCTGACAAATGCGCAGCACAAAAGCAGCCCCGAACCGACACGGTTCGGGGCTGCTTTTTATCTCATTTATCTCTTGTTCACTCCAGGATCTGCGCGCGGCCGCCGTGCAGCCGGATCTTTCCGGCGCAGAAGCACTTGACCGCCTCGGGCAGGAGCTTCCACTCGGCGTCCGTGAGCACGCGGCGCTTGAGCGTCGTGAGATCGTCGTCGGCGAGCACGGGCACGGCCTTTTGCAGCAGCACCGGGCCGATGCCGCCGTTTTCATCCGCAAGGTAAGCCGTCGCCCCCGTGACCTTCAGGCCGCGGGCGAGCACCGCCTCGTGCACCGCGTCGCCGCGCAGCGTCTCGAACGCCGGAACGAGCGACGGCTGCACCGCGATGACCTTGCCGCGGAAGCTCTTTGCCGTCTCGCGGCCGATGCCGGGGTAAAAGCCCGCATTGATCACAAGCTCAATGTCCATATCCTTGAGCTTGTTGCGGATGGCCATGTCGTACGACGTGTCGTTCGGAAACACACTCGGCTCGACGACGACGGTCTCGATGCCGGCATTGCGCGCGCGCTTGAGCGCGTAGGCACCCGCATCGGACGAGATGACGGCGACGAGCTGCAGCTCCGGGATCTCGCCGAAGAACACGGAATCGAGCAGGCTCTGCAATTTTGTTCCCTTGCCGGAAACCAGAACAGCACTGCGGATCATAAACAGTTTACTCCTTCCCCAGCAGCCGGGCGGCTGTGGCGCGGTTATTATCCTCCTGCCGGTTGAGCAGTTCGGTGCGGCGGCGCATCTCCTCGCCCCTGCCGGCAAGGGCGACGGCCGAGTCGATCATGTCCGACAGGTCCTTTTCGTTGAGCGCCGCAAGCTGGATGTAGTTATTTTGCTCCACATAGTCGAGAAACGCCGTGACCTTCGGGTCATAGGCGACGCCGATGAGCGGCACGCCCTGTCCGGCGGCAAAGATGAGCCCGTGCAGACGCATGGACACGACCGCGGTCATGCGTGAGAGCACGCCGATCACCTCACCCGAGGTCATCTGCTCGTCGATCCGGTAAAACGGGATGCTCAGATGCTCCGTGACGAGCTGGCCGGCCTCGCCGTCGGCGCGGAAGTTGATGCCAAGAAACACCGGCGTCAGCCCGTACTTCAGATAGGCGTACACGGCGCCGGCGGCAAACACGGTGGCCTTTTCCTCCATGCCGGGCCATTTGCGCAGCACGAAGCCGATATACTTGCCGCCGATGTCCATATCATGCGCGCGCAGGATGCTGTCGATGCGGCTGTGCTCGGCCGCCGGCAGCGTGAGCGCGGGGTCGGACGCGAGAATGACCTCCGGCGCCGTGACGCCGAACTCCCGGAGCGTCTCCCGGCTGTCCGGCTCGCGCAGCGTGATCTTGTCGACGCAGGTATTGATGACGTGTGCAGCCAGCTTCTTGTCGCGCGCATAGACGATCGGGCCGATGCCGCAGCCGTACATCTGCACCTTGCAGCCGCAGCCGTGCGCCATGCGGATCGTGCTGAGATAGTACCACAGGCTCAGGCGGCTCGTAACATCCTGCATGAGGCTGCCGCCGCCGCTGATGAACAGCTGGCTGCGGCGCATGACGCGCCGGATGGCAAACACGCCGAACCGGTGGCAGGCGTTGACGCCGAACGCGCGCTGGGTGTCCTTCGGCCGCCGGGAGAGCACGGTCACGGGCATGTGCGCATCGATGCGGCGCATCTCGCCGATGATGGCCTGCAGAATCGCGTCGTCGCCGGTGTTGCCAAAGCCGTAGGCCCCGCAGATGAGCACGCCGTCGCGCGCACCGTCGCGCCGGTTGCGCTCCATGCGAAAAACGGCGTTGTAGATCTCCAGCTGGCGCAGGCCGGTGGCCTCCTCGGAAAAGTCGGCCTTGCCGCGCCGGTAGAGCGCCTCGCCCATCTCATGGCGGTAATCGGCATCGAGCGCGAAGCGCGCGAGGTAGGCCGCGAGCATGCGCACGTCGCCCGGCTCAATGAGCAGGCCGGTCACGCCGTGCTCGATGATGGCCGGCACGCCGCCGACATTGGACGCGACGGTGGCCAGATGCGCGCGCGCACCCTCGGGCAGCGCATAGGGAAACGCCTCCGACAGAGACGAGAGGGTGTTGATGTCGAGCGCGCCGTAGAAGCTGTCGAGGTCGTTGACCCAGCCGAGGAAAAAGACGCTGTCGGCAATGCCGAGCTCCGCTGCGAGTGCCTCGAGCTTTTTGCGCTCCATGCCCTCGCCCGCAATGGCGAGGCGCAGCTGCGGGCAGGCCTTTTGCGCCAGCGCCACGGCGCGGATGAGCGTCGGGATGTCCTTGACGGGGTCAAGCCGCGCGGCGATGCCCGCGATCACGTCGCCCTCATGGACGGTATATCCGAACTGCGCAAAATATGCCGCGCGGTCGGTCTTGGGCACGACGTGGGAAAAGTCGAGCCCGTTGTAGATGGAAAAGAGCCGGTTCGGCTCAAAGCCGCGGTCGATCAGCCGCTGGCGGATGGGGTCGGACACGCACACGCGGTAATCGAGCTGGTGCAGGGCCCAGATATTGAGCGTGCCGTAGACGGCGCGGGCAAACGGCCGGCCGAGATAGTCCAGCCGGTAGTCGCTGTGCACGGTGCTGATGACCGGCACGCGCACGCTCCGGCGCAGCAGGGCGCCCATGACGTTGGCCATGGAGCCGTGGCAGTGTACCAGATCGTACTCTCCCGCGCGGATCAGCTTTTTGAGCGCGCCGAGATTGGCCGCAAAGCCCCTGTCGAGCACCATCGTCGGGATGCCGAGCGCGGCCGCACCGTCGGCAAAATCGCCGCCGCGAAAGCACACGAGCTGCACGTCGATGATCTGACCGAGATATTTCAGCAGGGAGTAAACATGCGTCCGGGCGCCGCCGGTGTCGCCCCCGCTGATGAGGTGGATTACTTTCACTTTGCCCTCCAAAGCACTTGTGCGCACCGCAAAAACACGGTATAATGCGTGCGTACAGGCGTTGACACATTCCCGCACAAATGACATGTGCGGATTCAGATTATTATACTGTATGATTCCACTATGGTCAAGTTTTGGAGGCGCGCAATGACGAAAATTTATCTGATCCGGCACGCGGAGGCAGAGGGCAACCTCTACCGCCGCATTCAAGGCCACTGGGACGGCAGCATCACCGCGCTCGGTCTGCAGCAGATCGACGCGCTCGCGCAGCGATTCCGGCACGAGCACATTGACGCGCTCTACTGCAGCAGCCTGTCGCGCGCGCGCGTGACAGCCGAGGCGATCACGCGCTATCACGACATTCCGGCCGTGGCCACGCCGCGCCTGGCGGAGATCCGCATGGGCGTGTGGGAGGGGCGCGCCTGGGGCGACGTGGAGCACGAGTTTCCCGAGCAGATGCGCTATTTCAACACCGACCCCGAAAAGTGGTCCGTGCCCGGGGGCGAGCCGATCCGCGAGGTGCAAAAACGCATGACGCGCGCGATTCAGGATCTCGCCGCGCGGCATGACGGGCAGACCGTCGCCGTCGTGAGCCACGGCATGGCCATCCGTGCCTATCTGTGCACGGTGCTGGGCATCCCGAACAGCGAGATGTCCACCCTGCCCTACGGCGACAACACGTCCGTGAGCCTGCTGCTCGTCGACGGGGAGCGCACGACCGTGGAGTATTATAACGACAACCGCCACCTCCCGCCCGCACTGAGCACGTTTGGCCGCCAGACCTGGTGGCGCGGCAGCGGCAGCGGCGCGGAAAACCTGCGCTACGAGCAGCTCACATTCCCGCACGACGAGGCGTTTTACCTGCAGTGCTACCGCGATGCGTGGTGCAACGTGCACGGCTCGGACGAGGGCTTCGTGCCCGAGCTCTACGCCCGCAGCGCAGCCAAGCACGCGCAGGAGCACCCCGGCTCCGTCGTGCGCGTGCTCAGCGGGGACACCGTGGTCGGTCTGGTCGAGCTCGACCCCGCGCGCGACGAGCAGGCCGGCTGCGGCTGGATCAGTCTGCTGTATATGCTGCCGGAATACCGCGGCCGCGGCTGGGCGATCCAACTGCTGGGCTACGCATTCTGGTTTTATGAAAATCACGACCGCACGGCCGTGCGCCTGCACGTGTCGGAAAACAATGCCCGCGCCATCGACTTCTACCGGCGCAGCGGCTTCGTGCAGATCGGGCGCGATCCCGGCGTGCGCGAGCGTCTGCTGCTCATGGGGCGGCTCATCCACAGGACGGTGACACATGGATCGGTGTGATTTTCTGCCCGTCTCCGCCGAGGAGATGCACGAGCGCGGCTGGTGGTGGTACGATGCGCTCGTCGTCGGCGGCGACGCCTATGTCGACCACCCGAGCTTCGGCACGGCGGTCATCAGCCGCGTGCTCGAGGCCGAGGGGCTGCGTGTAGCCGTGCTCGCACAGCCGGACTGGCACGATGCGGAGGCCTTCCGCGCCATGGGCCGGCCGCGGCTGGGCGTGTTCATCGGCGCGGGCAATCTCGACTCCATGGTCGCGCACTACACCGCCGCCAAGCGCCGCCGCAGCGAGGATTTTTACTCCCCCGGCAAGCGCACCGGCTGCCGCCCCGACCGCGCCGCCATCGTCTACTGCAACCGCGCGCGCGAGGCCTTCGGCCCTGACATGCCGATCATTCTCGGCTCGCTCGAGGCGAGCCTGCGCCGCTTTGCACACTACGACTACTGGGACGATTCCGTGCGCCGCGCCATCCTCTTTGACGCCCCGGCCGACCTGCTGGTCTACGGCATGGGCGAGGCCGCGACGATCGAGATCGCCCACCGGCTGAAGAAAAAGCAGTCCGTGCACACGATGACCGACATCCCCGGCACGGGCTACATCACGCGCGACCCGGCCGAGTGTAAGTTCGATCACGTTACGCTCCCGTCGTATGAGGATGTGCGCGACGACAAGCGCCTCTATGCCGAGGCCACGCGCACCGAATACGCCGAGCACGACCCCGTGCGCGGCCGCGCCATGATCCAGCCGTGCGAGGGGCGCTATCTCGTCATCAACCCGCCCGCCATGCCGCTCGACACAAAGGAGCTCGACCGCGTGGCCGACCTGCCCTACACCCGTGAGTGGCACCCGATGTACGAGCCGCTCGGCGGCGTGCCCGCGATCGAGGAGGTGCGCTTCAGCGTCATCCACAACCGCGGCTGCTTCGGCGGGTGCAATTTCTGCGCGCTGGCGTTCCATCAAGGGCGTATGATCACGAGCCGCAGCCACGCGAGCGTCATCCGTGAGGTCGAGGCCATGACGCACCACCCGCTCTGGAAGGGCTACGTGTCCGACGTCGGCGGCCCGTCGGCGAATTTCCGCCACCCGTCGTGCCGCCAGCAGAAGGAGCGCGGCATGTGCCCGAACCGGCTGTGCCTCGCGCCGACGCCGTGCCCGAATATCGACGCCGACCACTCGGACTATCTCGCCCTGCTGCGCAAGCTGCGCCAGATCCCCGGCGTGAAGAAGGTGTTCGTGCGCAGCGGCATCCGCTACGACTATATGCTCTGCGACGACAACGACGCGTTCTTCCGTGAGCTCGTGCGCTATCACATCTCCGGTCAGCTCAAGGTCGCGCCCGAGCACTGCATCGACACCGTGCTCGACTATATGGGCAAGCCCCACATCGGCACGTATGAGCGCTTCATGGACGAATACCGCCAGCTCAACAACAAGTATGATAAGGAACAGTACGTCGTGCCGTACCTCATGAGCTCGCACCCCGGCAGCACGCTCGCCGATGCCGTGGCCCTCGCGGAGTATCTCAACCGCCGCGGCCGCCAGCCCGAGCAGGTGCAGGATTTTTACCCCACGCCCGGCACGATCAGCACCTGTATGTACCACACCGGCATCGACCCGCGCACGATGCAGCCGGTCTACGTCGCCAAGACGCCGCACGAAAAGGATATGCAGCGCGCGCTGCTGCAGTGGCGCCGCCCGGACAAGCGCCGCCTCGTCATTCAGGCGCTGCACGAGGCCGGGCGCGAGGATCTGATCGGCTTCGGCAAGGATTGCCTCGTGCGCCCGATGACCGACCGGTGCAAGCAGCCAAAGCCCGCCGAATCCCAGCCGCCCCAGCGCAAATACGGCAAGGTCTACGGCGGCGGCAAAAAGCCCGCAGCCGCCCGCAGCGCGCAAAACGCCAAAAGCGGAAAGTCCGCCAAGCCCGGTAGGGTCGGCAAGCCCGCCGCCTCCGGAAAGTCCGGCGGCAGGAGCGCGCAGCCCCCGCGCGGGAAAGGCGGCCGCCGATGAGCTATCTGCTGTTCTACCTCATCGCCATCAATGTCATCGCCTTCGCCGCCATGGGCATCGACAAGGCAAAGGCGCGCGCAGGCAAGTGGCGCATCGCGGAGAGCACGCTCTTCGCCCTCGCCGCACTCGGCGGCGCGCTCGGCGGCACGCTCGGTATGCGCGCCTTTCACCACAAGACGAAGCACAAGGAATTTCGCTTCGGCTTTCCCGCGCTGCTGTGCGTGCAGTGCGCGGCCGTGGTATATCTCATTCTGATCTGGAAGCAGGTGATCTGATATGACGCCCACCCTACTCGCCTATCAAATCGAGCCCGGAAAGCTCGGAAAAATGCAGGTCGTGTGCCTGCGGCTCGGCATCCGCGTGCAGGCGGTCGACCCGGCCGATTTCGGTCAGCCAATCGGCGCGCTGGCCGGTGTGCTGCCGCGGGATCCGGACGCACCCGCCGCCCCGCTCCCGGGGGAGATGCTCGTCATGGCGCACTTCCGCCCCGGTATGCTTGAGGGGCTGCTGCAGGGACTTCGCGCAGCGCACATCCCGCCCGTCGCGCTCAAGGCCATGCTGACGGACACGAACGCCGCCTGGACGGCCCCCGCGCTCTACGCCGAGATCGCCAAGGAGCACGCCGCCATGCACAGCGGCGGCCGCGCGCACAAGGCGTAAAAAAATTTCGCGATTTACAGCTAGAAACCGATTGACAAGCGCCCGTGCCTGTACTATTCTATGGGCACGGGTGCGCACCTACCGGCAGTCAGGCGATGGAGTCTGACTGCTTTTGTATTTGCCGCCGACATCTCAGAGGAGAGCCCGCATATGAAACAAAATCCGATTCGTCAAGTTGTCTTTCCCATTCTCGCCGCGCTCATCTGGGGCACGGCCTTCGTCGCGCAGGACGTCTGCGCCGACACGATCGGCACGTTCACCTTCAACGCCGCGCGCTATGCCATCGCCGTGCTCGCGCTGCTGGTGCTGATCGCGGTGCGCGGCGCCGTGCACAAGGACACCGCCCAGCCCACGGAGGCGGAAAAACGCGCCGCGCGCAGGCAGCTCTGGCTCGGCGGCTTTTGCTGCGGCACGGCGCTGGCCATCGCCTCAAACTTCCAGCAGGCCGGCATCGTCGCCGGGACGGACGCCGGAAAGGCGGGCTTCCTCACGGCGCTGTACGTGGTGCTCGTGCCGGTGTTCGGCCTGTTTTTTAAACGCAAGGTCAGCCTGCCGGTGTGGGTCGCGGTCGCGCTGTCGGTCGTGTCTCTGTACCTGCTGTGCATCAAGGGCAGCTTCCGGCTCGCCGCGGGCGACCTGCTCGTGCTCGTATGCGCGGTGTGCTTTGCCGTGCACATTCTGGTCATCGACCGCTTCAGCGCGACGTGCGACGGGGTGAAGCTCAGCTGCGTGCAGTTTCTGTTCGCGGCGCTGTGGTCGGGCGTGTGCATCCCGTTTTTCGAGCACGTCGACACCGCCGCCCTGCTCTCGTGCGCGCTGCCGCTGCTGTATGTGGGCGTGTTCTCGTGCGGCGTGGGCTACACCTTGCAGATCCTCGCACAGAAGGGCTCGAACCCCACGGTCGTCACCATCCTGCTGAGTCTCGAGAGCGTGTTCGCCGTCATCGCGGGCGCGATCATCCTGCACCAGAGCATGACCCCGCGCGAATACCTCGGCTGCGTGCTGATGTTCCTCGCCGTCGTCCTCGCGCAGATCCCGCTGCCGGCCAAGGCCGCCCGCGCGGAAAGCAAATAAGACCGCATTCCCCTGCTCGAAATCCCCGCCAAACGGCGGGGATTTTTTGCACAGTTTTGTGAACTTGTCCCATTATCCCCTTGCGTTTTTGCCCAAATGGGACTATAATTCTTGTCAAGAAATTCACAGTAAATGTATGCACAAGGAGGTCGATTCCCCATGAAACTGACACCCGAACAGCAGGCCGTGCTCGACGGCAGCAAGGGCGCGGTCATGGCCAAGGTCATGAAAACGCTCGTCATGTACGGCGATGCCTTCGGCGCGGAAAAAATGGTGCCCATCACGAGCACCTACGGCCACACGGTCATCAGCTTCGGCATCAACGCCATGAAGCCGGTCTACGACCTGTATGACCAGCTGATCGAAGCCGGCGCGTTTTCCGAGCAGAAATTCACCGCCGACCCGCTCCCGCTCGACAAGAACGTCCCCTCGAACCCGCTGCAGGATCTGGTGTTCCGCAAGTTCATGTACAAGCAGCAGGCGCGCTATGAGCAGCAGCTGCGCAGGCTCGGCATCCTCAGCGACAAGGACTATACCTGCACCTGCTACCTCGACGAGGTGGGCAACAAGCCCAAGCAGGGCGAGGTGCTCTCATGGGCGGAGTCGTCCGCCGTGGTCTACGCCAACAGCGTGCTCGGCGCGCGCTGCAACCGCAACTCCGGCATGATCGAGCTCATGGGCTCGATCGCGGGCTGCGTGCCGTACTTCGGCTTTCTGACCGACGACGGACGTAAGGCCGACTGGATCGTTGAGGTGCGCACGACGAAAAAGCCCGAGCCGCAGCTGCTCGGCTCCGCCATCGGCATGAAGGTCATGGAACAGGTGCCGTATGTCAAGGGGCTGGACAAATGGCTCGGCACGGAGATCAACGAGGATGCCATCGCCTATCTCAAGGACTTCGGCGCGGCCACCGCGTCCAACGGTGCAGTCGGTCTGTACCACATCGAGCACCTCACGCCCGAGGCCGTGCAGCAGGGCGAGGCGCTCATCCGCGAGGGCGCACCGGTGTACGTCATCGACGATGCGGAGCTCCGGCGCGTGCGCGAGAGCTATCCGTGCGTGTGGAAAAACCGCAACGCCAAGCCGAAGCTGTGCTTCATGGGCTGCCCGCACATGACGCTGCACCAGCTCATCGACACGACCGAGCGCGTCGAGGAAAGTCTGCGGGCACACGGCCAGCGCAAGGTCTGCATCCCGACGGTGTTCACCGCCGCGCCCGGCGTCATCGAGGCGTTTGAAAAGACGCCTTACGCCGCCCGCCTGCGCAGCACCGGCGTCGTGCTCAGCTACATCTGCCCGCTCATGTACATGAACAACCCGCTCAGCAAGGCCATGCCCGTCATCACCTCGTCGAACAAGCTGCGCACGTACTCGACCGCGCGCTACTACACCGAGGACGAGATCATCACCATGATTACGAAGGGGGCGAAGTAAGATGAAACAGTTTCAGGGCCGCGTCATCTGCCCCGGCACGTGCGAGGCGGAAGCCCTCGTGTCGCACGGCGGCTTCAACACGCTCGCCAGCTACCAGATGGCCTTGATGTTCCACGACAAGCAGGTCAAATGCGGCGACCAGAACAACCCCGACCTGTACAAAAAGCCGATGATCGGCAAGGCGCTGTGCCTGCCGGAGACCATCGGCTCGACCACCGGCGGCATGGTGCTCTACACCGCCTGCGCCTCCGGGCAGCAGCCGGCGTGTATGCTCTTTTCCAAGCACATCGACTCGCTGGCGGCCTCGGGCGCGATCCTCGCGTCTGTCTGGACGGACGCCGATATGCCGGTCATCGACTGCCTGGGCGATGAGTTTCTCGCCGCCGTGCAGACGGGACAGACCGTGCGCATCCGCGACGGCGGCATCGTCGAGATCGTGTAAACGCCTGCACAACAAAACAAAACGGGGCTGACCGGCCGGTCAGCCCCGTGAACATATGAAAAAACCATACAGTGTGTGCCGCATGCAGGCAACACGTCTTTTTGCCGGAAAACCGCATGGCTTTCCGACCGTCTCAGCCGGATCCCCCTCGGGTGATCCGGTCTTATTATTTTATTCGTCAGAACGTTCCTGTGTCTGCGCCGCGCCGCCGTCATCCGTGACGGGCTGCACGGGCTCGCCCCACTGAAACGCGATGCTCACGGACTTATCCAGCTCCTCGGAGCGGTAACCGTAGTGGATCGTGCTGCCCTGCGGCTGGCCGTGCGTGCGCTCGATGGCACCCGGCTGGCAGTCCTTACTCGCAAGGATGCCCCAGTCGCGCATATACAAAATGACCGGCAGCAGGAGCTTTCCCGCCTCGGTGAGTGAGTATTCGACACGCTTGGGCTTCTCGTCATACTCGGTGCGCTTGATGATGTTATATGACTCGAGCTCCTGAAGCTGCTGCGTGAAGATCTTGTGCGAGATGTCATAGGGCACGAGGCGCTTGAGCTCCCCGTAGCGGCACACGCCGCCGGGCGCGCTGTGCAGGTACCAGAGAATATAGGGTTTCCATTTGCCGCTGATGGCCGAAAAAGCAAAATTCAGCGTGCAGGATTCCAGTGTGTGAATGTAGTGATCCATCGCGATCCCCCGTTTCTCTGATTTGGCGCCGCCGGGCGCGGCGCTGCATTTTTGATCATTCTATCATCAAAGCGTCCGAAATGCAATCGCAGCAAATTCCAGCGCGGATCGCAACGCAAAGCTGCCGCCGAGTGACCTCGGCGGCAGCTTCGTTTTGGGGGGAGGATGTATAGAAGGTGCGGTTAGAATCAGAATGCAGACTTGTAGAGGCAGGTCGGGTTGTAGGGGTAGAGGATGTTGTTCTTCTCCACCGTGTCGCAGCCGTCGAGCGCCTTGATGAGCTGCTCGGTGGTCATCGTGACGCGCACATCGCCATAGCCGAGCGCGCCGGTGGCACGGTCGCCGCGGCAGCCGAGGGACAGGCCGATCTTGCCGTCCTTCATGGTGCGCATCCACGTGTCGGCGCAGTTGGACTCGCCGCTGAACGGGAACTCGAGCTTCTGCCAGTCGGTCTCGACATAGCAGGCCAGCAGGTGGAAGGCCGCCTGCGTCGGAAGCTGCAGGCAGATGACGTCCGGCTCTTCGATGTTGCAGTTGCACAGCGAGGAGCAGACGATGCCGGCGTAGGGCTTCTCCGGGATGTACTCGAGGTTGGACTGGATGTGCTTGATCGCGTCCGCCTGCTCGTGGTGCCACGGGGTGGGCTGCTTATACAGGATCGCACCGTCCAAAAACTCCTGCGTCAGCTCCATGCAGCCGTTGTTCATGGCGCAGTAGTAGCCGGAGAAGTGGTCGGGCGTCAGGCCGAACGTGCCCTGGAAGTGCGCTGCCATGCCAATGAGCTTGCAGGTCGAGGCCTTGTTCTGGCAGAACTCGATGTCGGGGATCGCGTCAAACTCTTCCGGCGTCTTGATGAACTTCATGGCGACCGGGTGCTGCGTCGGGCGAAGCGTCAGAAAAATGCGGTCACTGAGCTGTTTCCACTGTTCTTTCGTAAGTTTCATAGTACACACTCCAATTTTTGCGTGCAGCGGGCGCGGCCGCCGGAGGGCGGAGCGCACGGTCGCCGCATAGTGTTTGAATTGTATTTGATATGTGCGTGCCGTCAGGCGCGCGGTCAGTGATTGTCTAAGGGAGCGCCACCGGCACGGGGCACGATGGCGTGTGTGCGCCGGTCAAGCCGGACGCGGCTCACTTCTTGCCCCAGCCGCCGACGCAGAAGATCGTCTCGCCGGTGATGTAAGAGGCGTCGTCAGAAGCGAGGAAGCACGCGATGTTCGCCTGCTCTTCGGGCTGCGCCATTCTCTGGATCATGAGCTTCGGCGCGGTATAGGTCGGGAAACGGGTGCGCGGCACTTCCGTGACCATCGGCGTATCGGTAGAGCCGGGGCAGAAGCAGTTGGCACGGATGCCGTACTCGGCAAGCTCCACGGCAACGCCCTGCGTCATCGTGGCGATCGCGCCCTTGCTGGCAGCATACGGCGTCGAGTTCGGGCACGCGCAGCGGACATTGATGGAGGCCGTGTTGACGATGGCGCCCTTGGTCTCGTGCGCCACGAAGGCGCGCGCGGCAGCCTGCGTGCTGTTGAAGCAGCCAAAGTAATTATTGTGAACGATGCGGGCGTGCTCTTCCTCGGTGACATTGAGGAAGTCCTTGAACAGATTGATGCCGGCGTTGCCGAACATGACATCAAAGCCGTTGAACTTGTCATAAGCGGCCTGAACGAGCGCATCGACCTGCGCTCTGTTGGTGACATCGCAAACCTGGCACCAGCAGTTATCAGCGCCGAGTTCCTGCGTGATTTCTTCAAAAAGAGTATCGTGGCGCGCACCGATGACGATCTTGCCGCCGTCGCTGACGAAGCGGCGTGCGATCGCGCGGCCGATGCCGGTCGTGCCGCCCGTAATCACGGCCACCTTACCCGCAAATCTGTCGGAAGTTGACATGAAACTCCACTGCCTTTCTGTAAATAAGTTTTTGTTAAAATTTTGCTTTTCGGACTGGTACTTTCAAAAAAGTTACCATGGCGCAAGCGTTTGGGGTCACTCGCACCGTGCTTTTCTAGAGCACACTCTACGCGTTACTCTACGATATGGACACAAATTTGTCAAGCAGGATAATTAAAAAATTATCAACAATTTTAGCGTTTCTGTTTTGTAAATCCTGCACGAAAAACGCGATTTTGTTCAAAAAATCGCGCCTTGTGAAAAATTTCGCTTTACATTTCCGGATGCATGTGATAAAACCATGACAGAGTCCGCGCACAGAGCGCGCTCTATATGGAATGCACCTCCCCTGCGGTATCCGCATTCCCGAAATATAAGGAAGGGATGGAATTCTGTGCAGCTGTCGACACCGAAACAGGTCCAGACACAGGAAACGAAACAGAAGATCTACAAGGCCGCGTCCTCCATTCTAAAGAAAAAGGGCTACGCCTATCTCACCGTCAGCAACATCTGCGCGGTCGCGGGTGTTTCGAACGGAACGTTTTTCTACCACTTCAAAACAAAAGACGAGCTGCTGGTCTATTATAACTACCAAAAGTTTGCGGAGTTTCGCGAGAAGAACAACTTCGGCGAGGCCGTGGCCGGCAAAGCCTTCGACGAACGCATCCTGCTGTTCTATTATTATTGGAGCGACTACATGCTCGACGTCGGGCTCGACTTTTGCTGCAACTACTACAACACCAAAAACACCTCGATCGACACGCGCCGCTGGCATCAGCGCCAGCCGGCCTACGTCTGGGGCTACCCCGACAGCTGCCTGCAGGAGGCCGCCGAGCAGGGACTGCTCAAGCCCGGCTACCCGCCGGATCACTACGGCGAGGTCGTCGTGACGATCATGAAGGGCATCGCCTTCGACTGGTGTCTGAGCGGTGCGGCGTTCGATATGCACGAGCGCCTGGACGAGATCATGGTGCCGTATCTCAGGAGTATCCAGACGGCCCCGCCGGAGACGACCGGCGCATAAGACGCGATCACACTGTCAAGCAGACAGAAAAGCAATAGAGTACACTCTTCCGGCAGACGGCGCTCACCGACGCAGTTGGGGCTGCGGAGCACCGCGCTGACGACTTTATTGCCTGACAGTCGGATCTAATACAATAGTGAATTGGAGAGTATTTATGGACATTTTGATTCTCGTAGCGGCCGTTCTGCTCATCGGCCTGTTCTGCTACAAAAATGTGCCCACCCTGATTGGCGGCATTGTCTGCTCCGTCATTCTGATGATCATCTACAAGATGAATATCGTCGACGGCCTGTTTGACACCTACATGGGCGGTCTTGTCGGCTTTATGAAGTCCTGGATGATCCTGTTCTTCCTCGGCGCCCTGTTCGGCAAGCTGCTCGACGTGACCGGCGGCTCGGACAGCCTCGCGCGCGTCATCCTCAACCTCGTCGGCCCGAAGAACGTCTCCCTCGGCGTGTGCCTGTTCACCGCCATCCTCGCCATGGCCGGCATCTCCAGCTTCATCAGCCTGTTCATCTGCTACCCCATCGCGCTCAAGCTCTGCCGCAAGGCGAACATCAACCGCGCGTCCGTCATCGCCGGTTACTCCCTCGGCCTTAACTTCGGTCTGGCCATCCCCTGGGTGCCCGTGACCAACAACGTCCTGTGCGCCAGCTACTTCGGCACCGATGTCAGCGCGGGCGGCCTGCTCGGCCTGTTCGTGTCCATCGTGTTCATCGTTGTCGGTATGCTCTACATCAAGTGGTATGAGAAGCGTCTGGCCGCCGCCGGCAAGGGCTACGCCCCCGCTTACGGCACCGGCGCGCTCGAGGAGAACAACGACCTCGACGAGGACGCCAAGAAGGGCCCGCACTGGATCCTTTCCGTCATCCCCATGCTCATCCCGATCATCGTGCTCAACATCTTCAAGATCCGCGTTGAGTTCGCGCTGCTGTGCGGTGTCGCCGCCGTCATCATCCTGCAGTTCAAGTATCTGCCCCGCGACTGGGATGCCAACCGCAAGACCGTCACCGATTCCATCTCGATGTGCATGACCACGCTCATCAACGCCGCCGCCATCGTCGGCTTCGGCGCTGTCGTGCAAAACTGCCCCGGCTACGCGATCGCCGTGGAGAAGATCCTCTCCTACGAGGGCAGCCCGCTCATGATCACCTTCGTCGCCACGAACCTCATCGCCGGCATCGCAGGCTCCTCCTCCGCCGGTCTGGTCCTCGCGGCTCCCGTCCTGCAGCAGGCCGCTGCCATGACCAACGCCGCCGTGTTCCACAGAACGACCGTTCTGGCGTCTCTGGGTCTGGACTCCCTGCCGAACGCAGGCTTCCTGCAGACCGAGTGCACCGTCGCCGGTGTGAAGTTCAAGGATGTCTACTTCCCGGTCATCTTCGCGCTGACCGTCGTGCTGACCATCCTGCGCTGCCTGCTCTACATGGGTCTGGCCGCCGCGTTCGGTCTCACCTGATCGCAGATCAGATCGACACAAACCATATAAAAAAGCTCCGTTTCCGATCGGAAACGGAGCTTTTTTTGCGTGCCGTCAGCGGCTGTGCTTTTTGCTCTTATGCGCCTTGTCGGGCGCGACGCCCTCGGCCTCGGCCACGGCGTCCACGGTCGCCTGCAGCGCATCGAGGCGGGCGTTGACGGGCTTGAGCGCCTTTTTGACCTCCTGCGCGACGATGGCCTGATACACCCGGCAGTGCACCGCGGCAGCGCCGAGCGTGACGGCAGTGACCGTGCCGCCGGCGATGAGCGCGGCGCGGCGAACGCGCGGCGAACGCATCACCTGTACGGCGACGGTGCGCAGGCTCGGTCTGCGCAGCTGCCCGGCCGCATCGGCCGCGAGCGCGGCGAGTTCTTTGCCGCTGTCCACGGTCTGGCGCAGGAGCGCGAGCTCCTGCTGCAGGGCTTGGATCTGCTGTTTGCGTCTCATGTCCTCTCTCCTCCTTTTTGTGCGCGTCTCAAAGCGCGACGGGCGCGCCGTTGAGCGCGGCCTCGACCAGCGTGTCGCCCTCGTAGCGCAGCTTGAGCAGGAAAAACGGCGCATCCTCCGCCAGCAGCCGGAAGAAGATCTTATCGCCCTCCCACATCGGCAGCGCCGGGACAGCCGCCTTGTCGACCCAGCTCAGCACGCCCTCATTGCACGCACGCAGCGTGCCGGTGAAGCCGCCGGCCGTGAAGAGGTACATGTACTCCCCCTCCCACGTGTCGGACAAAAACGTCACCACGCCGCGGCAGCGCCAGTCGGTCAGCGTCAGACCGGTCTCCTCATACGCCTCGCGCAGGAGACATTCGTCCGGCGTCTCATTGCCCTCGAATTTTCCGCCGATGCCGACCCATTTGTCGTGATTGAGATCGTTTTCCTTTTTTACGCGGTGCAGCATGAGATACTGCTGCCCGCGCTCGATATAGCAGAGTGTGGTGTTGCGCATGCTCCGGCCTCCCTTTGCCCCCAGTATACAAAAACCGCCCGGCGCTTGCAAGCACCGGGCAGGTATTTTTTTGCTTCAGATGAGCACGCCGTCGCAGTGGTCGATCTCGTGCTGGATGATCTGCGCCGTCCAGCCGGTGAACGTGCGCACGCGCGTCTGCAGCCGCTCGTTCTGCCACTGGACTTTGATGCTGCGCCAACGTCTGGCCGTGCGCTTGCCCGTCAGCGACAGGCAGCCCTCCTCCGCTGTGTACGGCTCGGCCCGGCGGAGGATGACGGGGTTGAGCATGACGGTGGGCGTGCCGTTGTCGTCAAAGATGATGATGCGCCTGCGCACGCCGATCATGTTGGCGGCCATGCCGACGCACGCCTGCCGGTGCGCGGCGAGCGTGTCGCGCAGATCCTGCGCCACGGGCAGATCCGCCGCCGTCGCAGGCTCGGACGGCTGCATGAGAAAGAAGCGGTCGGTGCAGATGTTCCGGATCACAGGCGCTCCTCCTGTCCGTAATACGCGCACAGGAACGACAAAAACGTCCGTGCCGACGTGCCCGCCGCATTGATGGACTTGACGGCGGCGCCGAGGCGCAGTGCGATCGGCTGCTCGAGCTGGAGCACGCGCACACGCTCCTCATACCCGACGAGCGAGAACGACGACAGCACCGCCACGCCGAGCCCCGCCGCGACCATGGAGAGGATCGCCCCGTCGTCCGACGCAGAGACCTCGATACGCGGCGCGTCCGCCGGGAGAAACGGCTCGATATACTGATCCGGGCTCGAGAGGAACGGCTCGCGCAGCAGCCGCTCCAGCGGGATGGTGTCCCCCTCCCACGGGAAGTCCGGCGGCACGGCGGCCACGAGCGGCGCGTCCGCCAGCGGCTGAAAATCGAAGCCCTTCGCGCGCGCCTCGTCCACAAGGGCGAGCTGGATACGCCCGCTCGCAAGCGCGGCCTGCAGCTCTTCGCTGCGCACGAGCACGTCCAGCTGGATCTCCGGGTGCTCGGCGCGGAAGACACGCAGCAGCTCCGGCAGCCGGGCGCGCGCAATGCTCGCAAAGCAGCCGATGCGCAGCGTGCGCTTGCGCGGGTCGCTCTGCTCGGCGGCCTCCTGCAGGAGGGTGTCGCACGCGCAGACCACGTTTTGAATATAGGGCAGCAGCTGCCTGCCCGCGTCCGTCAGGCGGATGCCCTGACTGTCACGCTCGAGCAGCGTACAACCGATTTCCGCCTCCAGTTTGTTGACCAGATGTGTCATTGCGGACTGGGTATAGCCCAGCTGCGCCGCCGCTTTGCTGAAGCTGCCGCAATCGACCGCCGTCAGCAGGGCGCGAAGTTTGCCGTCGTCCATACGCTGCCTCCTTATCTGCATTTTGCACCTCTATCATACCATGAATTTGTGTCAATTTCACATAAAATCACAGAAAAAGAATAAAAACTTTTTCACCGATGTCATGCGTTTTTTTCATACCCACATGAAGAAGTCTCGGTTCTCTTTTATCAATAAAAATGATACGCTATATTCGAAAAAAGGAAACGGGAGTCCCTTTTTGGGAAATCAAAGGAGAGAAAACCATGAAAGAAACGAAAAATCGGGCCGGCCGCGATATCATCGTTGTTGGCTTTGCCCTGTTTTCCATGTTCTTCGGCGCCGGGAACGTGATCTTCCCGCCGTATCTGGGCATGGAATCCGGGCCGGCGTGGCTGGCCGGATTCAGCGCGTATTTCATCGCGGATATCGGTCTTGCGCTTGCCGCCATGTTTGCGCTGCTGCGCGTCGGCAGCAGTGAGGCCGTGCTCCAGCGCGTCGGCCGTGTGCCGGCCGAGATCCTCATGTGCGCGATCATCCTGTGCGTCGGCCCGATGGTCGCCATCCCGCGCACATCCGCCAGCACGTTCGAAATGGCCATCGCGCCGAATCTGCCCGGCGTGTCGGCCGTGGTGTTCTCGGTGCTGTTTTTCGCGCTCATCCTCGCGCTGTGCATCCGCGAGTCCGCCGTGGTGGACATCGTGGGCAAGGTGCTCACGCCGCTGCTGCTGCTCGGCCTTGCGGCCATCATCGTCAAGGGCATTGTCACGCCGCTCGGCACGATCGCAGCCGAGACGAAGATCGACAGCGCCGTCGTGACCGGTGTCAAATCCGGCTACCAGACCATGGACGCGCTCGCTGCGCTGCCGTTCGGCATCCTCGTGCTGCAGAGCGTGGTCGACAAGGGCTACACCGAGCCGGGCAAGAAATTCCGCATCATGAGCGGCTCGTCCATCCTCGCGTGTGTGCTGCTGCTGGCCGTCTACATGGGGCTTGCGTACCTCGGTGCCACCGTCTCGGCACAGTACACGAGTGAGATCGGCCGCGCCCAGCTCGTCATGGCCATCGTCGAGGCGCTCATGGGCAAGACCGGCATGATCCTCTTCGGCATCGTCGTCGGCCTCGCGTGCGTCACGACCGCCGTGGCGCTCACCAGTTCCGCCGCCGCTTACTTTGCCAAGCTCTGCCGCGGCAAGGTTTCGTATCCGGTGTTCGTCATCGCCATCTGCGTGTTCAGCGCCGTCGTGTCGAACCTCGGCCTTGACCGCATCGTCGCCATCGCCGCCCCGGTGCTGGACATCGTCTATCCGCCGACGCTCGTGCTCATCTTCATCGCGCTCGTGCGTCCGCAGCTGCCCGACCGCATCAGCCGCGGTGCTGCCCTCGGCGCGCTGCTCATGAGCGTGCTGTGCACGCTCGACGGCTACGGTGTGCCGCTGACGTTCCTGCACAAGCTGCCGCTGTTTGATCTCGGCTTTGCATGGGTGCTGCCGGCGGTGCTCTTCGGTGCTGCGGCTGCCCTGCTGCCGGTGCGCAGGGAGCGCACGGCCAAGGCAAAGGCCGAGCGCCGCGCCTGCCTCGACGAGAACTGACCGATCAGGTAAGCAAATCTGTGCCTCCCCTGCGGGTATATCCCGCGGGGGAGGCTTTTTTTGTCCGCTGCGGGCGCAGCGCAGGCAAAAAGCCGGGGCGCGGCCGCGCCGAATACGCTCGGACGCCGCCGCACCCCGGTCGGGAGTTCGGATATCAGCCGATCATGTGGCCGGGAAGCCATGTCACGATCTGCGGGAAGAGGATGCACAGCACAAACACCAGCACCTGCAGCGCCATAAACGGCCAGATACCGTGGATCGTCTCTGCCGTTGTGATGCGGTCTTTCGCGACACCCTGAAAATAGAAGATGGACGCCGCCATCGGCGGGGACAAAAACGCCGTCTGCATGATGATCGCCATCATCGTCAGGAAGTAGCAGGCGTCGAAGCCGGCCGCCGTCGCGATCGGCACGAAAATCGGGATCGTGATCATGCACACCGCGATCCAGTCCATCAGGAAGCCGAGCAGGAACACGACCGCCATCATCAGCGCAAACAGTCCCCACTTGCCCAGCGGCAGGTGCACGAACAGGTTCGTGACGGCGTTGCTGCAGCCGAGGCGCATAAAGACCGTGACGAACAGGTTGCCGAACGCAGACACGGCGTAGACCATGCTCGTGAGCTTGATGGACTCGATGAGCGTCTTTTTGATGACCTGCGCGTTGATCGAATGCGTCAGCAGCGCGATGAGGAACGACGCCAGCACGCCCAGTGCCGCAGCCTCCGTGGCCGGGCACCAGCCGAGCCAGATCGCACCGAGCACCGAGAAAATGACCAACGCGACCGGCAGGACGTTGACGATCACACCCCAGATGACCTGCTTGCGCGAGTAGCGCGCGAGCTGCTCGGCAGGCATGGGCGGGGCGTAGTCCTTTTTCACAACGGCGACGATCTTGATATAGACGATGTAGGCCGCACCCAGCAGCAGGCCGGGAACGATCGCGCCGTAAAACAGCTGGCCGACGGATACGTTGGCGGCCGAGCCCATAAAGACCAGCATGATGCTCGGCGGGATGAGGATGCCGAGCGTGCCGCCGGAGACGATCACGCCCGCGGTGAGGGACTTGTTGTACTTCGCGTCCAGCATCGGGCCGACGAACAGCAGGCCCATCGAGACCACGGACGCGCCGACGATGCCGGTCGTCGCGGCAAAGAGGATGGCGATGAGCGTCGCCGCGATCGCCATGCCGCCGCGCTGGCGGCCGAGGGCGACGGAGAGATTATCAAACAGGCGGCCGGCCACGCCGGACTGATTGAGCAGCTGCCCCATCAGCACGAACAGCGGCACTGCCAGCAGGTTATAATCCTTGCAGTATTCGAAAATGCTGAAATATACGGTCTGGAACACGCCGGGACCCCAGAAGGCGAGACCCGACAGGATCGCCACGCCGCCGAGCGCGGCAAACAGATAATAGCCGGAGAAAATGAACACCAACAGCAAGATGCCCATAATGGCTGCGATCGTAAGTCCGCTGACTGTCATTGCTCACCCTCCCGCTTCGCTGCACGCAGACGCTGCACCAGCTGAATGATCTCCGCCAGCCCCTGCAGCGTGAGAATGATGAGGCTGATGGACATGACGATCTTGGTCGGCCAGATGGGCGCGTTCCACGAGCCGGTGCTCAGCGTCTCGAGCTTGGAGACGGAGACGACCGCATTTTTGATGCACTCATACGACCCGCCGATCGTCAGCGGCAGAAACAGCACCGCATACAGGATCAGATCCAGAATGCAGTGCGCCTTTTCCGGCAGCTTCGACGACAGCGCGTCGATGCGCACCATCGCGCCGCTTTTCATCGCGTAGCCGAAGCCGAGCACGGCCGCGCAGCCGCCGATGAGAAAGCACGTGCCGGACGCCCACGTCGTCGGATGATTGAAGACGTTGCGCGACACGATCTCGATCAGAAAAACAATAACCAGCGGCACCAGCAGGTAAGCCGCCACAAGGCCGGAAACGTCCGAGACCTTATTTGCAAACGCAATGAACCTGTCGCCGAAGCCGGCGTGCGTGTTCTGCGCGGAAGATTTGTCCATGTTTTGACCCCTCTCTGCCAAGCGGGCGGCACACGGTAGGCCTGTGTGCCGCCGCTGTGCTGCGCTTATTTTGCCGTGGCCGCCTCGCTCCAGTCGCTGACGGAGGCGATGTACGCCTGCTGTGATCTGTAGATCTTCTCAAACAGCGGGTTTGCCGCGCACTTTTCCTCATAATATTCCTGCGCGACCTCCTGGATCTTGTCCAGATCCTCGTCCGGCATGCGGTAGATGGTCAGCTTGCCCTGCGCCTCCAGCGCGCGGAACTGCTCCCACGCCTTGCCGTTGGCGGCGCGGTCCTCCGCCCAGTTTTGCGCCATCATGGCCGTGCAGGCAAGCTTGATGATGTTCTGCGTCTGCGCATCGAGACCGTCCCAGATGTTGCGGTTGATCAAAAACAGGTACACCGAGCAGCTCTGGTGCACGCCGGGCACCGTCAGATACGGTGCGACCTCCTGAAAGCCGGCCGCCCAGTTGGCCGACGGGCTGGAATACTCCGCCGCGTCGATCGTGCCGTGCGAGAGCGCCTCGTAGCAGTCGCCGCCGTCCATCGTCACGACGGACGCGCCGAGCCGCGTCTCGATATTCGCCCAGTCGGACACGCCGCGGATCTTCAGACCCTTGATGTCGTCCAGACATTTGATGGGCTTGGTGGAGTGGTAGAGGATCTCCGAGTCAACAACACCGCACGGGAATGCCACGACGTTGCTGTCGATCTGCGCCATGACCTCGTCGAGCACCTGCTGCCCCTCGCCGGCAATGTACCAGCCCATGTACTCGTCAAACGTCATGCCCACGGGCAGCGTGCTGAGGATGCCGAGGCTGTCGTCGGAGAAGTTGGTGGCTGCCGTCTGCGCGCAGTCGAGCGTGCCGTTGGAGACCGCCTGCAGCATCTCCGTCGTCGGCACGATGGAGTTGGTGGCAAGGCACTCCATGGTCACGCGGCCGCCGGAGGCCTCCACGATCGCCTTCGACAGGTCGGACGCGTACTGGTACGGCCCGCCGCCGGAGCCCCATGCGCACTGATACGCAAGATTATAATGTTGTCCGCTTGCAGCAGCGCCGGAATCCACACTCCCGCAGCCTGCAAGAAGCGCTGCGGCCATTACGGCCACCAGCAACCCGGAGAGAATTCGCTTTGCTTTTTTCATGTCGGTCGCTCCTTTTTTTGCTTGCCCGCCGGCGCGCGCGGCGCGGAAAACGGCGGGTGCGGATCGAAGTTGTCTCGATTATAACAAGTTGATTTTATTTTAACAATAACGAACTTTTTTGTATGTACTTACTCTTTGGTTCATCGTTACAAAAAAGTGCGTTATTGAAATCACAAAGATTTTTTGGTAGAAATAAACCAACGATTGCGATCGCCCACGCTGCCGCGCAGCGTCCGGATCCGGCGTGTGCGTGCAAAACAGGAGGTATACTATGGAACTGAAAAAAGTATTTGAGCCCGGCAAGATCGGCAACCTTGAGCTGAAAAACCGCCTTGTCGTCAGCGCCATGTCTTCTCATATGGGCAACCCCGACGGCACGCCGAACGAGACGGTCAACGCCTACCTTGTCGCCAAGGTCAAGGGCGGCTGGGGTCTCGTCTTCACGGAGGATCTCGGCATCACGGCCGACGCCGGCAGCGACCCGGTCGTCGGCTCGCTCTGGAACGACGATCAGGTGCCCGCGTGGACCGAGACCGTCCGCCAGGTGCACGCCGCCGGCGGTCTGATGGGCGCGCAGCTCTACCACGCCGGCCGTCAGCGCTCCCTCAAGGCTTACGACACGTACCCCGTCGCCCCGTCGGCGCTCAAAGAGCCCGCCGTGCCCTATGTCCCGCGCGCTCTGACCGTGGAGGAGATCCACGGGCTCGTCGCTGCGTTCGGCGAAGCCGCCGCGAGAGCGAAGAAGTGCGGCTTTGACTGCGTGGAGATCCACGGTGCGCACGGCTACTTGATCAACCAGTTCATGTCCACGTTCTCCAACAAGCGCACGGACGAGTACGGCGGCACGCTGGAAAACCGTATGCGCTTCGCGCTCGAGGTCGTCGACGCCGTCCGCGCCGCCGTCGGCCCGGACTACCCGGTCCTGTTCCGCTTCAACACCTGCGACTACGTCGAGGGCGGCATTGAGCTGCCGGAGGCGATCGTCATGGCCAAGATGCTCGAGGAGGCCGGTGTGGACGCGCTGCACTGCACGCAGGGCATGTTTGCCTCCAAGCAGGCGATCATCGCGCCGGGCTTCATTCCGGTCATGCACTACGCGGAGAACGCCGCCGCCATCAAGCGCTCGGTCAAGATCCCGGTGCTGGCGGTCGGCCGCTACAACGATATCTATATGTCCGAGGCCATGCTGCGCGACGAGAAGGCCGACTTCATCGTCATGGCGCGCGCCTCGCTCGCCGATCCCGAGCTGCCGAACAAGGCCAAGGCCGGCAAGACCGAGGAGATCATCCACTGCATCGGCTGCAACCAGGGCTGCACCGGCGAGACCGCCGTGGGCAACCGCGTCAACTGCATCGCCAACCCCCACACCTGCCGCGAGACGGAGTACGACCTGTCCATCGTGGCCGAGCCCAAGAAGGTCTTTGTCGCCGGCGCCGGTGTCGCCGGTCTGGCTGCGGCGTACGGCGCTGCCGAGCGCGGCCACAAGGTGACCGTCTTTGAGGCCAGCGACGAGATCGGCGGCCAGTGGCTGTCCGCGATGACGCCTCCGGGAAAGAGCGAGTACGCCTCCCTCATCCTCAACTACCGCAACCAGCTCAAGAAGTACGGCGCGCAGATCCGTCTCGAGACCCCACTGACCCGCGAGATCGTCGAGACCGAGAAGCCGGACGCCGTCATCCTCGCCACCGGCGGCACGCCGATGTTCCTGCCGATCCCCGGCCTGGACAACCGCGAGTTCGTCAAGACCGCGATCGAAGTGCTGCGCGGCCGCACCCTCTACGGCAAGCGCGTCGTCGTTGCCGGCGGCGGCATGACCGGCGCCGAGACCGCCGTGTTCCTCGCCGTGCAGGGCTGCGATGTGACCATGATCGAGATGGCGCCCGACATCATCACCGATGCCGTTGCGCAGCCGCGCGCCTGCCTGCTCGAGCACATCCGCAAGTACAACGTCCAGGTGCACACCCACACCAAGCTGACCAAGGTCGGCGAGGGCACGGTCTACGCCGAGGAGTACGGCGAGCCGATCACCTTCAAGCACATCGATATGCTCGTCAACGCCATGGGCGTGCGCAGCTACAACCCGCTGCAGGAGCAGCTCGAGGGTCTGGACTGCAAGGTCGTCGTCGTGGGCGACGCCAGCAGCACCAAAAACGGCTACAAGAACATCCGCGAGGGCTTCAACGCCGGCAACGCGATCTGATTTTCTCCCCCCAATAACCGCAAAAAGCACGCCCCGCGCCGAATGGCGCGGGGCGTGTGAGCATTTAAGAAGTATTTCTTTTTGACAAACGAGTTTGCAGACCGACTGCAGCGCACGCGCCGTCCGTCAGCCCGCCGCTTCCAGCAGCTTTTTGCTGACCCGTGTCTGCACGTCGATGTAGTAAGCAGTTTCCGCGTCGTTCATGTCTCCGCTCTCCCATTTTTTGAACTTATCGCACGCATCCGTGTATTTGCTCATATACTTCGCATAATCGGCCAGCAGCGCAGGATCGTTCGGATTCGCATTGTATTTTTTCATGAACGCGATGTATTCATCCACAACGGCCTCATAGCTGTCCATAGCCTCTTTGAATTCCTTGCGCATACCGTCGACGAGCTCTGCATCGTTTTGCTGCGTCCCGGGGGTCGTGCTGCCCGAGTTCGTGTCCGGCGCGTCAATGCGAATGCTCATGATCTGGTTGCCCACATAATCGATCGAGACACACCACCCCGCGTCGTTATTGGCACGATAATAGTTGTCGCCCTTATTGTAGTCGACCGTAAAGCCCTTATCCCGGCAGGCGCTGACATAGGCGTTGTAATCGTCTCTGCTCGTGCCGCCGATGTAAACGAAGAAATTGTCATCATACTCAAAAGAGAATTTGCCGGTCAGGGATTTGGGTGCGGGCAGCTGTCGGCCGGCCTCGCTGTCCGGCCAGGTGATGGGGCCCATCTCCATCGGCTTTTCCAGCCGGATGGACAATTTCTCCCCGTTTCCGTAATAGCTCAGCTCCAGCTTGTATCCCTCAGCGTTGTAAGCGCTGAACGACGAGGAATTGGACTCCGCATCCACCGTGAACCCAACCGTCTGACACGCCTGCACATAGTCCGCATACTGCTTGTCGGAGATCTTTTCGATATCGACCCACAGCTCATCGGCTGTGTTCGTATGGATCTGACCTTTCTTCGCAGGCGGCTGCGGCAGCTGCGCGCCCAAGACCATATCGTCCCAATCTATTTTTTCCGACTTGCTGCCTTCGGAGATCCTGCCGGCGATCGCAATCACGACCACGGCGACGATCACATAAAACCACCACTTCTTGTAAATCGGTTTCTTCGGTTTTTGAGATCTCGGGCGGTCTGCCGGGATCTCCGGCGACGGCTGCGGGCACGGCTCTGCCTTCGCGCCGCAGGCCGTGCAGAAATTGCCCTCAAATTCTGCACCGCAATGACTGCATTTCATCTTCCTGTTCTCTTTTCGGTTTATCTTTCTGTCCACGCGGCAATGTGCCGCCAGTCTGCTCTTCCAAACAAACGTTGGAAAACGGGGCGTTTCTCTCCTCCCTGCGCCCGGCGAATTTGGCTGTTTCCGGTCAATTTCGGAAAATCGCGGAAACTTCCAAGCCGATAATAACACATTTGTGTTCAAATGACAACATATGTGTTCATAATTTGCAAAATTTCTCTACACTGGAAGCAAAACCGAAAGGGAGTGTAGACGATGCTGGATGCAAATGTTGTTGGCAGCGTGCTGCAGCGGCTGCGCGAGGAGCGCGGCCTGTCGCAGGAGATCGTGAGCGGTCTCGCCGGGATCGGCAGGACGCATCTGAGCGCCATTGAACGCGGAGAGCGCAAGCCGACGCTGGAGACCTTTTACCGCATCGGCGAGGCGCTGCATATGCGGCCGAGTGCGGTGCTGGCGGAGATCGAGGCGGAGCTGGAAAAGGCGCAGAAGCCCATCTGACAGGCAACGCCCGCGCCGCAGTCAGAAAGACGCAAAAAAACAGGAGAGCAGCCGCTCTCCTGTTTTTGCTTTTCGTTTGCGCCGTCCGGCGTCACCGTTCCTCGCGGAAATACGGCAGACCGAGGCTTGCGGGGGGCTGATTCTCGCGCTTGGAGCGCACGCTCGTGATGATGAGCACGAGGATCGTGATGACATAGGGGATCATCTTATAGAGCTCCTTGACGGCGAGGTTCATGCCCGTCGGCAGGAAGATATGCAGGATGTACAGTCCGCCGAAGAAGAACGAGGCAAGCACGCCGATGTTCGGCTTCCAGACCGTGAAGATGACGAGCGCGATGGCGAGCCAGCCGCGGTCGCCAAAGGCGTCGTTCGACCAGACGCCGCAGGCGTAGTCCATGACGTAGTACAAGCCGCCGAGCCCGGCGATCATGCTGCCGACGCAGGTGGCGACATACTTATACTTGTTGACGTCGATGCCGGCGGCATCGGCCGTCTGCGGGTTTTCGCCGACGGCACGCAGATGCAGACCCACGCGCGTGCGCTTGAGCACATAGGCCGCGATGAGCGCGATGGCCACGGCGAGGTAGGCCAGAAAGCCGTAGGACAGAAAGATCTTCCCGAACCAGCCCAGGCGCTCCACGCCCGGGATCGTCCTGGCAAAGTAACTGTTGGTTGCCGAGAGCGCGATGGACGGCACCTCGCTGCCGGTGAGCTTGATGAGCGAGCCGCCCATGAAGTTGCCGAAGCCGACGCCGAACGTCGTCATGGCAAGACCAGTGACGTTCTGGTTGGCGCGCAGCGTGACGGTCAGAAAGCAGTACAGCAGACCCATGAGCAGCGACCCGAGCAGGCACGACAGCAGCGGGATCATCACGGCGAGAAAGCCGTTCATGCCCGCAGCGCCGCCAGCGCCCTGTTCGTACAAAAACGCCCCGATGACGCCGCTGATGCCGCCGACGTACATGATGCCCGCGATGCCGAGGTTGAGGTTGCCGGACTTTTCGGTGAGCGTCTCACCGGTGCTGCCGAACAACAGCGGGATGCCCTGCATGATGGCGCGGGGGATAAAGGACACAAGATCAAACATGCTCCGCCGCCTCCTTCTTTGCCGGCTTGCGGAAGCTCAGCCGGTAGGTGATGAAAAACTCACAGCCGATGATGAAGAAAATGATGATGCCGCTGAGAATGTCGGCAAACGACTGGTTGAGCCCGAACACGGTCGAGATCTCGCCCGCACCGCGGGAGAGAAACACCAGCAGGAAGCTCGTGAGGATCATGCTGATGGGGTTGAACTTTGCCAGCCACGAGACCATGACCGCCGTGAAGCCGCGGCCGCCGGCGATGGTGGTCGAGATCGTGTGGTCCGTGCCGGACACGAGCAGCACGCCCGCGATGCCGCACAGCGCGCCGGACAGCAGCATCGTGCGCACGATGACCTTGCCGACCTTGATGCCGACGTAGCGGGCGGTGCGCTCGCTCTCGCCGACGACGGAGATCTCATAGCCGTGCTTGCTGTACTTGAGGTAGATATGCACGAGCACGGTCAGTACCGCGACGACGAGGATCGTCAGCAGGTACTTGTAGCTGCCGATCTGCGGCAGCCAGCCGGCCTCGGTGCTCTGGTTGATGATGCCGACCTGACCCGAGCCCTTCGGCGACTCCCAGATGATGATGAAGTAGGCCACGATCTGCGTGGCGACGTAGTTCATCATGAGGGTGAAGAGCGTCTCGTTCGTGTTCCACTTGGCCTTGAAGATGGCGGGGATGCCCGCCCAGACAGCGCCGGCGGCGATGCCTGCGATTACGATGAGCACGATGAGCAGACCGTTGGGCACCTTGTCGCCGAGACAGATCATGCACGCCGCGGCGGCGAGACCGCCCGCGAGCACCTGACCCTCGGCGCCGATGTTCCAGAAGCGCATCTTGAACGCGGGCGTGACGGCCAGCGAGATGCACAGCAGGATGGCGAGGTTCTGCCCCAGGATCCACATCTTGCGGGGCGTGCCGAAGGCGCCGCTGAACATGGTGGCAAAGACCTTGAGCGGATTGAGGTGGGTGCACAGCGTCGTGATGAGCGCGCACAGCAGCAGCGCCAGCACGATGGCGAGCGCGCGGATGCCCCACGCGCGGTACCACGGCAGCGCGTCGCGCTTGACGATATGGAACAGCGGTTCCCGGACTTTGTTATGCATCGGCTTTGTTCCCTCCCAACTGCGTCATCATCAGGCCGACGTCGCGCTTGGTCGCGCCGCGGCCGGGGACGATGCCGCTGACCTTGCCGCCGCAGAGCACGAGGATGCGGTCGGCCAGCTCGAGCAGCACGTCAAGATCCTCACCGACATAGATCACGGCGACGCCGCGCTCCTTCTGCCGGTTGATGAGGTCATAGATCGTGTAGGATGCGTTGATGTCCAGACCGCGCACGGCGTAGGCCGTGAGCAGCACGGTGGGGGCGGAGGCGATCTCGCGGCCGACGAGCACCTTCTGCACGTTGCCGCCGCTCAGACGGCGCACCGGCGTGCTCACGCCGGGGGTGTTGACGTCGAGCTCCTCGACGACGGTCTCGGCGAGCTTGCGCGGGGCCTTGCGGTCGGTGAGGATGCCGTGTCCCTTGCGGAACGAGCGCAGCATCATGTTGTCCGACAGGTCCATGTTGCCGACCAGACCCATGCCGAGGCGATCCTCCGGCACGAACGAGAGCGCCACGCCCATCTCGGCGATGCGCAGCGGGTCCTTGCCGAGCAGCTCCTCGCGCGTGCCGTCGTCCTCGACGTAGCAGATGCTGCCGCTCTCCGTCGGCTGCAGGCCGGCGATGGCCTCGAGCAGTTCCTTCTGGCCGCAGCCGGAGATGCCCGCGATGCCGAGGATCTCGCCGGAGTTGGCGGTGAAGGACACGTCGTCGAGCTTGACGATGCCGTCGATGCTGCGCACGGTGAGGTTTTTGACCTCAATGCGCGGCTTGGGGTCGACGGGGTCGGGGCGCTCGATGTTGAGCGTCACGGCGTGGCCGACCATCATGTTCGTCATCTCCTGCGCGTCGGTGTCCTTGGTGAGCATATCGCCCACGAACTGGCCGTGGCGCAGCACGGCCACGCGGTCGCTGAGCGCCTCGACCTCGTGCATCTTGTGCGTGATGATGACGATGGCCTTGCCGTCGTCGCGCATCGTGCGCAATACGGCGAAGAGCTTGTCCGTCTCCTGCGGGGTGAGCACGGCGGTCGGCTCGTCGAGGATGAGGATATCCGCGCCGCGGTAGAGCGCCTTGACGATCTCGACCGTCTGCTTCTGGGACACGGACATGTCATAGATCTTCTGATCCGGGTCGAGCTCGAAGCCGTAGCGCTCGCAGATGCTGCGGATGCGCGCGGCCGTTGCCTTGAGGTCGAGCTTTTCCTCGAGGCCGAGCGTGATGTTCTCAGCGGCGGTGAAGACGTCGACCAGCTTGAAGTGCTGGTGGATCATGCCGATGCCGTAACGGTAGGCATCGCGCGGGGAGCGGATGACGACCTCCTCGCCGTCGATGAGGATCTGTCCCTCGTCGGGGAAGTAAATGCCCGAGAGCATGTTCATGAGCGTGGTCTTGCCGCTGCCGTTTTCGCCGAGCAGCGCAAGGACCTCGCCCCGGTAAATATCCAGCCAGACGCGGTCATTGGCGACGACTGTGCCGAAGCGCTTGGTGATGTCGCGCATTTTGACCGCTGCGATCTTCTTGTCCAATGTGGTGTCCCTCCCGGATGCAGCAAACGCCGGCTGTGTGCGGCGCGCTTTAAAGTACATTCGAGGGAAGGTCTGAGCGTGACAGACCTTCCCTCTGCGATAACTTCAGATATTAGTTGCCGAAGTTCTTGTCCAGCAGCTTGATGCCGTCGATCTGCACGTTGAAGTACGGAGCGGAGCGGTACTCGGACTCGTGGAAGTAACCGTCGGCGACCGCCTCGGTGTCGCCCTCGTTGTTCGCGTCGGTGTTGACGTCGGCCATGTAGCTGGTCAGGGTCTTGCCATCGACAGTGAAGGCGGCGGTATCAAAGACGTGCAGGGTGCCGTCCTCAAGCTGCTTGGTGGCTTCCGCGATCTTCTCGGCAGTGCCCTTGGCAGCGACCTTCTCGTTGACATCGGTCAGCACGACGGAGCCGGTCTTGAGCGTGCCGGTCCAGTCGGGATCGATCGCCGCGCCGCCGGTGGCAGCCTGAATGATGAGCTCAAAGTACGGCGTCCAGTCAATGCGGGAGGACACGATGAAGGTGTTCGGGCAGGCAGACTCGGTGCTGCCGTTGTAGGAGACGTTCGGGACGCCGGCCAGCTCGCAGGCGGTCGGAGCGCCCATGGAGTCGGCGTGCTGGCTGATGAGCTTGCAGCCGCCGGCGATGAGCTTGTTGGCGGCTTCCTTCTCGAGGGCCTCATCGTACCAGGAGCCGGTGAAGGTGACTTCCATGGTCACGGACGGGCACACGGATTTGGCGCCGAGGTAGAAGGAGGTGTAGCCGGAGATGACTTCCGCGTAGGTGAAGGCACCGACATAGCCCATCTTGGCCTCGTCAGCCTTGATCTTGCCGGAGTCGATCATCTCGTTGAGCTTCATGCCGGCAGCGATACCGGCGAGGTAACGGCCTTCATAGATGGAGGCGAAAGCATTGTGGAAGTTGCTGAGGTTCTCGGTGTGCGCCTTGGTGCCGGTGGCGTGGTAGAACTGCACGTCCTTGAACTCCTTGGCGGCCTGGATCATGAAGTCCTCATGGCCGAAGCTGTCGGCGAAGATGGCGGTGCAGCCGGCGTCAACGAGCTCAGCCGCGGCGTTGTAGCAATCCTGGTTCTCGGGGATATTGGTCTTGATGATGTACTGATCCTCGCTCAGGCCGGCGTTCTTGCAGGCGGCCTTGGCGGCGTCGATGAAGTTCTTGTCATACGTGGAGTTCTCATCGTGCAGGCAGATGAAGCCGACCTTCACGGCCGCCTTGTCCTGCTTGTCATCCTGGGGCTTGTCGCCGCAGGCGCACAGTGCGAACACCATGACGAGCGCGAGCAGCATCGCTACGAACTTTTTCATTCTCAGCTCTCCCTTAAATATTGTTTGTATTTATCTGCATTGCTTGCGCAAAGAAGATACCCCTCAGCCGCCAAAAATGCACATTGGCAGGCGCAGCCGGTCACGGCGCTCCTGCCAATGCGAAACCGGGAAGCGGCGCGCGGCCGTCTCCCACGGAACATTTCCCATCGATAGTCCGGCAATTCACGGTGCCGGGTAGAAACGCCAAGCCATAACCATTGGTCTATATCGACTGCTATATTTATCTGTACCCGAAAAACGGGAACATTAATAAGTTACCATTCCCGAACCGCGTTGTCAACCGTCGAAACGGGTGAATTTCACACTTTTGAAACATTTACCCCGTCGATTTGCACAATCCGGTCAGCAGAACACGATGCCGGTCTCCGGGTCCATGCTCTGCACACGGGCGAGCGACTCCACGCGGTAGCCGCGCGCGCGGATGCGCGCACCGCCGGGCTGGAACGCCTTTTCCACCGCGATGCCCGCACCGACCACGGTCGCCCCCGCGCTCTCGATGAGCGTGATGAGCCCGTCGAGCGCCGCGCCGTTGGCAAGAAAATCGTCGATGACGAGCACGCGGTCGCGCGCCGAGAGATACTCGCGCGAGATGCGGATGGTGTTGTCGTTGCCGTGCGTGAACGAGTGCACGACCGTCGTATACGCATCGTCGGAGACGTTGCGGCTCTTGGTTTTCTTGGCGAACACGACCGGGCACCCGAACACGAGCCCGGCCACGGCCGCAATGCCGATGCCGCTGGCCTCGATCGTGACGAGCTTGTTCACGCCGCAGCCGTCAAACAGCCGCTTCCACTCCTCCGCCATCGCCAGAAACAGCTTCGGGTCCATCTGATGGTTCAAAAACCGGTCGACCTTCAGGATCTCGCTGGATTTGACCTCGCCCTCGGCGAGGATGCGCTGCTCGAGAAGCTGCATAACGCTCCATCCTCCCACAATCACTAAGATGCCTTTTATCGTAGCACCCGCGCGGGATGCGCGCAACCGTTTTTCACAAAAAATCCGGCAAATCGACGAATGGACGGTTTTTGTCCGAACGGCGGTTGACTTTCCCGTCGATGTGCGGTATCATCTGTTCCTACAAGTAGGAAAAGTATGAATTCCCCACAACAGGAGGCGAGGCTATGCCCGGAGGGAAACACGTGCTCGGTCAGAGCCGTGAGCGCCACATCTTCGGTACGGTCAAGGTCGGTGAAAAGGGCCAGATCGTGATCCCGAAGGAGGCGCGCACGGTCTTCGGCATTCAACCGGGAGACACGCTGCTCGTGCTCGGCGACGAGACGCGCGGCATCGTGGTCACGCGGCCGGAGGTCATGCGCGACGTGGCCGCAAGAATCTTTGACGAATCCGACGAATCATAATAAGGAGAGGAACGATGAATACAGAGTCCATGTACACCGCGCTCGGCATCACGCCGGCGGTGCACCGCTTCGGTGAGGAGATCCTCGCCGGTCTGCGCGCGCGCTTTGACGAGATCGACCGCGTCGCAGAATACAACCAGTGCAAGGTCATCGGTGCGATGCAGAAAAACCGCGTCGACGCGACGCACTTCGCCGCCACCACGGGCTACGGCTACAACGATGCCGGGCGCGACAATCTCGAGCGCGTCTATGCCGACTGCTTCCACACCGAGGCCGCGCTCGTGCGCCCCCAGATCACCTGCGGCACGCACGCGCTGACCGTGGCGCTGAGCGCAAACCTGCTGCCCGGCGACACGCTGCTCAGCCCCGTCGGCGCGCCGTATGACACGCTCGAGGAGGTCATCGGCATCCGCCCGAGCGCCTGCTCGCTCAAGGAATACGGCGTGCACTACCGGCAGGTCGACCTGCTGCCGGACTACGGCTTTGACTATCCGGCCATCGAGCAGGCGCTGCGCGGCGGCGTCAAGCTCGTGACCATCCAGCGCTCGAAGGGCTATGCCACGCGCCCGACGTTCTCGGTCGCGCAGATCGGCGAGCTGATCGCGTTCTGCAAGCGCATCGACCCGAACGTCATCTGCATGGTCGACAACTGCTACGGCGAGTTCGTCGAGACGATCGAGCCGTCCGACCTCGGCGCGGACATGATCGTCGGCTCGCTCATCAAAAACCCCGGCGGCGGCCTCGCGCCCATCGGCGGCTACATCTGCGGCCGTCAGGATCTGGTCGACCGCTGCGCCTTCCGTCTGAGCGCCCCCGGCCTCGGGCAGGAGGTCGGCGCGAACCTCGGGCTCATGCCGGCGTTTTATCAGGGCTTCTTCCTCGCGCCGACCGTGACGGCCGGTGCGCTCAAGGGCGCGGTGTTCGCGGCGAACGTCTACGAGCGGCTCGGCTTCCGCTGCATCCCGAACGCGACGGAGACGCGCCACGACATCATCCAGTGCGTCGAGCTCGGCTCTGCAGAGCACATGGTCGCCTTCTGCAAGGGCATTCAGGCGGCCGCGCCCGTGGACAGCTACGTCGACCCCATCCCGTGGGCGATGCCGGGCTACGACTCGGAGGTCATCATGGCCGCCGGCGCGTTCATCCAGGGCTCGTCCATCGAGCTGTCGGCCGACGGGCCGATCCGCCCGCCCTACGCCGTGTATTTTCAGGGCGGCCTGACGTGGTATCACGCAAAGCTCGGCATCCTCATGAGCCTGCAGAAGCTCGTGGACGCCGGTCTCGTTACACTTGATCAACCGGAGGAGAAATAAAGTATGTGGTTCTGGCTTTCCCTGATTGCCCTGCTGTGCTGGTCGGGCTCGGATCTGTTTTCAAAAATCGGCTGCCGCGACGCGGACGACAAGCTCGCGCACCTGAAGATGGTCATCGCCGTCGGCGTGGTCATGGGTCTGCACGCGGCGTATGAGATCTTCATCGGCGGCGTGAGCATCTCGTGGCACGTCATCTGGACGTATCTGCCCGTGTCGCTGCTGTACATCGTGTCGATGGCGCTCGGCTACATCGGTCTGCGCTACATCGAGCTGTCCATCTCGTCGCCGATCTGCAATGCCTCCGGCGCGGTGGTGGCGGTGCTGTATCTGTGCTTCGGCGGGCTGGACGAGGATCTGACCGGCGGGCTGCGCATCATGGCGCTGGCTGCCGTGGCGCTCGTGTGTCTGGGTGTGATCGGACTGGGCGTCGTCGAGTCGCGCGAGGACGACGAGCTGCGCCGCGCACGACAGGCCGCCTCGAACTACCGCTACGCCAAGAGCTGGCTCGCGCTCGCGCTGCCGGTGGCCTACTGCCTGCTCGACGCCGCCGGTACGTTTGCCGACAGCCTCGTGCTGCGAAGCCTTGACCCGGACTCGGCCAACTGCGCGTATGAGCTGACGTTCCTGTTTGCGGCAGCGGTGTCGCTCGTATATGTCAAGCTCATCCGGCACGACCGCTTCCAGCCCAAGCGCGAGGCGCCGAAATATATCGGCGCGCTCTTTGAGACGGCCGGTCAGTTCGCGTACATCTATGCCATTGCGGATGAGGACCACGTCATGTACGCCGCGCCCATCATCGCGGCCTACTGCGCGGCGTCCGTGCTTTGGAGCCGCATCTTCCTGCGCGAGAAGCTCTCGTGGCGGCACTATATGATGCTGGTGCTGATCGTCGCGGGCATCGTGCTGCTCGGCATCCTCGATATCTGAATGCAATCTTTGCGCACAGAATCCTCAGCCGGCCAAGCGGCCGCTCCACATCGGAGCGGCCGCCTTTTTGTCATTTGTCAATCGCGTTTGTCAATCGCGTAACGCTTGCAATTGTACGCAGGTGTCTGCTATAATGAATAAACAGCTGCGTGGAGGGCGCAGTATTTTGGTGAAATCTGAAGGATCAGGAGGGGTTTTGTGGATACAGATATCAAATCCAAGCGCGGTGGCTGGGGCAGCAACTTCGGCTTCCTTATGGCCTCGATCGGCTCGGCCGTCGGCCTCGGAAACATTTGGGGGTTCCCGTATAAGATGGGCAAGAGCGGCGGTGCCGTGTTCCTGCTGTTTTACCTGGTGCTCGTCGTGCTCGTGGGCGTGACGGTCATGCTCGGTGAGCTCGCGCTCGGCCGCCGCAGCGGCAAGAGCGGTGTGAGCACCTATCGCGCGCTGTCGAAAAAGTACACCTGGCTCGGCTATGCCGGCGTGCTGTGCGGTTTTTGCATCATGTGCTTCTACTTCGTGCTCGGCGGCATCGTGCTGCGCTACACGGTGGGCTACTTCCTCTCGCTCTTCGGCGGGAGCACGTTTGCATGGTCCGGACAGGGCACGGACTTCTTCGGCTATTTTCTCACGGATACCAAGAGCATGATCCTGTTTTTTGTGCTCTACATCCTGCTCAACATCATCGTCGTGTCCGGCGGCGTGCACGGCGGCATCGAGAAGTTCTGCAACATCGGCATGCCGGCGCTGTTTTGCCTGCTCGTGTTCATCATTGCCTACATCGCCTGCCGGCCCGGCGCTGCCGAGGGCTACAAGTTCATGTTCCGCCCCGACTTCTCCGTGTTCAGTGACCCGAACGTCGGCTTTGGCCGCGTGCTGAAAAACGCCGCCGGGCAGATGTTCTTCTCCCTGTCGATCGGTCTGGGCGTCATGATCACCTACGGCTCTTACCTCGGCAAGCAGGAGCACCTGCAGCGCAACGCCTTCATCGTCTGCGGCGCGGACACGCTCATCGCGCTCATGGCCGGCATGGCCGTCATGCCCGCCTGCTCCGCCTTCGGCGTGGAATACGGCGCCGGTCCCGGATTGCTGTTCGCCTCGATGCAGACCGTGTTTTCCCACATGGGCAGCGTCGGCAATCTCATCGGCTTCCTGTTTTACCTGCTCGTGCTGATCGCGGCGCTCACGTCGTCGATCTCCATGCTCGAGCTGTGCACGGCCTACGCCGTGGACAAGCAGATCGAAAAGGGGCTCACGCCCAAGCGCGCCAAGCACACGTCCGAGGTCGCGGCGCTCGTGTTCATCGCGGGTTCGCTCGTCGCGCTCGACGGTCTGGGTGCGGGCGTTGCCGGCGGCGCCGCCGTCGAGACGCCGGCCACCCTGCTCGGCCTGAGCGTGCGCGGCTGGAACGACTGCTGGCTCGACCTGTACGACATGGTCGCCGAGGGCATCCTCATGCCGCTCGGTGCGCTCGTGATGACGATCCTCATCGGCTGGGTGCTCAAGCCCGAGGTCGTGCAGCTCGAATGCGAGCAGAGCGGCGTGAAGTACCGTGCGGCGGGCTATTTCAAGGTCTGCTTCAAGTTCATCGTGCCCGTGCTGCTGGCGTTCATCCTCTTCTGCCAGCTCACCGACTTCTTCGGTCTGAACATCCCCGGCCTGAGCTGAACCCCGCATCACGAAAAGTTCCGTCAGCGTCTGCCCCAACGGGCCGGCGCTGACATTTTTATAACCTTTGTTGAAAACGCGAAAACGCTCTGTTATACTGGGCTCCACTGTCATTTTTCGTCCGAAAGGAGCGCTGCGCCATGCGCAAAACGGCCGCCTACGCCTTCCATCACTCGATCCCGATCCTGATCGGCTTCTTCCCCGTCGGCATCGCCTACGGGCTGCTCATGCAGCAGGCGGGCTACAACTTCCTGTGGTCGGGCGCGTGCAGCCTGTTCGTTCTGGCGGGCTCGCTGCAGTTTCTCATGGTCACGTTCTTTGCCGGCGGCGTGTCGCTCGCCACGGTGGCCGTGCTGGCGCTGCTGCTCAACAGCCGGCACATTTTCTACGGCCTGTCGTTCATCGACAAATTCCGCTCCTTCGGCCCGTGGCGCTGGTTTCTGATCTATTCGCTGTGCGACGAGAACTATTCGCTGCACTGCTCGCACGATTTCGGCCCCGACGTCAATGAGAAATGGGCCTATGTGCTCACGGCCGCGCTCGTGACGTTTTACTGGGTGGCGCTGTCCATGCTCGGCGGGCTCGTCGGCTCGCTCATCACGTTTGACACCACGGGCATCGACTTTGCGCTCACGGCGCTGTTCACGGTCATCGTGGTCGATCAGCTGTGCGGCGCGCGCACGCGCATCCCCGCCGTGGTCGCGGCCGTGTCGAGCATCGGGGCGCTCCTGCTGCTCGGGCCGGACAAGTTCCTGCTGCCGTCCCTGCTCGTGACGGTCGCGGCGCTCACGCTGCTGCGCCTGGTGCTCGCGCCGAAGTATGCCGAAGGAGGTGCCGGGGCATGACCATCTCCGTCGGACAGAGCATCGCCATCATCGCGGTCTGCGCCGCGTGCACGTTTTTCGAGCGCTGGCTGCCGTGGCTGCTGTTCGGCCGCCGCGCCGTGCCGAAGGTCGTGGAGTACCTCGGCAAAATTCTGCCCATGGCCGTCATGGTCTCGCTGCTGGTCTACTGCCTGCGCGGGACGCAGTTTACCGCCGCCGGGGCATGGGTACCGCAGGCCATCGCCGTCGGCGTGACGGCGGGTCTGCACTGGTGGCGGCGCAGCACGCTGCTGAGCATCGCCGCCGGCACCGTGTGCTACATGTTGCTCGTGCAGCTCGTCTTTTGATGCCAAACCGGGCGTCCCAGTCGGGACGCCCGGTTTTTGGTTGCACTTCGCCTGCATATCCGTTATAATATAAGGTCTTATCAGAATCTTCTCCTGCAGCGAGGTCTGCCTATGAAACACGACAAGAAAAAACAATGGCTCTCGATCGGCCTGCTGACGCTCGGCGCGGCAGCGCTGGCGATCTTTGCCGCCGCAACGCTCGACGCGGGCGACGTGCGCGCCTCGCTCGAGGCGCTGATGCCGGGCTGGACGGCTGCGATCGTCGGGTGCATGCTGCTGTACTACCTGTGCGACGCGCTCAAGTACCGGCTCATCACGCGCGCATTCGGCTGCGCGCAGCCGCTGGGCGACAGCATCGACGTGTCGATGATCGGCTTTTTCTACTCGGCCGTGACGCCCGCAGCCGCCGGCGGCCAGCCGTTTCAGGTGCTGCACATGCACCGCCGCGGCATCCCGACCGGCACGGCCACATCCGTCATCTGCACGGTCTACAGTCTGTGGAACATCGCGCTCGTGTCGCTCGGCATCGTAGGCATGTGCCTGTGCGGCGGCAAGCTCGCGGCGCAGAGCGCTGCATGGATCCCCGTGCTGGCGCTGGGGCTGTTCGTGCACGCGGGGCTGCTGTCGCTCGTGCTGCTCTCGGCCATTTTTCCGAAGCCGATGTCCGCGTTCGGCACGGTGTGCATCCGCTGGCTGTACCGGCGCCGCCCGTTTGTGCGCCGGGGCGCAGACCCTGCGGCAGCCGCCGAAAAGTGGTGCGGCTTTGTCGCGGAATACCATGACGCGTTCGCCGCCGGCATCCGCCACCGCGGCAAGCTCGCCGGGGCGCTCGCGCTCGCGCTGCTGCAGTGCACGGCGTATATGTCGGTCGCCTACTGCACGTATCGCGGCTTCGGGCTGCGCGGCGTGCCGTTCTGGCAGGTCACGGGCACGCAGGTGCTGCTGTACATCGGGGCGAGCTGCTTTCCCATGCCGGGCGCGTCCGGCGCGAGCGAGGGCACGTTCTACCTCGCCTTCTCGCCGCTGTTCGGCGACTATCTGACGACCGCCATGCTCATCTGGCGGCTGGCGTCGTACTATCTCACGATCGTGCTGGGCTACATCGCCGTCGTGGCCGGGCGCATGGCGCCGCGCCGCGCGGAAATGTGAAGGCGCACAAAAACCGCACTTGCAGCGCAAGTGCGCTCCGGCGTGTCCGGAAAACAAAAATCGGCCGCTCTCGTGCGAGAGCGGCCGATTTTCTGGTGCCGGCGGCGGGGCTCGAACCCGCACGGTGCTGCCACCGAGGGATTTTAAGTCCCTTGCGTCTGCCTGTTTCGCCACGCCGGCATGCCCGCCATATCGTACCACCGGCGGCGCATCCCTGTCAAGGGCAGGAAGCAAGGCGCACGGCGGCGAAAAATCGCCCCCGGCGGCGGCAGATAACCAACACGCGCCTCTTGCATCTGCACGGATATTTTGATAGAATAATAAATTATTGTATTATTATAATCGATCGTTTTGGATTTGAGGCACACAGCGCATATGAAATACCGTAACTGGAAAATTCCATATACCGCGCCGCAGCCGCCGGAAGCGCTGCTGCGCGCGGGCTATTCCCCGCTGCTGGCGGTGCTGCTGGCGCTTCGCGGCTATGACGACGCCGGGCAGGCGCGCACCTTTCTCAGCGGCGGCGACCAGAGCGTGTTCGACCCCATGCTCCTGCAGGACATGGACAAGGCCGTCGCGCGCATCCGCGCCGCCATCGAGCGGCGGGAGCACGTGGCCGTCTTCGGCGACTACGACGTCGACGGCATCACGTCGACATGCGTGCTCACGGACTATCTGCGCCGCCGCGGCGTGCCCGTGCACCCGTACATCCCCGACCGCATCGAGGAGGGCTACGGCCTGAACATGGACGCGATCACGAGCCTCCAGCGCGCCGACGACATCACGCTCATCATCACCGTCGACTGCGGCATCACCGCCATCGACGAGACGAACTACGCCCTGCAGCGCGGCATCGACATGGTCATCACCGACCACCACGAGTGCAGCGGGCAGGCGATCCCGAACGCCGTGGCCGTTGTCGACCCGAAGCGCCCCGGCTCGGAGTATCCGAACGGCGGGCTTGCGGGCGTGGGCGTGGCGTTCAAGCTGCTGTGCGCGCTCGAGGGCGGCAGCGCGCAGGTGCTGCGTGACTACGGCGACCTCGTCGCCATCGGCACGGTGGCCGACGTCATGCCCCTCACGGGCGAAAACCGCTACCTCGTGGCGCAGGGTCTGGCGCAGATCAACACCAACCCGCGCCCCGGCATCCGCGCGCTGCTGCACGAGTGCGGTGCGGAGGGACGGCCTGTCACGGCCACGACCATCGGCTTCACGCTCGCGCCGCGCATCAACGCGGCCGGACGCCTCGGAAAAACGGCCATCGCCGCGCTGCTGCTGCTGACCGATGACAGCGCCGACGCCGACCGCTACGCCGCCGGGCTCTGCCAGCTCAACCGCGAGCGGCAGGAGCTCGAGCAGCAGATCTGGGAGGAGGCCTCGGCCATCGCGTGCCGCTATCCGCCGCGCGCACCGCTCGTGCTCGCAAGCGACACGTGGCATCAGGGCGTGATCGGCATCGCCGCCTCGCGCCTGAGTGAGGAGTTTCATCTGCCGACGATCATGATCTGCTGCGACGGTGAGCGCGGCAAGGGCTCGTGCCGCAGCTTCGGCGGCTTCAACCTGTATAACGCCCTGAGCGCCTGCTCGGAGTATCTCGAGGGCTTCGGCGGCCACGCGCTGGCGGCCGGGCTGACCATCCGGCGGGAAAACATCGACCGCTTCCGCCGCGCGCTCGGCGAATATTACCGGAAAAACCCGGCCGACGACCTGCCGGAGCTCACGTGCGACCTGCGCGTGGACGATCCGCACCTGCTGACCATGGCGTGCATCGAGTCGCTCGACGCGCTCGAGCCGTGCGGCAACGGCAACCCCAAGCCCCTGCTGTGCATCACGGGCGCGCGGCTCGTCAACGCCGTGCCCATCGGCGGCGGCCGCCACCTGCGGCTGCACTTTGCCAAGGGCGGGTATAATTATGCCGGTATCTTCTTCTCCTGCACCCCGGCGGAGCTCGGCGTGCGCATCGGCCAGTGGGCGGATGTGGCCTTCACGCCGCAGATCAACGAATTCCGCGGCCGCCGCAGCGTGCAGCTGCTCGTGACCGACGTGCGCCCGAGCGACCCGCTGCCGCTGTGCAGCGCGCTGCTCAAAAACCAGTGCGTGCCCGCGTGGGACACGGTGGATCTCTACCCCCTGCGGGCGGATTTTGCCGTGGCGTGGCGCTGGCTGAAGGCGCCGATGGTCTTTTCCCTTTCGGAGCTGCCGGAGCGCGCGCCCATGCGCCCGGAAAAATTCTGCGTGTGCCTGCGCGTCATGGCCGAGATGGGACTCGCCGCCGTCGACTTCGACGGGGAGATGCTGCGCCTGCGCCCGCTGCCGACCAGCGGCAAGGTAGATCTCGGCGCGTCGAAGCTGCTGCAGGCGCTGCGCGACCGCCGGCAGAAGCTGCTATGAAACATTTTCAGGAAATTCCCATTCCTTTTCGGAAAGGAGCAACCCCCATGTCTGAAGCGACCCGCGCCGAAAACGCGGCTCCGGTGCCCTACGACCTCGAGGCACACTATCAGGAGCTGGAACAGAAGATCACCTCCGCCGGCATCCCGGCGGATCTCGGCCGCGTGCGCGCGGCCTTCGAGTGCGCCGACCGCGCGCATTCGGGGCAAAAGCGCCGCGATGGCTCGCCCTATGTGTCGCACTGCATTGCCGCCGCCATCATCACGGCGGAGATGGGGCTCGACGAGGACTCCATCATCTCGGCGCTGCTGCACGACACGATCGAGGATACCTCGCTCACGCATGACGACATCACGCGCAGCTTCGGCACCTCGGTGGCCGACATCGTCGAGGGCGTCACCAAGCTCACGCGCGTGCAGTACACGAGCGTTGAGGAGCAGCAGATGGAGAACATGCGCAAGATGCTGCTGGCCATGGCCAAGGACATCCGCGTCATCCTCATCAAGATGGCCGACCGTCTGCACAACATGCGCACGATGGCCTATCAGAGCGAGGAGAAGCAGCGCATCAAATCCCTTGAGACGATGGAGATCTACGCCCCCATCGCGCACCGCCTCGGCATGCAGAAGATCAAATGGGAGCTCGAAGACCTCTCGCTGCTCTACCTTGACCCCGAGGGCTACCGCGCCATCACGGACGCGCTCGAGGCGCGCATGCCGACGCTGGAAAAATTCATGGACGAGATGCGCACGCAGATCCGCGAGCGGCTGGAGCTCGACGGCGTGCACGCCACCATCTCGAGCCGCATCAAGCACATCTACAGCATCTACCGCAAGATGTATGCGCAGAAGCTCGACATCAACGGTATTTTTGACCTCTGCGCGTTTCGCGTGATCGTGGACACGATCCCCGACTGCTACAACGTGCTCGGCATCATCCATGATATGTACAAGCCGCTGCCCGGCCGCTTCAAGGACTACATCAGCACGCCGAAGCCGAACATGTATCAGAGCGTGCACACGACGGTCATCGGCTCGGAGGGCATCCCGTTCGAGGTGCAGATCCGCACGTGGGAGATGCACATGACGGCGGAATACGGCGTCGCGGCGCACTGGAAATACAAGACCGGCAGCGGCGAGGGCACCAAGGCCGGCGACGAGGAGAAGTTCGCCTGGATCCGCCGCCTGCTCGAGACGCAGCAGGAGTCCGACGCGCAGGACTTTTTCCACAATCTGAAGGTGGATATGTTCGCCGACGAGGTGTTCGTGTTCTCGCCGAAGGGCGACGTGATCAACCTGCCCGCCGGCGCGACGCCGATCGACTTCGCCTACAGCATCCACTCCGCGATCGGCAACAGCATGGTCGGCGCGACGGTCAACGGCCGCATCGTGAACTTCGACTACGTGCTGCAAAACGGCGACATCGTCGACATCCGCACGTCGAAAAACGCGCCCGGCCCGAGCCGTGACTGGCTCAGTCTCGCCAAGAGCGGCGCCGCGCGCACAAAGATCAAGCAGTGGTTCAAAAAAGAGCGCCGCGAGGAAAACATCGTCCACGGCAAGGAGCAGTTTGAGCGCGAGCTGCGCGCCAACGGCATCGCCCCGGCCGACATCATGGGCGACGAGATCCTGCCGCTGATCCTCAAGCGGCTGGCCTTCACCTCGCTCGACGATCTGTACGCCGCCATCGGCTACGGCGGCGTGACCGCCACGCGCACCGTCAACCGCATCCGCGACGAGATCCTGCGCAGCCAGAAGGCCAACCAGAAAAACGCCATCGACCGCATCAACGAGGCGGCCGAGCGCCGCAATAAGCGTCCGCGCCACGCCGTGCACGGCATCCTCGTCGAGGGGCTCGATAACTGCCTCATCAAATTCTCCCGCTGCTGCACGCCGGTGCCCGGCGACAGCATCATCGGCTTCATCACGCGCGGCGCGGGCGTGTCCATCCACCGCACGGACTGTGAAAACTACCTCGCCAGCCGCGACAATCCGGAGACCGCCGGCCGCTGGATCCGCGTGAGCTGGGCGGAGAACACCACCGATTCCTACGGCACGACGCTCACGCTGCTCAGCGCACAGCGCTCGGGTCTCGTGATGGACGTGGCCACCGCGCTCAACACGCTCAACGCCAAGGTGCGCACGCTCACCGCGCGCGACGTGGACAGCGGCCGCTCGACCATAACGATCACGGTCGAGGTGCACGATCTGGCCGAGCTGCGCACGATCATCAGCCGCCTGAGCGCCGTCCGCGGCGTCATCCGCATCTCGCGCAGCGGCGCGTCCGACATCGCGAAGGCCACCGCAAACACGGCGGAGCTGCAGGCCGAGCACGCCAAAAACGCAGGGAAAACCAAACAGGAGGGCAAAGCATGAGAGCTGTCATCACCCGTGTGAACGAAGCGTCCGTCACGATCGGCGGACAGGAGACCGCGCGCATCGGCAAGGGCTTTCTCGTCCTGCTGGGCGTGCACGTGTCCGACACCGAGGCCGAAGCCGACCGCATCGTCGACAAGGTCTGCGGCCTGCGCGTATTTGAGGACGAAGCGGGCAAAATGAACGTCAACCCCACCGATGCGGGCGCAGAGCTGCTCATCGTGAGCCAGTTCACGCTCTTTGCCGACTGCCGCTCCCGCCGCCCCGGCTTCACGGCCGCCGCCCGGCCGGAGACCGCCGTGCCGCTCTATGAGCGCGTGATCGCCGGCTGTCGGGCCCGCGGCTTCACGGTGCGCACGGGCGAGTTCGGCGCGGACATGCAAGTCGCATCCGTCAACGACGGTCCTGTCACCATCCTGCTCGATACCGATCAATTATAAAGGAGGCTACCCCATGCTCATCAAATGTCTGCCCGTCGGGCACCTCATGACCAACTGCTACATCGTCACCGACGAGACCACGCTCGAGTGCGCCGTCATCGACCCGGGCGACGAGTCCAACACCATCCTCTACTATCTGGAGGACAACCACCTCACCTGCCGCGCCATCCTGCTCACGCACGGCCACTACGACCACACCGGCGCCGTCTACGCCGTGCACGAGGAAACCGGCGCGCCCGTGTACATGAACGCGCTCGACGCGGGCACGGCCGTCGCGTTCGACAGCTACTCGTTCGTCCCGCCCGAGGGCACGATCTTTTATAAGGAAGGCGACGAGGTCAAGGTCGGCAATCTGACCTTCCGCGTCATGGAGACGCCCGGCCACACCCCCGGCGGCGTGACGCTCATCTGCGGCGATGCGCTCTTCACCGGCGACACGCTCTTTGCCGGCTCCTGCGGCCGCACGGATTTCGAGGGCGGCAGCATGGAGGTCGAGCTGCAGTCGCTGGCGAAGATCGCGGCCCTGCCCGGCGATTATGAGGTCTACCCCGGCCACATGGACTGCTCCACGCTCGAGACCGAGCGCCGCTTCAACCCCTACCTGACCGCGCTGCAGCACCGCGGACAGTAAAACTGCACAAAGGCAACCGGCAGAAGTTCGCTTCTGCCGGTTTTTGCGCGCGCAAAGGTTCTTTGCGTGACAAATCGCGCCCGCGCATGGTATGCTTTGGGCGAGGTGAACACCATGCGCGACATTGGAGCCAACATCCGCCGCGCCCGCGTGCGCCGGAAGCTGACGCAGGACGATCTGGCGCAGACCGTGCACACGACGCGGCAGACCATATCGAATTATGAGACCGGCCGCTCCTGCCCGGACGTGGAGACGCTGCAGCGGCTCGCGGACGCGCTCGGCGTCGAGCTCACGGAGCTGCTGGACGGGGCGCCATCCGCCGATGCCCGCCGGGCGGCGCTGCGCAGGGTGTGCATCATGGGGGCCGTCACGCTCATACTGGCCGGGCTGTGGGCATACCTGCACGCAGTCTGCCTCCGGCAGTACCAGCGCGGGGGCATGGCGCCGTTGGCGGCCATGCTCATAACCGAGCCTCTGCTGCTGTGCGCGCTGGCGTGGACGCTGCTGCAGGCGCTGCGTATGGTCACGCGCCTGCGGCCGCGCCGCTGTGCGCCCTGGGTGCACCCGCTCGTCCGGGTGCTGTTCGGCCTGTGTCTGGCAATTCTGGTCGTCAGCGTTGTTCTGCCCGCCTCCGGCGTGATATTGCCGCGGCTGTATGGCGGCCGCGCTGCCACGGCAGCGCTATCTTTTCTCCTCGGCGCGCTGCTCTGGCTGACGCAGCCGGACACCGGACAGTAAAAACTGCACAAACACGACCGGCAGAAGTTCGCTTCTGCCGGTTTTTTGCCGTTTTCGGCGCAAAAATGCCATGCAGCCTTGCATTTCACAGACAGGCGTGGTATATTGTTCTCGCTCGAAAAACATATGTCCGCTTATCGCGGGCAATTTTCATCGGATCTAAAGTGAGGGAACATCATGAACATCGGACTTCTTGGTTTTGGCGTTGTCGGCAGGGGCGTTTACGATATGCTTGCCGACCGGGACGATATCCGCGCAGCGTGGGTGCTGTGCCGGCGCGATCTCGGCGAGCTGACCGCCAAGACCACGTATGATATCCAGGACATTCTCAGCGACCCCGCGGTGGACACCGTCGTGGAGGTCATGGGCGGTCTGCACCCGGCGTATGAATACGTGGCGGCTGCGCTGCGTGCCGGAAAGAACGTGGTGTCCTCGAACAAATACCTCATGTGCCGCTACTATGATGAGCTCAACGCGCTCGCCAGGGAGCACGGTGCGGCGCTGCGGTGCACGGCGGCGGTCGGCGGCGGCATCCCGTGGCTCACGAACCTCGAAAAGGCCGCGCGCGCCAACCACATCTCCCGCGTCTGGGGCATTCTCAACGGCACGACCAACTACATCATGGACGCGATGCACAGCAGCGACGTGGACTTTGCCGACGTGCTCGCGCAGGCGCAGGCGCTCGGCTATGCCGAGGCAGACCCTTCGGCCGACATCGACGGGCTGGACATCCAGCGCAAGCTGATCCTGTCCGCAAACGTCGCCTTCGGCGTGTCGCTGCGCGAGGCGGACGTGCCGGTGTCCGGCATCCGCAACGTGCGCAAGGCGGACATCGCGCGCTTTCAGGCGCACGACTGCACGTGCAAGCTGATCGCCGCCGCCGAACAGCGCGGCGGCAGCATCAGCGCCTACGTCGAGCCGACGCTGCTCGGCAGCGACGCGCTCGAGGCCGCCGTGCCCGCGAACTTCAACCTCATCAGCATGGAGGGCGAGCGTATGGGCGTGCAGAGCTTCTTCGGTCAGGGCGCGGGGCGCTACCCGACTGCCTACAACGTTGTGCAGGATCTGGTGGACATCACGCGCGGGGTGCACGCCTTCTACACCGATTCCTTCGTTCCGGCCGTGCCGGACAATGCCGGCGTGCAGCACCGCTACTATGTGCGCACGCGCGCCGCGCTGCCGGAGCTGGCAGCCCTCGCCGAGGGCGACTGGGACGGTGCGGTCATCACGCAGCCCATCCCCGTGAGCCGGATGCACGCGCTCATGGCGCAGGCACTCGAGCAGGACGGTGAGAGCTTCTTTGCCGCGCTGCAATAAGGAGGACGCCATGCTCAAGGTTGCAAAATTCGGCGGCTCGTCGATGGCGGACGCCAAGCAGTTTGAAAAGGTGCGCGACATCGTGCGCGCCGATCCCGCGCGCAGGGTCATCGTCGTGTCCGCCGCCGGAAAGCGTGACGCGGACGACCACAAGCTCACAGACCTCCTCTACCTCTGCCACGCGCATCTGCAGTACGGCGTGAGCTGCGAGAGCATCTTTCAGATGATCAGCGAGCGCTACATCGCCATCCGCGATGAGTGCGGGCTGAGCGTCGACATCGAGGCCGAGCTCGACGTGCTGCGCCAGCAGCTGCGCAGCGGCATCTCGGAGGAGGAGCTCGTGTCGCGCGGCGAATATTTCTCCGCCCTGCTCATGGCGGACTACCTCGGCTACTCGTTTCTCGACGCGGAGCTGTGGGTGCGCTTCCGCTTTGACAGCACGATCGACAAGGAGGCGTCCTACGCCGCGCTGCAGCGGCTGGCCGAGGGGCGCAGGGTCGTCATCCCCGGCTTTTACGGCGTGACGCCCGACGGCAAGATCCGCACCTTCTCCCGCGGCGGCAGCGACATCACCGGCGCGCTCGCGGCGGCGGCGCTCAATGCCGACGTGTATGAAAACTGGACGGACGTGTCCGGCATCCTCATGGCAGACCCGCGCATCGTGCCCGACCCGCTGCCGATCGAGCGCATCACGTATAACGAGCTGCGCGAACTGAGCTTCGTCGGCGCGCAGGTGCTGCACGAGGGGACGGTGTTCCCCGTGCGCGAGAAGAACATCCCGCTCAACATCCGCAACACCAACGACCCCGACCACCCCGGCACGCTCATCATGGAGTCGTTTGACGACGTGGACGACGGACGGCTCATCACCGGCATCGCGGGCAAGAAAAACTACTCCATCGTCACCATTGCCAAGACCGGCATGTCCTCGAGCGTGGGCGCGTTCCGGCAGGTGTTCGAGGTGTTCGAGCGCAACGGCGTGAGCATCGAGTATGCCCCCAGCGGCATCGACTGCCTGTCGCTGGTCGTGCCGAGCGAGAAGATCACCCCGTGCCTGTATTCCGTGCTCGGCGAGCTGGAAAAGCAGCTCAAGCCGGATCACCTGCACGTGACGGAGAACATCTCCATCGTCGCGGCCGTCGGCCGGAAGATGGTGTTCCGCCCCGGCACGTCGGGCCGCATCTTCGCCGCCCTCGGCGAGCACGGCATCAACATCCGCATGATCTCGCAGGGGCCGGACGAGCTCAACATCATCGTCGGCGTGGACACGAAGGATTTTGCCCCCGCCATTCAGGTCCTGTACAACAGCTTTGTGAAGTAAGAAAGGAAGTTCAGATATGAAGCAGTATCGCGTTGCCATCCTCGGCGCAAGCGGCGCCGTGGGTCAGGAAATGATGAAGATCCTCGCCGAGCGCAGCTTCCCCGTCGGGGAGCTGCACCTGCTCGCGAGCGCCCGCTCGGCCGGCAAGGTCGTGTCGTGGCAGGGGCGGGACATCGTCGTCGAGGAGGCGACGGACGCCGCCTTCGCCGGCATGGACATCGTGCTCGGCGCGGCGGAAAACGACATCGCCGAGCGCTTTGCCCCCGCGATCGTGCGCTCCGGCGCCGTATTCGTGGATAACTCCTCGGCCTTCCGTCTCGACCCGAACGTGCCGCTCGTCGTGCCGGAGATCAACCCCGGCGACGTGAAGCTGCACCACGGCATCATCTCGAACCCCAACTGCTCGACCATCATCACGCTCACGGCCATCAACGCGCTGCGCAAGCTCTCGCCCATCCGCGACATGGTCGTCTCGACGTATCAGGCCGTGTCCGGCGCGGGCGCCGGCGGCCCGATCGAGCTGCAAAACGAGGTCGACGCCCTGCGCGACGGCAAGGCCTACGCGCCGAAGGTGTTCGCGCACCAGATCGCCTACAACGTCATCCCGCAGATCGGCGGTGAGCAGTGCGACGGCTACACCTCCGAGGAGATGAAGCTCCAGAACGAGGGCCGCAAGATCCTGCACCTGCCGGACATGAACGTGGCGTGCACCTGTGTGCGCGTGCCCGTCGTGCGCAGCCACTCCATCTCCGCCGCCGTGCACTTCGCGCACCACATCTCCGTGGACGAGGCGCGCGCGGCCATCGCCGCCGCTCCCGGCTGCCGCCTTGTGGACGATCTTGACGCGCTGCAGTATCCCATGCCGCTCGACACGTCGGATCAGGATCTCGTGTTCGTCGGCCGCATCCGCCCCGACCTGACCGATCCCAACGGCCTGTGCCTCTGGTGCTGCGGTGATCAGGTGCGCAAGGGCGCAGCCACCAACTGCGTGCAGATCGCGGAGCTGCTGATCCAGAACGCCTGAGCGAAAACCGTATAAAAACGCTCCGGCGGCTCAAAAACAGAGCCGCCGGAGTTTTTTGTCCGCCGCCCGCTTGCGCAAGCGGCGCGGGTGTGGTATCCGCCGCATCCGGCACACGGTCATGGCCGGTGAGCCGGACGACTGAAAAAAGATCCCCCGCCAATGGCCGGTGTTCGTAAGGCAGCGAACAGCCACAGCAGTTTGCACTGCTGTGCCTGTTCTTGTAGTTTATCTGGCCATATGATACTATGGAGCCGAACTCACCTGCAAATCGGAATTTATCGAACAGATAACGAGGGCGCACTTCTTAGTGCTCGGCTCTCCCTTTGGGAGAGCTGTCGGCACAGCCGACTGAGAGGGGAAAACATGACCATACCAAAGGACAACAGTCAACTGGAAAACGCCTGTAAGACCCTCTCAGTCACCTTCGGTGACAGCTCTCCCAGAGGGAGAGCCAAGGGGGCCGCTGCAACTGTGCCATATGTCATAATAGCATAAAGAAACGGAGCGCATCCGCACTGATGCGCTCCGTTAACTGTCTTACGAACGCCCCGCTAAGCTTCCGCGGCGTTTTTTGTTATCCCTTGAGCAGCTGCTCGTATTCCTCCTGCGGCCGCAGGCGGCCGACGGCCGAAAACGACACGCGCGCAAAGTCCAGCGTCTCACGCGCGAGACCGAGGATGTCCTCGCAGGTGACGGCGTCGTAGCGCGCGAGCACCTCATCCGCCGAGAGCACCCGGCCGAGGTAGAGCTCGGAGTAGCCAAGCTTATTCATGCGCGCGGCGGTGGATTCCTCCGCCATGAGCACGCTCGCGTGCACCTGTTCGCGCGCGCGGTCAAGCTCCGACTGCGTGACGCCGTCGGTGCGGAAGCGGTCGAGCTCGTCGCGGATGAGCGCAAGGGCGCGCTGCTCCGTCTCACGGCCGACGGCGGCGGAGACGGCGAACATGCCGCAGTCGAGAAAGCCCGCCGTGTAGCTGTACACGGCGTAGCAGAGGCCGTTTTTCTCGCGCACGGTCTGAAACAGGCGCGAGGACATATTGCCGCCGAGAATGGACGAGAGCAGCGCCATGGTAAAGCGCGCCTCCGACCCCGTCGGCAGGCCGGGAAAGCCGATGCTGATCTGGTTTTGCTCGATGGCCTTGCGCTTGAGCGTGAAGGCCGGGGTGTAGCTGCCGCGGCGCATCGTGAGATCCGGCCGCGCGGGCAGCCACGAAAAGTGCGCCGCCAGATGCGCAAGGTTCTCTTCCGTGAAGCTGCCGGACACGGCGACGACGATGCGCGGCGCGATATAGTGCGCAAGCTGAAACGCGCGCAGCCGCGCCCCCGTCAGCCGCTCGATCGTGGCCGGACGGCCGAGCACCGGGCGCCCGAGCGTGCCGGGAAAGGCCGCGCCGATGAGCCGCTCCGTGACCAGATCCTCCGGCGTGTCGGCATACATGTCCATCTCCTCGCGGATGACGCCGCACTCGTTGGCCACGTCCGCCTCGGCAAAGTTTGAGGTGAAGAGCATCTCGGCCAGCAGGTCGCCCGCGCGGTCAAGGTGCTCGTCGAGCACGCGCGCATAGTAGCACGTGCCCTCGCGCGTGGTGTAGGCGTTCACCTGACCGCCGATGGCGTCCATTTGCTCGGCCAGCTCCGAGGCGGTATGCTGCGCCGTCCCCTTGAAGAGCATGTGCTCGATGAAGTGCGCGCTGCCGGCATCGCTCGGCGACTCGTAGCGCGAGCCGACGCCGATCCACACGCCGATGGCCGCCGAGCGCACGTGCGGCATATGCTCATAGACCATGCGCACGCCGTTCGGCAGCGTTCGTTTTTCGTACATGATGTGCTGTGCCCCCCTGAAAAAATGGGCGGAGTGTTGCTGCACCCCGCCCGCACAGTTGTGCTGAGATTACATGAGACCCTTCTCGCGCATTGCGTCCTTACGGGACAGGTCGATGCGGCCGCGGTCGTCAACGTTCATGACCTTGACCCAGGTCATGTCGCCGATCTTGAGCACGTCCTCGACCTTCTCGGTGCGCTTGAACTCAAGATCCTTGATCTTGACGAGGCCGTCCTTGCCCGGAGCCAGCTCGACCCATGCGCCGAACTCGCTGCGGATGTTGGAGACCTTGCCGTAGTACAGCTCGCCGACCTCCGGCTCGAAGACGATGTTCTCGATGGTCTGGCGCGCGGCGCGGCAGGCCTCGATGTCCTCGGAGGCGATGAAGATGGAGCCGTCGTCCTCGATGTCGATCTTGCAGCCGGTGTCGGCGCAGATCTTCTGGATGACCTTGCCGCCGGAGCCGATGACCTCGCGGATCTTGTCGGGGTTGATCTTCATCTGGATCATCTTCGGGGCGGAATCGGCCAGCTCCTTGCGCGGCTCGGCGATCGCCTTGAGCATGATCTCGTCGAGGATCTGGAAGCGGGCCTCGCGCGTCATGCGGAACGCCTCCTTGACGATCTCGTGCTTGAGGCCGTCGTTCTTCAGATCCATCTGGATGGCGGTGATGCCGTCCTTCGTGCCGGCGACCTTGAAGTCCATCTCGCCGTGGAAGTCCTCAACGCCCTGAATGTCGATAAAGGTGGTGAAATCGTCGCCGTCCTGGATCAGGCCGCAGGAGATGCCGGCGACCGGCGCCTTGATGGGCACGCCGGCGTCCATGAGCGCGAGCGTGGAGCCGCAGATGGAGCCCTGCGACGTCGAGCCGTTGGACGAGAGCACCTCGGACACCACACGGATGGCGTACGGGAACTCCTCGACCGGCGGGATGACGCACTGCAGCGCCTTCTCAACGAGCGCGCCGTGGCCGTACTCGCGGCGGTTGGTGCTGCGGGCGGCGCGGGCGTCGCCGGTGGAGTACGGCGGCATATTGTAGTGGTGCATGAAGCGCTTTTCTTCCTCTTCCCAGATGGTGTCGAGCTTCTGCGCCATGGACAGCGTCGCGAGCGTGGCGATGGACAGCACCTGCGTCTGGCCGCGGGTGAACAGGCCCGAGCCGTGCACGCGCGGGATCACGCCGACCTCGGCATCGAGCGGGCGGATCTCGTTCATCTTGCGGCCGTCAACGCGGTGACCGGCGAGCAGCCACTTCTTGACGATCTTCTTCTGCATCTTGTAGAGGATCTCGTCCATGAACTGCATCATGTCCGGATGCTCGTCGAGATATTTCTCCTGCACGGCGGCGATCCACTCGTTCACGCGCGCCTCGCGCACATTCTTGTCGTCGGTGTCCATGCAGTACTCCATGGCCTCCATCTCGTTGGCGCACAGGAGATCGAACAGCTCCTCGTCAAAGGAGGCGTGCTCATACTCGAACTTCGGCTTGCCGATCTCGCTGACCATCTTGTCGATGAGGTCGAGCACGGGCTGCAGATGCTCGTGCGCCTGCACGATGCCCTCGTACATGACATCGTCCGGCACCTGATCGGCCTCGGACTCGATCATGACGATCTTCTTGTGGGTGGCGGCGATGGTGGTGATCATGCGGTTGGTCTTGCGCTGCTCCTGCGTGGGGTTGAAGAGGTACTTCTCCCCGTCCCAGCCGAGGACGATGCCGGCGATGGGGCCGTTGAACGGCACGTCGGAAATGCTCACCGCGGCGCTCGCGCCGATCATGGCGGTGATCTCCGGGCTGCAGTCACGGTCGACGGACAGCACCTCGCAGGCGATGATGACGTCGTTGCGCAGGTCGCTCGGGAAGAGCGGGCGCATCGGGCGGTCGATCAGGCGGCTGGCCAGCACGGCGGGCAGGCTGGGCTTGCCCTCGCGGCGCATGAAGCTGCCGGGGATGCGGCCGACGGCGTAGAGCTTCTCATTGAAGTCCACGGACAGCGGGAAGTAATCCACACCGTCCTTCGGGCGGGCGGAAGCCGTGCAGGTGACGAGCACGGTCGTCTCGCCGTAGCTGACGAGGACGGCGGAGTTGCACAGCTCGGCGAGCTTGCCGGTCTCCATCACGAGGGGACGGCCTTCGTACTCGATCTCGTAGCGCTTGTAGTTGGGGAACTGCTTGTGCGTGGTGATGATCATGGTTCTGGTGCTCCTTTCTTTTGTCAGCGGAAACGCCAGAGCCAGCACTTGCATCCGCGTCCCATACGCGATGGGGCGCAGATTCAAATACTGGGCAGCGGCGCTCCCGAAAGATGAACATTCGGGCGCGGACGAAAAAAGCAGGGGGACAATATGAAATTATCCCCCTGCTTTCAAACGTTCATACCCTTCGGAAAAGCCGAACTTACTTGCGGATGTTCAGCTTTGCAATGATCGCACGATAACGCTCGATGTCCTTCTTGGCGAGGTAGTCGAGCAGACGGCGGCGCTTGCCGACCATCTTGTACATACCCAGACGGCTGTGCTTGTCGTTCGGGTGCACCTTCAGGTGCTCGGTGAGCTGACGGATGCGCTCGGTGAGGATGGCGATCTGGACCTCCGGCGAGCCGGTGTCGCCCTCGTGCGTCTTGTTGGCTTCGATGACTGCGGTCTTTTCGGTCTTGGTGATCATGGTGATACATTCCTTTCTTTATTTCGTATCCGCTGGCGCAGAACCGGGCGGAAAGGAACCGCTGCAAAGCGGCCAGGCCCCGGATCCGGGCACATGGACTGTTTTACAATAGCACATCGCGGCGCGCTTGTAAAGATTTATTTTGCGCCCTTGCCGTGCGCGGCCTTCATGCGGCGCTCATGGTCGAGGATGCGCTTGCGGATGCGCAGGCTCTTGGGCGTGACCTCGAGCAGCTCGTCGTCCGCGAGGAACTCCAGGCTCTGCTCCAGGCTCAGCTTGCGCGGCGGCACGAGGCGCAGCGCATCGTCAGAGCCGGCGGCGCGGGTGTTCGTCAGCTGCTTTTTCTTGCAGACGTTGACGGTGATGTCCTCCTGCTTCGGCGACACGCCGACGACCATGCCGGCGTACACGGGCACGCCCGCGCCGATGAACAGCTGGCCGCGCTCCTGCGCGTTGTACAGGCCGTAGGTAATGCTCTCACCGGTCTCGAACGAGACGAGCGAGCCGGTATTGCGGCGGCTGAGGTCGCCCTTGTACGGGGCGTAGCTGTCAAAGACGGAGGCCATGATGCCCTCGCCCTTCGTGTCGGTCATGAACTCGTTGCGGTAGCCGAACAGGCCGCGCGCCGGCACGAGGAACTCCAGCCGCGTGCGCTTGCCGATGGGCTCCATCTGCTGCAGCTCACCCTTGCGGGCGCTGAGCTTTTCGATCACGGAGCCGACCGCATCGGTCGGGACGTCCGCGACGAGGCGCTCGATGGGCTCGCACTTCTGGCCGTTGATCGTCTGGTAGAGCACGCGCGGGGGCGAGACCTGGAACTCATATCCTTCGCGGCGCATGGTCTCGATGAGGATGGACAGCGACATCTCGCCGCGGCCGGCGACGTTGAACGAATCCGTCGCACCCTCGAGATCGGTCACGCGCAGAGACACGTCCTTGAGCGTCTCGCGGTAGAGCCGCTCGCGGATCTGGCGGCTGGTGACGAACTTGCCCTCGCGGCCGGCAAACGGACCGTCGTTGACGGAGAAGGTCATCTCCATCGTGGGCGCGGAGATCTTGACAAACTCGATCGGCTCGACGCAGCTCGGCGCGCAGATCGTGTCGCCGATGGTGATGTCGCCAATGCCGGACATGGCGATGATGCTGCCGGCCTCCGCCTCCGTGACGGGCACGCGCTGCAGGCCCTCGAACTCATACATGGACACGGCCTTGGCCTTCTTGGCCGGCGCATCCGGCTGGTGGTAGTTGCACACGGCGATCTCCTCGTTCTGGTGGATGACGCCGCGCTCGATGCGGCCGATGGCGATGCGGCCGACAAACTCGTTGTAGTCGATGGACGACACGAGCATCTGGAACGGCGCGTCGACATTCTGCTCCGGAGCGGGGATGTACTCCAGGATCGTCTCGAACAGCGGGCGCAGATCCTTGCCCGGCACATCCGGGGAGTAGGACGCGGTGCCCTGACGGCCGGAGCAGAAGAGCATGGGCGAGTCCAGCTGCTCGTCGGTGGCGTTGAGGTCCATGAGCAGCTCGAGCACCTCGTCGACGACCTCGTGGATGCGCTGGTCGGGGCGGTCGATCTTGTTGATGACGACGATGACGCGGTGGCCGAGCTCGAGCGCCTTGCTGAGCACGAAGCGCGTCTGCGGCATGGGGCCCTCGGCGGCGTCCACGAGCAGGATGACGCCGTTGACCATCTTCAGGACACGCTCGACCTCGCCGCCGAAATCGGCGTGACCCGGCGTGTCGACAATGTTGATCTTCGTGTCGCCGTAGCGCACGGCGGTGTTCTTGGCCAGGATCGTGATGCCGCGCTCGCGCTCCAGATCGTTGGAGTCCATGACGCGCTCGACGACTTCCTGATGCTCGCGGTACGCACCGCCCTGCTTGAGCATTTCGTCGACCAGCGTGGTCTTGCCGTGGTCAACGTGGGCGATGATGGCGATGTTTCTCAATTTCTCCATTTTGCACACTTCCTCAAAGAGAATCACATTTTTTAGATATTTCTGTTTGCACAAATCTGCATTTTAGCATGGAAAACCTGATATTGCAACACTTTTTCGTGTTTACATTCCCCGAACGGCATGATAAAATGTGCCCATATCGCAAATTATCCGTTTTGAGGGGAGCAAATGATGGATTCCAACTTCTTTGCGCTCATTTCGCGCATGCGCTATATCGCGCGCTGGGGGCTGATGCGCAACGCCCTGCCCGAGAACATTCAGGAGCACAGCCACATGGTCGCGGTGCTCGCGCACGCGCTCGGCGTGATCCGGCGCGACATCTTCCGCAAGCCGTGCGACGTCAACGCCCTTGCGACGGCGGCGCTGTATCACGACGCGTCCGAGATCCTCACGGGCGACCTGCCGACACCGATCAAGTATCACAACGCCGAGATCATGTCGGCCTACCACGCGGTGGAGGATCTGGCCGTGCAGAAGCTGCTCGGCATGCTGCCGCCGGAGCTGCGCGCGACCTACGCCGATGTGCTCACTGAGGACAAGAACGGTGACATTTACCCGCTCGTGAAGGCGGCCGACAAGCTCTCGGCCTACATCAAGTGCATCGAGGAGCGCAAGGCCGGCAACAACGAGTTTCTCTCCGCCGAGGCGCAGACGCGCGCGGCGCTCGAGGCCTCTCCCCTGCCGGAGGTACATTATTTTCTGGAGCATTTCATTCCCGCGTTCGAGCGCGATCTCGACGAGCTCGGCGCGATCGGTCAATAAGGAGGACAATCTATGCGTGCAATCGTAACCGTGATCGGAAAAGACCATGTCGGCATCATCGCCGACGTGACCGCCCTGCTGGCGCAGTACGGTGTGAACGTGCTGGACATCAGCCAGACGGTGCTGCAGGAGTATTTCACGATGATCATGCTCGTGGATGCGTCGCAGTGCACCGTCCCGTTTGCTGACCTCGCCCGTACGCTCGATGAGGCCGGCGCGCAGCGCGGCCTGCAGATCCGCGCCCAGCGCGAGGACATCTTCAACGCCATGCACCGCATCTGAGAGGACACAGCCATGATCAACCGCAGTGAAATTTTGCAGACGATCGCCATGATCGACCAGCAGCATCTCGACATCCGCACCATCACGATGGGCATCTCCCTGCTCGACTGCGCGGACACGGACATCGCGCGCAGCTGCACGAAGGTGTACGACAAGATCTGCCGCCTTGCAGGCAATCTTGTGCGCACGGGCGAGGACATCGAGGCCGAGTTCGGCATCCCCATCGTGAATAAGCGCGTGTCCGTCACGCCCATCTCGCTCGTCGCGGCGGGCACGGGTGCGCGCTCCTACGTGCCGTATGCGCAGGCGCTCGACCGCGCCGCGCATGAGATCGGCATCAACTTCCTCGGCGGCTTTTCCGCGCTCGTGCAAAAGGGCATGACGGAGTCCGACCGCGTGCTCATCGCCTCCATCCCGGAGGCGCTGGCCGGGACGGAGCTGGTGTGTTCAAGCGTGAACGTCGGCTCGACGCGCGCAGGCATCAACATGGACGCCGTGGCCGAGATGGGGCGCACCGTCAAGCGCGCCGCCGCGCTCACCGCCGCGCAGGGCGGCATGGCCTGCGCCAAGCTCGTCGTCTTTGCCAACGCCGTGGAGGATAACCCCTTCATGGCGGGCGCGTTTCACGGCGTGGGCGAGCCGGAGTGCGAGGTGCACGTCGGCGTATCGGGCCCGGGCGTCGTGCAGCACGCGCTCGAGAGCGTGCACGGGCAGCCGTTCGACGTCGTGGCCGAGACGGTGAAAAAGACGGCCTTCCGCATCACGCGCATGGGCCAGCTCGTGGCGCAGGAGGCGTCCGCGCGGCTGGGCGTGCCGTTCGGCATCGTGGACCTGTCGCTCGCACCGACGCCCGCCGTCGGCGACAGCGTGGCCGCCGTGCTCGAGGAGATGGGGCTGGAATCCGTCGGCGCACCCGGCACGACGGCGGCGCTCGCGCTGCTCAACGACGCGGTGAAAAAGGGCGGCGTCATGGCCTCGTCCCACGTCGGCGGGCTCTCGGGCGCGTTCATCCCCGTGTCGGAGGACGCCGGCATGATCGCCGCGGCCGAGGCCGGCCGCCTGACGATCGAGAAGCTCGAGGCGATGACGTGCGTGTGCTCGGTCGGGCTCGACATGATCGCCGTGCCCGGCGACACCACGGCCGAGACCATCTCCGCCATCATCGCCGACGAGGCCGCCATCGGCATGATCAACAACAAGACCACCGCCGTGCGCATCATCCCCGCGCCCGGCAAGACCGTGGGCGACACGGTGGCGTTCGGCGGTCTGCTCGGCAGCGCGCCGGTCATGCCGGTCAACCGCTGCAGCGCGGCGGACTTCATCGCCCGCGGCGGGCGCATCCCCGCCCCGCTGCACAGCCTGAAAAACTGAGAGGAGAAGAAGCCTTGACACAGGAAAAGATGGATCGCATCAGCGAGCTGACGCGCATCGCGCGCGAGCGCGAGCTCACGCCCGACGAGCAGGCCGAGCGCAAGGCGCTGCGCGAGGAATACATCGCCGACTGGCGGCGCAGCACGATCGACGTGCTCGAAAACACATACATCGACCACGGCGACGGCCGCGTCACGAAGCTGCCGAAAAAGCGCACCTGAGCGGTGCGTGCGACAAGTGCGGCACATCGTCACTTGACAAGTGCGGCAGTTCGTGTTATACAAGATACCAGAGCGCCCCATCGAAGGGCATTACCGGAAGGAGCCTGAGCAATGCGTCTTTGCAGCTGCAGCAGCATCCGGGCCGCGGCATGTCCGACGGCCTGTTGTTGTCGTGCGCAAAGCTGCGTCGCTTTCTGCCGGTAGCTCTACGGCCGCGGGATCGCGCCCGTATGGTATCCACAATGGTTTTTACGCAGGAAGCAGCGCGCTTCCTGCGTTTTTTGTCTGCAGCCCGTGGAAAAAAGAAGAAAATCGAAAAGGAGATTGCCCATCATGACACAAAAAAGTCTGCTGCACGCCGTTGCCGCCCAGATCGCCAACGGCTACGAGACCGCCGAGGTGCCCATGTACAGCGAGCACCTGCGCATGCCCGACCGCAAGGTCATCATCAAGATCATTGAGAATCTGCAGAAGGTGTTCTTCCCGGCGTATTTCGCGGGCGGCACGGTGTCGCACGTCTCGGCTGAGACGTTTGCGGAGTTCCTGCTCGGCGAGATCTACACCGACCTGCGTGAGCAGGTGCATCTGGCCTTTTCCAACACGATCGCGGACGAGAGCGAGCTGCGCGAGCGCACAAACGCCGTCTGCGACCGCTTCCTGTGCCGCCTGCCGCAGATCCAGACCATCCTCATGAAGGACGTGACCGCGAACTTCGACGGCGACCCCGCCGCCGGCAGCAAGGAGGAGGTCATCTTCTCCTACCCCGGCCTGTATGCCATCTTCGTCTACCGCGTCGCGCACGAGCTCTATGAGAGCGGTGTGCCGCTCATCCCGCGCATCATGAGCGAGTACGCCCACGGCGCGACAGGTATCGACATCAACCCCGGCGCCCAGATCGGCGAATACTTCTTCATCGACCACGGCACCGGCATCGTCGTCGGCGAGACGACGGTCATCGGCGACCACGTCAAGCTCTATCAGGGCGTGACGCTCGGCGCGCTCAGTCCGCGCCACGGCCACGCCGTGACCGGCAAGCGCCACCCGACCGTCGGCGACAACGCCACGATCTACTCCGGCGCGTCCATTCTCGGCGGCAAGACCGTCATCGGCGCAAACTCCGTCATCGGCGGCAACTCGTTCATCACCGAATCCATCGCCCCGAACACGAAGGCCAGCACCGAGACCCCGCGCATGATCTTCCGCGTCGCGAAGCCGCAGCCCGGCAGCGAATAAGCCCCGCTGACAAAAAACTCGTAGAGTTTGCGCCCGCAGGCGCAAAGAAAGTCCAAGCATTTTCTTCGGCGACATGTGCGTCGAAGAAAATACTTCTCGGCCTGCAAACGTGCGCGCCGTCCGCCTCCGGCGGACGGCGCGTGCGCTGCAGTCAGGCCGCCACCCCTTTGTCAAAAAGTAACACTTTTTGACAGGCTCAAAAAAACACCGCAGACCGGCTTGGTCTGCGGTGTTTTTTGCCTATGCAGTTTCACGCGCTCACAAAATGCCGATGCCGATGCTCAGCGCCGCTCCGACGAGCACGATGCCGATGCCGACCAGACACAGCACCACCACGACGGCGGTGCGCATCTGCCTGCGCGAGGCGATCGCCCCGATGGTGAGGCCGAGCCCCATCAGCATGGACACGGCGAGCACGAGCCACGCACCGCCCTTCATTTGCAGAGGGCGACAGCGGTCTTGGCTGCGACGCGGGCGTTGTTGAGCACGAGCTGGATGTTGCTCTCGAGGCTGTCGCCGCCGGTGAGCTCCGCCACGCGCGCGAGCAGAAACGGCGTGGTCTCCTTGCCGTGGATGCCCTGTTCATGGCTCTCGGCGAGCGCCTGATCGATGGCCTTGTCGATGACGGCCTTGTCCATGGCATACTGCTGCGGGATCGGATTCGTGACGAGCATGCCGGTCTTGAGGCCGAGGTCACGCTGCGCCTGGAAGATAGCAGCCAGATCCTCCGGCGTGTCAACGCGCGCGTCAACGCCGAGGCCGCTCTCGCGGGTGTAGAACGCGGGCAGCTCGTCCGTGCCGTAGCCGAGCACGGGCACGCCCTTCGTCTCCAGATACTCCAGCGTCAGGCCGAGGTCGAGGATGGCCTTCGCGCCCGCGCACACGACCATGACCGGCGTCTGCGCCAGCTCCTCCAGATCGGCGGAGATGTCCATGGTCGTCTCGGCGCCGCGGTGCACGCCGCCGATGCCGCCGGTGGCAAAGACGGAGATGCCCGCCATGTGGGCGATCATCATCGTCGTGGTGACGGTGGTGGCGCCGTCCATGCCGCGCGCGCAGATGACCGGCAGGTCGCGGCGGGAGACCTTGGCGACCTTGCGCCCGCTCTTGCCGAGGTAGGTGATCTCCTCCTTGGACAGGCCGGCCTTCAGGCGGCCGCCGAGGATGGCGATGGTGGCGGGCACTGCGCCGTTGTCGCGCAGGGTCTGCTCGACGAGCAGGGCCGTCTCGACGTTTTTCGGATAGGGCATGCCGTGGGAGATGATCGTGCTCTCGAGCGCGACGACCGGACGGCCGTCTGCGAGCGCCTGCTGCACCTCGGGTGCGATGTCCAGATATTTGTTCAGATTCATATCAAAAACCTCCTTGTAGACTCTTCAGATCGGTTCGCCCTATATTGTAAAAGGTTTTCCGGAATTGTCAAGCACGATCCCATGCGCAAAACGCACAAAAAGGAGACCGCCCGCACGGGTCTCCGTGCGGGCGGGGGGGATTGCAATTACGCTGCGGTGGGCATGCTGGGCTGCTCGGGCGTGCTGGGCTGCACAGGCGTGCTGGGCTGCTCGGGCGTGCTCGGCTGGTCGGGCGCGGCCGGAAGCTCGTCGAGCGCAAAGGTCAGCTGCGTCTCGTAGAAGCTGCGGAACACCTGCGCGAGCTGCGCGCGGCTGAGCAGGTCGGTCGGCTTGAAGGAACCGTTGTCGCCGACCATGATCCCGCTGATGTAGCAGACAGCGACCGCTTCGCGTGCCCAGGAAGCGACCGTGTCGCCGTCCTTGAACGCGCCGAGGGCGATCTTGATGTCATCCTCGACAAGGATGGAATCCGTGCCGAAGAGCATGCCGTAGAACATGACGGCCATCTCCTGACGGGTGATGGCGCGGCCCGGGCGGAACGTGCCGTCCTCATAGCCGCTGACCACGCCGGCGTTGTAGGCCCAGGTGACCGCATCCGCGTACCACGCGGTGGAGTCGACATCGCTCAGCGGGCAGGTCAGACCGGACACGTCGGGCTCGTCGGCGAGCTCATACATCACCTGCGCGACCATGGCACGGGTCGTCGTGACGTCGGGGGCGAACTTGTTGTCGCCCATACCGGACATCAGGCCGGACGCCTGCGCAAAGTCGACAGCGGGCTTATACCAGCCGCTTGCGGCGTCGTCAAACGTGTTTTCAACAAGCTTCAGACCGGAAACCGCAGCGCGCAGCTCGGCGCACAGCGCCACGCGCTCGGCCTCGGTCTCGGCGGCGGCCAGCTTGGCCTCGACAGCGGCATAGGCCTTGTAGCTCTCGGCCGTGTAGGAAGCCTCGTCCATGACCATGCTCTGCACATCGGCGATCGCCGGGGCGACACCCTGATCGACCGTGATGCGTCCGGCGGGCTCGGCATAGTCCTCACCGATCACGCCCTTGAGCTCCTTGGTGATGTATTCCATGACCACCTCGTCCAGCGGCAGGCCGGTGTCGAACTGGTTGGTGGCTGCGGCAAACGCATAGTACGTGTCGCCGCCGCCGGCCACGAAGTTGTTCGTGATGACGGCATAGGTGGCCTCGGGGTCAAAGTCCTTGCCGTTGATCGAGCCGATGGTCACGCGGTTGATGGTCTTGGGGCCGTAGTACGTAGAACCCGGATAAGGCTCGGCGTTCGCGTCGTACTTCTCATACGTCGTGACCTTGAACTGCATGCCCGCCACCTGCGGGAAGCCGCCGATGGACTTCGGCGTGCAGAACGTGCTGGCCTCGAGCGCCTCGAGCAGCTCGGAGCCCTTCACGTAGACCACGGCGAGCGTGTTGCCGAACGGCAGCACGGTGTTGATGTCCTTCTTCGTGACGTCGCCCACGCCGATGCTCGCGCGGATGCCGCCGCCGTTGGTGATGGCGACCACGTTCTCCTTGGCAACAGTGATCTCCGCGTCGGCAAGCACCTTCCAGAGCATGGCGTCCGTGATCAGGTCGCCGAGGTTGGTCTCGGAGTCACGGTTGCCGTTGGGCGCCTTCGCGCCGTTGAGCGCCACCTCGCTCACGGCGAACTTCTCGCCGTAGGCCTTGTCGATGGGCTCCTTGATGGCCTTGGCGGCCGCGGCGACGGTCTCGTCGCGCTTTTCATATTCAGAAACCTTGATCAGGTCGTTGCCGACGATCTTCTTCGTGGCGTTGTCGATGGTGATGACGCCGATGTTGGCAAAGGCCGTGCCGGTCGACTGGATGGCCTCGCCGTTCGGGCCGGCGGTCATGACGGAGTGGGAGTGGCCGTCGATGATGAAATCGATGCCCTGCACGTTCTTGGCCAGATCATAGGAGGTATAGGGCTCGGAGCTCTCGTCCACGCCCAGATGCGCGAGGCAGACGACAAGGTCGGCGCCCTTCGCCTTCAGGTCTGCGACCTGTGCGGCCGCGCAGTTATAGAGTTCCTTGCCGTCCGCTCCGGCGAGGAACTTCAGGCCCTGAATGAGCTTGGGGTTGGCCTTGGTCTGCGCCTCGGGCGTATCGAGACCGAAGAAGCCGATCTTCACGCCGCCCTTTTCGATGATGGTGTTGGCGTCAAAGATGGTCTTGCCGTCGGCACCGAGCACGTCGGCACACAGGACCTGGAACTTGGCGGCCTTCATGTTCTCCACCAGCTGCGCATAGCCGTAGTCAAACTCATGGTTACCGAGCGTGGCAACGTCGTAGCCGGTCGCGTTCATCATGGTCACCGCGTCCGCGCCCTTGTTGACGCTGACGTAGACGGTGCCCTGACTGTAGTCGCCGGCGTCGGCAAGGATGACCTCCGCGCCCTGCGCCTCATAGTCCGCCTTCAAGGCTGCCATGGCCGCGTACAGATCGATCGCACCGTGCACGTCGTTCGAGTGCAGGATGACGGTCTTTCCGTCCAGCGGCTTTTCCGCTCCGGCCGCAAATGCCGTGCAGCTCAGGCTCAGCACAAGGCAAAGCACCAGCAGCAGAGAAAGCAATTTCTTCATGTGCTTCATGTGATATCCTCCGTTTCATGATTTGGGGTATCGCTCCTTTGATTATAGCATCCCGCGGCCGAAAACGGGACGGTCTGTGCGCAAAAAATGTGTCAAATCTCCGTGGCATTTTGACCAAATTTACCCGGCATTTTTAGGTCTTTCGTAAAATAACCGCGGCGCGGCGCGTTTTCGGCTTTCGCCATTTACAATCCCGCCGTCCGTGTGATAAACTGATATGTCATTGTTTTTTCGAAAGGAGCCGAATTATGAGCTACGCAGACGAGGTATTCATCCGCAACTGCCGCGACATACTGGAAAACGGCGTCTGGGATACCGACCGGACCGTGCGCCCCCACTGGGAGGACGACGGCGCTCCGGCGCACACGGTCAAGAAGTTCGGCATCGTCAACCGCTACGACCTGTCCGAGGAGTTTCCGCTGCTGACGCTGCGGCGCACCTATTGGAAGACCGCCGTGGACGAGCTGCTGTGGATCTGGCAGCAGAAGTCGAACAACATCCACGACCTGCGCGGCCACATCTGGGATCAGTGGGCCGACGAGACCGGCTCGATCGGCAAGGCCTACGGCTATCAGCTCGGCGTCAAGCACCAGTATCCCGAGGGCGAATTCGACCAGGTGGACCGCGTGCTCTATGACCTGAAGCACAACCCCGCCTCCCGCCGCATCCTGACGAACATCTACACGTTCGAGGATCTGCACGAGATGGCGCTCTACCCCTGCGCGTACTCGATGACCTTCAACGTCTCGGGCAACACCCTCAACGCCATCCTCAACCAGCGCAGTCAGGATATGCTCGCGGCGAACAACTGGAACGTCGTGCAGTACGCCGTGCTCGTGCATATGTTTGCGCAGGTGTCCGGGCTGCAGGTGGGCGAGCTGGTGCACGTCATCGCCGACGCGCACATCTATGACCGCCATGTGCCGGTCATCAAGCAGATCATCCGGAACGAACCCAAGGCCGCGCCGAAGTTTCTCATCGACCCGTCCGTCAACGATTTTTATGCCTTCACCCGCGACAGCTTCCAGGTCGAGGGCTACGAATACAGCGAGTTCACGGGGAAGATCCCCATCGCGGTGTAAGGAGGTCCTGCCATGGATGCGATCGTTGCCGTCTATGCCGACTGGGGCATCGGTGCCAAGGGCACACAGCCGCTCGTGATCCCCGCCGACCGCCGCCGCTTCCGCGAGCTGACGATGGGCGCCGCCGTGATCGTCGGGCGGCGCACGCTGGAGGATTTTCCGGGCGGAAAGCCGCTGCCCGGCCGCGAAAACTTTGTGCTCTCGCGCCGGAACATCACGATCGAGGGCGCACAGGTGGTGCACGACCCGGACGAGGCCGTGGCCGCCGCCGCGCAGCACGCGCGCTGCTTCGTCATCGGCGGAGACAGTGTGTTCCGGCAGATGTTCCCCCACATGACGCGCGTATACGTCACAAAAATCGACGCCGCGCCCCACTCGGACGTGTTTTTCCCGGATCTGGACGCAGACCCCGCATGGCGCTGCGTGTCCGCCGAGCCGCGCGCCGAGCACGACGGCGTGGGCTATCAGTTTTGCGTGTACGAAAAAATCGAAGCATAAAGATCCGCCGCTTTCCGGAGTCGGAAAGCGGCGGATCTTTTCTGCGCTCACCCGGCGAGTACCGCGAGCGAGAGCGCGTTGATGCACATGTGGAAAAACACCGGCGGCCAGATCGAGCGCGTCTGCTCATAGCAGAACGTGAGCGCGGCCGACACCGGCACATACGCCAGCGCCGAGAGCAGCAGCTTCGGATCGCCGTACATGACGACGTACTGCCAGACGTGGTAGAGCGAAAAGAGCGCGATCGACACGGCATACGCCCAGAAGCGGCTGCGCGGCCGGATGGTGCCGAAGACCACGCCGCGAAACAGGCACTCCTCCACGAGCGGCGCCATGAGCACCGCGACGGCGATCATGCGCTTGTAGTCCACTTTGGCAAGGCCGGTCACGGCGTCGTTGTTCGGCACGGGCAGCTCCCCGATGAGCCCCGTGCCGAGCTGCAGCACGAGCGAGAGCAGCACGTCGATGCCGTAGGCGGCGAGCATCATGCCGATGCAGCGCAGGATGCTGCCGGTCATCGTGTCAAAGCTGCGGTGCAAAAAGCGCCACATGACGGCGAGCGTGAACACAAGGCCGATGAGATAATACCAGACGTTGCACAGGATGTCCGACGGCAGCTCGCCGAGCACCGCCATGAGGAGCATGCCGATCGTCAGCGGCAGCACGGCCACGTGGATGGGAAAATAGACCCAGCCCGCGATGCGCGCGCCGCGGGGCATGGGATCGCTCCACTCTGCTTTGGCTCTGCGCATATCAGCCCCTCGCTTTCTGCTGCAGCTCAAAGAGCAGGCGCATGGCCTCGAGCGGCGTAATGGTGTTGAGGTCAATGGCGCGCAGCTGCTCGGCGATGACGTCTCCGGCGGCGTCGCCGAGCGTCATCTGCGCATCGTCCTGCGCCGGGTGCGCGGGGGCGGCGGGCTGTGCCGCGCCGGACTCCAGCTCGCGCAGGTAGGTCTTGGCCTTGGTGATGATCGTGTCCGGCACACCGGCGAGCTTTGCGACCTCGATGCCGTAGCTGTCGTCGGCCGCGCCCGCGACGATCTTGCGCAGGAACAGCAGCGTGCCGCCCTGCTTTTTGGCCGTGATGTTGTAGTTGCGCACACCGGACAGCGTCTGCTCGAGCGCGGTCAGTTCATGGTAGTGCGTGGCGAACATGGTCTTGGCGCCGAGGCGGCGGGGGTCTGCGCAGTATTCGAGCACCGCGCGCGCGATGGCCATGCCGTCGTAGGTGGACGTGCCGCGGCCGATCTCATCGAGGATGAGCAGGCTCTGCGCCGTGGCGTGGCGGAGGATGTTGGCCATCTCGCTCATCTCGACCATGAACGTGCTCTGTCCGGCGGCAAGGTCGTCGGACGCGCCGATGCGCGTGAACACGCGGTCGACCACGCCGATGACGGCGCTTTTTGCCGGGACGAACGAGCCCATCTGCGCCATGAGCACGATGAGCGCGGTCTGGCGCATATAGGTGGATTTGCCGGCCATGTTCGGCCCGGTCACGATGGCGACGCGGTCATCGGCATCGTTGAGGAACGTGTCGTTCGGGACGAAGAGGCTGTCCTTCTGCGCCTGCTCGACGACGGGGTGACGCCCCTCGCGGATGTCGAGCGTGCGCGACAGGTCCACCTCGGGGCAGACGTAGTTGTTCTTCACGGCGGTCTCGGCCAGCGAGCACAGCGCGTCGAGCCGCGCCACGGCATCCGCCGCCGCCTGCACGCGCGCGACCTCGTCGGCGACGAGCTGGCGCACCTCGTTGAAGAGCTGGTATTCCAGCTCCGCGATGCGCTCGCGCGCCGTCAGGAGCGTGTTTTCAAGCTCCTTGAGCTCGTGCGTGAAATACCGCTCGCTCGAGACCAGCGTCTGCTTGCGGATATAGTCCTCCGGCAGCTCGGTGATGCCCGCGCTGTTGGGAATGTCGATGTAATAGCCGAAGACCTTGTTGTAGCCGACCTTGAGCTTTTTTGCGCCCGTGCGCTCACGCTCGCGCTGCTCGAGCTCGGCAACGGTCTGCGCGCCGTGGTCGCGCACGTTGCGCAGGCGGTCGACCTCCTCGCTGTAGCCGGGGCGGAGGATGCCGCCCTCGCGCACGGAAAACGGCGGCTCATCACAGATCGCGCGATCGATGCGCGCGCAGAGGTCGGCGAGCGTGTCCATCTGCGCGATGTCGCGCAGCGCCGCACTGTGCACGTTCTGCAGCAGCGCCGTCAGCTGCGGCAGCTGCGCGCAGCAGAGCGCCAGCGCGTGCAGGTCGCGCCCGTTGGCCGAGCCGTACACCGCGCGCGAGACAAGGCGCTGCATATCGCCGATCTCCCGCAGGCAGCAGATCAGCTCGCTGCGCAGGACATTGTCGCCCACCAGCTCCTCCACCGCGCCGAGGCGGCGGCGGATCTGCACGGGGCTCAGCAGCGGACGCTCCACCCATGCGCGCAGCAGGCGGCCGCCCATGGGCGTTTTCGTCTTGTCGAGCACCCAGAGGAGGCTGCCGCGCTTTTCGCCGGAGCGGAGGTTTTCCGTCAGCTCCAGATTGCGGCGCGTGGTGTAGTCGAGCTCCATGTAGTGGTCGTCGCCCAGCAGCTCCAGCCGCCGGATGTGGCCGAGGTCGCACTTTTGCGTCTCGTGCAGGTAGGCCAGCAGCGCGCCGGCCGCGCACACGGCCGCCGGTGCCTCGCCGAGGCCGAGCTCGTCCGTGCTCTGCACATCAAACTGCTCGCACACGCGCGCAGCCGCCGCCATGTATTCAAACCGGTCGCCGCCCGCCTCGACCAGACTGCCGAGGCGCTTGGTGAGGAAGGTGCGGATATCGTCGTTTTCCGCCGCCGCGTCGGCGCATACGGCCTCGCGCGGGGCAAAGCGCCCGAGCTCGTTGAGGATGTGGCTCACGGCGTCGGCCGGGTAGCTCGCGGCGCAGAACTCCCCCGTCGAGAGGTCGCAGAACGCCGTGCCGCCGGACTGCGCGCTCAGATACACCGCGCCGAGATAGTTCGACTTGTTCTCCTCGAGCATCGAGGACTCCGTGACCGTGCCGGGCGTGATGATGCGGATGATGTCCCGCTCGACCAGCCCCTTGGCCAGCGCCGGATCCTCCATCTGCTCACAGATGGCCACCTTGTAGCCCTTGGCGATCAGGCGGCCGATGTACGCCTCGGCCGAGTGATACGGCACGCCGCACATGGGCGTGCGCTCAGCCGGGTCCTCGACATTGCGGTCGCGCGTCGTGAGCGTGAGGTCGAGCTCGCGCGCGGCCAGACGCGCGTCGTCGTCGAACATCTCATAGAAATCGCCCAGCCGGAAAAACAGCAGGCAGTCGGGGTTGCGCTGCTTGATCTCATAATATTGCCGCTTCATCGGCGTCAGTTCCGCCATGCGTCATACCTCCTCGCCATAGAGCGCCCAGGTGTTGCTGCCGGTGATCTTCACGTCCACGAACCGCCCGACGAGGGACGCGTCCCCGCGCATGTGCACGAGGCGGCCGCCCTTCGTGCGCGCCGTGAGCGGATGGTCGCCCCGGCCGTCCGCCCCGTCGACGAGCACGCGCTGCACGCTGCCCTCATAGGCGCGGTGCTTCTGCTCGGAGATGGCGTTGGCCGATGCGACGAGCGCGTCAAAGCGCACCTGCTTCTGCGCGCGGGTGTAAGGGTCGGGCATCTTTGCCGCCGGCGTACCGACGCGCGGTGAATAGATGAAGGTGAACATCGCGTCATAGCGCACGGTCTCGACGAGCGAGAGCGTGTCCTGAAATTCTTCGTCCGTCTCGCCGGGAAAACCCACGATGATGTCCGTCGTGAGCACGAGGTCGGGCATATACTGCCGCGCAAGCGCCACCTGCGCCAGATATTTCTCGCGCGTGTAGCCGCGGTTCATCGCGTGCAGGACGCGGTCGTTGCCGCTCTGCACGGGCAGGTGCATCTGGTGCGCACACTTTTCGCACTCGGCCATGGCGCGAAAGAGCTTTTCCGTCGCGTCCTTCGGGTGGCTGCTCATGAAGCGGATGACAAAGTCGCCCGGGATGGCGTTGATGCTGCGGATGAGGTCGGCAAAGTCCACGTCCTCGTCGAGGTCGCGGCCGTAGGAGTCGACATTCTGCCCCAGCAGCGTGATGTCCTTGTAGCCCGCCGCAACGAGCTCGCGCGCCTCGCGCACGATCTCCTCCGGGTGGCGGGAGCGCTCGCGCCCGCGCACATACGGCACGATGCAGTAGGTGCAGAAGTTGTTGCACCCGTACATGATCGACAGCCACGCCTTGACGCTGCCGTCGCGCTGCCGCGGGATGCCCTCGGCGACGCTGCCGTCCGCCGGGTCGATGGCGAACACGCGCCGGTGCTCGGTGCAGACGCTGCGCAGCAGCTCCGGAAAGCGCCACAGCTCATGCGGTCCGAAGACGAGGTCAACGATGCGGTAGGACTTTCTGAGCTTCTCGGCCACGTGCTCCTGCTGCGCCATGCAGCCGCAGACCGCGATGATCTGCTCGGGATTGCGCGCCTTGGTGTGCGTCAGCGCGCCGACGTTGCCGAACACGCGCGTCTCGGCGTGCTCGCGCACGGCGCAGGTGTTCATGACGACGACGTCGGCCGCAAATTCGTCCTGCGTGAAGCCGAAGCCCATGGCGCGCAGATAGCCGCGCAGCTTTTCGCTGTCGGCCTCGTTCTGCTGGCAGCCGTAGGTGTCGACCATGGCCAGCGGCTGACGGCCGCCGGCAGAAAAATGCGCGCGCAGCTGCGCGCAGATGTCCAGCTGGCGCTGGATGTCCGATTCGGGGATCTCTACTCTCTGATAGCTCATGCAATGCTCCTGCCTGTCCGGATATATCCGGGTAAAATTTGAAGTGTGATAGAATATTGTAGCATTTCGCGGTGGAATTTTCAATGCCAATCCTTTATAATATACGCGCGGGAAGCTCGCTTCCCGCCGACTGTGCACAAAGGAGGGCAAACCATGCCCGATATTCAAATTCTCTCTCCGCATCTTGCGGATCTGATCGCCGCGGGCGAGGTCGTCGAGCGGCCCGCCTCCGTGGTCAAGGAGCTGGTGGAAAATGCGTTCGACGCCGGGGCCCGCACCGTGACGGTGGAGCTGCGCGGCGGCGGCGCGACCTACCTGCGCGTGACCGACGACGGCTGCGGCATGACGCCCGAGGACGCGGGCATCGCGTTTTTGCGCCACGCGACGAGCAAGCTGCACGATGCGCAGGGGCTCGAGGCCATCGGCACGATGGGCTTTCGCGGCGAGGCGCTGGCCGCCATCAGCGCCGTGTCGCACATCACGCTCACGACGCGGCGGCGAGGCGCGCCGAGCGGCACGCACATGACGCTCGACGCGGGCGAGATCCAGGATATGTACGAGACCGGCTGCCCCGAGGGCACGACGATGATCGTGCGCGACCTGTTTTACAACACGCCCGCCCGGCGCAAGTTTCTCAAGACCGACCGCGCGGAGGGCGCCGCCTGCGCCGCCGCCGCGCTGCGGTGCGCGCTCGGCCGGCCGGATGTGTCCGTGCGCTGCATCCGCGACGGGGAGGAGCTGTTTTTCTCCCCCGGCGACAACAAGCTCGACAGCTGCGTATACAGTCTGCTCGGGCGTGAGCTGGCAAAGACGCTCCTGCCCTGTGAGAGCGAGGTCGACGGCGTGCGCGTGCACGGCTTCATCTCCTCGCCCGCTGCCGGGCGCGGCAGCCGCGCGCAGCAGCATTTCTTCTGCAACGGCCGCTGGATCAGATCCGCCGCGCTGCAGGCTGCGCTCGAGCAGGCCTATCGCAACACGCTGCTCGTGGGTCGGTTTCCCGCGTGCGTGCTGTATGTGGAGCTCAGCTGCGCGGCCGTGGACGTGAACGTCCACCCGGCAAAGACCGAGGTGAAATTCTCGCACGAGCGCGCGGTGTTCGACGCCGTGTATTACGGCGCGCGCGCAGCGCTCGAGGCAGAAAAGGAGCCCGTGACCACGCTGCCGAAGGCGGCCAAACCGGAGGCCGTGCCAAAGGCGGATCCGTTCGTGCCGGCAGCACCGAAAGCGGCACCGGCCGCAACACAGCACCCGCCCGCACCCGCGGCGCCGGTATTTTCCGGTGCGCGCACCTATGCCCCCGCCGCCCCGGCGGAGGAGGCGCTCTCGTTCCGCTCGCCGACGGCGTCGGCCTTTTCAGCACCGTGCGTGACGCCGCCGCCGGTATTCCCCGCGCCCGCACGCACAGCGCCGCAGCCGCCCATGCCGAAGCCGGTCGTGCAGGGCGTGCAGACCGCGCTTGAGCCCGAGCCCGCCGAAGCGGAGACCCCGTCGCCGCTCGCGCGCGCCGTGCCGCCGGAGACGCCGCCCGCCCGCCTGATCGGTGAGGCGATGCACACCTACATCCTTGTGGAAAAGGGCGATACGCTCATCCTCATCGACAAGCACGCGGCGCACGAGCGCATCAACTTTGACCGCCTGCGCCAGAACCCCGCCGACATCCCGTCGCAGACGCTGCTCGAGCCGCTGCCCTTCACGCCCGACGCGAGCGACGCGGAGGTGCTGCAGCAGCACGGCGACACGCTCGCGGAGCTCGGCTTCACGCTCGAGCCGTTCGGCCGCAGCGACTACATCCTGCGCGGCGTGCCCGCCCAGATCGACGCGGGCGATGCGCTGCCCGCGCTCGAGGAGATCTGCGCGCAGCTGCGCCACGGCGCGCACACGGACGCGCAGGCCGTGCGCGACGAGGTGCTCAAGACCGTGGCGTGCAAGGCGGCCATCAAGGCCGGCTGGCAGACAGAGCCGGAGGAGCTGCTGCGTCTGGCGGACGCGGTGTGCGCGGGCGAGGTGAAATACTGCCCGCACGGACGCCCCGTCGCCGTGACGCTCACGCGCCGCGAGCTGGACAAGCTCTTCAAGCGCATCGTGTAAAAAAAACAGGGAGCGCGGCGCGCTCCCCTCAGTTGATCAAACGTACGTACCGCCTTTCGCCAATGGCGCGGCGAAAGAAAGTCCAGCCATTTTCTCCGGCGACATGTGCGGCGGAGAAAATACCGCTCGGCCTGCAAACGTGCGCGCCGTCCGCCGCAGGCGGACAGCGCGTGCGATGCAGTCAGGCCGCAGTTCTCTGCCCAAAAGTAATACTTTTGGGCAAGAGAAACAGGGAGCGCGGCGCGCTCCCTGTCAGACTGTACAACTTTATTTACTTGTGGTAGTACAAAATGCCCATGCAGCCGGGGCCGCAGTGGTTCGACACCGTGCAGCCGGCCTGCGTGTGGTACACTTCCTCAAACGGCTGGCACGCGCGCACGACGCGCTCGAGCTCCTGCCAGGTGGCCTCGTCGATGCCGGAATCCGTGATGAAGATGCGGTGGCAGTCGATATCGTCGCGGCCCTTGAGCCGGTCCTCAATATACTGCACATAGCACTTTTCGAGCTTGCCGCGGTACTTGCGGCCAACGCCCATTTTCCCGTCCTTGACCTCGATGCACGGCTTGAGATGCAGGAAATTGGCGCTCAGCGCCGCGAGTGACGAGCAGCGCCCGCCGCGCACGAGATAATCGAGCGTGTCGAGCACGAAGCTGACATCGAGCTTCTCGCGCTTTTTCTCCAGCGCCGCCGCGATGTCGGCCGCATCCATGCCCTGCGCGGCCATCTCGGCCGCGTCGAGCACCAGATGACCGATGCCGGTCGAGAGGTTGCGCGCGTCCACGGGGTAGACATTCGTAAACTCCCGCGCCGCGATGCAGGCGTTCTGGTAGCAACCGGACATATCGCTCGAGATCGTGAAGTGGATCACGGCGTCATACTCGGCGCGCGCTGCGCCGAAAAACGCCAGATAGTCCGACACGTTCACCGCTGCGGTCTGGCAGAGCTTGCCCGTGGCCTTCGCGTAGGCGTAGAGCTCCTCCGGGCGCACATCGATGCCGTCGCGCAGCGTCTCGTCGCCGCGCACGATGTACAGCGGCGTGATGCCGATGTTGTAGCGCGCGATCAGCTCCGGCGAGAGATCGCAGGTGCTGTCGGCAGAAATTTTGATCTTCATGGGTTCACCTTCTTGAATACTGGGATATGGTCTCATTTTAACACATTTCTAATAGTTTTCAACACATTCTTTCTGAATTTGCTCTTATAGAAAGGAGGCTGCCGGATGCAGCCAAAACTGGTCGTCATTACCGGCCCGACCGCCTCGGGCAAGACCGCGCTGGGCGTCATGCTCGCGCAGCGGCTCGGAGGCGAGGTCGTCTCGGCCGACTCGATGCAGATCTACCGCGGCATGGACATCGGCACGGCCAAGCCCACGCCGGAGGAAATGCAGGGCGTGCCGCACCACATGATCGACATCGCCGACCCGACGGAGAACTACTCCGTCTCGCGCTACGCGGCGGAAGCGACCGCCTGTGTGGACGATATCCTCGCGCGCGGAAAACTGCCAATCGTCGTCGGCGGGACAGGGCTTTACATCGACTCGCTCATCGCCGGGCGCACCTTTGCCGACGGCACGGCCGACACCGCGCTGCGGCAGGAGCTGAGCGAGCGCTACGACGAGATCGGCGGCGCGGGGCTGCTTGGCGAGCTGCGCAAATTTGACCCCGAGCGCGCGGCAAAGCTCCACCCCGCGGACAAAAAGCGCATCGTGCGCGCGATGGAGGTCTACATCCTCACGGGCAAGACCATCACGCAGCACGACGCCGAGACCCGCGCCGTGCCGCCGCGCTACGACGCGGCGAAGATCGCGCTCACATTCGCAGACCGGCAGGATCTCTATGCGCGCATCGACCGGCGCGTGGACATCATGATGCAGCAGGGCCTGCTCGACGAGGTGCGCGCGCAGCTGGCCGCCGGCATCCCGGCCGACTGCACGGCCATGCAGGCCATCGGCTACAAGGAGGCCGTGGCCGCCGTGCGCGGCGAGGCGACGGCGCAGGAGGCTGCGGACGCCATCCGGCTCGCCTCGCGGCAGTACGCAAAGCGCCAGCTGACATGGCTGCGGCGCGATGCGCAGCTATTTTGGCTGCGGCACGAAAAAACGCCGGACATGGACCTGGCCTGCCGCCGTTCGACGCAATTCTTGGCCGGACGCGGTATAGAATAGTGGCCTGTACAGATGCGGAGAAAACTGCCATTTTCGCCGGATTTGTATAAATTCACTATTTCACGGAGCGGCAGTTTGTGCTATGATAAGTCGATATATGTCCGCTCCGGCAAAAGGAGCGGCGATCATGCAAAAGACACAGAATCTTCAGGACACATTCCTCAATTACATCCGGCGGGAGAAGATCCCCGTGACCCTGTTTCTCATGAACGGGTTTCAGCTGCGCGGCATCGTGCGCAGCTTTGACAGCTTTGCCGTGCTCATCGAGGCCGACGGCCGCCAGCAGATGATCTACAAGCACGCGATCTCGACGGTCGCCCCGGTGCGGGCGGTGACGCTCGAGCTGCAAGCGTGATCTCCCCGCCGCCCCCCACCGGAAGGAGGGCAGGCTTTGAAGAAAACGAATACCTTTACGAACATCGCCATGCTCGTGCTCTTCGCGGCCATGGCCGTGTATCTGGGCGTGTACCTGTTTCGCTCCACGCAGCAGTCGTATTCCACCGCACCGGCGGTGCTCGTGACCGTCAGCGAGGGCGGACAGGCCAGCGGCATCGTCGTGCGCGAGGAGCAGATCATCGCCTCGGACAAGGAATTTTTGTCCCTGTCCGTGGACGACGGCAAGCAGGTCGCGCGCGGCGGCGAGATCGCCATCGGCGTCGACTCCAAGGCCGCGCTCGACAGCGCCAGCCGCGCGCGCGAGCTCAAAAAGGAGATTGCCTACGTCTCGAGCCTGCTGTCACGCGCAGGCAGCGCCTCGGGTGCATCCGAGCTTGACAGCAGCGTCCACAGCGCCATCCTGCGGCTCAACGCCGCCGTCTCCGCGGGCAGCGCGTCCGAGCTTGACGACATCTGCATGGATCTCAGCTCGCTGCTCTTCGGCGCCTCGACGGGCACCGTCTCGCAGAGCGACCTCGACGCGCTCAACGCCGAGCTGCACCAGCTGGAAAAGGCCGGTGTCGGCCGCGGCAGCATCACCGCACCGGCGGCGGGGCTGTTCACCTCCACGGTGGACGGCTATGAGGCGCTGAGCCCGGCGGCGCTTGAAAACCTCACACCCGACGGCGTGGCCGCGCTCGAGCACACGAGCCCCTCGACGCCCGCAAACACGATCGGCAAGCTCGTCACGGCGAAAAAGTGGTACTTCGCCGCCGTCATGAGCAAGGCCGACGCCGACCGCCTGAATCTGGGCGGCAGCGCCACGCTCGACTTCCCGCAGCACTACAGCGGCACGATCTCGGCCACCGTGTTCAGCAAGAGCGAGCCGGACGGCAGCGGCGAGGTCGCGGTCGTGTTCGCGTGCAACAACGCGCTGGCCGACACGCTGGCCATGCGCAAGGCCACGGCCGACGTCGTCTACAGTGAGCACACCGGTCTGCGCGTACCGCTCAAGGCCGTGCACATGGACGACGACGGGCAGACCTTCGTCTACGTCGTCACGGCGGCGCAGCTGGAGAAAAAACCGATCGAGATCATCTACCAGACCGACAGCTACTGTCTCGTCGCCCAGAGCACGGACAGCAACGCCCTGCGCGCCGGCAACGACATCGTCGTCAGCGGCAAGGGGCTGTCCGACGGTCAGGTCGTAAAATAAGGAGGCACCATCCGCTATGAGCACCATTGCCGAAAACATCGCCGCCATCCGCGCGCGCATCGACGCTGCCGCCCGCCTTTCGGGGCGCACGGGCGCGGACATCACGCTCGTGGCAGCGACAAAGATGAACGACGCCGCGCGCGTGCGCGAGGCCGTCGCCGCCGGGATCGACGCCTGCGGCGAAAACCGCGTGCAGGAGATGACCGAAAAGCTCGCCGAGGGCGCCTACACCGGCGCACCGCTGCACTTCATCGGCCACCTGCAGACCAACAAGGTGCGGCAGGTCGTCGGCAAGGTCGATCTCATCCAGTCGGTGGACTCGCCGGAGCTGCTGGCCATGATCGAAAAGCGCGCCGCTATGCAGGACACCGTGCAGGATATCCTGCTGGAGGTGAACATCGGCGGTGAGGCCGCCAAGAGCGGCGTCGACCCCGCGGCTCTGCCGCAATTGCTGGAAACCGCCGCCGCCTGCGCGCACATCCGCGTGCGCGGATTGATGGCGATCCCGCCCGTGGCAGAAACTTCCGACGGAAATCATGCATATTTTACGAAAATGCACGAGCTTTTTGTTGACATCGGCAGAAAAAAATACGATAATGTTTCTATGGACTTTCTGTCCATGGGTATGAGCGGGGATTTTGAGGACGCCATCGCCGCCGGTGCGAACATGGTGCGCGTCGGCTCGTCGATCTTCGGCGCACGGGACTATTCCCGGCACTGAGCGCCGCGCCCGCTTTTTCAGACAGAGAACACAGCGGCAACACAGCGGCCGCCGGTAGATAAAGGGGGACCCTGCATGGGCTTTTTGGATGAACTGAAGAAAATGACGCGTCCGTACGATGACGACGACGAGTTTTTCGACGATGAGGATGAGGCGATCCCGGTCGCGGAAGCGCCCGCGCCCGAGCGTCCCGCTCCGGCACGGCCGGCGCGCCGTACGGCGCCCGCCGCCAAGCAGAGCTCCTTCATCCGCGACGACCCGGTCTCCGAGCCGGTGAGAGAGCCCGAGCGCCCCGCGCCGGGCTACACCGCCCGCGGCGACAGCCGCGTGGCCGACAAAGTCGTCAACCTCAACAGCGGCGGCCAGCTCAAGGTCGTGCTCGTCGCGCCCAAGCAGTTTGAGCTCGCGGCCGAGATCGCCGACCATCTGCGCGATCGCCGCGCCGTGCTCATGAATCTGGAGCAGACGGACAAGAACATCGCCCGCCGCCTGATCGACTTCCTGTCCGGCGTCGCCTACGCGCAGGACGGCAAGATCCGCCGCGTCGCCAGCGCGACGTATATCATCACGCCGTTCAACGTCGACCTCATGGGCGACCAGCTCGACGACATGGAGTCGGGCGAGTTTCACCTGTAACATTCGGGCATACTGTCCCTGACAGCCCCGCGAGTAGTATACCATCAGAAAGAATGGAGGACTTTCCAACATGACTCCTCAGGATATTCGGGAAAAAACCTTTGAAAAAGCGATGTTCGGCGGTTACGACATGGCCGCTGTGCAGAACTATCAGGAAGAAGTGGCCACCGAGCTTGCCAACGCACAGAAGGAGATCGCTGTGCTCAAGGGCAAGATGAAGGTGCTGGTCGATAAGATAGAAGAGTACCGCGCCAGTGAAGACGCCATGCGTCTGGCCATACTGTCGGCCCAGAAGGTCGGCAAGCAGATAGAGGACGATGCCCAGGCCCGCGCTGACAAGATACTCAGCGAGGCCAAGAACACGTCCGACCGAATACTTGGCGGCCTTCAGCACGAAACCGCCAACGAGGAAGCCAAGCTCCTCAACGCAAAGACCTCCTGCGCAAAATTCCTGGAAGATGTGCGCAATCTGTGCCTGACGCAGCTCGAGTATCTCGACGGTGTCGCCGGGTCGAAGGCAGCGTCCGCGCCGCGCGCGGCGGCGCGCCCGACCGCGAACGCCGCACCTGCCGAGCCTGCGCCCGCCGCGCCGGCCGAGCCTGTGCCTGCCGCGCAGCCGGAAGCTCCGGCCGCCGGGCAGCCTGTGCAGGCAGAGCCCGTGTATGCAGCAGAAACCGTGTCCGCCGCCCCCGTGGAGGCGCAGCCCGTGGAAGCTGACGATGCCGCGGCCGACAGTGCAGCAGATGACGCCACGCAGCTCTATCACTTTCTGCACAACAGCTGAGTGAACAGCAATCAACCAGGGCGGGACGGCCGGTGCCGTACCGCCCTGCACAATTTTAACGGAAAACTACTCTGAGAGGAGAACGATTTTTACCATGTCCAAGAACGATTTCAACGCCACGATCAACCTGCCGAAAACAGACTTCCCCATGCGCGCCGGCCTCGCCAAGCGTGAGCCCGATATGCTCCGCCGCTGGAACGACATGGATCTGTATAACGAAATGCTCAAAAAGAACGACGGCAAGCCGCGCTTCAGCCTGCACGACGGCCCTCCGTTCTCCAACGGCAACATCCACATGGGCCACGCGCTCAACAAGGCGCTCAAGGACTTCATCGTCCGCTCCTACGCCATGCGCGGCTACTACACGCCCTACATCCCCGGCTGGGACAACCACGGCATGCCCATCGAGAGCGCCATCATCAAGGAGCAGAAGCTCAACCACAAGGCCATGAGCATCGCCGACTTCCGCAGCGCCTGCCATGATTATGCGCAGAAATACATCGACCGCCAGATGGACGGCTTCAAGCGCATGGGCGTCGTCGCCGACTGGGAGCACCCCTACAAGACCATGAACAAGGGCTTTGAGGCCGAAGAGGTGCGCGTGTTCGGCAAGATGTACCGCAACGGCCACATCTACAAGGGGCTCAAGCCGGTGTACTGGTGCGCCCACGACGAGACCGCCCTCGCCGAGGCGGAGATCGAGTATCAGGACGATCCGTGCACGACCGTGTACGTGAAGTTCCCGATGCACGACGACCTCGGCAAGCTGCCGAATGTCGACCACAGCAAGCTCTTTTTCGTCATCTGGACGACCACGATCTGGACCCTGCCCGGCAACCTCGCCATCGCGCTCAACCCGCGCGAGCTGTATAACCTCGTCCAGGCGCCCAACGGTGAGGTGTACGTCATGGCCGACGCGCTGACCGAGAAGGTCATGCACATCGGCGGCTTTGACAGCTACGAGGTGCTCGAGCAGCACCCGGGCGAATTCTTTGAGAACATGCTCGCCGACCACCCCTTCCTGCCCAAGACCTCGCGTCTGGTGCTGGCAGACTACGTCACCATGGATTCCGGCACCGGCTGCGTGCACACCGCGCCCGGTTTCGGCGCCGACGACTATCTGACCTGCAAGCGCTACGGCATGGACATGGTCGTGCCCGTGGACGATCAGGGCCGCCACACCGACTACGCCGGCAAGTACGCCGGCATGTCCACGGAGGAATCCAACCCCATCATCCTCGCAGACATGAAGGCAGCCGGCTCGCTCTTCGCATCCGAGGACATCGTGCACAGCTATCCGCACTGCTGGCGCTGCAAGAGCCCGATCATCTTCCGCGCCACGCCGCAGTGGTTCTGCTCCGTGGACTCCTTCAAGGAGGACGCGGTCGCCGCGTGCGAGAACGTGCGCTGGCTGCCCGTGTGGGGCAAGGAGCGCATGGCCGCCATGATCCGCGAGCGCGCCGACTGGTGCATCTCCCGTCAGCGCCGCTGGGGTCTGCCGATCCCGGTGTTCTACTGCGACGACTGCCACAAGCCCGTCTGCACCGAGGAGAGCATCGAGGCAGTGGCCAAGCTCTTTGAAAAGGAAGGCAGCAACGCCTGGTTCGACCGCCCGGCGGCCGACATCCTGCCCGAAGGCTTCACCTGCCCGCACTGCGGCGGCAAGCACTTCACGCAGGAGACCGACACGCTCGACGGCTGGTTCGACTCCGGCTCTACCCACGTCGCCGCCATGCAGCGCGACCAGGGCTTCTGGCCGGCGGATATGTATATCGAGGGCGGCGACCAGTACCGCGGCTGGTTCCAGTCGTCCCTGCTCGTGGCCGTCGGCGCGCTCGGCAAGGGCGCTCCGTACCGTGAGTGCCTGACCCACGGCTGGACGGTCGACGGCGAGGGCCGCGCCATGCACAAGTCCCTCGGCAACGGCATGGACCCGGCCGAGATCATCAACGAGTTCGGCGCCGATATGCTGCGCCTCTGGGCGGGCAGCGCCGACTACCACGCCGATATGCGCTGCTCCAAGGAAATCTTCAAGCAGCTGACGCAAAACTACCTCAAGTTCCGCAACACCGCGCGCTACTGCCTCGGCAACCTCGACGGCTTTGACGCCGCGCACCTCGTCGCACCGGAGGATATGCTCCCGCTCGACCGCTGGGCGATCACGAAGCTCAACGACCTCATCCGCCGCGTGGCCAAGGCGTACGACAACTACGAGTTCCATGTGATCTCGCACGCGATCAACGACTTCTGCGTCGTGGAGCTCTCGAGCTTCTACCTCGACATCATCAAGGACCGCCTCTACTGCGACGAGCGCAACGGACTCGAGCGCCGCAGCGCGCAGACGGCGCTGTTCCTCATCCTCGACAGCATGACGAAGATGTTCGCGCCGATCCTCGCCTTCACCTGCGACGAGATCTGGCAGGCCATGCCGCACCGCGCCGAGGACGATGCGCGCAACGTGCTGCTCAACGTCATGAACCAGCCGTTCGACGCCTACGCGCTCAGCGAGAGCGAGCTTGCCCGGTGGGATCAACTCATCCGCGTCCGCTCGGACGTCAACGGTGTGCTCGAGGCCGCCCGCGCCGAAAAGCGCATCGGCAAGCCGCTCGAGGCAGCCGTGACGCTGCGCGCCGACGATGACGCCGCCAAGGCCGCGCTCGACGACGTGCAGAGCATGAACCTGCCGGAGCTGCTGATCGTATCGCAGGCGCTCATCGGCGGCGACGTGCCGGCCGACGCCGTCACCGGCACCGGCACGAACTTCCCCGGTCTGCACATCTCCGTGCGCAACGCGCCCGGCACCAAGTGCCCGCGCTGCTGGATGCACTCCGAGCAGGCCGACCCCGAGACCGGTCTGTGCCCGCGCTGCGCCGCGGTCGTGGCCGCGCAGCAGGCGGAGTAATCACCCGCTCCCAAAATCCTGATCCGAAAGCGAGGAACCGCTATGTGGTATGCCATCGTAGCCATCCTGATCCTCATCGCTGACCAAGGGCTGAAGTACTGGGTCACCGTCAACATCGCGCTCGACACCGGGCACGTCACGCTCATTCCGGGCGTGCTGGAGCTGACGAACATCCACAACAACGGCGCTGCGTTCAGCATGCTCGAGCACGCGCCGCACTGGATCTTCATCATCTTCACGCTCGTGTTCGCCGCCATCGCGGTGTTCTGCCTGCGGCGCAACGTCGTGCACGGCAGGGTCGGCCGCTGGTCGGTCGTGCTGGTGCTCGCCGGTGCGGTCGGCAACTGCATCGACCGCATCCTCAGCGGCTACGTCGTGGACATGTTCAACTTCCTCTTCGTGCGCTTTGCCGTGTTCAATCTGGCGGACGTGTTCATCGTCGTGGCCGGTATCACGCTGTGCCTGCACGTGATCTTCTACCGCGGGGACGACGGTGCGGATGACGCCGCGCCGAAAACCGCACGCAGGCAGCGCACCGGGGCAGCGCATGACGCACCCAAGTCGCGCAGGCTGCACCTGCCCGCAAGGCGCAGACCCTCCGCCGCGCCCGAAGCGAGCGCGAAGCCCGTGCCGAACGCCGCACCCGCTGCCGCCGCGCAGGAAGCCGCGCCGGCGAAGGACGATCTCTTCGCCGCGTGGGACCGCGCGCCCGTCGCCGCGCAGCCGGTGACACCCGCCGCGCCTGAAGCGGCAGCCCCGGCTCCCAAAGCAGCAGTCCCCGCGCAGCCCAGACCGGCAGCGCCCGCCCCGAAACCGGCGGCGCAGCCCGCGGCCGAGGCGGCGGATCCGCTGCTGGCCTATCTCAACAGCACACCCGCTGCGCCCGCCGAGCCGGAAACGCCCAAGCCGGACGATGCCACGGACGGCAGTGCCGACAGCGCAGCGTATTCACTCGACGACATTTTGGCGGAGTTTTCGGATTTCTAATGGAACAACGAACGATTCAAACACAGGAGAGCGCCGAGCGGATCGACGCTCTCCTCGCGCGCTCTTTGCCCGGGCTCACGCGCAGCGCCGCCCAGCGGCTGCTCGCGCAGGGCGCGGTGACAAAAGACGGCGCGCCCGTGAAGAAAAACTACAAAACCGTCCCCGGCGACACGTTTGTCGTGACGCTGCCGGATGCCGCGCCCTCGGAGCTCGTGGCGCAGGATCTGCCGCTGGACGTGGTGTACGAGGATGCGGATCTCATCGTCGTCAACAAGCCGCGCGGCATGGTCGTGCACCCCGCGCCCGGTCACGAGGACGGCACGCTCGTCAACGCCCTGCTCGCCCACTGCGGGGAGAGTCTCTCCGGCGTCGGCGGCGAGCGGCGGCCGGGCATCGTGCACCGCATCGACAAGGACACGTCGGGGCTGCTCGTCGCGGCGAAAAACGACTTTGCGCACCTCGCGCTCTCGGCGCAGCTGGCCGACCACACGATGGCGCGCACGTATGAGGCCGTCGTCTGCGGCAATCTGCGCGACGATGCCGGCACGGTGGACGCGCCCATCGGCCGTCACCCGACGGACCGCAAGCGCATGGCCGTGACGCAGAAAAACGCCCGCCGCGCCGTCACGCACTGGTCGGTCATCGCGCGCTACAACGGCTACACGCACATCCGCTGCGAGCTGGAGACCGGCCGCACGCACCAGATCCGCGTGCACATGGCGCACATCGGCCACCCCCTGCTCGGCGACCTGGTCTACGGGCATAAGCGGCCGGAAAAGGGGCTGAGCGGACAATGCCTGCACGCGCGCGCGCTGCGCTTCGTGCACCCGCGCACGGGCGAGCTTGTGACGTTCACCTGCCCGCTGCCGGAATATTTTCAGGACGTGCTGGCGCGCCTCGGCACACCCATCGGCTGATCGGAAAGGAGCATTTTCATGCGCAGAGCAGATCGCGAGATCACAGATTTTGACGAGCTCATCGCCGTCATGCGCGGGTGCGACGTGTGCCGCCTCGCATTGCACGACGAGCCGTATCCCTACATCCTGCCGCTGAACTTCGGCCTTGAGACCGACGGCGAGACCGTCCGGCTGTACTTTCACGGTGCGGATACCGGCACGAAGTATGACCTCATCGCCAGAAACCCGAACGCATCGTTCGAGATGGACCGCGGGCACGAGCTCATCCTCGACGACGAGCACGGCAACTGCACCATGACGTATGAGAGCGTCATCGGTCAGGGGCGCATCACCGTCGTGCCGGACAGCGGCAAGGAGCACGCGCTGCGCGTGCTCATGGCGCAGTACCGCGCGCCGGACTTCCCGTTTTCCACGGCGGTCATCCCGCGCACGACCGTGCTGTGCCTGACTGTCGAGCACATGACCGGCAAGCGCCGGGTGAAAAAGCACGGCTGAGCACACTTCCCCAAATACGAGACCAGCCGCCGCAGGCAATGCCTGCGGCGGCTGGTCTTTTGTCATACTGCCGAAAATCAGCGGATGAAATTGGTGAATGTGCGCGCTTCCGTCTCCGGGCGCGCAACGGCCAAAACGCTTTGCGCGGCAGCAAAAACTGCTGCCGCGCAAAGAAAAAGAAGGGGCGTATGCCATGGAGTGGGGGGAAAATGAAAGGAAGAAATGCGCATGGTGATACGGGAAACATGACGCGTCGGGCGGCCGGGCATACACAGCCGCCCGACGCGGAGAGGAACGGCTTCGCCGCTATGCGCCGCGGCGAAAGCCGGATCAGGCAGAGATCAGATGGCGCTCCAGCCGCCGTCCACACACACGATCTGGCCGGTGGTGTAGCTGCAGGCCTGGGAGGCAAAGTAGGTGCACAGGCCGTCCATTTCGCCGGTCTTGCCGTGGCGCTCCATGGGGCAGCACTCGAGGTGCGCCTGATGGAAGAAGGGCGCGTCGATGTAGGCCGCGGTCATTTCCGTCGGGAAGTAGCCCGGGCAGATGCAGTTGACGGTGATGCCGTCACGCGCCCAGGAGTTGCCGAGCGAGCGCGTCAGGTTGACGATGCCGCCCTTGGCCGCCGCATACGGCGCCGTGTCCACGCCCTTGCGGCCGCAGACGCCGTGGATGGACGAGACCATGATGATGCGGCCGTACTGATTGGGCTTCATGGACTGGCGCACGACCTCGCGGCAGGTGAAGAACTGACCGTTGAGGTCGGTGTTGATGACGTTGAGCCAGTACTCATCCGTGAGCGTGGCCGGATCGCCGCCGCCCGGAATGCCGGCAGCATTGACCAGAATGTCGATCTTGCCGAAATGCGCGACGACGTCGCTGACGCAGTCCGTGATGCTCTTGGAATCCTGCAGATCCATGTAATGCGGATAGACCTTGACGCCGTATTCCGCCTCGATCTCCTTGGCGTTTTCATCCAGACGGTCGGTGCGGCGGGCGACGAGCGCGATGTCTGCGCCCGCGTTGGCCATTGCCTTGGCGAACTGAAGGCCGAGACCGGAGGAACCGCCGCAGCAGAACGCGACCTGGCCGGAAAGATCAAACAGATTGTTTTTCATAATAAAGCCTTCCTTTTATAAAAAATTCGGTAATGGTTTAGAAGAACCAGCAGTTTTCGTAGGCGCTGAGCGTGGCGTCGGCCATCGTTCCGCCCTTGTTGGCGTCGCCGACAAAGACGACCTTGTCAAACGCATCCTTGAGCTGCTGCTCGTAGCTCTTGTCGGGATGATTGCCGAGCGCCATGATGACGATATCGGCCGGACGGGTGACGACCTCGCCGGTGTCGGTCTTTTTGAGCTCGACCGCGCCGTCGGTCACGCCGGCAATGGCGTGCTCGGTCAGGACCTCCACGCCGCTCTCGGCGAGCAGGGACAGCAGCTTGTAGCGCGCCGTGCGGTAGATCGTGACACCGACCTCCTTCTGCATCTCGACGACCGTGACCTTGTTGTTGTCGCACAGGAAGTGCGCGACCTCAAGGCCGACATGGCCGCCGCCGATGACGGCGATGTTCTTCCCCTCGAAGGAGACGCGGCGCAAAAGCACATCCTCGATATAGTAAACGTTGCTGCGGTCCACACCGGGAATGTTCGGCACGATCTGATCGCCGCCGCAGGCGACGACGACGCCGTAGGGATCGAGCGCGCGCAGCGTTTCGACCGTGGCGGGCGTGTTCAGGCGCACCTCGATGTGGTACTCCTTCATCTCGGCCTTCATGGTCTCGATGAGCTCGGCCACCATGCCCTTGCACGGCGCTTTCGAGGCCAGCACGGCGCTGCCGCCGAGATGGTCACGGCTCTCGAAAATGACCGGGTAATAGCCGCGCTTTTTCAGCAGGAGCGCAGCCTGCATACCGCCGGGGCCGCCGCCAACGACCGCGACCGTGCGGCCGGCGCCGGTCTTGACCAGGTTCTCGTCGCCGTAGACCGTGGCGCGGCCGGTGACGGGGTTGATGGCGCAGTGCAGGTTCTTGCCCGCGACGACGGACTTGTTGCAGTTCATGCAGCCAAGGCACTTGCGGATGAGATCCTCACGGCCGGCCATGGCCTTTTTGACCACCTCGGGATCGGCCAGCTGCATGCGGGACATGCCGACAAAGTCGCTCACGCCCTCCTGCAGGAAGCGCTCGGCCGTCTCGGGGTGCTTGATGGTGTTGACGGCGATGACAGGCACGTGCACAGCGGCCTTGATGGTCTTGGCCAGATCCTTTCTCCAGCCCTCGGGGCTGTAGCACGGCTCGATCATGGTCGGTGCGCTGGCATACACGCCGCAGGACACATTGAAGTAATCCACATACGGCTCGAGGTATTTGGCGATCTCGGTGCAGGCAGCAAGATCGTTGCCACCCTCGACGAAGTCATTGCCGTTGATGCGCGCGCCGACGACGAAATCACGGCTGACGGCGGCGCGGATGCCGGTGAGGATACGCACGAGGAAGCGGCAGCGGTTTTCCATGCTTCCGCCGTATTCGTCGGTGCGCTTGTTGGTGTAGGGGCTCAAAAACTGCTGCACGAGGTAGCCGTGCGCCGCGTGGACCTCCACGCCGTCGGCACCGGCCAGCTCGGAGTTGACCGCCGCCTGCACGTACTTCTCGACCAGATTGTCAATGTCCTCAATGGTCATCTCGCGCGGCAGAATGGTCGCGCGGCCAACGACGGAGTTGAGCTCCACACTCGGAGCCATGGCCTGACGGCCGCCGTTGCAGGCCGGGGGCGCCTCGCGGCCGCCGTGATGCAGCTGGATGAAGATCTTCGCGCCGTGGCGATGCACCGCCTCGCAGATGAGCTGGAAGCTCTTGATCTGCCGGCTGTCATAGATGCCGAGCTGGATGGGGTTGCAGTGGCCGCTGTCGGCGTCCACGGAGGTGAATTCCGGAATGATGAGGCCGCAGCCGCCCTTGGCGCGATCCTCATAGAAACGGATCTGCTCCGGCGTGGTGCAGCCGTTCCAGTCGCCCATGAGCGCGCCCATGGCCGTCATAACGACGCGGTTGCGCAGCTCAAGGTTCCCGATCTTTCCGGGCTGAAACAGTTTTTCGTACTTCATGAGGCGTTTCTTCTCTTTCTTTGGATGATTCCGAAACCGATGCTGTCTGCTTGTGCAGGAACGACAGGGGATGCGGATTCTGCCGCCGCATCCGTGCCTTTGCAAATATTTTAACCATCTGTTTCGCGGATTTCCATATGCATGAAACACCAAAAAAAGCTTGATTTTGTGCGGGGCAGACAATCCCGCCGCTGTGCACAACGATCCTGCCCGACGCGGAAACGACCGCCGTTGTGTGCCGTGCACAACGACCCGCCGCCATTTTGTCACACAGCACAACGGCGGCAGTTGCGCCCACACCCCTGCGTGTAGTATAATTGAGTTAAATATTTTTTTAACAATTTTAGTATATCCGAGGAGGCACGACCGTGAAATTTTCCGAACTGATCACAAAGCTGCATTCGGCCAGTCAGCCGCATATGCTCATGTACATCGACATTCGTTCCGACTGCGAGCTGGCGGACGTCAACATCCTTGCCTCCGGTCAGAGCGATGTGCAGGCCGGAACGCTCTATTTTGCCGACGCGGGGCAGCTGACACCGGACACCGTACTGCCGACCAACCTGCTGTACTACGGCACGCTGCCGCCGGAGCTGGCGGACGGGCTGACGAACAGCGCCATGATCGATCGCGGTGAATTTGCCGTGCTGTTTCAGACCGTGAAGGAGCTGCTGAGCTACCAGCAGTCCGACCAGCAGCTCTATACGCAGGTGCTGTATATGCTCTGCAACGGGGCGGAGCTGGACCGGGTGCTGACCAAAATGACCGACGTCACCGGCGACCTGTTCGTCGTGATCGACAGCACGGGAAAGCTCGTGGCCAAGACGAAAAACTTCTATGTCGACTACCCGCTGTGGATGCGGAGCATCGAGCAGGGATACTGCAGCGATATTCTAATGGAGTACATCGAGGACCGGCGGCGCAAAAACGAGTATTCCCTCTCGGACAAGCCCTTCACGCTCTTTTGCGAGCACATGCAGCGCTATCTGCTGTGCACGCGCATCGTCTACGACAATTTCATGATGGGCTACGTCATCATCGTGAGCAAGACCGGCATGTTCAGCGCGGCCGAGCAGCAGATCATCCCGCTGCTGTCCAGCTCGGCAAAGGAGCGCATCGTCAGGAACAACAACGGCAACTGGATCGATTACCGCGCCTCCCAGCTCAACAACATCTTTGCCGATATGCTCGCCGGCGCGCAGAACGTGGACATGGAGCGCCGCATGAAGCTGGCCAAGCTGAGCTTTCCGGAGCAGAAATGTCTGGCGATCATCCGGCCGGTCTATTATAAGGAGCCGGCCTACTACAAATCCCGCCTCATTCCGGATATGCAGGCCATCTTCGGCAAGACGGCCTTTTCGGTGGTCAAGAACGATCTGGTGCTGCTGCTGACGGCGGCGGACGGCGGCACCATCACGCCCGAACAGCGCGCAGCGCTGGAGCAGTACACGCAGGGACACCGGCTGATCGTCGGCATCAGCAACTGTTTTCAGGCCAACAACCAGCTTTCACTCCACTATAACATGCTGCTGCAAACCTTGCAATTGGCCAAGCAGATGCGCTCGGACCAGAAGCTCTTCTTTTTCTCGGACTACGTGTATTACGCGCTGCTCGATCAGGTCGAGGACAAAAGCCTGCTGTCCTTCATCCGGCATCCCGCGCTCGACACGCTCATCCACTACGACCGCGAAAAAAGCGCCGAGCTCTACCAGACGCTGCGCGTATTCACCAAGTGCGGCTTTAACAAGGCGCACACCTCCGAGCGGCTCTTTCTGCACCGCAACACCGTCAACTACCGCATCGCACAGATCGAATCCATCTGCGGGATCGACCTTTCGACGACAGAGCTGCTGTTTTCGCTCCAGCTGTCTTTCCTGATCGACGGCTATCTTAACAACGTCGCCTTCTGACGGCGGCCGCAGCCTGAAAACCGGACCGGCAAAGCTTGCCGGTCCGGTTTTTTGCGTCAAAAACGGTTTCCGGAGCAAAATGCGGATTGGTCTCTATGACAAAATTTTGACCGGATACTGTGCACGGCAAACATTGTCGATTTCCTGTCAAGCAAATATAATGGGCACAACCGAACAAAACCGATGTGTATCCCGCAGGGACACACGAACGCAGCTCCGCAGCCGTCCGTCACGGCGGTGCGGAGCGCTCCGGAGGCTGTCTGCCCGGCTGCCGGAGCACAGGACCATGTCAATGATAGAAAGGAGAATCTCGATGGAAAAGACGATCGAGAATATGGATCGCAGCCGCCTTGGAATCCTGATTCGCTGCCTGGTGATTTTGCTCATCACCGGCGTGACCAACTCCGCGGCCGTATTTGTTTCCCCGCTGGCGACACACTTTAACTGGACCGCAGACGCCATCGCAAACGTCAGCACGACCATGCTGCTGTGCTGGACGCCCGGCGCCCTGATCGGCGGCACGCTCATGTCGAAGATCGGCGCAAAAAACGCTATGCTGCTCGGCGCCGTGCTGTTCCCGCTCGGCACGCTGACCAGCAGCTTCGTGCCGCAGTCGGCCCCGTGGCTGCTGTATGTGACCTTCAGCTTCCTGCAGGGCCTCGGCAACGGCCTTGCCTACACCGTGGCTACCTATGTCTCCACCGGCTGGTACCCGGACAAGCGCGGCCTCGTTTCCGGCCTGTGCATGGCCTTCACCGGCGGCTCGTCCGCCTTCCTCGCGCCGATCTGCTCGAAGCTCGTGCAGTCCACCGGCATCATCTCCACGCTGCGCATCGTCGGCCTCGTGTCCCTGGTCGTGTGCGTCGTGTGCGCACTCGGCGTCCGTCAGGCGCCTGTCGGCTACACGCCCGCCGGCTTTGCCGGCTCCGCCTCGAGTGCGGAGACCCAGCTCGAGAGCTATAACGTGCGCCGCGCACTCAAGACCCGTCCCATCTGGCACCTGATCGTGTGCACCGCCTTCTTCCCGACGATGTATATGATCATGTTCCCGCGCTTCTCCGTGTACATGACCGACGCCGGCTTCACGCTGAGCGCGGCCACGCTGGGCGTGTCGATCTACTTCATTGCCAACACCCTCAGCCGCCTGTTCCTCGGCGCGCTGTGCGACAAGATCAGCTACAAGCACGTCTACGGCATCTGCGGTGCGCTGTGCATCCTGTCCGCCATCTGCCTGATCGCGGCAAAGTCGCTGTTCATGTTCTACCTCGGCTATGCGCTGCTCGGCCTCGGCTTCGGCGCCACCAACAGCGTCTACCCCGTCACGATCAACAAGTCCTACGGTCCGGTCTACGCCGGCGGCATCTACGGTGTGGCCCTGTTCGGCTACATGATCTTCTGCACGCTCATCACGCCGCGCATCAGCGCCGCGCTCGTTGCCTCCACCGGCGGCTACACCGCCTCGTTCATCTATGGCATCGTGCTCTCGTGCGTCGCCGTTGCGTCCATGTACCTGATCCCGAAGGTGGATCGCAAGCCCCTCGATGCGGCCGAGAAGCAGGCCGAATCCGTGTAATCCCGATCGGAAGAGGTGTCAACATTGGGCGTCATCGGCTGTATCCTCGGTTTTCTGATCGTTATCTATCTCTGCTATAAAGACTGGTCGGTCTATCTGGCCACATTTGCCGGCGCGTGCGTCGTCATCGCCTGCAACACGCTGCCGTTTATCGACAGTCTCGTCGGCGACTATGTCAGCGGTATGTTCACCGCCGTCAAGGGCTTCTTCTTCATGATCCTCTTCGGCTGCCTGCAGTCGAAGATCTATACGGAAAGCGGCGCCGCCTACACCATCGCCGACTCCGTCATGAACCGCCTGCTCAAGGAGAACATGAGCAATACCGGCAAAAACCTCATCGCCATGGCCGTGATCCTGGTCATCGGCACCATCCTCAACCTCGGCGGCATCATCGCCGGTGTCGTCATCGTGCTCATGTACCCGATCGCGCTGGTCATTTTCGAGCGCTGCGATATCCCGAAGAAGTTCATTCTCGGCATTCTGGGCGCGGGCTCCTTCACCTTCACGCTGACCATCCCCGGCAGCCCGCAGGTCACGAATGTGGCCGCCATGACCGTGCTCGGCACGGCGGCCGACGTGGCACTGGTGCCCGGTCTCGTGGGCGCAGCGGCGGAGATCGCCGCGATCCTCGTCATCATGAACCTGCTCATCAACCGCGCCCGCAAACGCGGCGAGCACTTCGAGCTCCACCCGCTCGACCCGCGTTATGACAGCACAGGCAGCAAGCCGAAGCTGATCGTCGCCCTCATTCCGATGGCCGTCCTTTTCCTGCTGTTCAACATCTGGAAGCTCAACATCAACATCTGCCTGCTGTGCTCCATCGCGCTGTCTCTCGTGCTGTTCTGGCCGCAGCTGCGCCGCAAGGATCTCAAGGGCATGCTCAACAGCGGCGCCGTCGACTCCGTGCCCATGACCATGACCGTCGCCGCGATCTGCGGCTTCGCCGGCGTCATCACCAACACGGACGCGTTCCAGTCCATGATCACCGCCATCACGAGCATCAGCATCGCGCCGATCCTCATCTGCTGGGTCGTTGTGGCGCTCATGTGCATGCTCACCGGCGGCTCGTCCACCGGCCAGCTCGTCGCGCTGCCGATCATCGCGCCGAAGCTGCAGGCGCTCGGCCTGACGGCCAGCACCATCCACCGCGTGTCCGCGTTTGCGGCCACCACGCTCGACTCCATGCCCTATTCGGGCAGCATCCTCATGCTGCTGCCCATGTGCCACATGAAGCTCAAGGAGGTCTACCCCGCCCTGTTCGTGACGACCGTCGTCGCCACGACCGTCGGTACTGCCGCCGTCACGCTCATGTGTGTCCTGTTCCCGGGTCTCGCCTAAGCCCCGCGATCCCATCCTGATCTACAGAAAGGAAGTCCAGACATGAAAGAATTCAAGAACAAAGTTGCCGCCATCACCGGCTCCGCCACCGGCATCGGCCGCGCCTTCGCTGAAGAGGCTGCCAAGCGCGGCATGCGCCTCGCCCTCATCGACATCAACACCGAGGGTCTCGAGGAGACCAAGGCCATCTGCGAGAAGGCCGGTGCGGCAAAGGTCGTCACCATCAAGACCGACGTCACGAAGTATGAAGAGGTCCGCTTCAGCATCCAGCGCGTCATGCAGGAGTACGGCCAGCTCGACCTGATGTTCGCCAACGCCGGCATCGCCACCGCCGGCTGGGTCTACAACCATCCGCCTCAGGACTGGGCCTGGGCCATGAACACGAACGTGCTCGGCCTGACCTATTACGTGCACGAGGTGCTGCCCATCTTCAAGCAGCAGGGCACGCCCTGCCACTTCCTGTTCACCGCGTCCATCGCCGGCCTGATCACCGGCCTGCGCTACAACACGGCCTATCTTGCGAGCAAGCATGCCGCCGTCTGCATTGCCGAGGCTGTGCGTGATCTGGCCGAGAACGACCCCGACTACAGCATGATGGGTGTGAGCGTGTTCTGCCCCGAATATGTGCACACGAACATCCACAACAGCGAGGAGCACCGCCCGGCCGACTACAGCGTCCCGTGCGACCCGTTCTACGCCACCGACAGCTACTGGGATTACCGCCGCCTGTTCGACAGCAACATTACCGTCAAGGGCATGAACCCCGCCTTCGTCGGTCCGTACCTGTTCGAGGCCGTCGAGGAAAACCACATGTACAAGGTGCCGCATATGCACACCCACGAGCAGATCCGCGCACGCCACAGACGCATCGAGTCCGACCTCGAGCGCGAGGAAGCACTGCACGAGAAATACGCCCCGCTGCAGAAATACTGATCCGATCCCTTTCTTTTCGCACCAGCCCAAAAGCCCCGCCGGTTTTCCGGCGGGGCTTTCCGATTTCTGTCCGGTTTCTATCCCTGCTCACAGCTCCTGCAGCATGAGGGAAAACGCCTCCCGGAACGTGAGCCGGCTGCGCACGGTGAGCTGCACATCCGGCGCGCCGTCCACCGTGACGGCGTAGAGCGTCTCAGGCGGCAGATTCGTGAAGATGCACGACCGGTGCTTTGCGTCCAAGGTTGCGACCATGGTGTTTTCGCGCGTCTCGCCCACCTGCCAGAGCCGCACCGTCACGGGCGCATCCGGCAGCGCATCCGCCGTGACGACGAGCCGCGCCGTGCCGGTCGCAAAGACATATGAGCCGACCTCCTCTGCCGTCCCGCTGACCGCACGCCCGGCGAGGTCGGTCGCTCCGGCCGGGAGCGCGGCAGACACAGCGCCGCCCGGCTGGCCGAGGATCACGAAGGTCTTACCGATGAACACAAGAAACACAGCCAGCAGCACGCCCAACACCGCGCCGAGCGCGCGCAGGCAGCGCTTGCGGCGGCGCATTTTCCGCGCCAGAGCACGTGCGATCGTGTCCGTGCCGGGATCGTCCGCCGCGGGCGCAGCAGGCGTCAGATCGCGCCGCAGCTGCGCGTATTGCGCCCGGCAGGCAGGGCAGGTGTCCATGTGCGCCTCAATCGCAGCGCCGCTATCGGCACTGCAGCAGCCGTCCAGATACAGCGGCAGCAGATCCGCTGCCATGCCGCAGGTGATCGGGTTCATGTCGATCCCTCCATTCGTTCGATGATCTTGTTTTTGGCGCGAAAGTACGTGACCTTCGCCCATGACTCGGACTTGCCGAAGATGTCCGCAATGTCGCGGAAGCTCAGCTCGCCGAGTGTACGCAGCAAAAATACTTCCTTATACTGCGCGCCCAGCTCATGCACGTGGCGGTAGATCTGCCGCGCCTGCTCGCGGTCAAGAAAGCGCTCGACAAAGTCCGTCTCCGCAGGCTGGGTATCAAGCGCATCCGCGCCGACCGTGCGCGCGCTGCGCCGGCAGTCCTTGAGGTATGCGTTTTTCGCAATGGCGCACAGCCATGTCTCAAGCTTGCTGTTGCCGCGAAACGAATCAAAATGGGTGTAGGCGCGGTAGAAGGTCTCCGCCGTGAGCTCTTCGGCGACGGCCGCATCTCCACACAAGGAGCGCAGGTAGCGGAACACGAGCGGACTGTAGGTTGTAAATATGACGTCGAACGTGTCCATCCTTGCCCCTCCCATCCTGATGTTCTGTCTATAAGAGTCCGCTGCATGCAAAAGGTTACAGCGGATCTGCATTTTTCTTCTGCCGTGTCTGAGATCATCGCGGCAGAGCCATTGTATCACAGCGGCGCAGAAAACAGTTTGGATAAGCAAAAAGCCGCAACCGAATGGTTGCGGCTTTGCATTCGACTGGAGCGAATCGCTCACAGTTCTGTTATGGCTCCAGCTCAGATGTCATGGTAAAATCCTGCGCGAAACGCGCTACAATCGCCTCTGCATCCTGAAGCTGCATCGGCTCTGCTGTTGTTGCAGCCGGCAGCAGTGTATTTGTCGTTATTCCAACGACGCCGAGCGACGTCAGCGCATCCGCAAGCTCCGCATCATTCACGGTATATGCCTCGACCTCCAGCCCGGCCTGCGCAGCAAGCTGCATCGACAGCCGGTTCACGGCGGTATGCAGCACATCCAAAAAGACGCGGTTTTGCCCTGTCTGCAGCGTTTTCGCCATCGCCACGGTCGTGTTGGCAAGTCCATTGCTCAGTAGTCCGACCTCCGCCTCCGGGTTCGCGGCAACCACATCTTGCAGCATCCGCAAATTCCATGTGAAGGAGATCCACACGACGCGATCCGTCATCCCCGCCTCCTCCACGAGCTGCATGAGCGTCTGCACCTGCTCCGTCGTCATGTAGGACTTCAGCTCGATATAGGGTGTCACATCCGCTTCCCGGCAGAACGCGATCCACTCCCGGAATGTGGGAATTCTGGTCCCCCGGTATGCCTCACCCGCCGCAATGCCGAAATCATACTGAAGCAGCTCCTCATATGTCATGAACTGGATCGACTTCACGCCAACGATTTTACTGCCGTCAGCATTGCGCGCTGTAGCGTTGATCGTGCTGTCATGGCACAAAACTGCCACGCCGTCCTTTGTGAAGTGGACGTCCGATTCCAAGAACTGATAGCCAGCCTCCGCCGCCGCCGCAAAGGCCGGCATCGTATTTTCCGGTGCCTGCACATGATAACCCCTGTGCGCAACATAGCGAATCACGGGCGGCTCCGGCTCAACCGGCGGCTCCGGCTCGAGCGCATCTTTTAAAACCGCAAGCAGATTTTTGAAAATCTGTGCCGCCTCACAGCGACGAGCCGCCACGTTCGGAGCGAAATGATTATCGCCTACACCGCAGACGATCCCCGCGCTGCGGCACACATACACCGATTCCTTTGCCCACTCGGCAATCTGCGCATCATCCGCAAATTGCGCAGACGGTACGGTTTGGAGAGAAACGTCCTTCCAAACCAAATAACGGTGCACAATCGTGCAGATTTCCTGACGACTGATGCCGCGTTCCGGTTCAAACACGGAATCCGAAACGCCTGCAACGATTCCGCTGCGCGCAGCCCAGCCGACATAGCCCGCATAATAGGCGTCCTCCGGAACGTCCATAAAACCAGAAGCGTCAGCCTGTGTCGGGTCGATATTTTCCATCCGGCCAAGAACCGTCACAAACATACCGCGGGTCATAGATAGCTCCGGTGAAAAGGTGGTCGGAGATGTTCCCTGGAACAGTCCCTGCTCTGCGCAGGTCTGTACCGCAGGCGCGTACCATGCGTCCGCCGGTACATCTGCAAACCCAGCAAACGCAGCCGCCGGCACAGCGCCCAGCAGCAAAACCACCGCAAGCAGCATGACCAGCTTAGACCAAAAATGTCTTCTCATAGCGCAGTCCCCCCCGTTTCTTGATTCTGCCACCAGTATACTTATTCTTGAAAAAATGTCAAGAGAACTGCGCCCAAATCACCATGCAATAGACAGCAAAAAGCCGCAACCGAATGGTTGCGGCTTTTTGTGTTGGCATTGACCTATCTTCCCGGTCCGTCTCCAGACAAGTATTGTCGGCACTGGTGAGCTTAACTTCCGTGTTCGGAATGGGAACGGGTGGACCCTCACCGTTAAAAACACCAACTATTTACCCTCGTGGCACACCACAAGGGTGGTACACCATCAGGGACTCGAACCCTGGACACCCTGATTAAGAGTCAGGTGCTCTACCAACTGAGCTAATGGTGCATATCGCGCTGCACCCTCAAAACCGAACAACATAACCGCGACTGTGAGTAAGGCTTGGATTGCCTGCATAATCGTAGGTCAAGCCCTCGGGCTATTAGTACCGGTCAGCTCCATACATTGCTGCACTTCCACCTCCGGCCTATCAACCAGATCGTCTTTCTGGGCCCTTACTCCATAAAGGATGAGAGATCTCATCTTAGGGGGAGTTTCACGCTTAGATGCTTTCAGCGTTTATCTCGTCCGTACATAGCTACCCAGCTATGCCCTTGGCAGGACAACTGGTGCACCAGAGGTACGTCCATCCCGGTCCTCTCGTACTAAGGACAGCTCCCTTCAAATCTCTTACGCCCGCAACAGATAGGGACCGAACTGTCTCACGACGTTCTGAACCCAGCTCGC